>Ga0307507_10003353_pt1 | contig 31346 bp, 17 predicted proteins | sample 7_EM_MG_FD_207223 | JGI IMG/M metagenome (GOLD analysis project Ga0307507, IMG submission 207223) | Populus trichocarpa ectomycorrhiza microbial communities from riparian zone in the Pacific Northwest, United States - 7_EM | ecosystem: Host-associated > Plants > Roots > Unclassified | place... | reverse complement strand
TTTTTTTTTTATTAATTCCCGTGAGCATCATCTCAGTCTAGGTGCTTGCTCTTTTAAATACATAAATCCCCCATGGCGGGTGGCATGAAATCAAGAGAGAAAAAAACAAACCCTAGCTACCTCAGAAGTACCAGTACTAGCTAGGACCCTTACCTTCCACAACCAATCTTTTTATTTCTTTAATGGGTTCTCTTCTGGTTGTTTGAAAATAAAAAATCGAATAAAATAAAGTTCAGAATTCCCGAGGAGGGAGGCCCGAGGGCTTCAACTCCTATAAGTTGAAAGTCCCACCATGAGTTGACAATAGCAAGCTGTCCTGAAAAAAGCTAGCTAACAAAACCTACTTCTCCAGGAAGAAGCCATGGATTCCAAGAAGTCTAACAAGATTAGAGACATTGTTAGGCTTCAACAGATCCTGAAGAAGTGGAGGAAGCTTGCAAGTTCATCAAGAACCACTGCAGCTTCTACCACCACCAGCAGTAAGAGCATGAAGTTTCTCAAGAGAACACTCTCTATATCAGAGAACTCTGCCAAGGAAACCTCCAGCAATGCCGTCCCAAAGGGCTACCTGGCCGTCGGCGTTGGAGAAGAGCAAAAGAGATTCATAATTCCAACAGAGTATTTGAGCCACCCTGCATTCCTCATCTTATTGAGAGAAGCAGAAGAGGAATTTGGGTTTCAACAGGCAGGTGTCTTAAGGATTCCTTGTGAAGTCGCCGTCTTTGAGAGTATCCTGAAACTGGTGGAGGAAAAGAAAGACCTGTTCTTCATGCAAGAATGCAGGCTTGACGTTGATAATATCGCGGTGTATTGCTCATCGAAAAGCCAGCAAACTCCATCTCACCATCCTCAAAGTCCAATGTGCAGATAGTTTTTTTTGTTGCTATCATCCTTCTTAACCTCATTTCACGTTTTTCTTATAGTTGGATGAGGCCATGTAAGAGAGATCTAGTGAGTTTAATAAGTTGTTTTGAATTGTAAGAGAACATTTTGAGAATCAATGAAAGAACATAAAGAACTTTGAATTCATGTTATTGAACTTAAATGCATTTGTGCATGATCTTCTACTTTTGTGTTTGTGCCTGTACGTTGTTGGTGGTGGTGGTGGTGGCGACATTAAAGCGTATGAGGATTGAATCCAGCAGGCTCATAACCAAAACCAGCAGGTGACGATCGAGGAATAGATCCAAATGCCCTAAGCAGCTAATTCCAGATGGCGACACCCCACCAGACCTCTGTCAGTACCTTTGACGACTCCAAAAGAGTTTCGAAGTTTAAATCACCAGCATCTGTAATTGACCATATAACAAATATAATAAAAGTAATGAGAGATTCATTGTAGCTGTATTTTCTTATTCATCGCTGCACCGACTGTTTTGCCCTTCCTATCAACAAAATGGATACCTTTGGATTAGGGGTATTTTAGTATTTTCACATGATTCTTAATTCTTTATTAGTTTTATTAGAGGTATTTTTATTCGTAAATGTTTTCATAAACATTAAAATAACCAGAAAACCTCATGAGCAAAAAAATTAAATGGTGTCGGCATGAGTATTTAGATTTTTTTATATACATGCTAGAATTACACATATATCCTTAATGCAAAACATTTAATTCATTGTTGTCAATAACGTTTTGTTATTTTAAGCTCGATTTTTTTTTAATTGTAAGTTTGGTCAAAAATAGTTATATAATTTACTATTAAAATAATAATTTTTTATTTAAAAAGTTATTAGCACGTCCAGTCATCGTGTTGGAACCGTAGCACATTTTAGGCGGCGTGTATAGCGGTTTCTGGTTGTCAAAACACTATCCTATTATCTCAGATTATTCCTCGTCGTGTTCTCTTCCATTATAAACGGTGTGTGTGCTTTAAATCTGGCTAATGTATCATCGACAATCTTTTTTTTTCCTTCCTTTATTTCTCTCTCCTACCTCATGAGTACACTACAGTCCTCATTTTTTTTGTTATTTCTAAATCTAGACTTTTGAATTTTGATTGTTGTGTTTTAGTTATTTTTCCTTTTATTTGTTTCAATTTAAACACTAGTTCTTAATTTTTATATAATTTTTTTTCTTTACTCCTCTATTAAAGTTTTTATAGCTTGCAATTGATCCTTCAAATAATGTTTATAAATTTTATTTTTTCAATGATAATAGTGATTTTAATTTGGTCTCTTTCCTTTTAATTTTTTATTGTTTTTCTTAGTTTTTTTTTGTTAAAATTTTTATAATTTTTAAATTTATTTTTGATTTTTATTTTTTTAATAATAACCCGACCGCAAAAATACGGTGACGGTGGCTAGTACCAACTAGAATCCATGGCACAACCGAAGACTCGAAACTTAAAAAAGATCATTAGTATATGAAGGTATCAATGCGAAGAAAGTAGCCAAGTGTTTAATCATATATCGCGATATTTGTGCATAAGATCCGAGAAATCTACAGGTAAGGACACGAGTAGGATTCGATACGAGTACGGCAAGTAAGTAACTCTGGGATTTTCAGAGCATGGAAGTCCCCGATATCAATAATTTAAATGGATTTGCATGGTAGTCTGTCAAAGCAAGTGCAGTATCCTAAGCGTTTGACTGCAGAAATATAGATATCTGTCATAAAAGATTATAGCAGTAAACCAGAGCAATTTGCACCAAGTCAAGCTAAACTGAAAAATATAATACAGTAATCCCAGCCCCTTTTCACTGAATCCACATGCACCCATTCATTTCATGCTTCTAGTACAAGCACATGATCATAGTGATGCATCAAATCCTTTTTTAAATCTCAATGTGCACACAAGAGTCCAAGAACAAGACGGCCATTCTAAGATCCAATAAAAGAGGAGTCCCACATGACACTCACTGAAGGTCATGTTTAAAAGTCTTTAATTAGCCTAATTCATCGCAGTAAACACACATCTAACACTTCTTTTAATCTTAACATGAAAACAAGAATTGAAATTGTCAAAGAAACTTTTCTGAAGATATAATTTATATTATTTTTTAATATTTCATCCCTTCACTTACGTTGAAAGCTATATGAGTTTGAAATTTATTCAATCTAACATTTATTTAAATCAGTATATTAGCTGAAGTATACAGAAGAATTAACGAGTTGATTGATATGGCTTAGCACGACACTTGATGTAGTGACAGAGAATCATGGTCCTGGCATGATAGACTCATGCATCAACAACAATTTTAACATGTGATGTAAATAGAAACAGAATCAAAAGAAACGATGATCCATTGTGTAACAGAGATCCATCAGATTCGAGTGCTTACACAGGATTAGCCAACATAACATCGGAGTTGCAGAGCTTGTTCTCTTTTAAGGTTTGGCAAGGAATATGAAGTTAACCAAGTCAGTAGACCCAGGACTACATGATGAAAATGAACTAATCCCTCCTAGCCGACCCACGCATTTTAGGTTCTCTTGAGCTTAGAGATGAATCAAAGCATAACCTTTTGCACTCTACCTCTTTTCTTTTTGCTTGTCCTTGGATCATTATAAATTTGATTCAATAACGTAAGAAGACAGCAAACAATCTTCACATCGATCCAGTTGTTCAATTGAATAATGAAAAGCCTTAATTATGATAAGCAGAAATCAGCATTTTCCGGCATACTTCTCCCCTTCTCTAGTGTGTCTGGCGGAGAAAGCTCGAAGAGCTAACAGGTGAGCTTACACTTACACTCAGCCTCTTTGATTGGTAGGCGGGCTGGCGTATTATCTCCGAGAGGAAACTTGAGATGTCAATTTCAAATGCAAGACCAACTTCGATTCATAAACTAAATTTAGCAACAAGTTTTTATCATGGAAGATTATGCATCCATTATCCAAAATTAATCCTCTATCCCGGCAATGGCCCAGATATCTATCTGCATTCACAAACCTCATAAAAAGAAACAATGAACAAGCTTGGCCATCCCAGCAATTAACAGCCCAGTTTCATGAAAGGAGGAAACGCTATCCATTACTTGCTCAACAAAGAGCCATTCAATCAACCAATTGCATTACTCTTGATATGAACATTACAAAGTACCCCCTTGACGAAAATCTTTCGCGAAGGGAAAAAAAATCATACTGAAGGAGAAGACAGTAACCTGGAGATCATAAGCTCCTCACAACAATCAAGGTGTTTAAAGTGAGAATAACTAGTTGAGTCATGAATATTTCTTCCTTGGTTATGCCATCATGCTAGCTAAGCTCAAAGCGAAGGGTCTTCACCATCATTATAATTTGGGAAAGTTACACACTTGAAAACTTTGCACTTTGAACACAGCACATATCCAATCTGCAGTACCCACCCACCATTAATTCTTATAATAAAAAAAAATCAAACACTTAACCCTCACAATCCAAATTAAAATTCAAGAAAAGGGCAAGAAAGGGTTACTTACTGCTCTGCAAGAAGGGCAACGACGGTAAAGTCTCTTGTTATCAGCTTTAACATTGGTTTTTAGCCCTTTACAGAAGTCACAAAGAAGCCATCCTTTTCCATTACAAGGTTCACACATTATTCCTGAAGCAACCTTCATTACAACTGCACCAACGTAAGATTATAACAAAACTAAGTAAATTTAGAAGATATTTATTAACAAAACATCAATAAAGACCAAAAACCTGCTGCTGTTCTTCTTGGACTTGCTGCTGGAGAGGAGGGCTGCAGTTTACAGGCTTCAAGAAACGAGGTGTCGTCGTATTCGCCGGCCAAGATGGCAACGACCTCAAGTAACTGATTTTCGCAGGAGCTACAGTTACAGTTAACATTTCCTATTTTCTTTTTCTTTTTTCCCAAGAATTCTCTATCTCCACACGCACTTCTCGTTATCATCGGACAGAGATAAACAAAAGGGTGAGTTTAATCTTAGCCCTTATTATTCGAATAATCTTTCACTTCAATCCTTTTTCTTTTGAATGCTTATGCCAACCCTATAATTAGCCAGCCAATGTCACTTCTTATAGGATTTAAAAACATATCCCGTAAATATTCCAATACAAAAATTCATAAATAAAAAAAAAAACAGAATTTCTATTAAATTTTACTAGCTATTTAGTGAAATAAATACATGTTGATAATGAGAAACATAAGAAGCATTTAAAACAGATACAACTATCATAATGGAAATCGTGGGAGTATATACATATTAATCATATTTATATATGTAAAATACAAACTTTATCATTTAAATCAAAATTTAATTACAAATTCATGAGTGATATATGTTAATCACATGAACAATGATGCTTATTATTCATGAGTGATATATATGCTTAATCCACACGAATCCACGAGGAAGCAGTACTGCTTGTCATTCCTTCTCTTCTAGTGCTCGAGACCCTTTCAAAAAAATGGCTCCGACGACATCACCATAGTCCAATGATGTTAAGCATGACAGGTTTAAGAGATGCAAGGATGATATTGAAACATTTGTTTAAATAAGGGAGCCGAAATGGAACGTTTCAATTTTTAAAGGAGCTAAGATATAGTTTGTCCTAAAAAGAAAAGAAAAGAAAAAGGACTGAACCAGACTTCCCGATAAATAACTACATATTTACAATTTTAATTAAAATAATTCCTCTAATTACAAAAACCGCCACCTTCCCTGTAAATAATTTGCCCAAGCCTAGCCAGAAACCACCTCGCTCGCTCGCTCTCACAACATGCAGAAGAATCCCTATCTTGCCTTACTGATTCTATGGCCTCTGGCCTTGATCTCTCTCTCTTCTTCAAACCCATGTGACCCCACAAACCAGAGGGACCCACGAGCTCTCCGTTCTGATCAAATCACCGTTCTGATGAACGGCTACTCTGAGTCCCGAATCCCTCTCCTCCGGTCACTTGCCTCCACCTACACCTCTTCCCCTCTGGTATCTTCTGTGCTGGTTCTCTGGGGAAACCCTTCAACGTCAGCTCAAACACTGGCCCGCTTGGCCCACAACCTCTCCCTCTCCTCCTTTGGTCCAGCTCCTATCTCCCTCGTTCGCCAGCGATCTAACAGTTTAAATGACCGTTTTCTCCCCAGGTTTTCGATAGGGACCCACGCAGTTTTGATCTGTGATGATGACGTGGAGGTTGATGCTAGGTCTTTTGAGTTTGCTTTCAAGGTTTGGAGGCTGAATCCCGACCGCTTGATTGGGTTGTTCGCGAGGTCGCATGATATGGACCTGGGGGCAAAGCAGTGGATTTATACTGTCCATGGCGAAAAGTACTCTATAGTGCTCACAAAGTTTATGATGTTGAAGAGTGAGTATCTGTGGAGATATAGCTGTGGAGGTGGGGCCCAGATGAGTGAAGTGAGGAGGACCGTTGATAGGATGAAGAATTGCGAGGATATCTTGATGAATTTTGTGGTGGCTGATGAGGTAAAAGCAGGGCCCATTCTGGTGGGGGCAGAGAGGGTGAGGGATTGGGGAGATGCAAGGAATGATGGTGATGGAGGAAGGGGATTGAAAGATGGGGAGGGGCGCAGGGTAAGGGAGGTGGGGCTGAGTAGCAGGAGAAGGGAGCATAGGAAGAGGAGAGGGGATTGTCTAAGGGAGTTTCACAAGGTTTTGGGTAGGATGCCTCTAAGGTATAGTTATGGGAAAGTAGTTAATTCAGTTGGGGAGCAAGGGCGGTGTCTGAAAGGAGGCAAGTTGGTATTTTGTGACCAATACCGACGATAGCCCTCTCCCGGCAGAGTTTTCGTGAAACGTTTCGGCAATGTCATTAAAAATAATTGATTAGTAGAGTGCTATTTTTATTTTTATTTTTAATTTTTAAGCCAGGAACCCTGCCTACTAGAAGTGCAAGCAAATCCCTACTCTCATGAGCCCTTCATCAACCCTAGACTGCACCAGTGCCTCGTCTGGTTTAACTCTCTAAACTTGTTGAGCTATAAAGCTTGAGTTTTGGCAATCAAAATGATTCATACGGCAATGCCTATCTAAATAAAACCAAAAGCTTGCCTTCTTGCGCATTAAGAAGCCCTTTTCGGAGCTTGAAGCCCTGGCAACCAGAAGTAGAGAGTGGCTTATTGAACTGGATTTACAATTCAGGGGGGAGCTGCTACAATAGAGCTTGGGGTTAACTAATTAAAACTCATCGCTCATATTGGCACATGCTTTCCAATTGCTGCAAGATCACAAGCAAGCAAGCAAGTTATAGCTTGATTCATCTATTAGAATGTTCACACATTTGTGCCCTGAGCATATGGTCCAGCAAGAAGAATAACATGATAAAATGCCCTTGTCAAATTACATGAACTCCAAGGCCGTGCTCATCTAACACCATGACATCACCAGTTAATGCTTATAGAAAAAAGTAGAAATTAATCAGCAGTTGGGATTGAGAGTTGAACCATCATGAATTTTTAAGGTGGCTTCGAAGATCCATCGGGATTAAGCTCAATCTAGTTTCAGTCCTGGATTTTAAGCACAACCTTTCTATAATGATTTCTATTACCAGAGAAAATGAAGCTATCAACATTCATCAACTCAGCCAACAAGTTGCTGCTGACAGCGGAATCTGCAGGGCATGATTAGTCTAATACCTGTATCAGTACTACGGCTCGATTCAAGATCACAACCATAAGGGTTAATGATGGTAATTTTGCCCCTTCAGAATCGTCCATGACCTGCAAATAAAATAAATAAGTTCCTGGTAGTGCTCTTGAATGAAGAATGTAATTAAAATTCAAAATGGCTAAGCATATAAATTAGTGATGAGAACTTATGACAGACTACCGATTTAAAATGTCTTAAAGAGTGGCATGATCCACCTATAATAAACCATGTTTCAAATCAACCAAGTTTGGTGTGACTATTATGAAGACAATATCTTAAATTGTTTATTCATACAGCAATCTGCAGTGCAGAAGGCTAAAAACAAAAAGATATCCTCTTTGGATCTTTCCCAAGCCATAATGATCATATGATCAACTGAAATTGCTAAGAAGGGCACGTTTGCAGTTTCAGCTTTGTGTTATAGTATGTCATATCAAGGTATCCTCTGAGATGCTAAAATATGAAAGCCATCAAACATGTTAATTATCTTTTGTTTTCTGCTCGCTAATATCCAAACTAGGTTCCAGAAGTAGAGGTGACAATGATTTAGGTCTAGTATTCCTTGAGGAGAAGGCATACAACCTGCAACAAACAATATTCCAAGAAAATATTGAAAGAAGAAAATTTTTACCTATTGGCATCTAATGATCTTATTAACATGTCCGTACACACCATTGATATTCAGTATGCTCACAAAGTGCTCAATATAACATGATTAATGAACTTGCACATTACTTGGGTAACTTGGAGCCAGCAACTATATTACTATGTATGGAATGCAATGTGAATCCAATATTAACAAGTGCTTACCTATACAGTTGTTCAACAAGCACAAGCAACGCAATCTGATGATTCAAAACCATGGAGGACAATCTAATCGATATGTTAGCACGCTTTCGTATTTGTTGCCCATGACCATACGGTCCACCAATGCAGAATGATAACCTAGAAGCTCCCTATTATTAGAAACAATAAGAAAACGTTGATCAATGAGTAAAAGTCGTCCAGATTCTGTTTCAAATTGTACGAACTAATATAAAAAGAAATTAAGATGAACCCTAAACAGTAGTAGATGGAAAGCAGTTCACACCGTGTTCCCTGCATCCCCGATCAATTCAGCCATCTGCTCGGACCCAATGTCCCGTCCACGCTCATCCAACAGGACAACCTACAAGTGAATCAATGTCTCCTACAATCAATTGTTTTAAGCACATTTAGTTTGGAAATAATCAAAACGCAAACTAACTTCAAAACCTAAACAAGAAATGGAAATTAAGGTTTCCTGTACTAATAATGTTGTTTGAGACAGACAGACAGAAAGAGTATACCCAATCATCAGACCTGATAAGGTTCATGACTGCCTTGTCTTCATCATCAACCTGAGCCTTCTCATCACTAAAACACAACAACAACATGTAGAAAAAAATTGAAAAATGCAAAGCATAACCAACTGAAGTGAAATTATATAAAAAGAAAGCAAATTGAAGTGAGTAGAGAGCAAACACTGACCGAGCATTTCTGGGGTTGGACCGAATAGGAAGATCATGAAGAGAGCAATAGTTTTTGAGCTTGTTAGTGTATTCTTCCACTAATAATTGTACCCCAGCTGATCTCTTTTTGCCCACTGTTATAATTCTTATAGGTAACGCTCTCTGCAACCAAAAAACAGAGAATTTGAACTCAGTGAGTCAATACAAACAACCAGAGAAAGAAACCCAGATGAGGAGGGAGATGGAATGGAATAGTTTACCACTGACTGACCGGTGTACTTGCACAGTCTACCTTCTCCTCCTGCGAATACAGAAATTAAGAGAAAGATCAATGATTGATGCTAAGTAATTAACAAAAAGTAATCTTTCCTAAATTTGGCAAACCAACCAACCTGAGGGAGGAGGAGTGTAGCAACTGGTTGAAGCACAAGCTGAGATTATAGCCATCTGATTTTCTAGCAAACAAGCAGATAGAGGAGAAGATGAAGGACAAGATAGATGGATATGTTTTGAAGGTGTTAACAAGATGGGCCATTATTGTTGAGCTAAGCCCATTATCACATTTTGATGTTTTGCATGCTTAATGTAGCCCTCAATCTCTTACTCTTCATTCCTGAATCCCTCCATCTCTACTAGCATTGTTAATTTCTTGGTGGGTTTAAAAGGATGCTGTGTGAGTCCCATATATGCATGTAACAAGAAGACACAATAGGAGTTGCAGAGGTAATTGAAGAATGTAAGACTACAACTACTTCTAGCAGCAGCAGCGGTGGTGGTGGTGTGATTTAGACAATGGCTTTGCTTAAGCTATGTTTGTCTAAACTGCGATCGGCTTGAGATTCAGTTTGAATCGTTGCATTTCCGAGTAGATGCACTTGGTAATAATGATAACAATTGGGAATGGAACACAAAGCTATGGTTGCTCAATTACGGGCAATGAGAGCTCAGAAACCAACTGGTTGAGCTTCTTTCTACTTTTGTTTCTTTAGTTTGGGTCACTGCAAGGATATTTGATCCTCGAATACATGTTTACTAGTAACAAATTATTTCCCTTTTTTACTAAATTTGAATCCTTTAAGTGCAATTAATTCATATTGTAACTTTGTTTCTTGCTATTTATTGATTCTTGTTACAATTGGACTCGGTTAAGGGATTGACTCAATAAATCAAATTTCCTCCATGATATTCAATTACTACTACAGTGCCCATTTGGAAACGGTGAACTACACGCTAAAAAAACACTAAAAATGATTTTTTTTATTGCAGTGCACCGCGTAACTACAAGCTTCAAGCTAATAATTCTACTTTACAAAGGGTCCTGCAGAAGATCATCTTCTTTTTTTGCCACGAAATTCATAGACATTGAAATTAACTGTTCCGTTTGGTCGGAACCTACAAAACCATTTACATCTCCGCTCGTACATTCCGGCTCTCTAAAATTGGAATCTTGGATGATAATAAGGGAAGCAAACCAAAACAATTTATCATCCAAGCTAAGCATCTAACTGTCCAATTCAAGAAATCTTCATCACTGTACAATATGATAGTATGGGTGGCAGGACTCCTGTCTAACAATCTGCACGAGTGTTCTTCGCAACACCCCCGCCTGCTTACTAGTCATCCAAGACTCTGCTCCTCAAAAATGAAAAACAAAGTTGTTTATGGTTTCTGTACAGACCATAGACCGAAACCAGGCTCCCAATACGTGAGCTTCATCATAGTGTTTATCAAAACCATACTTCCTGTGTAAAGGGATCATACAATTGGAGTCAAGGTAAAATCTTGTGGGAATGGTTTCTGTTGAGCATTATAATTTCTTTATCATTCCAAATTCCCAAAAGGGTACATAGCCATAGATTCAAAGAGGTTTCTGCGTATGAGTGACCGTGTCCACAATCATTGTCCACAACTCAAAACTGAAAGTACTACTACTAGCTGATCCTCTCTCAAAGTATACGGTCATAGCAAGTAATCCTTTGTACACCATAAGATCCATTTCAATCCCATGAATCGATCATTATAAGGTACAGCAACTTCCATTCCTCCCCATCCACTCAAACGAATGCCCTTAACTTCTTTCCAATAGTTGGTACAAATTTTATCACGAGTAACTCCGATAAATTCTAATCATAATCTTTTAGTATTTGATAATTCAAAAGGAAAATTATTCTATTCTTATAAATAAATATAGAACAAATTATCACTGGAGATTATATTTCTCCTTCAAAAAATAAAATGAAGGATTAGTTTTCGAAAAAATTGAGGATAAAAAGAAGAGATGATGTGCTTAGGCTTACTAGACCAGCTTCAAAGACAAGAGAAGTCTCAGCAAGTCTGAAGAGCATAAGACAATTAATGTACGAGCAGTTTAACACCTTCTTTGCTATCTTCTTTTCAGCAAAGAGGCTGCCTGAATTACTACTCGATACAGAACCAAAAAAAAAAAAAAAAAAAGAATCAAGGATGTATCAGCCTTTCTACAGAAATCCGCCAGAAAAGGAAGAAGGCGAAAAAGGGTGAGAAAGGGCTGTTTGATATAGGTAGCTGCATTCATCCCTATGGCACTTTTTATCAGCCAAAGAGCCAAACTTCAGCCCCATCAATTCCTTTGATAATCGGATTGTATAAAAAAACAACAAGAATTAGGAAAACCCATCAAATACCCATCAATTATTTTGATGGGTTGATCGAAATAAGATGGCAAACAAACCCGGATCAGAAGAGAGTTGAGAACTTGAAACTAAGGAAGGAGCCTTGTGCGGCTTGGCAAAAACCCTACCTTTGCCATGATGCTTGCTGACTGTGAGGGTTATACTTGTATATATAGGTCAATTTATGAAAACCCTTTTGAATATTATTCAAAATCACGAATTTCTCCTCTTTATTTTTCTTTATTTCCAATTTAAGCCTTTGTTTTCCTTTAATTTATTTTCTGAAGTAGGGTGGGGCTCAATGATGGGTGACAAATCACAGAGCCTGGTTTTTGGTAAAGCCCACTATGACCCATACCACCATTTATTTATTTGGATGGTAAAATGACAATTTCCAGGGAGATTAGGGCAAGCAATTTACTGTATGCTAGGGGAATCAGGATGAAGACTGAGGAGGGGGAGGGGGAGGGGGTGAAGAATCACAAATTTAAGAGGAAGGCAGCACCTTTCACTAGTTTGGATTAAAGAAAGTTCAACAGATTTTCATTGTTTGGTTAGAGAAAGGAAGGGGCGTATTTATTAAGATTCCTTGCAAACACTCGACGAGGCAGAGACAAATATTATCAACCCAGTCACAAGATTCCTTTTGAAAAAAAACTGAGATGTAATTTTGACACAGATAATACAAAAATAAAATAAAAATCCAACTCATAAAAATCGATCAAATCATAAATTAACTAACTTACATTCAACTGAATCAACTCCAAATTTATTTCAGCATGATATCAAAAAATCATCTCAACCCAAAAGCTTAAATTTTTATGTGAGGTTCCAGGATATGATTTATATTATTCTCTAATACACTCCCTCAAGTGAAAGTCCTTTGGACTTGAAACTTGCACAGGCCCACATTACCTTGTGTTTAATTTTTTTATCAAATAAATAAGGATAGTGAGATTCGAACTTGAGACCACTTGGTCATCAAGACTCTGATACCATATCAAAGAACTATCTCAACCCAAAAGCTTAAGCTAGGTTCCAGGATATGATTTAAAACAGGAGCAAATTTAATCAAAACTCCATCATCAGCATCGAAAAAGAGTGCGCAGGGATTTATAGCTATAGCACGTTCGCTTTTTCAAAATGTGGTAGCAAGGTATTCCCACCATTGCGATTCTTCAAGGGATTCACCCAAGTTGTTGCAAAAAGAAAAATCCATCTACTATAACGTGGGTTTCACGATTACATTCTCTCTATGTTCTAAACAATAACGTGAAAGAAAGAAAAAATACCACAATTGAATGAAATATTAGACTACAAATCGATGAACATGTGCTTAGTCCAGGATACAATTGATCGAGAAGACTGCAATTTTCTGCTAACCATGGGAAGACAAAAATGTCAAGGGATCTTCTCTCTTGACTCTTCATGGCTCCAAATTTCTCAATCTATCGTTTTTGTATAAGTACAAGTACAAGTAAAATGCTTGACGAGCAAGGAACTTTGCAAATCCGAGAGTAGTTGCCGGCGGCACTCATCACGAACTTCTACAACAAGTAAACCTCAATTCACCTGGCTTCTGTTCGGAAGGCAAATGAAGGAAAATGAGGGTGGGAACAAATAAAAAAATTTGTACAGCACAAAACGAAGACTGCTTCATTAATGAAGGAAACAGGTTCTTGCAAGTTCAATGATATTTTCAAGGACAATGAGAAACCTAGTCTTTTTATTATATGGCAAATAATATTTATTACGAGCACAGGCTATCAAGTAGAAAGTAAAGGTGAAAAGCATCAACAACAACAAAATTGACAAAATGACCTGTGGCCATAACACAAAGCTGAAACAAGAAAAAATGCCTAGAGAAAAAACAGTAGGAGGGCTTTAGCTACTGAAATACTGAACCAAAACAATGAGTGCCTAAAAGAAACTTACTTAAGATTATAGAACCATCAAGTGCCATCATCTAGATCATCCATCTCATCAAGGATAACATACTTCGTTGCAACATTTGTTGGGGATGACCCAGCCGAGTCATTTTCACTTGTTTGGCCCTTCTGTAGCTTTTGGTACCTGCACAGGGTGGCAAAATTAACACCATATAATCAAGAGCATTATGAAATTCAATTTGAAATGTGAACATAAACTACTAAGTGGTGGATTAGGTAGGGTATAATCTATGATTTGGACTGGAAGTGAAATTTAGGATTTATGAAGATGCAGGTTTGCTTCTTCCATTCTTTGCTTTAATGTTGTACAACTTGTCATGGAACTCAACTGTAAGTATCAATGAACTGTAGAGGCACTAAATGGTTTCAATTCTGTCCTACCAGCCCCATTTCATAAAGGGATACGATATTAAGAAGCTTTAGATTGACCAAATTCAGGTACAAGCAACCAAAAATCTCAACAAAAAATTGACATAAATAAATGACTGTTTAGTGAACATCAATAGAGAGGGTACATCATACGAGACATTCTACCTGGATTATGCTGCTATTACTAGGACAATAGAGAAAAAGAAGACAAGAGAGCAAGTTATAGGCCAATTATCTGCAATTTTTCTTGGTTCTTCTAAGACAGAATCGCCACTGCTTGATAGGTGTTTGTTTAGAGAGTAAAAGCAGTTAAATGTTAAGGGGAATACAGTTAGTTTTGGTTGGTAGACATGCTGGAAAAAGGAAAAGTTAAGGAGGGGTGACATTCAGCCCCTGACTGAGGTTTAAGCATTAAACTTGATGAGAGGGAGGTTACAAATTTTTCATGGGCTCAAGGCTTTCTTTTTTCTGCCTTCTGTCACTATCTCAAACTGATAGACCATCCCTATTTTACTTGCTTGCTGATGTTGGTCCTGCTAATAAACATTATTGTAGTTTTTATAAAAGTTCAATTCAACATTTTACTTGACATCTACATTTATTGGGGCCAAATATTATGCAAACTCCCAGCTGAACACCTTTAACACGTAACCTTATACACTAATCTCTATTTCATTACTCTCATGCCATACATAACCTTAATAGCAAATTCAAATTACATCCCAAGAAATAAATAAATAAGGAAAACAAAACATTGCAGTCCTGAAAGAATAAAAGCACCAAAAGGGTCACTCTTTGTTTGGTTCTGACATGGGCATTTTTGCTATCTAGTTATGACTTACTGAGGTCAGTCTGTAAAACCTATGGAGTGAAAAAATAAACTAAGACTAAAACCAACTGACAGCCACTAGATTCCTTGGTCTGAATGCCTAATTTCAGTCACTATCACGGTTCAGAGATTTTAAACTTACAAAAAAAAAAGCAATTAGACAAACAAATTTCAGTTACAGTAGTTTATTTCAAACCTATGCTGACATAAGACTTACTTGTACCAGTTGAATAAGCCGACACCAACCATAATAATCAAAAGCCCAGCACCTTTCAACCAGGTAAATTTATCATGGAAATAAATAACCGCAACCTGAATGAATACAATCGTAAGCAGATCACAAGCAGTAACAGCGTTCCAAAGAGCATGTACTACCAAACACTGAAAAATATTCAAGACTTCTTATAGAGAATATCATAGCAATGAGCATCAACTTTCATAAAACTTAGAGCATGTTTGAGAATGCAGCTGGCCGCGCGTTTCCAAAAATTTTGAATTTTTTTTTTGCTTAAAATTATTTTTTAAAATATTTTTGGATCGTTTTAATGTGCTGATATTAAAAATAAATTTTAAAAAATAAAACAAATATTATTTAGATGCATTTTTTAGTGAAAAACATTTCAAAAAGCAACTGCTATCACAATACCAAACACGCTCTTAAAAAGAATCCCATTGAAATCTGGAAGTAAGCCTCTGAAACTAATGGAGGTACAGGTTTTCTTCAAAGCATGGTGACAGCACAATGTAAATACGAAAGACGCACAGCTAACAAATATCACTGCGTGATTCTACAAACATCTTGGTCCAGGGTTCATGCCAGGAGTTTAATTAATGAAGTTCCCTCTACATCTATCAGAAAGGCAGACACCTCTAACACTAATAAAAATAAAGCACGGTGTTCAATCAATCATGATAAGCTGCTGAGAGATTTCATTGTGCAAAAACTTGAAAGTCAAGGGGCAAGACTGAAACATTGATGGTTGTTTTCAGGAATGAGTTTTTATAACCATAGTTCATGCCTGACTCTGATTCTAGAATGGAATTCCAAAACCATGATTTTTTTGAACGAGGCAGCCAAGCACCCAAAATTTGCTTTTTCACTCTCTACTTTTTTTTTTACCATCTGTAACAGGACCCCAAACACCATCCATGCATTAGTGTATTCATAGATCAACATTTTGCAGAATTAATAGGAGAACAACGGTGTAGAAAAATGCTTATACCAATATAGTCACAGCCTCCTTGACAACACCAGCTATTGTCACTGTGACGGCACTAGTTACTGAAATAAGAACAAACTCCGTTAAAACCTGCAACAGAAAAAAAAATTAATTTCCCTGACAAAAACTTGGTCCAAAAGAAATGGACACAATTTGTCAATATTATATAACAGCTGGAATAAACTAGAAAACTAATTTCCAATCTTCAAGTAATTTATACAATTAAAACACAATTCTCCACCTCCCTCCCTTGAAAAAATGAAACTCAAAAAACCCCAAAGAAACTCAAATTCAGAATGAAAAGAAAAGGGAAGGCTTGTACCATGAAAAAAGCGAGTGTTCCCCCAAAAAACATGAGCAGGCAACTCCGAGCAACATGCCATGAATTATTGAAGTAACTTGTTTTGTTAAATTCATGCCATGGATCTAAGACAAGAGAAAGAAGACCGGTTGAAATTGCCATCACTGGAGTGACATAGCTCATCAATGTAAGTGGATTTTTCAAACCTGAATACATCCCGAAAGCACCATTATGTTGCATAAATAACAGTATAATACGAAGGAAAATACTATTTTCTCTACATGCACAAGGAAATCCCAAAACTGAATTACTATATTAACCAAACCCTTTCCATGAAATTGACCTATCTGTATCAATACTATATCCATGTAAGGAAATTTCATATTTACCTATCTACATCGATTTTATATCCATGTTCCATATTCCATATCTATGATCTTACCAGCTTTTGCACCTGCGAGCAAACAATATTTATAGGACTATATTTGAATAAAGCATCTTTCTGGTGAAGTGGCCATAAATAAACTTGCCAAAGACAACTATTTTTTAACGAACACCTATAAAAGTCATGAATAAAAATTATTCCTCACAAATACACGTCTACAAACATGTAAGGTAGCTAATTTGTACCCAAAAAAATGATAACGATAGCAGTTAAATCCAAATAGCATTCAAGAGTACTATAAAAATGTAAAAAATAAGAAAGCAGAAAAACACCTACCATATGCTTCTTTCTTTTTAGTTTTGATCCACGCATCACCAAATTGGGAAATCAAATTCCAGGAGGGAAAAAAAAAGTAAGAAAGTGAAATTTAGAATAAAAAATTGTTGGTTTTCAGTAAACAAATACTTTAAGCCATGTATCTCGTATAGGAACAGAATTAGACATACCTGCAAGAGAATTTGAGTCATGCACCAGCGAAATCCAGACATTACAGCAGCAAGCATAACAAATACAAAGCCCCAAAACTCAAATTCTGTCTCTTTCGCAACTGGATTCAAAATAAAAGTATAAATGAAAAAAAGAAATTGAAAATGATAAATACCGAAACAAATCTCCATCAGAAACAGAAAAGATGAAGTTTGGTGATACAGACAGTAGCGATTGACAATTAAAATTCACTAAAAGATAAAAGGTATCAATAGCACTATTATCATCATCTAAGTCACTTGGACTAGCTTATCAGCATTGGATACAGATATATGTCAAGGCGTGATATACCCAAAAAAAAAAAAAAACCCTCCATTTTAGGATGGGAGAACATTTACTTTTCAATTGGATTTGGGTTCCAATATTCTTATAAATCAATAAGCAATAAGCAAATGGGGTATTACATAGTTCCACCTACCAATTTCCTTCAACTTAACTTTCTTCAATGAATAATTAATTGGGTAGCAAATCTTTGTAGCAAAAACAAGTAGAGTTGGTATTTATGTAAAGTAAAATAAGTTAAATTTACCATAAGCTTCAGGGTTGCCCCCTGAACAGAGTCAAAAAAACTTTCTGCACTACGACAGACATACAGCCTTGACAATCTCCACTAACAGTCTGAAATTATTTTTTTCTATGTTGAATCAAGATTGATGTGGCATTTGAAAATAGCACCAAGTCCTTCTGGCAAGGTTCAACGTTCTCATCTACGGACAAAGCTAATACCACATGATATACCATTAAATCGCACCCCTAGTGACTGAAACTGCCATGGTCACCTGCTTCATTAATTTCTCTTATCAGTCATCATCATGTGACCACCAACACCATAATGAATTTTGCTGACTGAAACTTGGTCCGGCTCTCACAATTTTAAAACAAAAGGCAACTCCCTCTTTTATACTACCTTGAGGTCAGCTAGCATCCTAGTTTAAGAGGAAAACAAATTTCTTTCCTGGGAGTGTTTGTGAAAGCAAGGTCCTAAACACTGCACACTACTTCCAATTTGTCATCAATAACTTAATCTAATATGTTTCCATAAGACGCCTAATAAAAGATAGGCCACAAATATTACTTTTTCTATAAGAAAAAGGTGCACACTGAATGATTAATCAAAATGAAAGATGATGAAATTGTATACCTGTTAATAAAATTCCAACAGAGATTACCATGATGATACCAAAAAGCTTAGCGCTTGGAGATTCCAACCTTAAAAAAATATAAAAATAAATGTCTAGAATATGCAAAAGATCTTATAACTGATTCCTCATAAAGAAAAAAGAAGGAGCATGAATGAACAGGTTAGAATTAAATATAACAGAATAAAGTGGTATAATATAAAGAATGATGTTAAGAGAAACAATCATGAGAAATACATCTTATTACATTAAAAAGAGGTGTAAAATGGTCAAGAAAGAAAAAGAAGGAAAGAATTTCACTAGGTGAATAACAGTTCAGCTAATTTGTATATCGCTGCAATATACTGTCTTATATGCTTGTATGAACAGTTCATCTTATCATTATTCTTTAAGGTAAACATGTTCACAAGCCTGTCTCAAAATGTCCTCGTCCACAAGCAATATCTATATATTAGACACTTGAGTTGGTGTTCTTAACTCTCTTTGCATTTTTTAACTATCAATGCACATAGTAATTGCATAATTCTTTAGGTAAAATGGGTGGTAAATGGTAAGTGAAAAGTGTCTGTCCTCAAATACATTTCTGTCTTCTATACAAAACATACTGAGGTCAATTTTTTGCTAAAAGTAAAGGTTAAATACCAAATTGGCATTCAGACTTCATATGCTACTCCTTCGGTTCCACAGTAAGCGTCTAACCCCATTTTTCAAAATTTTATAATTGGGAGGTTCATTTCCACATGTTCTTGGCCTACTTCCATTATATCACATCTGATTTTTAGTTCTTTGTATCAAAGTCTTTATTGTTGTGTGAAAATGGACAATTCATTCATGGAAGTATGCCCTTGCCTTGTTATTCACGACCAACAACTAAAACAATTCAAGATATGCATCAACTTTTTGTTTATATGAATTGAGAATTATGCAGTACTAGCATTCTGGATAATATACTAATGAGGATGATATTTCAAAATTTGTTCACTTTCTTTAATTTTAACTTGGCACTTGTAGTTAGCACAGGTTAAATATTGGTATATAGCTTTTGACCTTATACAAGGAAGGTACCCAGGTTCCCACTAAAATTAAAATTTTATTCTTATGCTGAAATAACTATGTTAGAAGACAAAAAAAGAAGAAAAAGAAGAAAACAAAAGACATAGATTGCACATCAGCCCCCTCAATTGGCAAAGCATGGATGTAGAATTATTCATTGTTCTTTTATTACCTGGCAACAAGAAGTTTTCTTAATTAATGAGAAAAGGTAAGAGTTTGAGATGAAAAAAAATAGAGCTACTTCATTAAAAAAATAAAATTAGATGATGAGAGACAGATTACAGTAAAAGAACACTGGTCACATAAGATATTTGTATTGGTAAATAAGCTAAACTGACAAGAAATTCACCTGAATGCAAAGGCAAATAGAATGAGAAATATTGGAGCTGCAGATTTACACTATACAGATAGGAAAAAAAAATGAGTTAGTAAAATAACCTGTCAGAAGAAAAAAATGATTACCAGAGACGTAGTATATAGCAATAAGGTAGAGAGAGCATAACTAACCATTGTGGCAAATGTAACAGAGATGAAAACAAGGGACACATTGCTCAAGTTAACATCGAATGCAGTTCCAAGAGCTGTTGGTACAACTGTGAAAGGGAAAGTCCATCTGTAGCATTAGTTGATAGAAAAGTTAATTGGCAAGTTATAATAATTTCACAGCAGAATCAATAGAAGATTTCAAAAAAAAACAGTAGTAAAACTTAAACAATAAAATCCATTATATCTCATCACCTGAAGTAGCTGATGAAATTGTTAATTAAAAATATTCTTTAGATGGTAGCATCTCCCAGTGTCTAGGACTCGTGTGCTACTCCTTATTTGCATAATCATATAATTCACATAGAAGCACATTAGCAGGGCTGGCTATGGCTATCCTTATATGAATAAGCCAAATGCGCTTTCACTACAGAAGCTAATTGATTTCAAATCAACACAGAGTTTCATTGTAAACCAAAAGGAGCAGTCCACTGAAAATTTTCTTCTTTTGAAGTTGAAATGTCATTCAGAAAGCAGCATGTATTTTACACGAGACTGCCAACACCTTTTGAGACACCAACTTATCTTCAATTTACCACGACTCCACTCTAACCAGGATAACATCCTGTTTCGGTAACTAGGTGATACATAATATTCAATGATAATCAAAACAAAAGGGCTTTCCAATCTCACTACAGATCAGTTACGGAAACTAGCACAGAATCCCTGTAAGAAGAGAAAGACACTAGGTTTTATCAAAGGTCAGTTAATTCTTAAACCAAAATGTTAACTCACTCTATCATAAGAGAGAGAGAAAATAAGAACAGTGACCAATTCAACAGCTTTTCCAGCCATTTTCGCAGCCAATTCGGACTATCATCCCTGAACAAATGAAAAATCTTGATCCTACGGAATTCTTATTCGAAATCCATGACTTCATTACTGAGTTCAGTATTTAAATTTTAAAGTACCTAGAATTGATTCCCAAACATCATTTACAGAAGAAAAACAACTAAAACACAACAAACCCAACAATTATCAACTCCAATTTCGACACTAGTTTTAAATATGATATAGGAAAACAGAAACGCAATAAAGAGCTACTACCTCTTATAAAATAATCCTTCCACGACATAGCAACATTCGGCCGAAACCGATCAGACCAGTACCAAGTAATAGCCGTGGATAAAACAGCTTGCATTGTGAAATGGAAAGTATTCATCAGCAACGGAGCTGGAAATCTCCCCATATCATCTCCTAACAGAGTCTTATTGTACCTAATCAATCCAAAAACAAAAAAAAAACACCACCCACTAATTAAGAGGAAAATAAAAAAAAATGAATAAAAAGAGAAAAGGAAGGTGAAGAAAGACTTACAAGGTTAAAAAAGTGCTGAAAGTGTACCAAACAAGAATAAAAAACAGAGTCTTCAAAATATCAGCAGCAGATACAGGAGTAGGAGGAGACTTCTTAACCGACAAAGAATCCATGGCGATGCCATTGACATCGGAATCGACATCAGAATTCCTCCTCCTAGAGTTTTCAATGTCGAAGGGAACGCACTTGTCTTCTTCAGAATCATCATGACTCCCTCTGTTTCTGTTCTCTAAATTACAGCCATTCAATTCCATGCTTGAATTCTAATAGATCTATCGATCTTATTATTCACTCAAAATCGATCGGGATTTGAAGAATCTACCATGGGAGAGATCTGGAAGAAGAAATCAGGTCTCCTTGTGCTGCATTTGGCTGATAAGATCTAAAATAAAACCCACGAGCACGAACCCTAGCATGAAGTGAGAGGGCTTTTTGTTTGGATTGGAGTAAAAGCAAGGACCCTCCCCTACCTAATTTTGTATCTGGTAATCTGTCGATCGATCAGCTAAAAGCCAGAGACAGTCGAGTTTCGTTGCCGGTCAAATCACAAATTAGTCCCCCAAATTATAAATGTTCTCTTGATTACTCCTGAAACTATCAATTTCTTAGACTTGGCCTTGGCCCCCACCCTTTTTTCAGCTTTAAAGCAAAGCAATAAAAATCACCAAATAAGTGTTTGGTGAGACTTCAGATATTTATTAGATTATTAAAGTATCATAGGTTGCTGGATTGAGACTTTTTTTACAATAAAATCTGAGCACATCTCCTTTATATTTTAGTCCCAATGATCCAATAACCTTATGATCTCAAGTTTTGAAAGCTTACATGAAACATCTATTTTAATGGGAAATACAACACTATAAAAAGCATGACATGTTATTATAATGTATTTACCAGGTTCTTGCTTGGAGAAATATATCCTAAGAACATGAATAACAATGTGATAGCTACATGAAAGAACAAGGGTATTTATTTTATATTATTTATTGCTCTACACATCTATTTGTAGGAGTTGTTTTTGGTATAAATATTTTTTTTTATTTTTTAATTAACATGATGCTCAGGCTAGCTTGTATATACCTCGACTAATTTTACGGGTATTGAAATTAACGATTATATAAATCTTTAATAATTCTGAGAACTTGAACTCGTGATTATTTAGAAGTAAATTTAAATTCTAACCAATTAAACTACAAATTAAATAAATATTTTTTATTTTTTTTTTGACGGAAATGGTTGCTCGGTTGGTACAGGAAATGCAACATTGAAAATCATCAAACTCTGCTTTCTTTCATGGGAGGGTGCAAAAAATCACGGGCGGGGGACCGGCGGAACAGTTTTTGTCTTTGGCAGGAACTGTCTTTGAAGCAGCCACCTTTTTTTCATAGGGTTTCTGCAGATATGCTTCTTCTATGCTTTGATATTTGCCAGAATACCTCCCTTTTCCTTTCCTATCTGTGTATAGATTATGTTGTTACAGCTTAATGCCCAAAACTTTCTGCTTTCTTTCATGGCCTTGCACTTGATGGTATACCTAGGACACCAAACTAACTGGAGCTTAGATTCTTGTTCTTATCGTCATTGTTCATAGTTAACAAGTAATCACCATTGCATCCAGATTCAGCACAGATACGAAGGTGCAACTGGCTATTTGCCATTTATTTTTTAGGGTTCATCACCACTCGTATAATGGTTCATCAGCAAATCACCTTTGCGCCATCTTTTTGTTACCGTTACAATTTACCGAGTGTTCAACTTGGAAGTGTTTATCAAAGCTTTAGCAAGGAAGCTATGGCATCGAATCGGTTACTGACCCAAGGCTTGCAGTTTTATTGCCTTACGCCCACCTTCAGACCAGTGAACTTGGCAGAGAGAGGGGGAGCAGAATATGAGACCAGAACACAAAGTGATGATAGAATTATTGGATGTTGATTTGATTTATTGTAGCTTTTAACTCCTCGGTTAAACTGTTCGCTTTAGGAAAATGAAGGGAATTTTCTAAAATGATCAGATGCTTGTTCCAGTCAGAAAGAAAATGCGATACCCTTCGAAGCTTATGGATTACATCAAAGGTTTATGTTGCTTCTGCCTTCGATCACTGTATTCCAGCGCTATGCCTATGCCATCAATAACTGTGCAGAAGAATGAACATCTTCAGGGCATGAGGGGACGACCGCCATCCTGCTGATAGAAGGATTCATAAGTGGCTATTCTTGTCTTTGATTCAGGCTGCTCAAGATCTTGCCTAAACTCAGCAGACATCTTGGCAAAATCCTCCATCTGTGTCCTTTTCCATTCCTTTTGACAAACAGTAAAAACAAATAAGCAAGCATGAAAATAGAGTAAAGGAAAATGTAGCCATGAAGTCATCAGAAATATTGACTGGAGCATCAATGGCAATGCATTGCCCAACACAAACCTAAAACAACATGGAATAAAATCCTAGTATCTCTATTTCTCATTTTCTTATCATCCCTTCCAGAGCAGACAGTCTTAAATTCACAGCAGGTCCTCCACTACCGTTAAGATCATCCAGCAGATTTACAACAAAGCCTAGCGTATTTTTATTGAAGAAAGAAACGAAAGAACCTAGGTGTAGGCCTGATTCCATCTTGAGCTCGCATCACCTGAGACACAGCGACTTTACCAAATGACGCAGCCATGACAAATCTACAAGTACGTTTCTTAACAAGATAATACTGTTGTTGACCAGGCATGAAAGCATTATAACCTCGATTCCATCTCGTTCTCTTACCTTTTGGGGTTGCGCTAAGACTAATACTTTTGATCATGCATGAAGAGATTTGTCCTTGTGCCTCCTCGAAATCCAAAAAGAACAAAGACTAAGAACAGGTACGATGACAGGATTTATCATTTTTAGACTACTAGATTCTCACAGTTTTAGAGCAAAAGTACATCAGCACGAAGCACAACAAACCCTTGGTAGGAGGAGGCTTGAGAGTTCGATGAGTGTAACTTCAAGACAAATGGCCAGAGAATTAAAATAGCTACCATGTAAAAGAAAAGACGTGCAGCCTATTCTAGCAGCCTAAAAAGGATTATGATGATAATTACAATCTCAGAGCAGAAATGCCGATAGTGAAGTACCTATTCCATTTCAATTTGCAAACGAGGTTATTTGTCCCTGGCAGCGACCAATTAATTAGCTGAATTTATTGGATAGTGAAAAAAGGAAACTAGCTTGGATTGATCAAGACTTTGACACAACAATCGGGGTACGAAACAAAGCCATCCACCATTGCCCTAATGTTTCACTTTTTGCTGTTTGCTATTTGCTGAAAGCAAAAATGGAACTCATGGTTCGCGATTCATATAGAGCATTCCCCTCCTCTTGAACCTTTTTTACCCCAGACCAATGCCTATAGCAGCTACCTAGCAAAGATAAAATTTCAAAAGCATTAGAAATTTACCTCAAAATCCCATTCCCCATACAAGTTGGGGTCATTTTTGTCTGACCAAACATAAGCAAGTGCTTGTGTCTTATTAGAATTGTCCTGCAAAATATCATCACCATCAATTACTTTCATCAACAATATATAGGACTCTACAAGAGCCATGCGGAATGATCTTTCTCATCTGCTGGGAGACCTTCCCCCTGAAACCAATCATACACTTTCAACATACAAAATACAATAATAAACACTCTCCCACCGCACAGAGAGTATCTGGCTTTATGTTTAAATTTAACCTGTCCATTCATCTAACAGGCGGACTCAAAACCACACTACCTTTTCGCTCTTTTTTCATCAACTCGTGAGAAACTATTCAACTTTGAATGTCTAATCTAAGGAAAAGTACGAAAAAACTAAAAGGGCGACACACCACTTAATCGATTGTTCTTGAATTAGAAAAAAAAGGGGGGGGGGGGATTGTTCATGATCAGTAATGTTCTTCACATTCAATTCCAATCCTGCGGAGAAGGAATTGGCAGCTCACCTTCTTAGCAACAAGAAGTGCATGCAATCAGTGAAGCATGGACATCCCATTTTAATATGTGACAAGAAAGCATTAAAGATTCCTTGAATTGAACTCACTTACCATCAAAGAAACATCAACAGTGACTCTTTCATACTCAACATCCTCATATTCATCTAAAATGTATAATTCTGGATCCGTGATGCCATGTAGAACCTGGATTAAAAAGAACCCATTACATTGGATGCTGTTTACGATACAAGAATCAAAATCACCACGAAGAAAATATAAACATATATCATTGCATGTTTATTGAATTTAACCAAACAGCACACGCGCACACAAACGGCACCGACCAAAACTTGAGTTCATAAGAAAATTAAATGATTGCTAAGATTAAAGAAGTAAAAAATTAGGACTTCAATACAGCAGTGAAACATTGAGGTATAGAACAGACCTTGCCTGAGACTTTCTTGTTCTCCACAGGTAAAATTGCAGGGTAGACACGCCCTTTTATGCTAAACCTGTGACTACAACACAACAACGACGAAGATTAAGCTATAAACCAAAAAAATAATAAAAATTAAAATAAATCGTTGGTTATGATCAGTTTGAACTAAGTCAACTAACATTAATAAAATTGAAAAAAAGAAGAATTTGAAACGTTGGGAGGAAGAGTTGGTATGAAATGAAATCACAGGCTAATTTAAGTTAAAGAGAGAGAAAGAGACAGACTAGCCGTTGAGGATGGCTGGAGAGGATTGAGGGATGCGACTCAAGAGGGCACGAACAACGTCATCAGCAAGAAGGCTGCCGTACACAAACACGTTGTGGACCTGATTGCCGCCTGCTGCTGCCGCCATTGCCATTGCTATGGCTGCTGAAGAACTACAAGACAAGACAAAATGGCCACAAAGTAGAGGACACTCGAATGTAATATGAAACTCTCATTGTGGTCCTCGAAGTACAAGATTAGGAAATGTTATCCTTATTAATCGCACGCACAGTATTCGATTGATTGAAGGCCTTTGGGTGTTTTAATATTCTCAATAGTTTTGCAAGATTGGGATTTGTTTGAGTGGTTTTTCTTTCTCAATCCATTTATTAGAGGTAAAGTTATGAAATTCAGTACCGGTTCAAAGCTAGGGTAATAGGTAGTGAAGTTCATCAATGTTGATTCGGTTAATATAAAATAATATTATTTTAATATTTTAAAATAAAAAATACATTATTTTAATTTTAACCTAGTTTCGAGTTGAACTAGGTGACTGAAGAGTTACAATTTTCAAAGCTATTCATGTTAGCCCAATCAATAAGTAAAAAACTACACTATTTTTATCACTTTTTAGTACCATAAAAATTTTCCTCTTCATCAGATCGGATGCGATTCTCTCTTGTTTCTCTTTTTTTCTTCCCCGTCTTTTGGTATTACAAATTTGTTGATTGAAAATAAAAACAACATGAATTCAGAGACTTTCTAGTCTTCTGAATCATGAAGATCATTACTGACCAGTGACCACTTCGACTCCATTTGCATTCAAACCCCCCAAAGACTCCTTCCTGGTCTCCCATTTTTTCACCCCCCCGGAGTTTTTCAAAGCGTTCTGCTTTTGATCCCAAACAAAATAAAAATTCAAATCAAACATCCAAATACAGACCCTCACATGAAGGAAAGGATTTGAAACTGTTCACTATTCTCTTCATTGAAAATAAAAAGTTGCATAACATTTGTTGTCCCATCACCTACTACTTTTTTCCAGCCATTTGGCTAGAATAAGAATTGATTAACATCTATGCTCCGAATTCAAACCTAAACTTAACCAAGGTTAGAGATATGGCATTGTCAAAAGGCTAGACAGACTACTACAAAGAACAACTCTTCTCTCGTTTGAAAAGGCCAACAGAAGATTCAGAAATAGTATAACTGGGTTATCGAAGCTTTGTTTTAACCACTGATTGGTCTTCTACCTTTAAGAGTCCATCACGACTGCTTCTTGAAGTGAACGAAGTTGAAGGGCTGGCATGTGGGATTTGAGAGCAGCTGGGGATGACCCAGATATCTTCTTCTCCACGGGAATTCCATTCCCTTTAGTTCCAAGAACCCTCCTCACCTCTTTTGCCAGTTCAATCACCGTGTCATCTTCATGACCTGTTTACACATTCAGGTGCATTATTAGCAAAAACAAATTCAAGAAGGACAGGCATGCACTTAATATGGTGTATTCATTGTGAATTATAAGTGTACAAAAAGGAGAAAAAATCTTACCTATAGCAAACATGGCTCTTTCTAGCGAGAACAGATAGTCTCTGTTGTTCCCGCATGGTCCATGAGCAGTTGCAATTTGCCTGAAATGTTACAATTACATTACAAAAAGGATCTATAACGTAATTGTTTATGGACAGAACTTCATGCGAGCAAATAAATGATGGTTCTAAAGGATTAGATTGTGTCATCAAACGTACCTAGCCATTTCCTCCAACGGGGCAGGCCCAAGGTAGTACTTGTTTGATACCTTGTCTGGAGTGGAAGTAAAACTGCACATATGAACACATTCTTTTAAGAAAATCGTGCAAAAAGAAGATGAATATTATAGACTCTCTTTTAGCTAAAACAGAAATGTGAAATCACAGGTGCCGAGTAATAAACTTACACTATAACTCCAGTTAAAGCAGGCTCCGAGGGTTCCCCTTCCTATATGGAGGAAACGCACAAATGGATTAGAAATAAGAGGGCAGAGAGCACAAAAACAAACCTAAAAATCAATTGGCAAATTCAGAAACTTCAATAAAAAACAAACCATTATCTTACCTTGTAAAAGTCTACGAGGGTCTTTTTATCATATTCGCATTCTCTCCTTTCCAAATACTACAGAAGAAAGCAATGCACATCAATGTCAATACGTGCAAGAAATTATAATCAGTAGCTGCTCCTGAAACGAAGGGAAAAGATTTCCCAGTTTATAATGAATGAGCTGATTTTAAGTGAATAAGCATGAGTTTCAAATTAATTGCCTTAGTTATGCCACTCCATTTGAGATCATACCACCTACATTTATCCCATCAAATTATCTATAACCAGTTCTGCACAATCTAAGCAATGTCAAGCTGTAAATACAGCAACGGGACATACCTCCATTGCCAATCTTTCCCTTTCAGGACCTCCCCGAACACAATAAGCAGCTCCCCACTACAAGAAAAGAAAAGGGAGGAATAAGAAACAAGGAAAAACACAAGTCTATCGATACTAACAAATTACTAGAGAGTAATACTGCAAAAAACTTTCTGAAAAAGATGAGCATTTTTGGCTGACCATCACCACTAACAAAACCATTTAAAAGGCATGAGAAAGTTGCTAAGCTGTAGTGCTTACGCAAATAGCTCCTTCAACATTTTCCAACGTGCAAGTTCTTGCAGGACTTTCAGGTGTACCTCTGTGATCAATGCAAGCTGGCATACAGATGATGAGATTTGTTCATAACAGGTGAGCTAATTAAGACTATAAAAACTCAAGATTATTACTATAATTGACAAAAAGACTTCAAATTGATAATACTAATAGAGAAGAAACATACCAAGATCAAAAACACGCCTGTAGTCCTTGATAAAGCCAATCACTTTCTCATCATATTCAAAACCTGGGTTCCACACCAATGAACCATAGCCAAAAACCCAGAAAACCATTTTTGCTTATCTCCTGAGAAATCATTCCATTCACACAATTAACAATATCATTAGAATTTTAGTCAACACCAATAACAGTAGTTTTGATTGTCCGTGTTCCCCAAAATCAAAGAATTAACATAAAATCAAATAACAACAGTTCCAATTCCATGGTGCATTACTGTTTGCATTTATAACATAGATCAGAAATATTTTCCCTTGACAAAAGATTCTCACTTTCGGCTACACCGCATTAGACTGAAGCAAAACTTAGATTACACGATAAAATCAAGGTTGGAAAATTTCACTGGCTGGTAATAAGTCAATTCAAAAGACAATAAATGACATACATTGTTAAGGTCACAGGAAAGACAAAATACAAGAAACGAAATCTGAGACAACAAAAGATGAAATCGAACAGGAAAGACCAAAAAGATGGGTCTTACAAGGAGTGGAGCAAAATGGAGACAATGTTGCGTGACCCAAGTCCAAGAGGGAGAAAGCTGAGATTTATGAAGATGGTGGCTGAAGAAGGGCAATGGATGGCTGATAGAGAGAGGAAACAACAAGGGAGAGAGATGAAAACCGGATTTGAGGGACTCTCTCTCTCTCTCTCGTTGCTTCTCGTTTTTTAGGAGAAAGGGATTGAGAGAAGGGGACAAGAGAGACCCTATTTATTGAGGAAGGAGAGGAGAGAACGGTGAGAGGTTGCTCCAAGTTGTTGTGTCTTCCCTACTCTCCACTCCTCCATCCCATCCCATGCCAATGCCACCTGTGTTTTTTTATGTATACATCTGTTTTGCATGCATTTCTTTTTCTTTTTTTACAAAAAGAAAATTAATTTATTTTTCTAAATTAAAAAATATAAAACAATGTAATTTGAGGAGAAGCATGTGTAATTACAGCATTCTATGTCAACGTAAATTTCTTTCTAATAGTATTCAGTACTATTTGTCCACCAATATGCTAGGTAATAAGGTTTAACATGATTTTTAAACTGTTTTTTTTTAATATTTTTTATCATAAAAAATATTAAATTGATGTCTTTTTATGTGATTCTTAATGATTTTAATATTTTGATATTAAAAATTAAAAAACATCTAGAAAAAATATTATTTTAATATATTTTTAATTAAAAAATACTTTTGTAAATATATCATGCATTGCATCATAAAACGCACACTAACTATATCTTTACTCTAACATTCCACAATAAAATTAAGTAATTTATATATAAAAAAAATTCAAAAAAAAATTCATGTATCAATAACTTGAATCTCTCTTAAGTAAAAATTCAATCCAAGTGTAGCAATTTTAGTTTTACCGGTTTGAAATAAAAATAAACCAAACTTGATAGAACCAAAACTAGTTAGTTAGAATTGGTTTTTTGTTCAATTTAGTTATGAATTTTTAAAAAACTAAAATTCAATCTGGTTATTTTTTATTTAAAATCAAACCGAAATGAAAATGATCATTATTGTCTAGTGAATAACAAGTATCATTTTAGTAGTTATTTTTTATGATTCGTTTTGGAAAAAAAAACACAAAGAGACAAGAAAAAATAAAATTCATAAGTCACTAAAAATAATAAAAATAGTTACGCTTATAATTTGTTTCCCTTTCATATATCTATTTCTTTTTTAAAAAAAATAGATACAATATCATTAATTTTCTTTTTAATAAACCTCATAGATTAATTAATAAAATATTATTAGTAATTAATCCATCAGCATCATGAAATTTCTCGCACATGCACATCATGGTGTTATTTTTTTAATAATTATTAATTAATGCATGGTTATGGATGATGTATGCTAACATAAAATCAAATCATATATCCATCAATTCTCCATTTTTCCAGGTACATTGAATCTGGACTGACTTTTAGATGGAAGGGTTACCTTGCCGACACCCTTGTCATTTAAAGCTGCTAGAAATAACGTCATGCTCCAGTCAAAACAAAAAAAAAAAAAAACAGAAGCCCGTTGAAGTAAATTAATAAATCCGTTCGTAGGTTCATTGAACCTAGACATCGTCCACTCCTTCCGTTTAAAGTAAAATCTTCGCAGAGATGACATTATTACAGCAGATAGATTTATTACTTATCCACCAGAATTTATCTCTATCTTTTACCATTTCTGTGATGTATAAATTAAGGTTGTCAATTTCATTTCGTTTTATTTAAAATGGCCAAAACATTTCATATTAATTCAAAAAATAGAATAAAATGGAACAAATTTCATTTCATTTTAAATCTCGGTCCGTTCCGGATTTTTCAGCTAAATTCCACCCGAAACGTTCTGGTTCTATTCTACATGTTCTGTTCCGTTCTTGAAAAGCCATTGAATCAAATTGAACCTTATTCAATTTAATTAATTAAACCACCCAATTATAAAAAGCTCTTTT
>Ga0307507_10003352_pt1 | contig 31359 bp, 10 predicted proteins | sample 7_EM_MG_FD_207223 | JGI IMG/M metagenome (GOLD analysis project Ga0307507, IMG submission 207223) | Populus trichocarpa ectomycorrhiza microbial communities from riparian zone in the Pacific Northwest, United States - 7_EM | ecosystem: Host-associated > Plants > Roots > Unclassified | place... | reverse complement strand
GTTATAATTAAGCGTAAGGGAAAAGGAGTTATATAGCGGCTAAACCTAAATAGGTATATCTACCGATTATTTATAATATTTATAATATATTATATTTATTACCTCTCTTATAATATTTATATATATATAATAACTGTAACATCTTTATTATATATACTTAGAGCTAGGTATTATAAAATATATTATAATTAGTGTACTGTAGAGGCAGTTCCTACTTAGCTAGTAGTACTAATTAAGCTAATTAAGTATATAGAAAAAACCGTCTATACCCTATTATATAGCCTTGCTAATAGATCCCGGTTCCAATATATATTAAGCAATCTTAAGTAGTAAGGCACTAAAAAGATGCTTCTTTTTAGTATAATACTTTAGCGCTTTAGAGAAAGCGCCTAGTGTAAAGATCTTATATTTCTTAGCCCGCTGCTAAATATACACCTCTATATTAACCTTATTAAATATAGCCCTAATATCTATAACTTTATCTTCTAGCTATCTAATCTTATAGGCACGTTTAAATACCTAAGCTTTAACTATGGGTAGCGGCTGTGGCTTAAATATAAACACCTTGCTTGTTCTGATTAGAGTATATACTTTAGATATAAGACTGGTAGTTAATATAAGGAATCTTAGAGTGGGGTTATTTTAAATTCTTTAATAATGCTTTCTCTCTCTTCTATCTTAAGCTTACCGCTAACTAACTCGTAGCTACCTAGTCTGTACCTATTAAGAAGATACTAATCTAGCGTTAGAATATAAAAATATTGCTTTAAGAATAGATAAGATATACTAGATAAATAATAAAGGCGGCTACTAGAAATGCTATAAAGACAACCAACTTCTTAGAATAACCTTTGCAGTTAGTCCCTAAGTAAGCAAGAACTATCTTTAAGGCATCTATTTTTAGACTTAAAGCTATAATAAAAGGCAGTTCTCGCTTAAATATAGACTGCTTAGGATTCTTGTAATGGTTAAGTATATAGCCTTTATTTTTATCTCCTTCTAAAAATAAGCTAGTAAAAGGCATATTAAAATCTTTACCCTTGTTTTTCCAGAGTTGCAGTTCTAGGAAGTTTGTAAAGATTTAAAGCTTATAGGCAAATGCCAAGCTAGACTAGTGTGGTTTTGTAGGGTTTTAATTAGCGTTTAAACCTTTCCGCTTCTATTTAGCCAGTTTCTTCTTATATACTGCATTAATCTCTTTTTTTAGTTCGTTTATAACCTTATTTAATCGCTTTAAGACCTCGCCTATATACTTAACATAAATATTCCAATCTACTCTTTGTGCGTTAATCTTAATTAATAGTTTATTGTTAAACTATTATATATTTATAGAGCGTCTAATTACAAATTGCAAAATAATATTGCGAAACCCGTTAATAATGGCCGCCATTTCTTTCTTAGCCTCCTTTAATAGCTTAGCTTTTATTTAAACCATCTTATTTATTTTTGCCTGCAGTATATAGATATTAGGACTAAGTAGTAGTCTATAATTAGGCTTTTCTACCTATTTTTTATCCCGCCCTATTGCTAAGGTTTGCAGAAATATAGCGAGATTACTAAGGCTAGTGCCTGCTGGGGTACCTAAATATCCCTAGAGATAGATATTATTTGGTAAAGCCTAAAACGCAAGCTGTCTGGTTATAGTCTATAACTAAGTTTGGCTATTCTTAGTGGTATAAAACTTATTAAGAAACACATAGAGCTATACTACTATATTTAATTAATAGCGTGCCCTAAGTAGAATCTTGCCTAGTAAGTATAGGAATTATTATTTTTAGCATCTAATAGTTGTGGCGATAATAAAGCAGGATAAGTTAGTGGGAGGATTATATAATATATTGTCTAGGTTATCTGGATTAGGCTCTATATAGCTAAAAAGGAATTTAGTGTTACCTTTCTAGCACTCCTAGGCCGTTTTCGCGTAGTTGCTATATATGATTTAAAACTAAATATCTGTGATGCCCTTATTCTTACCCATGTTCTTACGTATTATAGTTAAGTAATTTTCACTAAATACTAACTTAATATTCTTTTTCCATACTAATAGAGCTTTAGGTGGTACTATTATAAGTATTAGGCTATTAAGTTTTTTAAATATGGAGTACGGATTCTTATTAATATATATACACTAAATTGATAGGCTACCCTGTAAGGGGCATTGTGTATCCTTAGCTTTCTTGGCAGAATAAGTAAGATATAATCCATCTTTTTTTACTTGGGAATCCTAAACAGCCTATTAATTAATAATAATTAATCTATTTAATAGATGGGCAAAAATTGTAGTAACTGTCTTGCCTAAGCCTATCTAGTCCGCGCACACACTGCCGTTAATATTATATTTTTTGTTTATGGTCTAGTAATAGGCGGCAATTAGTTAATATTTTTTTTGCACTAAAGGATTTTATAACCGGCTATAGCGGTAATAAAAGGCTATCTGCGTTAAGGTTAGTATTGGGATTAAAATGGAGGTATCTGCATGCCTCTAACTATAGAGTTTTATTAATATATTTATACTTCTTCTTTATCGCTTAGTCAAAACCAGAATTTAAGCTAAAAAAAATTAATTTTAAATTAAGAGAGCATCTATATTAGACATATTAGAGATATATGTATATATATGCGTCTAAAGAACGTGGTATTGGGATTATTCCCTTCCTTATTATCTGCATAGTCCTTAAAGTCGTTTTTAGCCTTATTACCTGCATTAGGGAAGGGATTGTTATTATCTTTATTATTACTACTATTATTAGATAACACTTCTATACCGTTTATTATATTTATTCCATTTTTTTGACCTATATAATCTTTTTAATTTCATAGAGTTCTGTAGTATCCGCTAACGCTAGTAGCGCAGGTGGTTAACTATTAAAAGCATCCTTATTGCCCTATTTAAAGGTTCTGCCCATTACAGTATCCTTTCCACTAATAGTAGTGGCTTTAGCAACACTAGGCGTAGGTTAGTTGCTATTATTAGGAACACTAGTATAGATTAAAGATGGGTTAGTTATGGCGGCGTTATTACTAGAACTAGTAAATGTTCTAGTAATAACTAGTTTCCAGATATTGGTCTAAGGCATTATTAGTATAAAAGCTACGCTGTTTAGGTTTGGATATAGGTCTAGTATAGTCTATCTATTTAATTAGGATGTAGCTAGATTTAAATATTAGCAATATACTAAAAGAGCTATAATACTTATAATGTAAAGCACTTACATAGAGGTTAGACTTCTAGCTTTAGCATCTATAAGCTAGAGTTTATAACATTACTAATTACAGTAGCTAACTCTTCTTTATTCCTAATAGGGCCGAAGTTATCCTATAAATACTTAGTATTAAAGTTAATGGGATAAAACGCGCTACTAGATATAATGGCTTTTAATATAAGCTTATCCCAAGATAAACTATCTAGCGTCTAATTGGTGGACCTATAAAACTTATCTTTTATAATAGCTTGGAGACGAAACCAAGTAACGGCAGTATTGGAACTGTGAGATATATATATAGTGTACGCTAATAGGGTTATGTTACTCTTAATATAGTATAGTAAGATCCCGGCATAAGGGTTAGCTTTAGGTATTTTTGGCTTTACTTAATAATGCTTTTTATAACCTTTCTGGTTTTTATTTAGGCGTAGAGGAATTAGGTCTAAGTTATCTTTTAGGTCTATTAATAGAGTTAGCCTTTTTTAACTTAGTAGTTCTAATTTTACTCTTAATTTATTTAACTTTATCCTTGTAATAAGTGCTAAGTAGCTTCTCCCTATAAACATTTAATTGGGACACTGTTTAAAGGTATTGATCTTAGTAAGTATAATTGCTTTTATATTGCTACGGATCTCGGTTTAGCGGTATTATTTAGCCTTAAAATATCTATGTTTTTTAAGTATCTTTTAAAGCTGGGCCTTAGCTATATATAGCCCGGATACGTTAATTGCTAAACCCTAATAAACTATTATATTTAATGGCTGAATAGTAGCTAAGGCGTACTAGACGGGATACGGGTGTAAGAGTTTATTATTAGTAATGGGCTGTACTTTAGGACCTATAATAGTAGGTTAGTATAAATAGCAAAAGAATAGACTAGCTTGGCTTTAATGGCCTATATAGTTTAACTTACTAAGCTTACTTTCCTAAGAAGCCATTATAAAGAGTCTCCTCTTAATAATATCTAGTGTAAAAAGATGTTTATACTAGGATAAAAAAAGTTAAGATAGTAGACTTATAATAGAAGATATATAGTAGAAAAGGCCTGCTAACTATATAGGTAAATAACCAATAACCAAGATTATATTAGTAAGGTAAATTAATTTAAAAATCAAACTAAAATAAAATAAATGTTTATTGCGCGCAATATTGGCAATATTAGGCTGGGTATAATAGATTAAATAAAAATAATTAAAATATTATATATATTTGCGTGGATCTAGTAATATGCCCTAGATTAGGGATTTTAGGGAAGTAAAACCTATTAGTGCTAGGTATAGCTAGGATATAAAAAAGTAATAAGTTAAGCCTACAATTATTGCAGATATAAGATGCCTTAAGTATGCGACATAGTATGTTAGTATTTGCAATATTGCAAAATATATTAATATAATGGCCTAGTAGTATGCCCTAGGTTAGGGATTAAGGGAACTAGAACTTAGGTAGTGCTGCTAAGAGGCGGGAACTAAGGTTATAATATTGCGACTATTGCATATATAGTATGCCTTAGGTATGCAATATAGCATACTAATATCTATAATATTGCAAATAGTACTAATGCATAGGTCTAATGTTATGCCTTAGAGCTAGGTGGTACTGCTAAGAGGTAGGAACTAAGGTTGTAATATTGCGACTATTATATATATAGTATGCCTTGGGTATATAATATAGCATGCTAATATTTATAATATTACAAACTGTACTAACGCATAGGTCTAGTGCTATGCCCTAGAGCTAGGTGGTACTACTAAGAGGTAGAAACCAAGGTTACAAACAGGTAATATTGCAACTATTACATATATAGCATGCCCTAAGTATGCGAATTAGTGTGTAGATATTCGTAATATTATAGACTATATATCTATCCATCTATCTATTACCTACTCTCTATATTAAAACAAATTTCCCCTTGCCTTAACTATATATTAGCCCTTAACCTATTTTAAGGTAAACGCCGCAATAGTACGTATGCTAGTAAGGAGTTATAGATATCTTACGCTAATTAGTTATTATAGATAAATAAAAAGCTTAGGTATATAGCTACCCTAGCTAAGCGCACTAAGCGTTCCTATATTAAAAAGGTGTTATTAAAGAACGGAGATAGAGCTATAAAGCTAGCTCTAAAGCTATAAAAGAAGAGGGCAGCGGATAGTTGCTAGAAGGATATTAGAGGGTTTCTAATTAAGTAAAAGAAGAATAGTAAGGTAGCTAAAGCTATAAAGATAGTTTAGCTACCTCTTAAAAAGCCTTTACTAACCTATTCTGTTCTGCCAGCCGCTAAAAATGCCGCTATATATAGTTTAAAGAGAACTAAGTTGAATAAAAATAGCGCCGTAGAGATGGCTGTTACAGAAACTAGAAAACTATAAAAGGGGGACCTCTTTAATATTGCAAGTTGGACAATTAGTTATATAAAGGAGAAGTAGGATGCTTTATAGACTATATTAGCTACTAATTACTAGAATATTAAGAGTTTAAAGACTGATATTAAAGAACTTTAAAAAGCTAAGAAGGCTTAAAATATATCTACTATTAATCTAATCTAGGACGCCTGAGTAATAAAGCAGGACTATAACTCTAAGGTTATAAAACTATATTCCCAACTAACTAAAGCGCATAATAATGTGAATTAGAGAAAGGCAATGTTTTAAGAGCTTTTAGCGAAATATAAGGCATTAGATACAACAGTCTCATCTTATTTAAGATTAGTTAATTATTGGTGTAATAAGTCTACTACAACGTCTAAAAGGTTAGTTAAATCTATATAAGAATTAGAGGCTATAAGGAGTATATAAAAGTTAATAGAGGATTCTTGGACGCTTAAGCGCGACTAACTAAAGGCGGAGCTAGATCGTATAAAGACAGCCCAATTAGCCCTAGAAATCCGTCTTATAAAGAAGCGTAATAAGTTAAAGGCAGAAATTAAATAGATTAAGAAAGCGCTGCTAAAACTAGTTATGCTAAAGCATAAGTAAGACTAGCTTAACACTAAGTTTAAGGACTTAAAAGAGTCTAAGATAGCTAAACTGGACGCTGCAAACTAAAGACTTAATAGTATCCAGAAAACCCTTATCCGTGGATAGCTCTTTAAAGTTATAAGTAACGTTAGCAACTACACCGGTTTAATAGCCAACAATTGTTATAGAGAGGTTAGCTAAGTAATTAAGAAGCTAAAGAGTAAGCTATAGAATAGTGGTCTGATAAAAATCTAATAGGGGTTAGTAAGGAGCTTTTAAGGTAATTATAACGGCAAATACCTAAAACTAAGATGGGATAAGGCTTTTACTTTATGCGTTTACTATCCTGGTTATTTAGAGGATCTTAGGCAGGTGGCGTATAATATAGAAATTTAATTAAGGTCGTGTAAGTGATGCGATAAGCTATTAGAAATGAAATAAACTTAATAAAAACACTATTACGTGGGTTTGGGGGTGTATATAGGGTTATAAAAACCATAACTCCGGCGGTAGGCAAGATTTTAAATATTATACATATGGCATATAACGTATATTAATATTTGCAATATTATAAGAAGTACTAATGCGCGGGTTTTGGTAGTATGCCCTTAAACTAGAATCTAGTAGTAAGTATGCAATATAACTCGCCAATATTATTAGAGGCCTTTTAAACAGCGTTAAAGACTATATTATCCTATATAAACCTATAAATTTAAAGGCCTATACCCGCCTATAAAAGCACTAAAATTAAGCGCTGTTAACGTTTTATTAATAGGTTATTAATAAAAACTCTATAAATAGGATCTTTAAAGTTTAATACCACACTAAGTATTATAGCCTTTCTATAGTGATAGAGCAACCTAAATTCTCCTAGTGCTTAACACTAAGTCTTATTATATTGCTGTTAAGTCTTATAAGCCTTATTGTATTATCGCCAAGTAATATAAGCCTTATTGCATTATTGCCAAGTCTTATTATATTGTTGCCAAGCCACCTAGCCAGATTAAGCAATTAGACGTCGCGATTTTAACTTTTAGGCATAGTAGGTTTAATTCTTATCTATAACGCGTCTAGAATAATAAAAAAGAAGGTTTTTTTTTATAAAATTACGTATTAGCAATAGCTTTAAATTATAAATATTATATTTTTAATTAAATCTTAAGGCCTAATTTTATAAGTTACGCTTCTTATTATATATATATATATACATTAGAGATAACTGTTTTTAATCTTATTAGGCTAGCTCCAAATTATAGTAATTATATCACTTACCGTATTACTATGCCGCGAGGACTTTTAGTTATAATCTTATAAATTTAATTAAAATATAATTCTTATAATTAAATATTTCTATATGCAACACTATGCTAAGGATTACAATGTAGATTGCCTAGATATAGCTTTACTATAATATAACAGCTCTACGCTAATTGGTTAATCTATGACTCTAAAATCTAGATTTATAATACTAAAAATAAGCTCTAAGCTACTGATTTTATACTAGTAAAACGAAACTTAGCAAGAGATTTAAGCAGTAAAGTTACTGCTAAGAGTTACTATCTGGATCCTGGCCGGTAGAAATAAGAGGCCTTAGTAGGCCTTAGTATTAAAGTTATTAATAATAACTTTATCCCTCTTAATCTGGATCTAGCTGGCTATAAGATAGTAGGTGTTCTCGCTATATTTATATCTAAGAGATTAAATAAAGAGTGGGGTATAAGAATATTACGCTTATTATAAATATAATATACTAGGTATATTATAAATATAAATATAGGGAATGCGGTAAATATAATTAACTTCTATAGATTATATTTGCGAGTAGGCCTAAGTTTAGTAAGAATAGTCTTTAGGGCATCTATATTTGGGCTTATCTATATAGAAGAGTTTAACTCGCTACAAAGGATTAAATTATTAAGGTTCTTATAATGGCTAAGGGTATAATTTTATTTATTATTATCTTAATAAGTATATAGGTGTAATAGACATATTAAAACCTTAACCTTTATAATTTAATTATGCTATTTTAAAAAACTGGCATAAATATAAAAGGCTTTCTATAATGCCATACTAAGCTAATATTATTCTATAGTTCTGTATAATGGTTTTAACACTCTATATATATAAGCGTGCCCGCGAAGCCCTACTGCACGCGTCCACGTTGCCGTGGGTGGAAACATTATCTGGAATCCTATTCCTATTAATGGCCAAGTGCAGAGGCGATGGTAGAGAGCCGTCGCAGCGCGTACAGCGCTGTCGTTCGACTCTGTGGTAATGGGCCCGCGACGCGTACAAAGCATCGCCCTTAATAACACTAGGAGCCTTACTACCTCCGCTTAGAGCTCTTGTTCTACCATCTAGGGAGGCCTAGTAAGGGAAACTAGGATATAAAAACCGCCCAATATATAACTACCTGGCTCGCAGCTAGGCCCAAAACTGGCCTTATCTAGCTAGTCGACGTGGACGCGTCCTAGGCGTATAACAGGACACCCTTAGGCTTATACTAGCTCTAAGATCGCAAAGTATACGCAATAAGGGCATAGGGATCCTCATTTTATAAGAACTTGTTAAGGTTAATGCGTCGCAGATACTTTGTACGAAACTTATTAAGGCCCTAAGGCCACCGTGAAGAACTTATTAAGGCCCTACCTAAAGAACTTATTAAGGCCCCTCTATAAGGGCCTATCTGGTATCTGGTATACTTAGGTAACTTAGAAGAGGGTCTTAATAGGCGTGGTGCGCGCGACCTAGTATAGTGATAGCGACGTAATAGCGACGTAATAGCGACCAGATGGCTTAATAAGGTGGAAACACGGGCAAAGCTCTAGGCAGCGGAAATATAGGCCAGCTTTAACGGCCCTATAGCGTTTAACTTATAGTTAACTTACAGTTAACCTATAGTCGACTTATAGGCGACTTATAGGAGGGTCTTAATAGGTATAGTGCTTATAACCTAATATATATATATAGGGGAGGCTATAGGGGAAACATAGGCTAGTTAGACAAGGACTTAATAGTTAGAGATATAGGCCAGCTTATAAAAGGGGGGGACATAAGCTTAATTAGTAGGAGAGGGGAAAGTAGGTTATCTAGTATAGGACCTAGTATCTCTATGGCCCCTCTCCTATAAAACATAGTCAGCCTATTATAAGGAGACTCTTATAGGCAACGCGAAACGGGAACTGGCAGCAGTATAGGGTATTGCGCCCCTATATTACTACTAGCCTCCCACGGGGCGTAGTGCGTAGTAGCTACTACTAGCTCTAAGGACCTTACCCCTTAGCTAGGCCCTAACCCTTAGTATACCTAATAGGCAGGCAGGATTACGTCCTGGCCGGAGAGACTACTATATAGCTTAAGAGAACAGATGCGCGTATTAGTATACTAATAGACGGAACCGTTCGCCTTTAGGGCGGTACGCCGGTAAGGTATGCTTAAGGAGTAAATAGGAGTTACTTAGGTAGGGGAGGCTTTTAGTCTAGGCCTTAACTATAGAAGGTACCCAAGGCTTCTATATTATAGGATGCAGCCATGACGCCCTTATAGGATTACGCTAGTAGGCATATAAGAAGGGTGTTGCAACCCCTAGAAGTGGCAGCTTATACCTATACCGGCGGAAACAATAAAGAAAGGCGTAAAACTAGAGGCTGTGGAAGGCTTCTAAGCCGTACAAAAGCATACCAACTTTAGAAGGAGATTCTTATATAGACCGCTAGGGGGCGGTTTAGTACTTAGGTTAACCCCATTATAAGATATTTAAAAGAATGGTAAAACCCCCTATTAATTAGTAGTGGCAGCCAACTACTTATAGAAAGCCCCCTAGGCCTTTAGGCCTAGGTAACTAGAACTAAATACTAGAAAACTGGGGTAGAGGCCTAGATAAGCAGGTATATTAAACTCTACTATATAACTACCTACCACGACGCCCTTGTAGGATTACGCCAGTAGGTACGTAAGAAGGGAGTTACAACCCCTAGAAGCGGTAGCTTATGCCTATACCAGCGGAAATAATAAAGAAAGGCGTAAAACTAGAGGCTATAGAAGGCTCCTAAGCCGTGCGAAAGTGTAACAGAACCTTGTAGCAGGAACTACGGTGGGTCCTGTTATTAGGCTAGGTATATAGGTAAGAACAAATCAACAACGTAATAATAACTGGTGGAGTGGTTGCCTAACAGATTAACTCTAATTATATTCTAAGATTTACTACAAGGAGAGAACTATTCTACGGTAGGGACTAAGGTCCTTTAAATACACAACCATACTCCTAAGAAATCCTTTCTTGTACGTAAGGTACGTGTTATACGTGTTATACATGGACGTATACTACGTATACTCCGTATACCGCGTATAATATTATATAACTCGCTTACTATTCCTCGTTATATGGTTCTACCAGATCTATCCTAGACCGTACCTGTATTAACTAACTAGCTTCTTACGACTCTTCCCTAAGTAGTTGTAATATCGTACTTAAAGTGTCTGTAATAGAAAGTATACTAACTCTAGGAGGAGATTCTTATATAGACCGCTAGGGGGCGGTCTAGTACTTAGGTTAACCCCATTATAAAATATCCAAAAGAATGGTAAAACCCCCCGTTAATTGGTAGTGACAGCTAACTACTTATAGAAAGCCCCCTAGGCCTTTAGGCCTAGGTAACTAAGACTAAATACTAGAAAACTAGGGTAGAGGCCTAAATAAGTAGGTATGTTAAACTCTACTATATAACTACCTGCTAGTATCTGGTACACTTAGGTAACTTAGAAGAGGGTTTTAATAGGCGTGGTACGCACGACCTGGTATAGCGATAGCGACGTAATGGCGACGCGATGGCGACCAGATGGCTTAATAAGGTGGAAATACGGGCAAAGCTCTAGGCAGCGGAAATACAGGCCAGCTTTGACAGCCCTATGGCGTTTGACTTACAGTCGACTTATAGTTGACCTATAGTTAACTTATAGGCGACTTATAGGAGGGTCTTAATAGGCGTAATGTATATAACCTAATGCGTATATATATAAGGCGACTTATAGGAGGGTCTTAATAGGCGTAGTGCTCGCAACCTAATATATATATATAGGGGAGGCTGTAGGGGAAACACAGGCTAGTTGGACAAGGACTTAATAGTTAGAGATATAGGCCAGCTTATAAAAGGGGGGGATATAAGCTTAGTTAGTAAGAGAGGGGAGAGTAGGTTGTCTAGTATAGGACCTAGTGTCTCTACGGCCCCTCTCCTATAAGACACGGTTGGCCTGTTATAAGGAGACTTTTATAGGCAACACAAAACGGGAACTGGCAGCAGTATAGGGTATTACGCCCCTATATTACTACTAGCCTCCCGTAGGGCGTAGTGTATAGTAGCTACTGCTGGCTTTAAGGACCTTACCCCTTAGCTAGGCCTTAACCCTTAGTGCACCTAATAGGCAGGTAGGATTACGTCCTAGCCAGAGAGACCACTACGTGGCTTAAGAGAACGGATGCGCGTGTTGGTATACTAATAGACGGAACCGTTCGCCTCTAGGGCGGTACGCCAGTAAGGTATACTTAAGGAGTAAATAGGAGTTACTTAGGTAGGGAAGGCTTTTAATCTAGGCCTTAACTATAGAAGGTACCTAAGGCTTTTATATTACAGGATGTAGCTATAACGCCCTTATAGGATTACGCCAGTAGGCATATAAGAAGGGAGTTGCGACCCCTAAAAGCGGCAGCTTATGCCTATGTCGGCGGAAATAATAAAGAAAGACGTAAAACTAGAGGCTATGGAAGGCTTTTAAGCCGTACAAAAGCATACTAACTCTAGGAGGAGATTCTTATATAGACCGCTAGGGGGCGGTCTAGTACTTAGGTTAACCCCATTATAAGATATCCAAAAGAATGGTAAAACCCCCTATTAATTAGTAGTGGCAGCCAACTTCTTATGGAAAGCCCCCTAGGCCTTTAGGCCTAGGTAACTGGGACTAAATACTAGAAAACTAGGGTAGAGGCCTAGATAAGTAGGCATGTTAAACTCTACTATATAACTACCTGTCCCCCCCTATAACTATATATTAAAGCCGCTGTAATGTAAAAGGCGCAAAGTAAATGCAACTCTAATGTTATAAAGTATATTAAGACACGCCTAAATAAACTATAGAGGGACCCTAGGGCGCCTTATAGGAGAACAAACCAATAACCCTAAAGTAGGGAAGAGATATTGGAGAAACAGGTAAAGAAAGTAAAAGAAAAATAGTACTATATTAGGGCCCAGGCCCATATAGAGGAGGAAGGGAGATGCGTAAGAGGCTAGTAAAGATAATAGTAAGAAAGAGAAAGGAGCTAAAGTAGAGTATAAAAAAACGCTAGGAAACCATCTTCCGTAATATAATACTGGTTGGACTAATGCTAGAGAGGCGTATGGGAGTTAAAGGTACAGAGGCTGACTTAGGCAAGAGAAACCTAAGCTATGGCATAGTTAACGCTATAGGGGGTAAATACTTAAGAGCTCTAAGAAGGCCTAATAAAGGTAGAAAATATAATAGTAACACTCTTAAGAATAGGGATAATAGGACTAAAAGATTGGCTCTACTAGGTAGGTGTCCTAGTAGGCAGCCCAAGATGCAAATATGGCTGGCTAAGATAGACACCAAAACACGTAATACTGTTATGCCCCCTATGCACTAACTAAGAAGCTATGCTCTTAGTAGCTAGCACAGAGAACTATAACACACTACTCTCAATATAAAAAGGTCTTAAGGCGGTTACCCGGTGGCTTATTAGCTAAAATATACTAGACCAGTTTTGGGTTATAAAGGAAATGGTAATAAAAGGCAAAGGGGCGAGTAATAGGCGCCCCCTAATAACTCTACAGTAGTAGAGTAAAGTTTGCGATACTAGCGCGTCCGTAGGCTTGTTATGGCAGCAGTGGTTCCCAAGGAGGTTAAAAAGTAAGGTAGTAGAGCACTATAGGTGACTTGTAGGCGCCTTGTAGGCGAGTCCTAAAAGGCGGGGAGACGGATTATGGGGTTTTCTTAAAAGAGTTTTCTCCCTATATGTATATAAGGAGTAGTCCGCGTAGGCCCAATAGGGATCCAAATCGGACGTTAAGCAATGAATAATATATATAAGCGACTAATTTCTTACTATATAGTGGCTTAAACTTTGCTTTAAGGTTATAAGTGGCCTTATTTATCTGCTTTATAGTAAAGGTATTATAGGTAGTATAGGAGTCCTAGTTGGTTCGCGTCGCTTTAATCTAAATAAGCAGTTCCTTAATAAACCACTTTGTCTTTATTAAACACCTAATAATAAACTAGGGGATAATATTATAAAAGCCGTCTATAATCTCTTATATTTCCTTCCTGGCACCTTTAGTTAGCTTTACTTTTGTCCTAACTATCCTATTAACACTTCCCTATAGCACGTAGACATTGGGACTAAGTAGTAGATCACAACTAAGCTTACTCTCCTATTTGTTACCCTGCCTTATTAGTAGAGTTTTTAGAAAGGCGCCGAGATTACTAAAAATAGCGCCTCTTAGAGTACTAGAATATTACTAGATAAGGGCATTATCTAGTCAGCTAATTTTTGCGGACCTGTTAATTAACTACTAGCTTTAAGTTAAGCGCTTCTTAATATAATAGAATTGGATAAGATGTATATAGTGCTATGCAATGGGGCATTTTGGACTTTATAGTCCGTGTTATTTTATACCTAGTAGACTTAAGAGATTTTATTTAACACTTTAATATTATAGTAATAATTAAATCCAGATAAGCTGATAAGTAAGGTATAATATTTAATGTTAGGGGTATCCGCATTAAGAATAACATTGCCCTTACAGTACTTAAGAATATTAGAGAGGAACCCACAGTGTATTTTATTATAGTTGTTATAGATTAGCTGAAACTAAGTATCCCTTCTACTATTTATATCTAAGGATTTACGTATATCCTTAATACGTTAATAGCTAAGCCCTACTTTTATATTGTTTACCCAGGCTAATAAATATCTAGGTAGTGCTATAAGAAGCATTAGGCCATTAACTCTCTAAATTTAGAATATAGATTCTTACTAATATAGGTATACTACCTTTATAATCTATTCTATAAGGAGCATTACGCGCTTTTAGTTTTCCCTCTGGAATAAGTAAGATATAATCCATCTTTTTTACTTAGAAATTCTAAATAGTCTATTTATTAACATTAATTAATTAGTTTAGTAGATAGGCAAGAATTGCGGTTACTGTCTTACCTAAACCTATCTAGTTAGCGCGCACACCGCTATTAATATTGTCTTCTTTAAATATAATCTAATAATAGGCGGTAATTAGTTAATATTTTTTCTTCCTAAAGGATTTTATAACCGGCTATAGTGATGGCTATCTACGTTAAGGTTAGCGTTAGGATTAAAATAGAGGCATCTGCATACCTCCGGCCATAGATTTTTATTAATATACTTACATTCTTTCCTTATTGCTTAGTTAAAGCTAGGATTTAAACTAAATAAATATTAGTTTTAAATTCGGAGAGCGTCTATATTAGACATATTGGAGATATATGCACGTATATGCATTTAAAAAACGTGGTATTGGGATTACTAACATCCCTTTTGTTCTTATAGTCTATAAAGTTATTTTTAGCACTATTACCTTTACTAGGAAGGGGAGCGCTATTATCTTCATTATTACTACTGCCAGTAGATTCCACGTCTAGGCGTTGTCTAAAGTTGTTATATTATTTTCTAATTATACCATCTTCTTAATCCTATATAGCTTAGGGGTATCTACTAATGCTAGTGGCGGAGATAGCTAACTTCTAGAAGCATCCATATTGTCATTTTTAGATTACAGTATTATTTTCGCTAATAGTAGTAATCTTAGCATTACCAGCCATAGACTGGTTACTATTTTTGGGAATATAGGTAGGGATTAATAGTAGGTTAAGTAGGGTGGCATTATTACCAGAACTAGCAGATATTTTAGTAGCGACTAGTTTCTAAACACCGGTTTAAGGCGTTGTTAGTATAGAAGTTATGCTGTCTAGGGTTGGAAATAGGCCAGCTGTAACCTATGTATTTAATAAGGATGTAACTAGATTTAAATATTAGTAATATGCTATAAGAGCTGAAATACCCGCAATATAAAGTACTTATGTAGAAGTTGGACTTCTAGCTTTAGCATCTATAAGCTAGGGTTTATAGCGTCACTAATTTTAATAGCCAGCTTTTTCCTATATTAGGTAGGACTATAGCTATTATAAGGGTGCTTAGTGTTAAAGCCCATAGGCCAAATCTTACTACTAGGTGCGGTGGCTATTAATATAAGCTTATCTTAGTATGGGCTAACCAGTATCTAGTAGGCGGACTTATAAGGTTTCTGCCTTATAATAGATTGGAGATAAGACTAAGCAATAATATAAGCAGCACTATAATATATTATTGTAGAGTAAGCCTATAGAGTTACTTTACTCTTAATAAAGTGCGGCAAGATCCTACTTAGGGCGTTGGCCGGAGGTGCTTTTAATTTATTATAGCGATGCTTCTCCACAAGCTCTAGTGTTTTAAACTAGCAAGAAGGCACTAGGTTGGAATTATTCCTATTACCTATAAATAGTATTGCCCTCTTTTAGCTTACTAATTTTAGTCTTACTTCTCCTGCCGTTTTAATTTCCGCTCTATAATAGTGCTAAGTAGCTCCTCTTTATAAATAACCAAATAGGATACTGCTTAAAGGCGGCAATTATATTAAACGCCAATGCTTCCATATTGCTGCATATCCTATACTTAATATATTCTCTAGCGCAAACACAATTATAAGTGCTAAGTATATTCCCAACTTAGTCCTAGCTTTCCTATAATATTGCCGCCTTAAGTTCTAATCTCTTAGGGTTTATCTTATAGGATAATTAGATAGCAGTCTTGGCGTCTTAGATAGTATTTATATAGGAGGGTAGAACCCTAACAGTGGGTTAAAATACAGATTCTAAAATAATTAATTAGCGTAATTAGCAAATAGGCAGACTAGTATAGCACTAATAGACTAAAATATATAACTTGCTAAACTTAAATATAAGAAAGGATATAATGCGAAGACTGCCGCTAATAAAATATTTTATGAGTTGCTTATAATATAGTAAGAAATATAATATAGAAAAGAGAAGGCTAAGAAGGGTTAAATATTATAGAAGTAAACGACTAAAAGCCAGAATCGCGATAGTAAGGTAAATTAATTTTATAAATAATCATTAAAATAAAAGTAAAAGTGCACTAACTCTAAATATTAGTAATATTGCGAAAACGTATAATTACCTAAGGGTAGAGGTGTCTTGTAACTGGGATCCTAGGAAAATATAATTATTATATAGGAAATATAGATTAAAAGCTTAGGTAGAGGATTTAGATATTATAGATAATGTATATATTCCATTCCTTAGGTATATAGCGTAATACTTAAATAACTGTAATATTGCGGAATCTTATAGTTGTGTAGAGCTAAGTATATACCTTAAATCCGGGATTAAGGGAACTAAAGCTTTTAGGGTAGTGGTAAGAGGTATAGGGCAAGAACGCGAAAAGGCAATATTGCGAGTATTATAGATATAAGATACCTTAAGTATGCGACATAGCATAGTAGTATTTAAAATATTATAAAATATGTTAATGTAATGGTCTAGTAGGGTGCCCTAGGTTAGGGATTAAGGGAACTAGAACTTAGGTAGTGCTGCTAAAAGGTAGGAACTAAGGTTGTAATATTGTAACTATTGCATATATAGTATGCCTTGGGTGTGCGATATAGTACGCTAATATCTATAATATTACAAATAGTACTAACGTATAGGTCTAGTGTTATGCCTTAGAGCTAGGTGGTACTGCTAAGAGGCAGGAACTAAGGTTGTAGTATTGCGACTCTTGCATATATAGCATGCCTTAGGTATGCGATACAGCACGCTAATATTTGCGATATTGCAAACCGTACTAATGTATGGGTCTAGTGCTATGCCCTAGAGCTAGGTGGTACTGCTAAAAGGCAGGAACTAAGGTTGCAAGGAGATAATATTGCGACTATTGCATATATAGCATGCCATAGGTGTGCGATATTATAAACTATACTAACGTATAGGTCTGGTATATGCCCTAGAGCCAGGTAGTGCTACTAAGAGGTGGGAAATAAGGATGTGGGGAGGCGATATTGCGACTATTGCATATATAGTATGCCCTAGGTATACAATATAGCATACTAATATTTATAATATTACAAACCGAACCAATGTACGGGTTTGGCAGTGTGTATTAGAACTAAAATTATAAGAAATTAAAATTTAGTGGTGTTAATAGGAGATAATTTTAAGGTTGGTGGTTTATAAGAGTTAGATATCTATAATATTGCAAAAATTACTGTAACTTAGAGCTAGCAGTATGCAATAAATTATAGGCCCTTAACCCTTTTCGAAATAGGCTATTTCTAGTCATTAATATTACAGATATTGTGTTTTTAGGTGTCTTATTATTGGCGAATTATATAATACCTTACACATAAGTTTATAAAAAACCCTCTATACGCGTCTATACCACTCCTTACTAACTATAAAGCTAGAAATAATAATATTATATCTGCTTAATATATTACTACCCTAGTATAAGTAAGTTAAGTATTAATAAGCCGTAAATACTAGCTAAATCCACAATAGTTACTAAATACTTTATAGATAGAAGATGTGGCTAATACCGTGTAATTCTACGTTCTACTAGTGGCGCGGAACGTTATAAAAGAAAATCTAAATATAAGGATGAAATCTAAAGGTAAAGTAACTCCTAAAAAAGGCGCAGATATAGGGATAGAAATAAATTGGTCCGATTTAACTATTAAACTGCCGATAACGGATTTAATAATATACTGGAAATCGCTAACCGTAATTAATAAATATCTTCCAAAGACAAGGGCTTTGTATTGCGTAATAATAATATAGTAATTATTACTGCTAATGGGATATCTACCCCACTGTTAAATAACCAGGCTATATGCTGTAAGGTACCTACTATAGAGACCTCTATTAACTAACCGAAACCCTCCCTAAAGAAAGAGGATTATTATTAACTGCGATATTTATTAGGATAGAAGGCTATATAGAGGTTACTAGGAGAAGCTCTGGTGAACTAGTGTAATACTATGCGACTAAAGACGAGATATAGTTGTATTAGCAATGCCCTAATCCACCTAATAACGCTAGAACTAAATTCTACCCATTTTAAAGTAAAGTAGAGTATATACTTGCCCTATTCTTTGTCTAAGAAAAAGTATTATAGGGGGCTATTAATTGATTTCTACGAGACCCCTAGCTTGCTCTGCTACTATAAGATTAAATATCTGTAAAGAACTTAAATAACTTATTTTAGAGATATAATTAATTAAACTAGGGTATTGCGCCTAAAAAATGGGAAGAATGCACGCTAAAAGTTAATAAAGGAAAGGATTTAATAGAATAGACCAAATACTACATCTAATACAGAAGTATTGTGCAGGTACTATAGTTCTTACTAGGCCACCAGCCATTTGCCCCAAATCTTATATATGCCCTAGTCCAACTATTTAATAATAATAATTTATAAATATATATAGAAGTTCATACTAGTAACCATTAGTGGCATTATTAGAACTAGCTTTTACCAGGCGCTACTGTAGTGCCGCTAGTTATTGCAATTAATAAGACCTTACTGTCTAAATAAGGTGAAATAATAATATATCTAGTATACGCTTTGGTGTTTAACTTAGATAGCCAAACTTACTATATATAGAAACGCCCAGGCACAGTATTACTTAGGTTTATTCCTGTTATAAAGGGGCAGGTTAAATTAGAAGTATACCATACTATAATAGAACTTATACTAGCCCATAAGTGCTTTAAGCCACCTACCCGTATATTATTAACTAATAGCATCTTAAGCGCTAGAAACAATTTTAAAGACTAGTATTTATATTGCCTATGCGGACGGAAAGATAAGAGTATATTACCCTATTATCTTATTAATAATAGTAGACTATAAAAAGCAAGTTATAATTATAGGTGTAAAGAATCTTTAATAATACACTATATGCTAAATACCGCCTAACTAGTAAGGAAATCTCTAGGCTAAATGGAAGTTCCATAATTATATAAGTATAAGACAACAAATAGAGCTCCAATCCAGAAGGAATATTAAACAGTTAGACAATGCTTAGGTTCACTTACAGCAAAACTTTGCCTAGAAGCATTACTTAGTAAATATCCATACCTATATAACTCCTAATATACTATACTAGCTTATAAAAGGGATAGCAACCGACCTAATTAACTAGACTAAGAATCTCTTGCTTAAAAATACAAAACTATAGCAATTAAAAGGGCAACTAAAGTGGCAGGGTTTAACCGAAGACTATATTAATACCGTGTTAAATAAACAATTTAGTTAAATACCGGAATTTATTAGTATAAAATGGTTTAAAGAGTTTATATTAGTTAGTTAATGGACGGGCCATCTCTAAAAGGACATAATGCAATAGCTTATAGCGGTACTGGCACCCCTTATATCAAAGAAATATACGGGAGCAATGCTATATGCTTAAGCAGTTTTAGACTTTATAATGCTTGCATAATACGCTTTATATAATAATAATACTATTGGGTATATAGAATATGCACTCTATATTATGGACTAAACAAAAACCGCCTCTTCTAGATTCCGCCTATTATACCGCGCAACGCAGAAACGGCACTTTAATATTTTAAAGCTTTACGCTCTTACTTACTACCCCTACTATATCTATAAGATAGATAGCCTTACTAGTATAGATATTAAGTATAGTAAGGTTATACACAAACTTCTAATAAAGGTATTCTTTAACTGTATAAATAAGCGCTCTAATTACCAGGAGTAATTGCTCTATTATAATACCCAGTACCTCTAAATAATGGCAATAAAAGAACTCCGTATGCTTAAAGTGACGAAACCTTTATCGCCAGCAGATATTACTAAGGTAGTTTACGCTATAACCCTAACACAACTAGTAGACCTAACTAATATGGTCTAGTTTATTAACTAGGACAATAGATATATAGTAGAAGAGGCTAGTATCCTAATTAAAACATAGCGCTGGGTATATTAAGTTGAAAATAAAACAGGGCTTTCTGGTTTTATTAAAGCACTAGCTATATTTTTATAAGAGAATTATAATAAGCAGGATAGAACCTTTACTACTAATATTTAAATAGATTACAGAGAAGAGGATTCTTCTAAAGTGGGCTTATACTTTATATGCATCTATAACTTAGTCTAATATTAGAAGCGAGATGGAAAGAGCTTAGACTCTATAGCTAAAGAGTTTATCTAATATATATATAATTGGCAGAGCTAAGGTAAATAGAGATAAGACTATATATAGGTGCAATAGTATACATAAACTGCCACTTCTGGGCAGATATACCCTCTTAGCAGTATGCTTCCTGGAAAGGCTTAATTGATTATTATAGTTATAGACAAAGAAAGGTTAAACTTGTAGGGTAGGTGGCTTTAATATATAGGTGTTTTGGTTAACCTGCTTCGTCTTAAAGATATAGGCCGCGTAAATGATTTTTATGGTATAGTGGAGGTGGAGCTATGGCAGCGATCTCTTGCAAAATGCCAACGAAGTATTAGTAGACGTCGTATTTATAACCTTTTATTAGTGCTCCGTAGCGCGCATATAGTGCCATTAAAGCTTAGGTTAGAGCCCTAAAGCTTTTTTATTAATCCTTGGGTTGATTTTAATTAGTTTAATATATTATATAATAAAGATTTTCTTTTAAAAGGTAAACAAGCTGCTAATAAATATGCAAACAGTTAGAGCCGTAAAAGAAAAGCATAGTTATAAATATAGATTTTAATGAAAGCAATATATATAATATCTGCGATAAATGCAATAATGGCAATAATATCTATTTTATAGCTATAAGCTGGCTTATTGCTGCAATATATATAGTATTGCGCTCTTTTAGCCATGGCTATTTGAGAATTGTAATGGCTCTAGGCTTTGGCGAATATGGCGGAAAGCTAGCCCCAGGTCCCAAAAACGCTTTTAGTAGAACTAAATTTCCTACGCCACTCCCCGTTTTCCTAACGCTAGAGCCTACTAGGAGGCCTTTAGGATTTCAATACCCTAATGGCAAAAAATGCAATAATAGTGACAATATTTATTTTATAGCTATAAGCTAGCGTATAGCTCTAGGGGGTTAGCTAATATGGTAGAAAGCTGGCCCTAGGCTCTAGAGGGTTAGCTAATATAGTGGAAAGCTAGCCCTGGGCCCTAGGGGGTTGGCTAATATGGTGCAAAGCTAGCCCTAGGCCCTAAAAACACATTTAGCGAAACTAAATTTCCTACGCCACTTCCCGTTTTTCTGACATAAGTATAACTAGATAGTTCTAGTAGTATAAGCGGTCTCTATAAGCTTTATATTTACTGTCGGTATACTTGCTTTATTAACGTGCACGAATATTACTTGTAGTGGTACGTATGCGGTGTTGAAGTTGGTAGTTTGATTGTTGTCTAGAAATAGGGGTTTGCTCTAAGGTTAGATTAGCTAGTCTTGCTTTGTGGTTCCGTAACCACGTTACGTAACTAATATTCTGACACTAGAGCAACTCTAAGAAGGCTAATCTATACTCTAAAGCCAAGTCTGTTTCTAGACTATTTGTAGCATATACGCAATAGCTAAAGATCTAATTAATACGTAATAGTTTCCACGCTCCTCTTATAGGTCCGTAATTGTATAATTAGTGTTACGGCTTGTACTAATACCTCTAAACTGAAGCTTGTAGAATGCTGTATTATGGGGATACTAAGCTAAGGAAAAGAAGGAGAAGAATTGTTAGGGGTAGCAGGTTGATATGTTGTGAGGGCCGCTAAGGCGCTAGTGGTAAGTGAGCCAATAGTGATTTTCCATGCTGGGCATGGAAAATCCTAATTGGCTAGTTGAACTTAGGGTTTGTAGAACATGGCGGGTGGCGTGCCTAGTACTGTTATGACCCGTAAACCACCTTCTATTACTTCTTACGCTCTACCCAACCTACAGCCTGTATATTGACTTGGTTCGTGTTAATAAGTCGCTATAGGGCGATATAGGGCTTCCCCTTAGTTATCGCGTCCGTAGGGTTAGCTTTACTATTGATCTATTTAACCTCTGTAATCTGCCGACGTTTGTAGGCTTGTTGTAGGCACATTATATTAATTATTAATCACTTCTCTTGTGTGGTTCTGAGTTGTATGAGATAGTTATATAGCGACTTAAAATTGGTGCAAAGCACAAGTGGGAGGTTAATCTGTAGGACTTTATCTACCGTAGACTTAATGGCGACGGCGATGTTAAAGCTGTGAGCCATTCCGTAGAGTTTGGAAGCTAGAACGCTTCTGGTGACTCTTTTACACTTAATTAAGCTCTAATGGACGATATTGGCCTTCTTAGTTGTGTTAGCTAGTATAATAACGTAGCTAATTTGCGAAGAGAGGTCCTTATTGTTGGTAAAGGAAGCGTCTGTAAAGACTAAGAGCTGTAGGGTCTTAGCCTCTAATTTAACAAACTTAAGACCTCTATGTAAGTTCTAAATCTGCTAATTTAGGCGCTTATTTAACTCCTTCGCGTCTGTCTCTTTAGGATTAGTTACCTGGGTAGCAAAGGATAAGTTAAATAAAGCCTCTGGTTAACAGACTGAGGCGATATAGGCTCCTCTGGCGTATTGAGCGATATACTGGTTCTTTAGTGTAAGTAGGCCGCGCGTAATTTCTCTGGAGCTAGTACTGTCTGCTGGCGTAGTGTTGACCATACTAAGGTTCTTATACTGGCGCTTTTGCGTTAGTGTAATACTCTTATTTTGTGCCAATTAAATAAGTCCTCTATTAAACTTAACTGGTATATTAGTGGTTAATTACTCTCGCTCCTTAGCTATAAATTCAGCCTTATATAGTTCGCTTTGTTTAGCCTCTATAAAGGTGTTATCTATAAGGAACAGCATATTATTAGTCTATAAGCCGACAATTCTAAAAGGTTTGTTGCTGTAAAGCAAGCAAGGGTCGTATATAGACTGGTCTATTTATAGCTGATTAATGTGGTATAAATAGTAGGTCTTAAACCAGTGATTTCTAGCTTTAGGTACTCCGTAAAGTGGCTTTATAACCTTTAGAATAGAGTCCTTATTAATTCCCAATTGTTTGTTTAGCTTATATGGTAGTCGTACATAGAACTCGCGGTTTAGGTTCGTAGTAGACTGGACGTAGGCTTATAAGATGTCTTGGAGGTAGAGTCGTATCTGTGGTAGTATAGTAGCGATATAGAGAATTAGCCGCTGGCTGACTTGTTGAATTGTTGGTGACTAAGTAAGGACTAGCTCTTTCTCTAAATTGTTATAGGCCTGTATGACAAGTTATAATTTCTTAAAGGCTTTATTAGTTCCCTTATTCTTAATCTTATTAATAAACCGTAAATTAAAGAGTCTGACCCCCTTTAGTATATTATATAGCTTAATAATCTTAAAGACGCCTTTCTTGAGTAGGCCTATGACCTCCTTTTGTTATAAAGCGCTGAATTAGGTATTGCTATTATTCTCTGTAATATTACCCGTAAATGTACCTATATCTATTATAGCGTCCGTAATAACTGTGTCTGTAACGGCCATAAGCAATGGGTATTTGCGGGGGCGACCTCTGCCTTGCTTTAGCGGTAGCTGTGGTTCAGCTTTAGCTTTAGGTGACGGTTGAGGTTTAGCTAGTGAAGGTACTGGTTTAGCTAATTTAATAGACTCTTGTAGTTTAACAGAGTCTTATAGGTCTAGTAGATAAGGTTTTACAACTATAGAGCGGAAGGTTATAGGCCTATTTAATAGCTTTACGGTGTAGGTCTTACCGTTAACGGTAAGTAGCATATATGGCCTATCCTAATAACTACTTTGGCTAGTGTTGCCTTCTCTCTAGACTAGGACAGGCGAACTAGGTAGGAGGCCATAAATAGTATTAGTTCATGGTCCATTTTATATATTAAGAGCGTTAGCGATCTATTGTTTAGCTTATAGCTTCTGGATTTCTGCTATTGCTTTCTTAATGGCCGCGGCTCGCTGTGTGACTAAGGGTGATGGCGCGTCCGATTCAACTATTTGGGGGTAGGCTCTAAAGACTAGGAGTGTAGGGACTAGGCCTTCTGGGCCAGCCGTGTTATTGATGGCTTTAAAAGCCATTTATAGGGCCATCTCCTTGCTAATTTCAGGGATTTCAGATATAATGATTTGGTAGGCTTGTTGTAGCGGACTATAGTAGCGCTCTACCATTCCAATGGAATTGTGTGATTTGACTGGAACTAACTTTGTAGTTACTCCTATGGTAGCAGCGTAGTGCTTAAACTCTTTACTAACAAAGTTCTTCCTAGTGTTTGTGGTGATTAAGTCTGGTGGTCCTAAATAGCTGTTAATCTAGTATATTTGTAGAACATCCTAAGTGTGCTTGGCGCTGATATCTTGTAGCTATTTGCCAGCTTAAAATTGAGTTGCTTCGTCGACTATGTATAGTAGGGGGGAGCCGCTGATATACATAATGTCAACGATGATATTGTAGTTAAAATTAATGTTGTCTTATAAGGTAAAGCGAAATCTACTTAGAGATCTGCTAAACTTTTAGCAGTAGTGGCAGAGTCTAGTTAGCTCCTTAATAGCAGATCTATTAGTATTATGGCTATAGCCAGTCTTATTGAGAAGCTTTTATAGTCTATTAACTAACGGGTGACTAAATTAATGGTGTAGATGTTGTAGCTCTATGTTAGTTAAGTAGCAAGGGTTCGCGTTAAAAGACTTGACCAGATAAGACTGTAAAGAGAAGCTCTATATAAGAAATGGGTGGCTAAATTATCTAACTACTAGTACCTTTTTAGTGCGAGTGATGATGACGTCCTTTAGGTTATTATATTTAATATAGAGTCTATCCATATCTGCTAAGTAAAGTAGGAAAGGAGTATCTGCTTTAATAATATGGAATTGTACCTTATCTATAGGGCTGTTGACGTCTATGGTTCTAATAGACGTAGAGGCTCTAATCCCAAATTGGATAGTTACTTGGCCCTTGGTTAACGTGTTAAGACTTATGGACTTATCTACGGCCTATAGGGCTTGGAATTGGCTGTAGCTAGCCGTAGACTTACGCGAAGTATCTGTATTGATTATGATTCCCATAAAGACCGTTAAGGTATATCGTGACGCTATGGTTGTGGTTGTATTATAGGCAAATGGGTTAGTCTCCGTGTAAGGTTTTGTAGTAGACTCTATGGTAAGTCCTAAAGCCGTAAGTAGGTGTGTATAAGCCTTATTAGCTAGCTCTATGCTTATAGAGGTTGCTTCCTCTATAGTAAGTGTTCCAAAGGTGGTAATATAGGCAGAACTATTGTTAGGTTCTCCGGCATTGCTCCTAGAGTTGTTAGCGTTGTGTATATAGGCTTTAAAGTCTAAGTTATCCTCTTTATCTCTTTCGCAGGCGGCGACGTATTGTTTAAAGTGGTTATTAAAGTTGCCCTTATTACGGCCCTTAATATTAATAAAACGTCTCTTGTAGTCGTCTCTAGACTAATTACGCTCCTCCTCTGTGTGTTTCTATAAGCGGCAGTCCTCCTTCTTATAGACGTAGCACTTGGCCTTTAGTCTGCCGTTAGTTTTATAGAGGCGATTGCTGCTGTAGCGATTGGTGTTTTAGTCTTGATTTTGGTTATTTTGATAGTAATATTAATCCGTAAAAAAGGCTTGGTGAGACGATCTTATTAAGGCCTATGGGGGGTGTTCTTTTTCCCATGTAATAATGGAGGATTGTAGCTTACTAATTAACTAAGAGAGGTCTTCTAAAGGGTTAGAGACAGTGATATGGCATACTGGTACTCCCTAGTAAGTAGTGACCAACTTGTTTATAAGAATGCGGTTTGTACGAAAGTCTAGGTATTGTCTATGACGTTGCTTTAGCAGTTTATCTATAAGCAGTTGGAAGTTCTAATAAATTGATTTGTTAGGGATCTTGTCCATAACTCCTTAAAGGGTTATGCTGTTCCACTCTGTAAGGTTCTTGCGGTAGTATTCTGGCCCTTTAAAGAACTGTTATATGTGGTTATAGGCTTTTGTAAAAGGTCTCGACTTAAGATTGTTGTTATAGTAGTGGTCCTAAGCAAGTCCTTTTAGCATACTAGGGAATGCTACTACGTAGCCTTCTAATGGTAAGCCAGATCTCTTATAGATGTTGTAGAAGATGGTTAGCTTAAAGTTAAAGCTATTACTAACTCCATCGTACTTTTAGTTGTCTGTGTAGATCTTTATAATTGTGGCTACCTCTTTACTGTATCTAGGTCCTTGTCTAGGTCCTTGCTCTATACTAGGCATAGCTAGTTTAGGTGGTATATATATATATAGCTGCTGCGGTTGCTGCGGCTGCTGTAGCTACTGTGGTTGCTACTCTCTTAGCCATAGCAGTTGGTTAATAAGAGCGTAGATTTGGTTGTAATTGGAGAATTAAGGACCAGGAGGGGTAGTAAGGGCAGCGATTAGAGTAGCTGGCGGTATAGCGGTAGGAGTAGATCTGGGGGGGGGGGTAGTAGGGGTAGTGGGGGCAGCGACTGGAGTAGCTGGTGGTGTAGTAATTGGAGTAGCTAGTGGTGCAGCAATTAAAGTAGCTAGTAGTATAGTAAGCTTGTCTAGGGTTACATTAAGTTAGTCTTATAGAGCTATAGTAATTATTGGCTTAATATTATTAAGGGCTAGACTAATCTCTTTGTCTGTCTATTTGTGAAACTCTTCTTTATTAGCAACGTCCGTTAGGACCTTGCTAAGGGAGTATCTCTTATCTTGCTTAATAATATATACTCCTCTTTTAACTAGGTATTTACGGATTCCCATTCTAGTATTAGATTGTACTCGTGTAAAGATTTCTAGTATAAAGTCCTTAAAGTCTTCCTGAAACACTGTCCATAATAAAGAGTCTATAAGGTTGGATTGTGTGTATAGGTACATCTTAGTCTCTATATACTCCGCTAGATTGTTATCTGTAGCTGTCTCTAAGTTAATTCCATTGCCGTATTTAGCAATTCTTTTCTTCTAGTTAATTTCCATGTTGTTGTGTTTTTGTGTATGTTTGGTTTAAGGTTAAGTGGAGGTTCTAGAGGTTTAAGTTTAAGGTTAAGGTTTAAGGTTGGGGTTAAGGTTAAAGTTAAGGTTGTGTTAAGGTTAGGGGTGTAGTCGAGGTTAAGGTTGAGGGTATAAAGGTATATATATGTCCTATTGACGAATCTATAGTTCTTGGACACTGTAGACGATTCTTAGTAGAGATATGGTCCTCTAGGCGATCTGACGTGTTAACAGTTAAGTTGATATGTGGTTTTGAGCTTTGAGGGTCCTCTAGGCGATCTGGCGCGTCAGCAGTTAAGCTAATGCGTGGTTTTAAGCTTTGAGGATAACATAGCTCTCTTTAAGTAAAGATATGATTCTCTAGGCGATCTGACATATTAGTAAGCTAATATGTGGTTTTGAGCTTTAAGGGTAACGTAGTTTTCTCCTTTAACTAAAATAGGGTGATAGCTCTGTGATTTAACGCGTTAGCAGTTAAGCTAATGTATAGTTTTAAGCTTTGCTATTGCGTATTTCCTAATCTGTACGTCTACTAATCAGTGTTGGTATACTCACTTTATTAATGTGCACGAATATTACTTGTAGTGGTATGTATGCGGTGTTGAAGTTAGTAGTTTAATTGTTGTCTAGAAATAGGGGTTTGCTCTAAGGTCAGATTAGCTAGTCTTGCTTTGTGGTTCCGTAACCACGTCACGTAACTAATATTCTGACATTTACTTAAAGAAATCCTTTTAAAGTATCTAATACTGTTTTAAATTAGCTTAAGCGTTTCTTAGATAAACTTGTTATTTAGGGATTTGTTAACTATTATCTGTTTAATTAGTTATTTTAAGGACGTATACTGTAATGTCTTTAATAAAAGGGTTAAATAGCTTAGGGCAAAGTAGGGTTTAATTATAGTAGGCACACGCTTCTTTTTATACTGGCATATTTTATAAATATTAGGTTAGGGCATTAGGTTTCTAACCTTAAACGCCTAGGCGGTATATAATTAAGAATTAGAAATAGGATAGATACTCTAACTAGTGGGCCTAATAATAACTTAGCTATTTTGTAGTTGTAAAATACTATAGATTTTTATAGTTGCTAAGGACCTTAATTAGAAATCTAGCGCCTTCCAGTTTAGGTTGCCATTATTTAAAATATCTAATAATGGCCAATAATTCCTTATTGTAGATCTTGTAGTTATATTTAGCTAAACTTAGTTATTTTAAGAAGTATGCTATAGGGTGCAGTACTTCTTTCTTATTATACTAAGATAGAATGCCTTTAGTAACATAGTTGGATAAATCAGCTTCTATAACACTTTTTTGGTTTAGGTTAAAGTGTTAGAGTATAAGTATAGTAGTAAATATAACTTTTAAATAGGTAAAGGCCTTCTTATATTCCTTATTAAAGATAAAGGCTTTATTCTTTTAGGCTAAAGTTATAAGGGGTAAAACTAAAGCGGAGAAGTTGTTAATAAACTATTAGTAGAAGTTAGCAAATCCTATAAAGGCTCTTACGTCCTTAACATTTTTAGGTTCTTACTAGTTTATAATTACTTTAATCTTCTTTAGGTCTATTTATATGCCGTTTATAGAAATAATAAGTCTAAGGTATAGAACTTCTGTTTTATAGAATTTATATTTATCTATATCTAACTATAGGCCAGCTCCACGTAGAGCTTTTAGGATAAGGTTAACATATTTCTTATATTTAGTTAGGTTATTACTATATACTAGGATATTATTAATATAAGTAGTATAGAAAACGTCTAGGTAAGGTTGTAGGGTATTATTTATAAAGTATTAGAATAAACTTAGGGTATTTATAAGTCTAAACAGCGTTACTAAGTATTTAAATAGTCCGTATCTAGTACGGAATATAATAAGCTATTTATTTCCTTTTGTAATATAGAGGCGGTTAAATGCATAGATAAGGTTAAGTTTTATATAGTAGTAAGCCTTACTTAATTAATTTAATGTCTTTTAAATTAACGGGAGCGGGTACTAATTCTTAATAGTAATAGCATTAAGAGCTTAGTAGTCTATATAGAAGCATAGACTACTGCTAAGTTTCTTAATAAAGATTATAGGTATAGCTATAGGTAAAGAGCTTGCTCTAATAAATTCTTTACTTAGGTGCTCGTCTAAGTACTTTTATAGCACTTTAAGTTTATTCTAGGATATTCTATATAGGGGTCTAAATCCTAGCTATTTTCCTTCTTTAAGTACAATTTTATGGTTATATAGTTAGTATTCTACTAACTTATTAGCTTCCTTTTATAAGAATACCTCTAGGTGCTTATAGTGGCATACTAGTACTTTTATAGTAGGGTTAGTATACTTCTTTAGTACTAGGGCCTTTTTAATATTGGCTATTATAACGGTAAAGATTGTATATTTAGGTTTCCTGGTAAGTCGTGCTAATAGGGTAGCTTTAATTATATAGATGTCTAAGGTATTAAGCAAGCTTAGATTATTTTTAGTTTTTTATATAGTTTCTTATTTGGGTTTAGGTTTAGTATTAGGTATAGAGTTAGTATTAGATTTAGATTTAGGTTCTTTAAGTATCCTTTTTATAGTAAAATACTAGTTCTTCTAGTGCTTTTATATATTAAGCTTAAGCTTCTACTTAGTTTAGGGTGCAGCAGTTAGAGTTAGTTTATGTAGTTATATATTATTTTTAGGTTCTTAGTAAACGTTAGTGGAAATCTTATATTGGTGGAATTTGGTAGAATTCTTAGGTTGGTAAAATTAGGTAGACTTTTTAGATTGGTAAAATTAGGTAGACTTTTTAGGTATAGGGTAGATGTTAGTAGAAATTTTAAACTAGTAGATCCTAGTGGATTTTTTTGATTTTAGTTTAGGGTCTAAGTAGTAGGTTATAAGGCACTTCTGCTTGCAATAAGAGGTGGTAAATAGAAGCTTACGGTTATCCTAATTAATGGTTACCTTATATAGCTTTATCCAGGGCTGTTTAAGGATTACTAAGTAACCTATGGTAGTTATAAAGACCTTAATTAATTGTTTATAGTTTAGGTATTAGAGTTTTAGGGCCGCTATATAAGTGATATAGCCTAATATAGTACGTTTGCTATTAAATCTAAATACATTAATATGCTAGTTAAAGGATATTAGAGTAAACCTGTTATCTTATATAAAGATCTTATTAATAAATCCTATGCCGCTAGCTCCTATATTAATTAGGACTTAAGTGTTAGCCTATTAACTTTTCTGCTAAAGATAGTAGTTAACGGTTATACTATAATTCTAAGAGTTAGGGTTTACTATATCTAATGCATTTAATAAGATCCTATAATATAGCTGTCCTAAAGAGCGACTTAACTCTAAAATATACCTTTTAGTAGTAAGCAGGAAGGGGTTCCTCTAAAATATTAGTTATAACTTTATCTTTATAAGTGGTGCTTATTAGATACGGGGCTAGAACTAGGTAAAGATTAGGGTTAGTAGCTAGAAGATTGGTGCGGTAAATGGCTGCTAGCGTTAACTATTTATAGATCTTTTAGAAGGGGGCAGAGTAGTAATTAAAGAGGTGGGAGCTACTTCTATATTTAAAGTAGAGGCCTAGCTTAGTGCGTTTATTAGGAAAATATTCGCAGGATAAGATTTAAGTAGACTTTAATTTTCGCGTTTTGTGTAATTGACATGCAATTTAACTAACTTAATATGCAATTAACTAACTTAACACGTAATTAACTAACTTAATACGCAATTTAACTAACTTAACATACAATTAACTAACTTGACACGCAATTTGACTAACTTAATATACAATTAACTAACTTAACACACAATTTAACTAACTTGACATGCAATTAACTAACTTAATAACTTTAAAAGCTAACTATATATTTCTTAACACGCAATTAACCTACTTAGCAACTTTAAAAGTTAAATAATACGCAGTTAACCTACTTAACAACTTTAAAAGCTAACTGTATGTTCCTTGACACGCAGTTAACCTACTTAGCAACTTTAAAAGGTAACTATATATTTCTTAATATGCAATTAAGGTAAAGTTATATACTATATATTTAACTATTATATATTATCTAATATAATCTTATACAATCTTA
>Ga0307507_10003351_pt1 | contig 31361 bp, 26 predicted proteins | sample 7_EM_MG_FD_207223 | JGI IMG/M metagenome (GOLD analysis project Ga0307507, IMG submission 207223) | Populus trichocarpa ectomycorrhiza microbial communities from riparian zone in the Pacific Northwest, United States - 7_EM | ecosystem: Host-associated > Plants > Roots > Unclassified | place... | reverse complement strand
GTGTCCATCAGTTCCCATCTACACCGGCGTCAGAAGCAACCCGCCGTCGTCGCGGCCTTGTTCGGCAAAGACGAAGTCCGCTACGCAGCAGCCTGCGAACAGGACATTTGAGTTACGGGTCAATAAGCCGTAATTCCGCGCGACACAGGGCGCGCTGACGGCACCCTCACTCCTTCTGCAGAGTAGTTTCCTTACAACCAGGCCCCGTGCCGGACCGTCTCTTCGTTCGATGCACGCCCCGGTTACCCGACGCTGCCTGCTGAGTTGCGACGGACCGGCGTCCTATGTCAGATATTAAGAGCGGGGAGACACGATGGAGTCCGTATCGCGCAGGACCGTGCTGACTGCCGCCGCCTCCGCAGCCGCGCTGGGTGCGACAGCCGGCTGCGCGAACGTCGGCGCGAACACCGCGCGTGGCGCCACCGGCACCCCCGACAGCGCACCCAGCGGGACTGCGGGTACTGCCGGCGCCAGCGCGAGTCCGAGTGCCGGCGCCGTACAGCTGATCGGTGACGGCTCCACCGCCGATACCGGTCCCCAGCCCCACCAGCCCACGCCCGAGAAGCTCCAGCCCGGCGAGACTCCGCCGCAGTTCGTGGTCTTCTCCTGGGACGGCGCGGGGGAACTCGACCAGCACAACTTCTCCCGCTTCCGGGCGGTCGCCGCGCAGCACAACGCGGCCATGACCTTCTTCCTGAGCGGCATCTACGCCCTGCCCGCGGCCAAGAAGACGCTCTACCACCCGCCACAGCACGCGATCGGCGCGTCCGCCATCGGCTATCTCAACGACGAACACATCCACGCCACGTTGCAGCAGGTGCGCCTGGCCTGGCTCGAAGGCCACGAGATCGGCACCCACTACAACGGCCACTTCTGCGGGGCCACCGGTGTCGGCCGCTGGTCGCCCGCCGAATGGCACAGCGAGATCCAGCAGGCCGTGCAGTTCGTCACCCAGTGGAAGACGAACACCGGTTTCACCGACCTGGACCCGCTGCCCTTCGACTACACCAAGGAGCTCACCGGAAGCCGCACCCCGTGCCTGGAGGGGCGCCGCAACCTGCTGCCCACCGCCGCCGAACTCGGCTGGACGTACGACGCCAGTTCCCCGGGAGGACTCCAGGTCTGGCCGGCCAAGATCCAGGGCGGCGCGATCTGGGACTTCCCGCTGCAGTCCATCCCCTTCCCTGGACACTCCTTCCAGGTCCTGTCCATGGACTACAACATCATGGCCAACCAGTCCAACGCCAACCCCAACGGCGACCCCGCGAAGTATGCGCAGTGGCGAACCCAGGCCCACAACGCGTACATCGCCGGCTTCACGCGCGCCTACCAGACCAACCGCGCGCCCTTCTTCATCGGCAACCACTTCGAGACCTGGAACGGCAGCATCTACATGGACGCCGTCGAATCGGCCGTGGGGGAGATCGCCGCCCACCCCGACGTGCGCCTGATCTCCTTCCGCCAACTCGTGCAATGGCTGGAGGTGCAGGACCCCGCGGTGCTGAGCAAACTGCGCACCCTCAATCCCGGCCAGTCCCCGCACGGCGGCTGGCAGGAATTCCTCGGCGCCGCCACCCCCGCGCTCACGCCCAGCCCTACGGGCAAGTCCAGCAGCCCGGCCTGAGCCGCGGCACTTCGCCGGCAGCGCGCCGACCTCGGCGCGCTGCCGGCGTAGTAGGGCTATTCGACGTAGAAGCTCGTGGCGGTGGTCACGATGGTCTCGCCCAACAGGCCGTTGTAGATGGTCGAGCCGAGGTAGTACGAGGTGCCGTTGTACAGGTAGACGTTGACGGTCTCGTTCACGTTTCCGCCGATGTTATAGACATAGCAGTACCCGACGGGGACGACGTTCGTCGACCAGCCTCCGCGGCCGGGGAAGCTCGCGTACGAGCTGTAGTTCCCGCCCGAACACAGCTCGAAGTTGCCCGCGGAGTCGGCCGGTCGGACCGCGGCCGATGCCGCTCCCGCCGTAGTGAGGGACACCGCGAGGCCGATCGAGGCTGCGACGGCGAGGCCGGCCTTGCGGGACGTCAATTTCAGCATTCGCGCTTCCGCCTGTCCTGCATCAGGGGGCTGTCGCCCGATGAATCTGCACCCTGATCCTATGTGACCCCAGGTCAAGCGCTATTGAGATCGATTCAAAGTGCATGCGATCTTCAGGACCGGGCCCGTCGCGTCAGTGCCCTGCTCTATCTCAGCGGCCTGCGTCTGCAACCACCACGACCCGGCCGGTTGTTGGTCCTAGCCAGCTACTCGGTGGTACCGTATAGTGGTACTCGGTGCTACGCAGTACCAGGAGGATCGAAGAGGACGCGCGATGGACGACCTGACGGAGATGCTCAAGGGCACGCTTGAGGGCTGCGTGCTTGAAATCATCAGCAGCGAGGAGACCTATGGGTACGCCATCACGCGCCGGCTCAACGAGCTCGGCTTCGCCGACGTGGTCGAGGGGACGGTGTACACCATCTTGCTGCGACTGGAGAAGAACGGGCTCGTCCAGGTGACGAAGCGACCGTCCGGGATGGGTCCGGCGCGCAAGTTCTACGCGCTCAACGACGCCGGGCGCGAACAACTCGCGACGTTCTGGGCGAAATGGCAGTACCTCTCATCACGCATCGACAAGCTCAAGGAGGGCGGGAGATGAACCTCTGGCAGACCATGACAGGCAGCGATCTCACCAGGGAGTGGAAGGCGTTCGAAGCCCGGGCCGAGGCCTTGTCGGCCGACTACCGGGCAGCCTGGGAACAGATCAAGGTACGCCTCTTCCCCTACGCGGGCTTCACGGGTCGCAACCTGATGCCGATCCTCGACGGCGCCCTGACGCTGCTCGAGGAGACGGCGGCGGACGGGCAGAGCATTCACGAGGTGCTGGGCGAGGACATCGACGGCTTCTGCGTGGCGCTGGCCGGCGGAGAAGGCGCCCGAAGCTATCGCGACCGGTGGCGCGAGCAACTGAACAGGAACGTGGCAAGAAAACTGGGACGGCTGGAAGGCTGACATGGGCATCCACGACATCATCGAGGGCAAGAAGCAGTGGCGGGCGCACACGGCGCGGGTCAAGGCGCTCCCGCCGGACTACCAGATCGTCTACAAGGAGATGCAGCGGTACCTGTTCAAGGTCGGACCGATCGATTTGTTTGACGGGCGCCTGCTCTCAGAGATCGTCGGTTTCTTCGAGGAGGGCGTCACGGCCGGCAAGGGAGTGCTGGAACTCATCGGCAATGACGTCGCTGCCTTCTGCGACGACCTGGTCAAGGACTCGCGCACCTACGCGGACATCTACCAGGACTCCCTCAGCGCGGAACCCGGCACGACCGAGAAGTAACACCCGTCGTCGGCACGGCAGCGGGCGCAAGCCCGGACCAGGGTGAAGGTCTCCCAGCTGCCGATCCACAACTTGACCGACGCCACCCGCACTTACAGGGCCTCGGCGATGACTGCTGCGAGCAACTCGGCCAGTGGCTGGTGCGAGTCGAGACCCAGGTGCAGTCCGTCGTCGCCCGGTTCGGCCACCGTCGCGGCATCCGCGAACAGCACGCGGCACACGTCGGCGAGGTGGCGTAGTTCAGCGGCGAGCAAGTGTGATGCGGCAACCGAAGCGGCGTCGAAGGCGGGTGCGGTCAGTTCCTCGTAGGACGGCTTGGTGAGGTCGAGGTGGATCGGGCTGACCAGCACGACGCGCGTCCGGCCGTCCGCGCTGTCTCGGGCCTCCCGCTCGATCGCGTCGAGCAGGCGGCCGTGTGCGGCGGCGATCTCGCCGGCCGAGCGTCCGAATCGGCACTTCAGGTCGTTGCTGCCGAGCATGAGTACGACCAGGTCGAGCGGGCTGTGGCTCTGCAGGCAGGGCTCCAGATAAGTCAGACCGTTGCACCCGGGGCGATCCGGATAGTCCAGGTCGGTCGTGCGCCCGTTGAGGCCCTCCTCGATGACGGCGTACCGGTCACCGAGCAGGGCCTGCAACCGTCCGGTCCACCGCTGGTCCGCCGGGAGGCGTCCCTTTTCGTACTCGCCGGGACGCTGGCCGCGGGTGTTGGAGTCGCCGAAGCAGAGCACTGTCTTCGCCGTCCCGTTGAGGTTCATCACGCGGTCCCGTCCGACTTCGGCAGTAAGCCCGATCGCACGCGCGCCGAGCATACAAGACAGCGCGCTGCTACGATGGGGCGACCGATTCAGGCGAAGATCCTCAATCGGAATCGTCGAGTTATGGGGGCTTGACAATGGATGAATTGCGTAAGCGACTGGACCAGTTGAAGCCGGTCGTCAAGATCGATGATCTGTACGAGGACGGGCCGGTCGACATCGCCGCCATCGTCGCGTCGTCCCAGCCCATCATGCTGGCCAAGTAGAACCGGATCCGGTCGCGCGGTCGCAATCGCGGCGCGTCCTCGGGGGAACCGATGAAAGTGCACGTTTATGCGGGGCCTACCTTGTCCTGCGCCGATATCCTGAACATCGTTCCGAGTGCGATCATCCAGCCACCGGTCGCGCACGGCGATTTGCTCCGCGTCCGTACACAGCCCGGCGATGTCGTCGTGTTGATCGACGGATTGTTCCATCAGGTCGCGTCGGTGCGGCACAAGGAGATTCTGCAGGTGCTGGCCGACGGCGTTCGCGTCGTCGGCTGTTCAAGCATGGGCGCGCTGCGGGCCGCGGAACTTTGTCCGTACGGGATGATCGGCAATGGATCCGTCTTCGAGATGTACCGGCACGGCGTGATCGACGCCGACGACGAGGTCGCCGTCATGCACGGCGAAGCACCCGAATATCGCCGCATGAGCGACTCGCTCGTCGTGTTCAGATACGCCGTCGCCGGTGCGCTCGAAGCGGGCGAGATCGATCGTCGGTGCGCCGAAACCATCATCGGCCACGCGGCCGCGATGCCCTACACGGAGCGCAGTTGGGGTGCGGTCGAAGCCTTGTGCGGCGGGGATCCCGCGTCGCGGGAGGCGTTCGCGCGCCTGCGGGCCTTCGTGGCCGCCCACCCCGAGCGCGCCGACGTCAAGGCGACCGACGCTCTCGACACGCTGACCAGGCTTGCCGAGCTGACGTCGGGAGAATTGCCTCCGCTCGAACACTGGGCGCCGCAGTCCGGCAAGTGGCACAACGGCCATCTGTCCGACTGGCGCTCGCGGTTCCGCGGCGCACTCGTCGACGGCGTCCACGTCGGCGATACAGACGTGCTGCGATATCAGCAGCTGTATGGTGAAGACTTTCCTGACCGATGGAAGAGGTTCGTCGTCGCGCAGATCGAGGCAACCGCCCCCGCTGGCACCGGCGCACCCGCCTGGCTCGGGGTCGCGCAGGCGTGGGGTCTGACGGCGCGGTCAGTGACACCCGAGCAGCGCGCGTACTGGCTCCTCGACGACGAGTTCGAGAACCTCGCGCCCGAAGATCGGCTCCTGACGCTGCTGGTCCGCTCGTTCGTGCACCTCGCACCCGACCTCCTGCTGGCCGCCGCCCAGCCGGAACTGCTCGCCGACGAGTCCGTCCGGCGCGCCGTCGCCGAGTCCTTCGTCATCAACGATCATCTCGCGACCTGGGGAACCGAGGAGCGAGGGGTCGCATTCATCAAGCAGGACGTATTGCTCAGGCATCTGTCCGAGACCTGGAACGTGCCCGAGCACGATGAGCGGCGCCTTCGAGCCGCCGCCAGGGACCGCGGATTCGGGTCCGCCGAGTCCGCCGCGCGGGCGGCGCGCCCGTTCTTCCTGCGCCACTGGCTGCGTGCCAGCGACCCCGTACTACCCCTTGCGAGCCTCGCATGACCACGGCCCCCGTCGAAGCGACCGGCAAGCCGGCGTCGCCCGGCGCCCGCGCGGCCGCGGCGAAGGTGTACTTCTCCGGCACGCATCGCGTCCGCCGTCCGGAACACACCTGGGAGATCATCGCTCCGCAGCTGCCCCGGTTCGGGATCACCCGCATCGCCGACGTCACCGGCCTGGACGTCCTCGGCGTGCCGGTGGTGATGTCGGTCCGGCCGTTGGCGACGACGCTGAGCGTCTCGCAGGGCAAGGGGCAGTCGATCGAGCTGGCCAGGATCTCCGCCGCGATGGAGGCGATCGAACTCTGGCACGCCGAGCAGGTACGACCGCCGGCCAGCAGCTGCGGCGTGGCGGCGGCCCGCGATCTCAAGCTGCCCTACCGCCTGGCCGACGTGACAGAGCCCGGGAGTCTGATCGGCGACGCGACGCCGCTCGACTGGGTCGACGCGACGGGAATGCTCACCGGCGCGCGCGTTCCCGTCCCGGCCGACGCCGTCGTGTACCGGCGGTCCGCGGATCAACCGTGGCAGCCTGCCGGACTGGAGTGGAACAGCAACGGACTGGCCTCCGGGAACAACTGGCACGAGGCGTGCCTGCACGCACTGTACGAAGTCGTCGAGCGGGACTCGGCCTGCGGTCCGGGCCGTGACGCCGCGGTACCCGTCGATGTGCGCACGATCGACGATCCCGGGTGCGCGGCGCTCGTGGCACGAATTCTCGCCGCCGGCGCGACGCTGGCCGTCGGGCTGCTGCCGAGCCGCCTGGACGTCCCGGTCTTCCGGGCTGCCATCTGGAGCCCGGAGTTTCCGGTCACCTCGATCGGATGGGGAGCACACGGCGAAGCGGGAGTGGCGCTGTCCCGGGCCGTCACCGAAGCGGCGCAGAGCCGGCTCACCACGATCGTCGGCAGCCGCGACGATCTGTCGAGCGTCTACGATCACGTCCGGACCAGCGGTGGCCGGGCTGCCGCCGAGCCGGAGCCGGGGCGGCCGTGGTCCCGGATCGCGGCCGGGCTGACGGTCGGGTTCGCCGACGTCGAGGCCGAACTGCGGTGGCTGTGCGAGAAGGTGGCACGAGTCACGGGCTGCGAGCCGCTGGCCGTGGATCTGAGTACCCGAGACGATTTCGCCGTGGTGAAGATCTTCGCCCCCGGACTGTTCCTCGACATCGAGGTCGTCCACCCCAGGGTGTGACGCGTCGGCGCCGTGCGTGTCAGAGCTCGTCGATCAGGCGGCCGATCCGGTCTGCGGCCGGCCGGTTCGCCGGCTCGAAGCTCCGCAACGCGCGGCTCAGACAGTCTCTCGCGGCCGAGACGTCGCCGCGCCGCGCGTGAATCGTCCCCAACAGTTCCAGGGCGCGCGCCTCGTCGAGGACGTACTCCCAATGCCCGCCGATGTGCCGAGCCTGGTCGGCCTGCGCGACCGCCTCGTCGAGATCTCCCCCGGCCAGGGCGATCCTGGCCAACTCCAAGCGCCCCCGTCCCCGTTCCCGCGGCCGCTCGTCGCGGACGGCCGTATCGGCGAACCTCGCGGCCTGATCCAGTTCGCCGCGCAGGCGATGGCACGCCGCCACTCCGAGCGCGGCCGAGGAATGCCAATAGCGCGGCCCGGCCTGGGCGAGCGAGTGCGCGGCCGTGAAGTCGGCCTCGGCGGACGCGAGGTCGCCCGAGAGAAAGCCGACCCAGCCGAGCGTGACCCGCGATCCGATGATCCCCCAGGCGAACCCGAGTTCCTCGGACTCGGCCAACGCTTGCTCGAGTGTCGTGCGGCTGCGTTCGAGACGGCCCGCCTCGAGGTGCACCTCGGCGAGGTTGCGCAGCGTCTCGGCCACGCTCTGCCGGTATCCCAGTTCCCGCCACTCGTCCAGGACCGCGGCGAGGCCCGAGGCCGCCGACACCAGCCTGCCCAGCCACATGTCCTTGAGCGCGATGACGGCCGCGGCGCGCGCGGCGAGACTCCGCAGACCGGCATGTTCGGCTAGCTCCAGCGCCTCGGCCGCGTACTCGGTACCGAGCTCGGTCTGCCCGACCATGTGAAGCAGGACCCCGGTGTTGGCCAGTATCGCGATTCTGCCGTCTCGACCGCCGTCGACCGGATAGAGCTCGAGCGCCTGGCGGTAGTAGCCGATCGCGGCATCGTAGGCGCCCGTCTCGGTGGCCACGGCGCCCAGGTTGTTCAGAGCACGAGCCTGTCCGTCGGAATCCCGCGCGCGCTGGTACGCGTCGAGCGCGCCCTGGTAGTAGCGGAGGGAGAGCTCGTACTCGGCGCGCAGGAGATGAAGGCGGCCGAGGCCGTTGCGCAGCGCCGCCGTCGCGGACGGATCGTCGCGCCGCTCGCTCGTCGTGAGCGCCGCGGTGAACGTCGCCTGCCAGGCGGCATCGCGCCGCTGCTCGTGGAAGTAGTTGAGCAGCGCTGCCGCGAGGTACCAGGTGGGTGCCGGATCGGTGACCTCGACGCTCGGCCCGCGGATCGCGGCCACGAGGTTGTCGATCTCATCGTCGAGCCAGTGCAGCGCCTGCGTCCTGTCCTGCCACAGCGGGTGGTCGAGCGGCGCGTCGGGCGTCTCGTGAAACGGCACGCGGTAGGTATCGGGATACACCTTCTTACATGCCGCCTCGGAGGCGTGCAGATAGAACGTGAGCAGGCGGTTGTATGCGGTCTGCCGGGCTGCATCACCGTCCTGGAGGCTCTGGCTTCGCGCGTATTCGCGGATCAGGTCGTGGAACTGGTACCGCCCCGGCGAATGAAGCTGCAGCAGGTTCGTGGAGACCAGCGAGTCCAGCAGCATTTCCGCCGCCGGCAGGTCGACCTCGCCTATGGACGCGGCCGCATACACCTCGAACGTGGGCCCAGGGCAGAGGCTGAGCAGCCGGAAAAGCCGCGCCGCGTCCGGCTTCAGCGTGCTGTACGACAGTTCGAACGCGTTTCGGACCGTCACTTCCGACACGCCGTCCACCGACATGGCCGCCAGCCGGTCTCCGGACCGGAGCAGGTGCAGCGTCGCGTCGATGCTCGATTCCGCGCTCGAATCCCCGCCGGCCGCGATCTTCGCGGCCACGATGCGCAGCGCCAACGGCAGATATCCGCACGCGGCCGCGAGCGCAGCCGCCGCGTCGGCTTCGGCGGTCACCCGCTGTTCCCCGACGATCCGGGAGAGCAGGTCCCTGGCTTCCTCGGCCGAGATCGACTCCACCATGAACACCCGCGCCCCGTGCAGCGCGGCCAGCCCGTGCAGGCTGTTGCGGCTGGTGACGATCACTGCGCAGCCCCGGCTTCCGGGCAGCAGCGGGCGCACCTGGTCGATGCCGTACGCGTTGTCGAGGACCATCAGGACACGTCGATCGGCGAGCGTCGAGCGCAGCAGGGCAGCCTGCTCGTCGACGTCGTGCGGCATCGACTCGGGCGCGATGCCGACCGCACGCAGCAGCCGTTCGAGGGCCTCGGTCGGTTCCATCGGCCGGCTGTTCGCGTGGCCCCGCAGGTCGATGAACAGCTGACCGTCGGGGAAGCTCGGGCGCAGCCGGTGCGCGATGTGCACCGCGAGCGCGGTCTTGCCGATCCCGGGCGGCCCGGACAGCCCGGTGACGGGAACGGCGAGACTGGCCGGGTCGGCGCTGCCGAACAGGGCTCGGATCTGGCTGATGAGTGGCCCGTGGCCGACGAAGTCGGGTACGTCGGCGGGCAGCTGGAACTGCGGCGTCCACCGGTCGGCCACGGCTGCTTCGGCGGGGCGCACCAGCCGCAGGGCGCGGTCCGCGTTGAGGATGCGCTGAAAGAGGTCCCTGAGTTGTTGCCCGGGTTCGATACCGAGCTCGTCCCGCAGCAGGGTGTTGACCTGGACGTACGCGTTCAGCGCATCGGCTTGGCGGTCGCTGCGGTACAACGCGAGCATCAGCTGCGCCCAGAACCGCTCCCGCAGCGGATGCTCGGCGGTAAGGCTCTGCAGTACGCCCACCAGGCTCGCGTGGCTGCCCAGTTCGAGTTCGACGTCGTTGAGTCGCTCGACCGCCTGCAGGTTGTCCTCCACGATGCGCGGGACCTCGCCCAACTGCAGCAGTCGTGACGGCACGTCGGCGAGCGGTGCGCCGCGCCGCAACGCGAGGCCGGCTCGCAGCAGTCGGGCCTCGGCATGGAGGTCCCCGCGGGTGCGTGCGTCCTGAGCGTGGGCGAAGTGCGCGAGCTGCCGCTCCCGGTCGATGGCCGAGGTGGCGACGTCGATCCGGTATCCGGCGGCCTCGGTGCGGATGAGGCGGCCGGCATCGCCGAGAAGCATCCGCAGCCGGTTGACATAGGTCTGGATGGCGCTGCGGCCGTTGCCCGGCGGCTCGTCGTCCCAGAGGCGATCGACGAGCTCTTCGACGGAGACCGGTTTGCCCGGCCGCAGGAGCAGGCTCGCCGTGACGATCCGCAGCTTCGCGGCGCGGATCTGCACGGGGTCGCCGGCCACCGTGACGGATAGCGGCCCCAGCAAACCGAACTCCGTGGAGTCCTCAAGTTCCGGAGCCATCCGCCACCCCTCACCCGCGCCGAGCCGAGGCGGTCTCAGCGCTTCACGATCTGACCGCGCAGCATGATGCATACCGGATCGGCGAGGACTTGGGGAGCGGCGACGGGATCGGCGTCGTAGGCGACGAGGTCGGCCGGTGCGCCGTCGACCAAGCCGGGCAATCCCAGCCAGTCGCGGGCCGTCCACGAGGCGCTGCCGAGCGCGGCCTCGGCCGACAGGCCGGCCTGCCGCAGCTGGGCCACCTCGGCGGCGATGTTGCCGAACGGGAGGCTGTCGGTGCCGGCCAGGACGGTGACGCCGGCCTCGTGCGCCGACCGGATCAGGGGTGGCATTCCGTCCCAACCGGCCAGCCACCAGTCGCGTCGCGCCGTCTGCGGCGCGGCCCGCAGGCGCTCGACGTGCTCGGCGGCCACGGTGAGCGTCGGCACTAGCGCAGTGCCCTGAGCCGCCATCTGGTCCAACAAGTCAGGGTCAAGGTGCCTGCCATGCTCCAGGCTGTCCGCACCGGCCAGCACGGCGTTGCGCGATCCTTCGGCCGTCGTTGCGTGTACCGCGACCTTGCCGCCGACGGCGTGCACCGCTCCGGTGACCGCCTGCAGCACCTCCAGGGGCACGGCCTCATCGTCCGGCGTCCAGTCACCGATCACCTTGCACCAGCCGCCGGAGGACTTCGCTTCCTCGACCGCCGCGGCCGCGAGCTCTTCCAGACTGACCCGCAGCGGATATCCGGCGAAGAAGTGGCCCGCAGTGGCCAGCCACCGACCGGCGGACTGGACTCGCGGCAACTCCGGATCCTCGTGCACCCAGTCCGGGATGCGCTCGACCGTCCCGGGAGTGCGGATCAGCAGAACACCGGCGTCTCGATGCGCGAGCAGGTGGCTGCGCAGCATGGCCTCGTCGAACGGGTCCTCGGGACTCTCAGCACCCGGATGCGTGTGGGCGTCGACCAGGCCCGGCACCAGCCAGCCGCCGTCGACCACCGTCTCGGCATCGGGAACTTCCTCGGTGCTGATCCGGTCCCCGTCGACCCAGAACGTGCGCTCGACGCGCTCCGGCAGCACCACGCCGCGAATCCGATACGCCATGCCCGCCCCCGTCTGCCTTGTCTGCCTGTCTGTCACGAATGACTCACGATACGCCGCTGGCGCCCGCGTGAGCGAGACGTGATCGGTCCCCGCTATGAATATGACATCGAGTCCGTGCGCCACGGGGGAGCACGGGCTCGAGACTTCGTCAGCTGACAGCTGGGCGGTAGATGTGGAGCACGGGGCGCGTCAGCCTTGGACGCGGCGCTGGTGGCCGGTCCATTCCTTCTCGCGTAGCTCGAACTTCCGGATCTTTCCGGTCGACGTCTTGGGGAGCGCGGTCACGAATTCGACGTCCCGGGGCGCTTTGTAGTGTGCGATCCGGGAGCGTACGTGGGCGAGGATCTCTACCTCGGTCGCGGTGTGTCCCGGCCGCAGGATCACGAACGCCTTGGGCCGTTCGCCCCAACGGTCGTCGGGTACGCCGACGACCGCGGCTTCAAGCACCGCGGGGTGGGACACCACCGCCTGCTCGACCTCGACGGTGGAGATGTTCTCCCCGCCCGAGATCACGACGTCCTTGGCCCGGTCGCGCAGTTCGACGTAGCCGTCGGGATGCATCACGCCGAGATCCCCGGAATGGAACCAGCCGCCGGCGAACGCGGCCGCGGTCGCCGCTTCGTCCCGGAAATAGCCCTTCATCACGTTGTTGCCCCGCATGACGATCTCGCCCATGGTCACGCCGTCGGCCGGGACGTCGACCAGTTCGCCGTCGCCAGTGTCGGTGTCGGTGTTGGTGCGCACCACGCGCAGCCGTTCGGCTTGGATCATGCCGACGCCCTGGCGGGCCTGGAGGCGGGCCCGGGTCTCCTGGTCGGCCGCGCCCCACGACTCCTGCCACTGGCAGACCGAGTAAGGGCCGTAGCTCTCGGTCAGGCCGTAGACGTGTACGAGGCGCAGGCCCATTTGCTCCGCCTGCTGGATCATGGTGGGGCTGGGCGGTGCGCCGGCCGTGGTGACCAGCAGCGGGCGGTCCACCGGATGCGCCTGCTCGGCGTTCATGATCGCCGTGACCACGGTGGGGGCGCCGTTGAGGTGGGTGACGCCGTGGCGGTCGAGCAGCTGCCAGATCGTGTCGCCGCGCACTTCGCGCAGGCAGACCTGTGTGCCGCCGGCGGCGGCCAGGGCCCAGGCGGTGCACCAGCCGTTGCAGTGGAACATCGGCAGTGTCCATAGGTACACGCTGTGTTCGTCGTGGCGCGAGTGGAACACCTCGCCGAGTGCGTTGAGGTACGCGCCGCGGTGGGTGTACATCACGCCCTTGGGGCGGCCGGTGGTCCCAGAGGTGTAGTTGATGGAGATCGTCGCGTGCTCGTCCGCGACCGCCCACGCCGGCGCGGCCTCCTCCCCCGCCGGATCGGCCGCCGCCCCGGCCAGCAGCTCGGAAAGGCTGACCGCGTTCGGGATCGTCCCCTGCGCCGGCGGCCCTTCGGGGTCGGCCGCGATGATGATCGACTCGACCGTGGACAGGTGCGCGGCGATCGGCGCGAGCGCCACGGCCAACACGGAGTCGGCCACCAGCACCCTGGCCTGGCTGTGGTCGCAGATGTAGCGGACCTCCTCGGGTGCCAACCGCGTGTTGACCGCGACCAGGACCGCTCCGGCCAGCGGAACGGCGAACGTCGCGATGAGCAGCTCCGGGATGTTCGGCATCAGATACGCCACCCGGTCGCCCGGCCGCACACCGGCCGCGCGTAGCGCGCGGGCGCGTTGCTGCACCGCATCCGACAGTTCGCGGTAGGTCAGCTCGGAGCGCCCGTACACGACGGCGGTCTTGTCCGGGAACACCGCCGCCGACCGCTCCAGGAACGACAGCGGCGTCAGCCCCGTCAACCAGGTCTCCATGATCACCAAATCCTTGCGTCGTCGAGTCGCTGGCCCCTGGATCGGGCGGGCGGCTTCATCGCTGCGGGGGCCGCGACCGAGGCCGTGGCCCCCGCTCTGATCATTGATCAGTCGCCGTAACTGAGCCAGGCGCGCGGCTGCGCCTGTTGCGGGCCTGGTACGGCGTAGTCGCACACGCCGTGCGGGAATGCCGCCCGCAGCCGGGCGCGCTGGTCGGCGGTGAAGGTCACCGGGTAGGCGGCGAAGTTGATCGCCGTGAGCGCGCACTTCAGAGACGCTATGTCCAGCGGCTGGCCGGCGACCAGCCGGGGGTTGGAGTAGACCGGGTACGCCGCGGGACACGGGCCGCTGGTGCCGGTGAAGGACAGGCCGCCCGGCTGTGGCACCGGGGTGCTGGTCGCGGTCAGGAAGCAGCCGTCCACGAGGTTCGCGGGCTTGTCGGCGGCGACCTTCTCGTGCAGCGAGCGGTGGCCCGTGTCGGCCTCGATGTTGTCCAGCCACTGCTCCATCTGGGCCAGGTTGTAGGCGTTGGCCTGCGGTGCGAGCGCCTGGGTGTCGTCGATGATCACCTGGTTGGCCGCATCGCCGGCCTCGGTCATCCGCTGGCGGGTGACGTAGGACCACGAGGCGGTGTGGATGTTCAGGCCCGGGATCTGGTCGACGTAGTCCCGCTCGTCGATCACCGGCGTGGTCTCCAGGCCGAGGGTGGCGGACACGTTCAGGTCGCCCTGGTACATCGCCCGCAGCGCCTGCGGGGAGGCCGTCTCGCGCTGCGGCGCCGGGGCGCCGAGGGTGTTCAGGCCGCCGATGCCCGCGTTGAGGTCCACGAACTGTTCCGCCGTGATCGCGCCCGAGCGCAGCGCCGCCAGTCCGTACTGGACACCCACGTTGTCCAGGTAGTTGTCGACGAAGCCGGTCTGCTTGTCGACGCCGAGCTCGTTGACCATCTGTTCCGCCACCTCGCAGCGCACGCCGTCCGGGTTCGTCGTGGCGTTCCACCGGGCCGACGCCGGAATGCTGGCGTCACAGCTCGCGGTCGGTTCCAGGCCTGGATGGAAGGACGCGTCCCACGACTGGCAGGAAGAGTAGTAGCCGAACCCGGCGATCGCCGTTTCCTGCGCGAGGGTGTAGCCGGGGTGCGTCGCGAAGTAGTTGTCCATCAGCACGCAGTCGCTGACGACGTCGAACATGGTGCCGTTGGCGTTGGGGAACGACGCGGCCGGGATGATGCCGTCGAGCAGCCCGGGGTAGGCGTCCGCGATGCCGTACTGCTGGATCGAGCCGCCCGAACCGCCCCAGCCGATCGTGTGTACCACCGGGCCGTAGGTGTCGATGAAGTGTTCCTTCAGCATCATCGCCGCCTCGGCCGACAGCACGATGTCGCAGTTGTTGTTCAGCACGTTCAGCGACGAGGACGCCACCGCGTAGCCCTGGCGCAGGAACAGGTCGTTCAGCACGCCGGCGGTGTTGGCGCCCTGGTGGTAGCCGGAGTTGCAGCCATAGCCGAACGTGTAGATCAGCCGCCGGTTCCAGCTGGTGTCCGGCCGCAGCGGCTGCGGGTTCGAACCGTCGTAGAGTGCTGCGATCTGGTAGACCGCCCTGTCGATGGTGCCCTGCTCCAGCCGGATGATGTAGGGCACGGACTTCCCGTTGACGGTCGCCTGCGCGAGGTCGCCCGGTGTCACGGCCGGATCCGCGAGCGGCTTGAAGGAGCCGCTGGTCGACATGTACTCGTAACCGACCTGCGTCGGTGCGCTGCACAGCGGCGGCACCGCGGCAGCGAGACCGAAAGCAGTCGTCTGACAGTAGAACGGTTCCTGTTGCGGACCGGAGAAGACCGGGCCCGTGCCCGGATGGTCCGTCACCACGAGGTCGGCGCGATCTCGCGCGCCGCGCGCCACGATGTCGTTGCGACCGTCGTGCAGCCCGGTCACGAGACCGAGGAGCGTGCCGTCCGGTTGCCGGGCGAACACCGACGTCACGTCCGCGCCGTCACGCGTGACCCGAACGTCGGACCGGCTTACCCGCACCAATACCTGATCGCCGCTGACCAGGTCGGGATGCGGATTGGACACCGACGTAACGGTCAGTCGAGATGATCCAGACGATGCGGACGATCCGGCCATCGCGGCCGGCGCGGATACGAGCGAGGCGAGCAGCGCCGTCGCACCCAGCGCGAGCTTTACTTGCATGTCCCCTCCTCATTGAGCGGAATAGCCGTTGCCGATGCGGACACTCAGATCAGCGGGTGAGCGGGCCGACCGGGAGCACCTTGCGGCCGAAGGTGTGGCCGATGACGTCCGCCGCGCCGTGGTACCAGCCGAGGATCGCGAAGGCCAGCGTCACGTATCCGGAGGAGTGCACCAGGCCGGAACTACCGCCGTGCACACCGAGCAGCAGCAGGACCAGCGCGAGCAGGAGCAGCGCGACGACCGCGACCAGCACGGCGTCGGTGCGCAGCGCGGCGATCAGGAAGAAGAAGGTGAGGACGGCGAACATCGACAGGAACACCGTCAGCCCGCTGGTGACCGCCGCGGTGGCGCCTGCGGTGCCGGCCACGGTCGCGACCTTGCCCGCGTAGGTGTTCTCGATCATGCCGTAGATGATCCAGAACGGCCCGAAGGTGCCGAACACGGCCGCACCGAAGACGTTGCCGCGGAACACCTCCAGGACGGCCACGATCAGCTGGACCACGCCGCCGAAGACGAAGGCCACCGGGACCACCATGGCCGCGCCGTTCGGATTGACGAGGCCGGCGTTGTACAGGCCGAGCATGAACGAGGTGGTGGAGAACGCCAGCACCGCCCACGCGCCGGGATCCCCCAGCGGAACTCGGGCCGGCGCGCGGCCCTCGAGCGCGGTGTCGATGGTCGTTTGACCGCCGGGTGTGGCGGGCGGAGCCGTCGTGGCGTGATCGGTCATCGTCTCTCCCCTGAGCGAGCGTCGTTGCTGCCTGTGCGAGAGAGCGTCGTGACGTGGGCCAGGTCGCACCACCCCCAATCGGAGAGGGGATGTGACGCCGCCCACCCATCTGGGGGGGGTGGCCGTCGCGGGCCGCCCGCGCCCGCCGGATCACCTGATCACAGCAGGTGGGCCTCACTGGCCTTGGCGATCGCCTCGACCCTGTTGCGGGCGCCGAGCTTGCCCATCGCGCTCTGCAGATACGTCTTGACCGTGTTGCGCGTGATCCCGAGATCCTCCGCGATCTCCGGGTTGGTGCGCCCGACCGCGACCCGCCGCAGCACGGCGTACTCCCTGCGGGTCAGCCCGGCCCGGAACAGCGACTCCTGCACGCGACTGCTCGGCCTGCGGTCCAGCCTCGGGTCGATCACCCTGATCCCACTGGCGATCCGGCGCAGTGCGGTCGCGAAGTCGGTGATCGAGGAGTCCTTCAGCAGGCACCCGTCCACGCCGGCCTCCAGCGCCGCCGGCAACGCGGCATGGTCGGCGTAGGCGGTGAACAGCACCACCTTCACCGCGGGCACCGCCGCACGCAGCACACTGATCACCTCGCTCCCCAGCATGTCGGGCAGCCGCAGATCCAACAGCACCATGTCCGGCTGCACCTCGCGAGCCAGCCGGATCGCGTCCCTGCCGGTCTCGGCGGTCCCCGCAACGGTGATGCCCGGCTCGGCGCGCAGCAGCATCCTTACGCCGTCGGTCACCACCGGGTGGTCGTCCACCACCAGCAGCCGCAGCACTTCGGGTGCGGTCATTTCGGGTGCGGTCGTCACGCCGTCACTCCGGGCACCCACGCGCGAAGCGTGACGCCCCCGTCCTCATTGTCGATCACCGCTAGCGAGCCGCCCAACCGCTCCAACCGCTCCCGAGCCGATCGCAATCCCAGTCCCCACGACCGTGAGACCTCAGCGCCCGGCTCGTCGGACACGTATCCGGTGCCGTCATCGGCCACCGCCAACGCCACCCCGCCGTCACGCTCGGCGAGGCTGACCACCACCGACGACGCGCGGGCATGCTTCTCCACGTTCAACAACGCCTCCCGCGTCACCCGGAGCAGCATCGCATACCGGTCGGAGTCCAGCGCCGGCAGCTCGGTCAGTGCCACGCAGCGCGCCAGCATCCCGGTTCGCTTGCCCAGTACCCGACAGTCCTCGATCAGCGCGGCGTGCAGCCGCTGCCGCGGCGGGCGCTCGTCCAACGCCGCCAACGACTCCCGGAACAGCGAGGCGGCTTCGGCGATCTGCCGCTCCATACCGCGCAGCCGCGCCAACAGCGTCGGGCTCGCCGCGGGGTCGGCCTGCATCTCGCGCAACTGGGCACCGACCGTGAACAGCACCGCCCCCACCGAGTCGTGCAATCCCCCGGCGATCCGGACCCGCTCGGCGGCTACGGCGGCCGTGGTCCGTTCGGCCAAGCGATCGGCGACGTAGACCTGTTGCGCGCCGGCGTCGGCGACCTGCTGGACCGCGCCGATGACCCGGTCGCCGAACCGAGTCGCCCGCCGCAGCCCCACGTACAAGACGCCGACGAAGCGGCTGTCGAAACTCATCGGCACGCTGAGCATCGCGCGTACCTGCTCCTCGGCCACCGGCGCGTCGAAATCATGGGTGATGGTGCGGCTGCTGATGTAGTCGGCCACCCATACCGGGCGCAACAGCGCGGCAGCCTTCCCGCCCAGGCCGAGGCCGCGCGGCACCACCAGCCCGCGCAGCCCGTCGCGCTGCACTCCGGCATGACCGCGCAGCACGATCTCTTCGTCGCCGTCCGGCTCGCCCACCATCCCGATGTCCAGCCCACCGGCCGCCCGCGCGGCCTGCGAAATGCGCCGCAGCAGCGCGGACCGATCCAGCAGCAGCACCAGCTCACGCTGTTCGCCGACCAGCCGGTCCAGCACATCGGACGCGGCCAACGCGCCTACCCGCTGCTCATTCACGCGACCGACTCTAGAAGCCGTCCACCTACTGTCAACTGTCAGCCGTCCCGCGATACACAAAACCGGCAAACCAGCACAGCATGCCCCCTCGGCTGACACTGGCGACTACCGGACTAGACCATTGACCGGGGCAATCGGCCGCCTGACCAGCGGACTAATACAGCGCTAAACAAAGCTCAAAACACCAGCCGCTAACTTGTCTGTCGTGCCACCCGGCTGGCCAGCCGCTCATCCCTCCGACGAACGGGACGATTTATGAAGCGTGTCATGACCGGGCTCGCGGTCGTCGTGACCGGCCTCACCGCCACAGTTGTGTTCGCGGGCGGTGCGCAGGCAGATGTGTCGCGCCCGCCCGGCGTTCCGGCGAGCTACGTCCTCTACAAGAGCATCCCCGGCGGCGAAGGCGACTGCAACAGCGCCGGCCTCTACTTCGAGCAGCAAGGCCTGATCACGGCCTTCGTCTGCTACAACGTCCAGCCGCCCACGTACGACAGTGGTGGCTACAGCAACCTGTGGGCACTTCTGCCCTGACGCGGGCGCGGACGCGACATTTCCCCTGCTTCACAGACCGCTAACACACCTGCCCCTGCGTCGGCGCATCGCAGGGGGGGTTCGACCCTTTCCGCTGATTCCATGTCACACGGCTTCGATCTTCCGACACCCCGCTCAGCGCTTGAAGCCCCAGCCTGAGCACAGGAGGGATACCTGCATGGACAGAATGCTGGGACGCGCCCGCTTCCTCGGCCGGGCCGCCGCACTGGGCGCCGCGACCTTCGCGACGCTGCTGGCCACCGGCATGGTCGGCTCCGCCGACGCCGCACAAGCCGCCACGCCGACGGCCTCCGCGGCAGCGCCCGCGCGCATCCCGACCAACGGCGCCCACGAGAGCTTCACCCTGCCGGCCGGCACCAACGCGGTGAAGGTCGGCACGAGCGGCACGCACTTCACCGTGACCAGGTCCGCGGGCGTCTCACCCGCCACCTCCATCCCGTGCACTCTGACCGTCTCGAACCCGGCATACGACGGCTCCGGCGTGTCAGCCACCGCCAGTATCCGATGCGCGTACCCGACCACCCTGTTCCTTCAGGTCGGCCTGTCCTACAACGGCAACGCCCCGGTGTACAACGCGCAGAGCTTCCCCTCCACCTGGACCGCAAGCCTGACCGTCAGCACGAGCGCGGCCCCCGGTTACTACCAGGCCAGTGCCATCTCGGTACTCGGCAACGGGCAGCAATACGGCTGGACGTACAGCAACAACGTCTACATCCCGCAATAGTCACATCAGCAAGCTGACAAAGCAGCACGTCGAAACGTCCTGATCGACCGCGCCGGTCAGCTGCCCCAACCGGTGCCCCTCACACCAATCAGATTCGGGCCCCGCACCGCTCCCCGGTGCGGGGCCTTCTGGTGCGTCGTCCGAGCCAGGAGTTGAAGGCGACTGACGCGCCACCAGCCCGGAATCTACGTCATATTACGGAAGTCACCGCAAAAGCAGTCCCCGTAGTGTCGATGGCGCGCCACACCAATCAAGCTTGCCTTGCACGGAGGAGTCCCATGAGTACAGAAGTTTCCCGCCGTCAGGTACTGGCCACCGGAGCGGCGCTGGCCGGATCGGCGGCGCTGATAGCCGGCTCAGAAGGAACGGCCTCCGCGGCGGCGGCCCCGACCGGTACCGACGAGGAGAAGCCGAAGGTGAAGCCCACGATCGTGCTGGTGCACGGCGGCTACGCCGACTCGTCGTGCTGGAACGCCACCATCCAGGAGTTGCAGCACGAGGGCTACACCACGGTCTGTGGGTCGAACCCGCTGCGGGGTATTGCGACCGACGCCCCGTACATCGGGAGTTTGCTGGACTCCATCAGCGGACCGATCGTGTTGGTCGCGCACTCCATGGGCGGAACGGTCATCACGAATGCCGCCGCCGGGAAGACTAATGTCAAGGCATTGGTCTACATCGCAGCGTTCGTACCCGACGTGGGCGAGACGCAGGGGGAGCTCATCAACAAGTTCCCCGGCAGCGAGGTCGGGCCGGTGAGCGTGCCGGTCCCGTACACGAAGGCCGACGGCACGACCGGAACCGATCTGTACCTGAGCAAGGACGGCCAGGCGGCCTTCGCCGCTGACATACCTACCACTACCTTCCAGGTCCTGCAGGCCACGCAGCGGCCGTTCGATGCCGATTCCTTCATCTACCCGACCACGGCCGCAGCCTGGAAGACGATCCCGTCGTGGGGGCTGGTCGCCGGCCGGGACAAGGCGATCCCGCCGGCGTGCGAGCGCTGGATGTACAGCCGCGCGAACGCCCGCAAGGTAGTCGAAGTGCCGCACTCGTCCCACGTCGCGATGATCAGTCATCCCAAGATCGTCGCCGATCTCATCGGGGACGCCGCCGAGGCGGTCAGCTGACGCTCGCGACGAGCGCCCCGGTCCACCACGAGGCCCCCCGTCCGCACCGGCCAGCCCCCACGCGTCATCGTCACCCTCCACAGCCTCACGATCAGCCTGCTCAAACTCACCCGCTGAACCAGCATCGCCGCTGAGCAGGTGGATGCGCTCCTACGACTCCGAGGCCAGCGAGGTGAGCTCGGCGACCTCGTCGCCGGACAGGGCGATGTGCGCGGCGGCGAGGTTGCCGCGCAGGTGCGCAATGTTGGTGGTGCCGGGGATCGGTAGGGAGACGGGGCTGCGGTGCAGGTGCCAGGCGAGGGCCACCTGGCGCGCGGTGACCCCGTGGCGGGCCGCGATCGGTTCGACGACTGCCAGCACCCGCGCGGTGTCGGGGCCTTCGGTGAGGGTGACCGGGTGCCAGGGCGAGAACGCGATGCCGGCGTGTTCGGCGGCGCGCAGAAGGTCGGCGCCGGGGCGTGCGGAGAGGTTGTACTGCGCGGTCACGGCGGCGATCGGGGCGATGGCCTGGGCGGCGCGCAACTGCTCGAGCGTGATGTTGGACAGCCCGATGTGCCGGATCAGCCCCTCCTCGCGCAGGGCGGCGAGAGTCTCGATCTGCTGCTCGAACGGCGCGTCGGTGGCCCGGCCGCTGTGCAGGTAGTAGAGGTCCAGGTGGTCCACGCCGAGTCGGCGCGCACTGAGGTGCGCGCACTGACGCAGATAGTTCGGGTTGCCCACCGCGCCGAGGGTGGAATAGTCGAAGCCCCCGCGCACGAACCCGCCCTTGGTCGCGATGACCAGATTCTCCGGGTAGGGATGCAGAGCCTCACGGATGAGCAACTCGTTGGTGTGCGGACCGTAGACGTCGGCGGTGTCGATGAAGGTGACTCCGGCTTCTACCGCCGCGCGTAGCAGCGCGATGGCGCCGTCCCGATCGGGGTACTCGCCCCAGACCTGCCTGCCGGTCAACTGCATCGCGCCGTAGCCGATCCGGCCTACGGTCAGCTCGCCGCCGAGGGTGATGGTGGGTGCGGGAGGGGTGGACATGCTGGAGCCTGCCTTTGTCATGCTAATCTGATAGTTACACTATCACTATAACGGAATGTTCCTATCACTTTCAAGCCCGCAGAGGGGACGCCCGTGGCTCTGGCCGACCTGATTGCATCTCGCCGTCCGCACCGCGCGGACGCGCGGCGCAACTTCGATGCACTGCTGGCTGCGGCCGACGCGGCATTCACCGAACTGGGTGCCGAGGTGTCCATGGAGGAGATAGCCAAGCGCGCCGGAGTCGGCGTCGCCACGCTCTACCGCAACTTCCCGACCCGCGCGGACCTGATCGAATGCGTCTACATGATCTCCGTGGACGAACTCGTGCGCTACGGCCACAGCCTCGACCACACCGAGCCCCACGCCGCCCTCGTGGACTGGCTTCGGCACTTCGTGACCCACCTGGCCACCAAGCACGTGCTCAATACCGTCCTGACCCGCGAATCGCAGGCCTACCAGCCCAGCCGCGAGGCCATCTACGGGATCGCCGACCCCCTGTTCACCCGCGCACAGCAGGCCGGCGCCATACGCACCGACGTCGACGCCGACGACGTCATGCGCCTGATCTTCGCCGCCACCGCCGGCGTCTACCGCGACGACCCGCAACGCGAGCGTGCCGTCCAGATCATCCTCGACGGCATCCGGCCCACACCCGACAGGCCGGCATCGGCTTGAGTGCGCCTTCGCCTACTGCGGCTCCCACGGGGCCGCCGTGCACTCACGCGGAGACGCGTGCGGTCGAGCGCAGCTGCATGATCCCGTAGTCCAGGGCGGCGCGTAGATGTACGGATTGCCCTGTCGACAGCAAGAGCGACACACCGCCCTGGATTCCAGCGAGCAACGCGGCGGCGGCCTGCTCGACGTCTACCTGCGTCCCGATCAGGCCTCGGTCGTGCAAGGCCTGGATCCCGGCGGCCAGGCTCTGCTGCCACTGACGCATCAGTTCGACCACGATCGCCCGTGCGCCCGGCGTCGAACGCCCGATGTGCTGGAACAGGGACCCCATCGGGCATTGGTCGCCCTGAGTCTCATACCGCTGCACCACCGTGTCGCGCCAGCGGTACCAGGCCTGCCACGAGTCCAGGCATCCCAGGTAGGGCTGCTGGTCGGCCAGCACCCGATCCGCTTCGTACTGCGCCACCGCGAGCAGCAGCTGGTCCTTGCCGTCGGGGAAGTAGTGAAACAGCTGACTCTTGCTCGTCCCGGATCGGTTGCGCATATCGTCGAGGGTTGCGAACGCGACCCCCTGCTCGCGCAGCACTTCAGCCGTCCCCTCGATGATGCGCGTCCGGGTCGCCTGCCCCTTCGGGGTCAACGCCGCGGTCATCTCCCACCTCCGTGACTGGACTGTCAAGTCCACTCTATCCGTGAGCCGGAGATGGCCGTGCCTGCACTGTCGTGGCACGGGCCGCACAGAATGGACTTGCAGGTCCAATTTTCCCGGCGCAGGATCGCCCCGAAGCTCCACCCGCGCACGACTTCGGGAGACGATCACACATGACCCTTCGGCTGCAGAACAAGACCGCGCTCGTCACGGGCGCCACGAGCAATCTGGGGCGCGCCATCGCCCTGGCGTACGGCGCCGAGGGCGCGCACGTCGTGGTGTCCGGGCGCAACCGCGAGCGAGGCGCCGCGGTCGTGCAGGAGATCCGCGCGGCCGGCGGACGCGCCGACTTCGTCACCGCGGACCTCGACGGGACGGCCAACGCCTCCCGGGCGCTCGCCGATCAGGCCACACACGTCCTGGGCGGCCGCATCGACATCCTGGTCAACAACGCCGGGATCTACCCCGGCGAGACGACCGTGCTGACCGACGAAGCCACGTTCGACCGCGTCTATGCCGTCAACGTCAAGGCACCGTTCTTCCTGACCGCCGCCATCGCCCCGGCCATGGCCGAAGCCGGCACCGGCGCCGTGATCAACCTCGGCTCCTGGATCGCCCGCCTGGGCATCCCGGTCGGCGCGCTCTACAGCTCGACCAAAGGCGCCATCGAAACGCTCACCCGGGCCTGGGCCGCCGAATTCGGCCCACGCGGCGTACGGGTCAACGCCATTTCCCCCGGCGTGGTGCGCACACCAGACCCCCACGAGAGCGCGCCCCACCCGGGAGACGTCATGATGCACGGCACGCCAGCCGGCACCATCGGCTCCCCCCACGCCGTCGCTCAGGCCGCGGTCTACCTCGCCAGCGACGAGGCATCCTTCGTGCACGGCGCCGTCCTCGACGTGGACGGCGGTCGTACCACCGTCGCCGTCATCGCCTCCTGATTCCTGGGTCAGTTCCCTACGCCGAGGCCGGACATGAACGCGGGCGGATATCGGTCGCCGTGCGCCGCGCCCGGCGGGACCGCCTTTTCGATCTCGGCGAGGTCGTCTGCGGCGAGGTTCACGTCCGTCGCCGCCAGCGCCTCAGCCAGCCGCTCGCGGGTGCGAGCACCGACCAGCGGCACGATGTCATCGCCCTGCGCCGCCACCCAGGCGATGGCGAGTTGGGCGACCGTGCACCCCTTCGTCTCGGCGAGGTGGCGCAGGGCCTCGACGAGGGTCAGATTGTGCTCGACATTTCCGGTGGAGAACCGGGGGCTGAAGCTGCGGCTGTCGCCGGGGCCGGCGGTGTGGCCGGCGGACCAGTGCCCGGAGATCAGGCCCCGGCCCAGGACGCCGTACGCGGTCAGGCCGATGCCCAGTTCCCGCAGGGTGGGCAGGATGTCCCTCTCCACGGCGCGGGAGATCAGTGAGTACTCGATCTGAAGGTCGACGATCGGGTGCACGGCGTGCGCCCGGCGGATGGTGTCCGCATCGACTTCCGAGAGGCCGATGTGCCGGACGTACCCGGCCTCGACCATCTCTGCGATCGCGCCGACCGTCTCCTCGACGGGTACCGCCGGGTCGAGGCGGGCAGGGCGGTAGATGTCGAGGTGGTCGGTGCCCAGGCGGGTGAGCGAGTAGGCCAGGAAGTTCTTGACCGCCTGCGGGCGGCCGTCGGGCCCGCCGAACTCATGTCCTGGGCCGCGCAGCATGCCGAACTTGACGCTGAGCTGGTAGCTGTCGCGATCCCGGCCGCGCAGCGCCTCGGCGAGCAGCAGTTCGTTGTGGCCCATCGCGTAGAAGTCGCCGGTGTCGATCAGGGTGATGCCGGCGTCCAGGGCGGCATGCACGGTGGCGATGCTTTCCGTGCGGTCGGACGGGCCGTAGACGCCTGACATGCCCATCGCGCCCAGGCCGAGGGCGGAAACGGCCGGTCCGGTGCGGCCGAGGGTTCGCTTCTGCATCGCATCCTCCTTCGTCGTCGATCTGTCACCTATCTTGCGCGTGCTCTGCCGCGGACGGGAGCGGAGCGTTGATCGTGGGATTGCGGCTCCCTGGATAAACGCGCGTGGTACGAGGGACCATGGAGTGTGCAACGTGAGCAGCTCGCCGACTTCCTGCGCCGGCGCCGGGAGGCGATCCGGCCGGCCGAGGTCGGCATCGCCGACGGCCCGCGCCGTCGCACCACCGGGTTGCGCCGGGAAGAGGTGGCGATGCTCGCCGGCATGTCGGTGGACTACGTCGTCCGCCTTGAGCAGGGGCGCAGCAGTCAGCCCTCAGCGCAGTTGCTCGGCGCGCTGGCTCGGGCGTTGCGCCTGTCCGACGACGAACGCGACCACCTGTTCCACCTGGCCGGCCACCAGCCACCGCCCGCCGCCGGGACAGCCCGTCTGGCCCGTGCCGGTCTGCTGCGCATGCTCGACCTGCTCGGCGACTCCCCGGCTTCGGTGCTCTCCGACCTGGGTGAGGTGCTCGCGCAGAATCGGGCGGCCCTCCTGCTGACAGGCGACCACACCGGCTTCAGCGGCGACCGGCGCTACATCGTCTACCGCTGGTTCACCGAGCCCGATGTCCGAGCGGTCCACCCGGTCGAGGAACAGGAACGACACGCCCGTCAGTTCGTGGCCGACCTACGTGCCGCTGCCGGACGACGATCCGGCGACCCCACGGTCGACGGCCTGGTCCAGCGGTTGCAGGAGGCGAGCGCCGACTTCCGGCGGCTGTGGGCCGAGCACGAGGTGGCCATCCGGCGCATTGACCGCAAGAGCCTGCTACACCCGAGGGTGGGCCGACTGCTGATGGACTGCGAGACCCTCGTCACGCCCGACCATGGGCAGAAACTCCTGGTACTCACGCCTGCTGACGCCGAGACCCGCGATCGACTGGAACTGCTGCGGGTACTCGGCATCGAAGAGTTCCCCACGGGAGCCACGGGCGTGACCACGCGGTAATGCCGGGCCACGGACAGCTACAAACGGCGGCCTACATCGACATGCACTGATAAGGGTTTTCAGGCTCCGCTGTCCCAGTTGGTGGCCGTGACCGTCCACCAGCAATCCGAGTTGATCGCCAACGCGTGTGTTCCAGCGTCCGCCCGTTCGTATACCGTCGCCGATCCGGTCATCGCGAACGCATTCACCAGCGTGCCGCCTGCAGTATCGCCCACTATGAAATTCCCGGGTCGGCCGTGCTCGCCGCAGTTGAAGCTGTATGCGAGCGACCAACTCGCACCTGTGGTGAAGGTCTGGGTCGTGGTAGGACCAGTGTTGGAGATCTTCAGCACTATCGCTTCCAGTTGTGCCGCACTGCGCGACGGCGTCGCTCGGGGCGTAGGAACCACGGGAACGTTTCTCGCCGTCAGCGACTCGGACGTGCGTGGATGCCCAGGAGCCGCGGTTGCAGTCTGCGGGGAAAGCGTCGCGCCGAGCGCGGCACCTGCTCCCAATCCGAGCAAGAGAGCGACGGCCAGATTGCGAGCGCGAGGCTGCCGTACGGTTCGCCTCGGCACGGCCCCGTAGGGATCTGATTCCGGCGCGCTAAACGATGCGTACGGGCCGCCTACGATGCTAGGACGGCTTTGCACGGTTCTCCCTGTGGTGCATGGATGGCATGGCTCCGACTACGTTAGGCATGCATCAGCGCGCTATCTGTAGAACGTGGCGACCGCTATGCATCGCCATAGCGCGCATTCGATGCGCCACCTACAGGCTCCGCAGGGCGAGCACTGGGGGCGACAATCTCCACCTTGAGAGCTCCTGCGGCCTCTACATCTACTGGACGGAGAGCGCTCTCCCACTTTGTGGGGCGAAGGCTGCTTATGGCTGCTGGTTCGCCGTGCCGTCGACCCCACGGCGCCTGGCGTCCTGCGGCGCCGACTCCCGGCGGGGCGCCGACGGCGAGGACCTGGCCTGGTTCGGGCACCCGCTGACCCGTCCTCGACCTGCGACGATCCTGGCCAGGTCAGACACCGAATCCGACCACGAAGATGCCGGGCAGTCCGGGCGTCACGTCCACGCCGCGACGGTCCGATCCGCCAAGACCTCTTGACACGGTCGGGTTCCTGCCGAACACTCCGCGTTGGAGAGCGCTCTCCAACTTCGTGCGGGTCGGTCGAGAACGCGCTCCAGGCTCGCGAGGCGATCTGCGGCGCGGTGAATTGCTGCTTGCTGCACTGCGGTCGCCACGCTGCCACCGCCGCACCACTGGCACGTCGCGGACATCCAGCCTGCGTCAGCACGTCCTGCCCTGCCGGACGCGCGATGTAAGCCGTTCGCCGACGTTGCAGGCAGATTCCGGCGCCGGCCGCGCCGGTCGGTTCGCCCGCCCACGCGCCGACCGACCGACCAAGCGGCCCAGCGCCGGCGAGGAAGATCAGGGACCTGAAGGGAATGCAATGACGCTTCTCACCTTCCCCCGGCCGCCCGCGCGCGGCCGATCGCGACCGTCACGCCGCAGGCCGACGTTCCGCGCGCTGCTCGCGGTCACGGCGTTGTCCGCCCTGTCGCTGGCCGGTGCGCACACCGCGGCCTTTGCCGCCGCCGACGCTCCGTTCGGTGGCACTGCGGCCGCCGTGCCGGGCACGATCCAGGTGGCGAATTACGACACCGGCGGCCAGGGCGTGGCGTACAACGTCACCGCGACCAACGGCACCGCCAACAGCTACCGCTCCGACGGGATCGACCTCGAGACCACTGCGGACACACAGGGCACCACCCCGGCAGGCGGCGCCTACGACCAGGGCTGGACCACTGTCGGACAGTGGTTCAAGTACACGGTCAACGTCGCCACCGCGGGCACGTACAGCGTCGCGTTCCGGCTCGCTTCCCCGTACGGGCTCACCGACGCGCTGCACATCGCCAACGCGGCCGGCACCAATCTCAGTGGCGCGGTCGCGGTACCGAACACTGGTGGGTACGAGACCTGGACCACCGTCGCCGCCAGCGTCACCCTGCCGACCGGCCAGCAGACGCTGACCATCGACCAGGACTCGAACGGCTACAACTTCCACAACCTGACGTTCACCCTGACCTCGGGCGGCTCGGGCGGCGGTCCCACCGGTGACCAGCCCTTCGGCGGCACGCCGGCGCCCGTGCCCGGCACGGTGCAGGCGGCGAACTACGACACCGGCGGCCAGGGCGTCGCCTACAACGCCACCGCGGCCAACGGCACCGCCAACAGCTACCGCTCCGACGGGATCGACCTCGAAGCCACCGCGGACACGCAGGACACGTCCCCGGCCGGCGGCGCCTACGACCAGGGCTGGTCGACGAGCGGGCAGTGGTTCAAATACACCGTCGAGGTGTCCACGGCGGGGACCTATACGGTCAGCATCCGGGTGGCCGCGCCCGCCGCAATCGCCGACGCGCTGCACATCGCCAACTCCTCCGGCACCAACCTGTCCGGCGCGGTCGCCGTCCCGAACACCGGCGGTTATCAGACCTGGAGCACGGTCACCGCGAACGTCACCCTGGCGGCCGGCGCGCAGACGCTGACCGTCGACCAGGACGCCGCCGGCTGGAACCTGCACTACCTGGCCTTCGCTCAGGGCTCGAACAGCGGAGGCGGCGGTCTGACCCAGTACTGCGGCTACCAGGATCTCGCCCTGGACCAGCCGACCACGGCCTCCTCGACCTACTCCCCCACCGCCAACCTGGCGTCCGCCGCCACCGACGGCAACCCCGGCACCCGCTGGGAAAGCGCGTACAGCGACCCGCAGTGGCTTGAGGTCGATCTCGGCTCGCAGACCCCGATCTGCGGCGCCAGCCTGCTGTGGGAGGCCGCCTACGCCTCGGCGTTCCAGATCCAGGTGTCCAGCGACAACGCCAACTGGAGCAACGTCTACGCCACCACCACCGGCGCCGGCGGGAGCCAGTCGCTCACCTTCTCGGCGACCGACCGCTACATCCGCGTGAACGCCACGGTGCGTGCGACCCAGTGGGGCGACTCGATCCTCGAGTTCAGCGTCTACGGCCTGACCACCGTCGCCCCGCTCAGCGGCGGCAACGGCAACGGCGGCAACGGGGTCTGTGCGTGGGTCAACTCCACCGCGCCGGTATCCCAGCGGGTCCAGCAGGTGCTCAACACCATGAACCAGTCCGAGGAGTTCACGCTGCTCTCCGGCGACGGCGGCTCGTCGTACATCGGCCAGGTCGCCGCCATCCCCAACCTCTGCATCAAGGCGATGAACATGCAGGACGGCCCGAACGGGGTCGGCGACGGGACCGGCGGGGTCACCGCCTATCCCGACGGCGAGAACGCCGCGGCCACCTGGGACCCGGCGCTGATCCAGCAGGAGGGCGCCGCGATGGGCGCCGAGTTCGCGGGCAAGGGCGTGAACGTCTCGCTCGGCCCGACGACGAACCTGGTGCGCGACCCGCGCTGGGGCCGGACCTACGAGACCTACGGCGAGGACCCGTACCTGGCCGGCCAGATCACCTCGGCCGAGGTGCAGGGCCTGCAGAGCCAGGGCGTCCAGGCGATGGTCAAGCACGACGCGGCCTACGACCAGGAGCAGTACCCCAACGGCGGCAACAACGAGACGGTCAGCGAGCAGGCGCTGCAGGAGCTGTACCTGGCTCCGTTCCGGTCGGCCATCGAGCAGTCCGCGCCGGCCTCGCTGATGTGCTCCTACGCCGTGGTCAACGGCTCCGCCTCCTGCGCGAACGCCGACATGCAGATCAAGGGCCTGAACAACGAGGCGAACTTCGGCGGCTACATCACCTCCGACTGGGGCGCCGACTACAACAACGTCGCCTCGGTCGAGGGCGGCATGGACATCGGGATGCCGTTCCCCGGCTCGATCCCGACCGACCTGGCCAACGCGATCTCGTCCGGCACGCTGAGCCAGTACACGGTCAACGCGGCCGTCGGCCGGATCCTGACCCAGATGTTCGCCTTCGGCATGTTCGACAACCCGGCCGCCGGCTCCCTCGCCAGCACCGTGACCTCCGCGGCGCACCAGCAGACGGCGCTGCAGCTCAGCGAGGAGGGCTCGGTCCTGCTGAAGAACAACGGGATCCTGCCGCTGAACCCGAACGGCACCGAGTCGATCGCCGTGATCGGCACCGACGGCGGCGCCGGCGTGGAACTGGCCGGCGGCGGCAGCGGCACGGTGACCAGCTCCAACACGATCTGGCCGATCACCGGGATCCAGAACGCGGTCGGGTCGGGCGTCAAGGTCACCTACACCGCCGGCAACGACAACGGCACCGCCAACCTCCCGCAGGCGGTCGCCGCGGCCAAGGCCGCGAGCGACGCGATCATCTTCGTCAACCTCCCGGAGGGCGAGGAGAGCGACCTCACCACCCTGGACCTGTCCAGCACGGACGAGACGATGATCCAGCAGGTGGCGGCGGCGAACCCGAACACGATCGTGGTGCTCAACAGCGGCGGTCCGGTGGTCATGCCGTGGCTGAACTCGGTCGCCGGCGTGTTCGCGAACTGGTACCCCGGCCAGGGGGTCGGCAGCGCGATGGCCGCGCTGATCTTCGGCACGGCGAACCCCTCAGGCAAGCTGCCGGTCACCTTCCCGAGCAGCCTGAGCCAGGTCCCGGCGCAGACCACCGCGCAGTGGCCGGGCACGGCGACCGGCCCGATCTACAGCGAGGGCGTGGACATCGGGTACCGCTGGTACCAGGCGAAGAACATCACCCCCGCCTTCCCGTTCGGCTTCGGCCTGTCGTACACCAACTTCTCCTTCTCCAACCTCAGCGTCGGCGCGTTCAACGCCGACGGCACCGCCACGGTGACGGCCACCGTCACCAACACCGGCTCCCGGGCCGGGGCGGACGTCGCGCAGCTGTACGTCAACGACCCGGCGGCCAGCAGCAACCCGCCGCAGCAACTGGCCGGCTTCCAGCGGGTCAACCTCAACGCCGGTCAGAGCGCGACGGTCAGCTTCACCCTGACCGTCCACGACCTGGCCGACTACTCCCCCACCGACAACCAGTGGGAGGCCCAGGCCGGCACCTACGGCATCTCGGTCGGCGACTCCTCGGCCAGCCGGCCGCTGTCCGCCACCACCAGCCTGGCGCACGAACTCACCGGCCAGGTCGCCGCGGGCACCTCCAGCGCGGGCGTCTCACCGGCCAACACCGCGGTCAGCGCGAACGTCACCCCGAACTCGGGTGTGCCGGGCGCGGAGACGGTCGGCGTGGTCAACCCGTGGGGTTACAGCAGCCCGAAGGGCGCCGCAGTCTCGTTCGCCATGCAGGCGGTGGACTCCAACACGTCCCAGACCCTCACCTACACCGCGACCGGGCTGCCACCCGGCATCACGATCGGGTCGAACGGCACGTTCTCCGGATCCGGCAGCACACTCGGGACCTACACGGTGACGGTGACCGCCAAGGACTCGGCCGGATTCTCCGGCACGGCCACGTTCGTGTGGTCCGTCGTGCAATGAGATGAGCCGGGTTACCGGCCGCGGGGGGGGGGGGCCCCCCCCCCCCGCGCGCCCCCGGCGCGGGGCGGCGCGCGCCCCCGGGGGGGTGCGAGGGGGGGGGGGGGGGGGGGGGGTGGGGGGGG
>Ga0307507_10003350_pt1 | contig 31362 bp, 42 predicted proteins | sample 7_EM_MG_FD_207223 | JGI IMG/M metagenome (GOLD analysis project Ga0307507, IMG submission 207223) | Populus trichocarpa ectomycorrhiza microbial communities from riparian zone in the Pacific Northwest, United States - 7_EM | ecosystem: Host-associated > Plants > Roots > Unclassified | place... | reverse complement strand
ATTTCGACAAAAGGATTGAATAATCACATCAATATTACAGCTGGTTAGCTAGCGACAGTCGTCATGCTGTTCTCACAAAAAAAAGAAAAAAAAGAAAATCCTCACAACCATCCATCCACCCATCCCAACAGGTCCGCACTGCACCACGCTATCGCATTCCAATCCTCACAAATCCCAATCTCATAAGGCTGACCAAGACAGATCATACATATGATACCGACTCACTCTCCCTCAAAACCATCAATACATCATATCGTAAATTACCACACAACTCTACCCGACGCCAAACCTCCGACAGGCGGCCGCCGCCCCGCCCAGACCACAAGAACAAAAACTCTAGCATTGTAACCGCCCCATATATCATCCTCCCCCCCCTTCTCCCACCCCCCTTCCGAAACATACATAAAATAAAAAAACAAATACGAAGAAATTTGTGAAAATCTTTAACTGCAGTGCCACCACATCCTTTCCTCATTCACCCCTCTTCCATCATCCTCCTCCGATTGTTGCTGCCCAATTACACTCACTCACTCGCTTACAATCAGATATAAAAAAAACTAATCAAATAATAATAATGATAATAATTGGCCAAGGTAGATTACGTTATTCTGGGGGTTACGGTTATGTCTGGTTTCGTAAGCGTGGGACGTATGGTGGCGTAGGCACCGCGCTAGTAGCGGTACCGTACTTGAGGTGTGGAGATGGAGGCGGGGGTAAGGCTGGCGAAGGTGGCTTAGAGTAAAAACTTCCCTATGATATCAGTATCAGCATCGTATCATACCGGTACGTACCGGTAGGTACTTGTATTTCGAAACCAAGAATTTGGCATACTTAGACATCCGGTACCGTAGCGATAGTTTGGGATCAGGTGAATTAACTTAGTACACTATGCGAAAAAGCTAATTGCTATTGTTTTCGTTTCAGATATGATAGTTCCCGCATAAATAAATAAAAGTGGTCTACCGTAACTCTTAGGATGTAATAATCGATTTTACTCAGCCAGACTTAAGAGAGCTCGATCATATATTGTCTCATACTGTATCATGCGGTATAATACCTTAATTGTGAAGATCAAGCAAGGCGGTCGGGGAGAGGGGGTGGGGGTGGAGGTAGGGGGGGATGGCAAAATTCGAGGCTTTACCCTTCCAATTACCGGTATGGGTATGTATTAAGAAATCCATCCTAAGGTTCGGTATCCCCCGCGACCTTAGCAGGCGCCTCGCTGGGCTGCATGAATGATCACTCGCTCTTGACTGTTGAGCCTCTAGCCTCGCTTGGGAAGCACTGTACGGTACTAGTAGTAGTACCGTACACGATTGTGCGATAAGAACTCGTTAGGTCCACGCGGGGTAAACTTATCGCTTAATTAAGATTTTAAGTTGAGTGAGCCTCTGGACCTCGTTAATTGGTATGATATGATATTTGTAATCTTGGTAAGCCCACTGTAGTGCGGTTTAGTTATAGCGGTTTCGGTTACGCAATCTGATAGTGGAATTAGCGAGCTTATGATATGAGCATAGTACTTGTAGTCTACCATAGTTTAAGTGAGATATCTTCTTAGTGGTCGATTTTTTCCTGTGGTGTTTAATGCTATGATATGCGGATTCTTCAATGCAAGTACTATTCTGTTCTAGGCTTTTTTTCGTTTTTTTTAAACAACTACTAGTAGACCAAGTATTAGCACAGCACTCGTCCCAGGCAAGAAGTACAGGTACCGGTATCATACCCGGGAACAGGGATTGAGGAAATATCAGGTAAAAACCTGTGCGTATAATATCTGAGCGCCCCATGCAAAATATACCCTCCCTGTTTCCGGGTACCGGTACTTGTTGCCTGGGACGAGTAAACTACGGTATGGTAAGGGAACAAGGAAAGGGCGGGTGTGAGGGAGGGAGGGAGGGAGGGGTGCAGGATGTTTTGTGAAAAAAGGTTAAGTTAAGGACCTGTTCGGCAGTAATGAGAACATGGGCCAAGGATTGATTAGTAGCTATAAAAATGGCATTTTTCTCAGTTTTATGGCATTTTTTTTCTCCATAAAAAATTAAAATAAAATAAATGGGGATTATGTTTAGCATACACATTAAAATGGAATTATTATGTTTTTAGCATATTATTCGGTCTCATTTTTTTATGGCATTTTTTTGTGAAATCAGTAGAGTAAAACGAAAAAACGAGAGAGAGGAGCAACAACTTCTGGGCGAGATGTGCCAAGCCACTCATTTAAGCTACCATATCCTTTTGGGAACTGTAAGAACTAAGAGCTAAAGGAGGAGATAGTAAAGATATTAGAGAGGTTGGAGAGGGAAGTAAGGTATTTACTGCATGAATCCTATATATTATTATAATCAATACGATACTAACATTTAGTATATCTAGCCGCTAAGGCCTATAACGAGGAAAAATCAACAATAAAAAGGCAGCAAGACCGTCAACCTCAATTAGGTGAGCAGCACGGGAGTGTGCAAGTGCAAGGCAAGGCAATAGCACCTCCCTTGAACAACATCTGTGGAACAGCAAGTTTTGCACTTCCAGAATCAGAGGTATAATAGCAGTCCGATGGTTTCGGAGATATGGAGATATGGATATTACCGACTAACTATTCATGAGTGTCTGTGGGAGCTTCCCTAATCCCACATCTAAACCATGCCCCTAGACAAATTGGTCTTATGGAACACCACTACCAATGAAAAACGAAAAAACAAATGCCAGACAAAGTTCAGCGATGAGCGAGCAAAAGAAGGAACCACGACAGCGTCCACCAGGATATCAATTGGAAGCGAAATAGAGAATTGAATGAATGAAGAACTTGAGAGAGCAAAAGAATCCTCGTATCATGAGATAAAGCTGCAATCTCACTAAATTTCTCTCTCGCAGTGAAGATCATGCGTCCGTTAAATCTATTGGAGGCTACAGACTATCCTACTGCACCCTCAATACTCGAGTACTGCTGGTATTTGCCAAGCATCCATCCTGTTCACCTTTGCAACTAAACTCGCGTCGGGGGTAGGTCGGTTCGGGGGGGTATGTCGTTTCCCATTATGTTTGCTCAGAATGACGTCAAATTTTAATTCTCATTTCTACACACACTGTGTATGTCTCTTCCCGACATACCCCCCCAACACGAGTTTAGCTTATCCCATCGTATACCGTACCCTCAATACTTGCCAAGCACCCATCCCGATCATCTTTGCAACTAAACCCAACTCACACTCTTTCAGGACAAGCACGTGTAAACGATCGGCATTGATACCAATACCGCAATCCGGTGTAATCAAAAAGCTACTTAGCACCGGTGCTATGCCTGGGAAAGAACAGCTCGCAAGCATGCCAAGTGATACATTCACCTCTCCTGAATTTCCCTAGTGACTAAAAAACCCCGATTATAACACAGCTGATTGCTGCTTGGACATCTTGTTTTCACAAGGTATCACTCGCTAGAGCTGCAGAGCAAACAATAAACGGGAGCGCACACGACAAACAATAAGTGTAGTTTAAGACAGCCTCAGACAGTCTCCTCTCGAACGTGCTGAAAGAGCGAGAAGAGAGATAAAGCAGAATGGGATTATGCCGAGGGTTTTCCTATTCTTTCTGCCTGACAGTGGTTGGACAATAAGTTGAAAGATTTAACAGTGTGATAGCAGCGGGAGTACCCAGTGGAACTATAAGTAAATAATAGAATAATATTATAACAGCCTTATTTTATCTTTGGATACCTTCTTGTTTTTGAATATTTGTATGGACCCTGCCCGCCAAATGTCTATAACAAGGAACGGTCATGAAACTTCTAATATAAATCACATCTTACAGTAATAAATCCACCTATAGTTCGGCTCTCCACTCGACTAGGTCACCATCGCCGCAGAAAATACCCACAAGATTCCTACTCTTCCTAATCCGAGGGTGTTATCAGTCCTCCCGAGCCAATCCTTCCAATCCATCTCCCCGCAGCCCCAGTAAGCCCAAGCCCGACAATCCCATGCATCGGGGGGTAACTCCCATCCTTCCACCGAAAGTCTTATAATGAAAGTTTGATCGAATACTTTGCGTAAAATACTTGTAGGATTCATGTGCGGGCATTGTGTACCCAGAGTTCCAGTCAGTTCGAGTGATGCTGTTTGAGAAATCGGCATGGCGGATGTGGTATGGTGTGTTCGATGGTTGCGATGGGATGTCTTGAGCGCTAGTGGTGAAGTTGGTACTGGCATCATAGAGCCCCGAACACCAAGAGAAGGGGGATGATGATAGTGAACAATAGGGGATGTCAGGGTCCTTCTATAGAACGCTTGGAAGTTGAGGAAATGGGGGCCGATTGTACGGTGCACACACAGAGCACTTCATAAACTACTGGCAACACGAAACCAAGTATCATCAATTCAAACCTAAACTTTATACGACCGGAGAAAAGCTCCAAGCAAACTACTAATACAATCCCACTACTCACCATCCACACATTTTAAACGCCACCATTCTAAAGTAACCCCTGCTTCTGCAAATCCTCATAAACCTTCCTGGGCATAACATTCCCCTGTCCATCCTCCATTTCCTCCACCGTCTCATTAGCCATCTTGGTCTTCTTCTTGTCATTCTCGAGCTTCTCCCAAAGCCTCTGCGCTTCATCAATCTTGGTGATTTCGCGGAACAACGTTGTGTTTGTGATCCCGAGACAGCGGAGGCCGTAGGTGTGCCTGTATTCGTTGAAGTGCTTATCGAAGGCGCGACGTCCCATGTAGACAAAGTTTCCGCAGATCTCGCAGGAAAATTCGACGCCGAGGCCGTGGAGCTTGTAGAGCCAGTATGGGATTGGCTTGCCATCCCAGGCTAGGGGGAGTTTTAGAGGGTTGTAGATCTTCTCGTCATCGTTCTCGTCGTCTGTGTGGGTTTCAGCTTCAAGGTTTGGATCAGCGGAGTTTTCTTCATATAGGGCGTCTAATTCCATCTATGATAAAAGTTAGTTTGTATCGCTAGAATGGGTAGGGAGAAGAGTACGTACCTGTCTTTCACGCTCTGTAAGTGATTGTTTTCGCTCAACATTAGTCATAGTCTCATCTCGTTCTTTCGACATGATTTCTGTCAGCTTGACTATCCGCCATTCCCGCTCAGCAATGGCTTTGTCCTTCAGCTTTGACGCCGCACCGCTGCTTCCCTCTGCTTTCCTGACTTCGCCGTTCTCGACACCGCCTTCAGCCCGTTTCGCCGCCGCCTTTTTGTGCTGTTTCCCATTAAAATGGTGGTCGAAAACATTATTATTTTTGAACCCCTTCACGCAGACATCGCAGTAGAACTCTTCCTTCAGGACCCGCACCTCCTCCTGCCTTGGTCCAATATCACCATCGCCCTTCTCCAATTTGCCCCATCCCGGAACATTATCCTCTTCCCACGCCTTCTCAAAATCTTCTCCAGTCTGCCCCACGATGCCTTCCGGATTTTCCAAGGGTCGAGTCCTCGACAGGAAATTTTCGAGATACTCCGCCAATGCGCTAACATACTTGAAGTACTTGTCATTCATTTTCTGATTGCGTGCAAACTTGTCGAACTTATCGAACAACGACAGATAGCTTAAGTAAGTGATTCTCTTGACGCCGGGAAGATTTAAATAGTCCTCATGATTCTTAGTCAAGTCAAAGAACTTGCCATGAGCCTCCTCACCGGTAAACATGGTGTCTATCTCAGAGACATATTCTCCATCGGTAGCTTGTCGTCGCTTATATGCGCGCTCCAAGTTCTCGACGGGCTCGTTGGGGTAGCGACGATGGAAGTCTTTGATCTGGCCCAGCTGGCGGTAGAATTCTTCGAAGGGGTCTTTGGACGAGAGGGAATCGATCTCTCTTTGTCGGGTTCTATCCACCGCGCCAGTCGGTTAGAATCTTTAGGATTTGGAGAGGAGAGAATATGTACCCATCTCTATCTGCCTGCGTTTCTAACAACCGCGCCGATTGCTGCTGAAACCTGCCAACGAACTTTGCAATTTGGTGATCGCGAGTGAGGCGCTCTCGTGTCTATTTGCTGTTAGCTAGCTGTCGTGGCGGCTTTTCCGAGGCAGGAAATATACCGATTTAGGCTCCTCCAAGATTCTGTCAGCGCATGCTTGCTCGAGCCGTTCAAGGTCTTCGCACAAACTTCGTTGCTCATCGAGAATACCCATTTCGTCTTGTGTAGTGATTAGGGGAATACAGTAGTTGGTTGAAGTAGACTAGGCTTGGTTAAATTGGATGCTGGTGCTGAGGAGACGCGCAGGAAGGGTAACTCCTGTGCCTGATTAAGATCATAATGGTTACCCGGACGTGAATCATGTTCCCTCACCATAGCATTAGACTTAGATTCCTATGTGGCTTTGAATAATCAACAGCACCATATAAAAGCCGGTAGCAACTCCCTAAACAAGAATTTAAGGAGCCGTTTGAACTATCCTATCAAATTCGCTTTACTCTAAAAGTAGTGTCTACTTCAACCATCATAATGTCCTGTCAAATGCGGTAGGATAGAATTCGAAAAGCGATGAAACCAAACAATTAGAAACTATAATATAGAATCCCAACTCGGAAACTTTGGTAGCCACCCCATGCTCTCAGTACGCAAACTTGTCGTGTTTTCCAAATTTGACTCTGATATCGAGCAACGCCTCGTGAAATCGTCCCTCTATCCCCAGATTAGCTGCGACTTTTCTTGGGGGGTTTGGCAAGTAGTTTAGGTGCTTACCTCGTCTAGCCCGCTTCAGTGCCTTTACCTGCTCATCGTCAAGCTTCACACCGGCCCTGAGAGGTTTCAGAGGTTAACTTAATCACCAACTACATTTCACAAAAGGAGATCATACTGTTCTTCCAGCTCCTTCCGTGTAATCTTATCCTTGCCCTTCGCCTCCACTCCCGACTTCTTCCTCTTCTTATTTCTCGCCTGCAGCCGGACAACAAACGTCTCTTTAAAACCCACGGCTTCTGCATCCCCACGAATTTCCGTAGTTCCACCAGCGCCCACCTCATCCACACTGAGAAATTTATCCCTAACAGTTTGCAGCGCCCATCTTCCGCCCCCTAATTCATTTAGAATAGGCAAAAATTCTTCTTCCGGCGAGATGGCCTCCCGCGTCGCGCTGAGGATCCCGAACTTGTCGCAGGAAAGGTATCTTCCATGGTGAGACTTGAAAGAGAATTTCTCGGTACCGTGTATCTTAGTTGCGACCCACACCTGCTTGACGTCTGTAGGCTCCGCCGTAGACAGGTCTTCACCTTCGATTGCATCGATCGGAGATGCGAAGACTTTCCCGGCGGCGTCGCATGCGATACATACCGGTCTCGCTGCAGAGAAGGTAAAAATTATCGGCCCGTTAATATCCTCTATCTCCCTCCGTTAGCTCTTTTTTTTCTGTAAGCTCTCTGTGAACAGGACTCACCTGAGCTCTCAGAATTAACCCATCCTTCTGCCTCCTCGCCCTCCTGTTGCTTGGCGACTTTCGACGAAGAACCTTCTCCAGCGTTGTCATCTTCGGTTTCTACCCTCTTCCTCTTCTTGACTTTTTTGTCGCCTTTGAATCGGAGTGCTTTCACCATCGCGTTGTGTTGGGCTAACGAGGTTCGGACTTCGGCAGTCGCAGCTGTGTTTCTGGCCGGGTAACGACGAAGGACAGCAGCTACTTGTAACAGGTCTGATAGGAGTGGGAAACCGCGAATTTGGTAATCATTTCTGTTCCGCAATTTGTATGGTAGCACTCGAGGAGAATAAGCACGGGTGCTACAAAGCCATCTGCTTCCATCCATCGTTACACCATCTTTGTCTTTTTGGTGTCCACAACCTTCATTTCTTTAACCCCCGGCCTTTTATAAGGTTTGAGTTACGGCGAAAAAATAAATAAAAGAAAGGACCAACTTCCTACAATATTATGGCTTACCAAAAGGCAAATACGGTCCTTGTTCACCTGGATGATTTGAAATCGGGTATGTGCAATACAATGTACCTCGTGCTTGGCTCCTAACGCTATGCCAGGAAATGTGGACTTTAAAAGCTTAGAGGAAGCGTTTGGTCCTGAATCATTAGGAATAATTGTTGTTAGCGGCCTTCCAGAGAAGTTTATAGGGTTACGCCAAAGACTTCTCTCGTTTGCCTCTCACCTGGGAAATCTCTCACAGGCAGAACTTGAGGCTTTAGAATGCCCCGAAGCAAAGTATCTAGTTGGATGGTAGTATTCGCTTGCTACTTTCCTCTCTAAGAACTTTGATACTGATGGAAGTGGAGAAAAGGTCTTGCGGAAAAGAGAAGCTATCTGATAATAAAGTGGATACATTGAAGGGATCCTATTATGTCAACTGCGCATTTTACAAAGACCCGAAGCTGGACGGCGCAGAAGGCGACTATCCGGATTTACCTGAGTATACAAGGGGTAATATTTGGCCAAGAGAGGGACTGCTAGTGGGATTCAAGGAAACCTTTGAAGAATTCGTAAGTAAAATGGTAAAGTCTATCTCCAGTTCAGCTAACGGTGATAGTGTGTAATGGTCATTGATATCGCTGGCCTAGTTGCTAGGGTAAGTTCCTAGGAAGTCTGGCTCTGTCGTAAATGCACTAATGAGATGAACATAGGCATGTGACAAATATGGTAACTTCTTCTGTTCCTGCCTGACGGTGCAAGGAACAGTCACTAAGGGTTAATATAGCGTTAAGGCACATCACAGGTTACCAGGAAGGATATCTTGAGCACGTAGTCAAGACTTCTACTTCTACCAAAGCCCGTCTCCTTCATTACTTTCCACCCCCAACCCTCGAGACGGGCTCTGTCGAAGCCGAGGAAGACCTCGATAATTGGTGCGGGACACACCTTGACCATGGCTGTCTGACAGGTTTTGTGCGCACCACTACTACTTATTTCTCAAGCTAACAGTGTTACAGGTCTAACTTCTGCAATGTACGTGGACGAAGGCTCCCAAACTCTTGACATCTCCAAGGGTGTAGATCTCCCGGAGCTGGAGTCAGCACCGGATCCAGGTGCTGGCCTTTACATCAAAGATCGTAGGGGTGGTGTGGCTAAAGTTGGTATTCCAAGGGACTGCCTTGCTTTTCAAACTGGAGAAGCGCTAGAGGTTATCACCAAGGGCAAGTTGAAGGCTGTTCCACATTTTGTGAGAGGCTGTAGGGCCAGCAAAGCGACAGGTGTCAGTAGGAACACTATCGCAGTTTTTACGCGTACGTATCCCGATTATGTGTGAGGAAGGGATTGCTAATAACTTTGAATCATGGTAGAGCCGAATCTCTGGGAGAAGGTTGACAGGGATCGAGATTTTGCCACATTTGCCAAGGAGATTGTCGCTAAAAATACTGAGGGATGATTAGATAGCTTTCCCTATAAAATTAATACCTATTACTTGCCGAATATGTCGGGGACTATATCTCGTTAGGGGATAATTATGAGTGATTCGTCGTGAAGGGCATGACTTTGGTGTCACGTGATCTTGAAATTTCCCGAATTCGCCGAGTGTAAAAATATTGATGCTCAAAAGTGCCTGGTAGCCCGGGGCTCAATAGACAATTTACCGTCACAAACCCTCAAATTAACTCCGAAAAGGGTTATGAAGTCTCCCAACCCCTGCGATGGTGTTATTGGGGTCCTAAGCTTAGCCTGTGTTTTCGCCGCTCGATGAGGGACCCAGGGCTTCAGTTTTTTTATCGTTGGGAGAGATTGCACCCAAGTCCGCATCTCATCCCAAAAACCACAACAGCAGTATAACCAACCCTTACAAACTCCAATTGCCCCTCCACCCCGCGCTCACCTTTTCTTCCTAATACTTTGCACTGTTCTCGTCACCACACCACACCACACCTACCAAACCACCCATCTACGCCCGCAGTGGCGGGATTGCCATGTCACTTGGATCCCGAATATCAAGTTTCTTCTCGAGTCCTTCTGCCGAGCAAGACCGTCCGCGTCAATCTTCACCGATAGCAATCGCCCATGATGACCCCACGGTTATAAACTCACCTAAAGCGTATAAACCAATGTTTGAGGATCATGAGACCTTCGAGGCCCGAAGACCGCCGTACCTGCATGTGAGTTTCTCCTCGAAAAGAAAAGAAAAAAGTTACAAAAAACTGTCATAAAGCGGAGCAGAACTGACAATTTTCTAATACAAAGTGTATGGTAGCCGGCGGCATAGGAGGAAGTACGGGCGACATCTTGATGCATTCGCTTGACACTGTCAAGACTCGCCAGCAAGGTGCCCCCACGGCCATCAAGTATTCGACTATGTCTGATGCGTATGTGACCATTTTTCGCGAGGAGGGATTCCGAAGGGGGCTCTACAGTGGTGTCACTCCGGCTTTTATGGGGAGTCTTCCAGGTACAGTCATTTTCTTTGGGGTCTACGAGTTTTCGAAGCGGAATTTAATCGATGCGGGATGTCCGGAGAATTTGGCATATCTTTCTGGTGGTTTTTTGGCCGATCTCTTTGCGAGTGTGGTGTACGTTCCGTCTGAAGTTCTGAAGACAAGGCTACAATTGCAGGGGAGATACAATAATCCTTATTTCAAGTCCGGATATAATTACCGTGGCACGTTAGACGCAACTAGAACAATTATTAGAAGAGAGGGACCTGCAGCCTTGTTTTATGGGTATAAAGCTACAATTATGAGAGATTTACCATTTTCGGCCCTTCAGTTTGCCTTTTACGAGCAATTCCAGAAGGCTGCAAAATCGTACTGTGGGTCTAGAGATATCGGATTGCCGTTGGAGATTGCTACAGCTGGGTTTGCAGGTGGTTTAGCTGGTGTCATCACTTGCCCTCTTGGTTCGTCGCACTTTCTCCTTATTTTTGGAAGAATACTGACCCGGCATATAGATGTTGTGAAAACAAGGATACAAACACAAGTCCGAACGTCCCCGTCCGCGCCCAAAGCTGCTACTACGCCAGCATCCAATGTGCGAAAAGAGTCTAGGCCATTTACTACATTACAACCTTCGCCACCTCCCCCGGCTCCCCCGGCTCCCCCGCCACAGCACAGGTCAATATCAACATCATCACCGTCCACAACCTCACCTCCGAAAACCGGTCCACTAAAGTTCAATACATCCTCCGTTTTCGAAGGTCTCAGACTTCTATACCGGACTGAGGGCATCCGGGGCTGGTTCCGTGGTGTAGGCCCTAGAGCCGTGTGGACCAGCGTGCAATCCGGAACGATGTTGGTCCTATATCAATACCTTCTAAAGCAACTAGAGCACTGGTCAGAGGCCCAATCGGAAGGGAATCCTTTATAATAAGGTAGACAGCGAAGTTACGAGAGTGTTGATGAGGGGAATGGGGACGACTTTTGTAGATAAAAAGGTTTTTTTTCGTTTCTTGTAGTTCATAGACTATGTAACCCTCCTCTTTTTTATTTCTTTTGTCTCCCAAGTAGTGGGGAGTTTTTACATATACACTTTTTTCACCCTAACGGATTCATAGAACGATACGGGTAGGGACTCAGGTTCAGAGGATAGACGAGAGGTGGAGAATTAGGAGGCAATTGCAAAAGGCTTTGCGGGTTATTTAGCAAGGTGGTTCTTATGATAATTGTGACAAATGATTTTTGTGGGCCTTCTAAAAAAGTTTATGACACCGGAGGTTTTTTCCACCGAACTTTTGGTACCTTGCAGCAAAACTGGGCGTTAAAGAGAATTTGAGGGTTTAGGGTTTAGTAGGTAGCATTGGCTGACAAACTACCTAAGCTCTTAGGATACGCCGCCGTGCTTCAAACACTTCTGAACCCCTTCCATCATCCATCCACCATCGTCATCCAAGCGCCTTCATCCCTTTCCATTCATTACACTCATCTATCACCCAGCATCTTCTATTTCATCAACTCTTGGGCGATAAACTGAGCGAAGTCACTATAAAGGTTTAATATGGTAGGATATTATCTAAAAGCTGTTTTCTGAAAGGCATCGAGGTATCTATCTTAGATAGATAACCTTTGATTGATGCTCGGGTGGGTTCGATATTCGGTACTAACTGGGGCGGATGTAGGGCAATACTCAGTCTGGAATAGGCGGACCCCCAGCGGGAGATGGCGAGAAGGGCAAGGATCAAAAGGTAAGTTCCACTCTGCCTTGTTGCTAGGCCTCCCAATCCTATTTATCTATATAATCACCTCCGGTTTCATCATATATTGCTACAGAAAGTGCCGCCGGGCTAATTTTATGTACAGAAGGAAAAGCCAAAGTACGAACCTCCCCCACCGACTACTCGTGTCGGCCGACGCAAGCGCCGTACCGCCGCCGGACCAGACGCCGCCAGCAAGCTTCCAACGGTCTATCCCAATGCTCGTTGCAAACTTAAACTTCTCCGGATGGAGCGTATCAAGGACCATCTGCTTCTTGAGGAGGAATTCGTCCAGAATCAGGAACGTTTACGTGGGAGCAAGGGTGAGAAGGGGGGTTTGGAGCAAAGGCAAGAGGAGGAGCGGAGCCGTGTTGATGATATGCGTGGGAGCCCAATGGGAGTTGGGAACTTAGAGGAGATGATTGATGATGACCATGCGATTGTCTCTAGTGCTACAGGCCCCGAGTATGTTCCACATCATGAGTAAGTTGTGCTAGGATGTAAACTAATTATTGGGTTTTAGGTACTATGTTTCCATTATGTCATTTGTCGATAAGGATCTCCTGGAGCCTGGGTGCTCAGTATTGCTGCATCATAAATCGGTCTCGATTGTTGGTGTTCTCACGGAAGATTCAGATCCTTTGATTTCGGTTATGAAGCTTGATAAAGCTCCTACAGAGTCTTATGCGGACATTGGTGGTTTAGAACAACAGATTCAGGAGGTTCGTGAGGCGGTTGAGTTGCCGTTACTTCATCCTGAGCTTTACGAAGAGATGGGTATCAAGCCTCCGAAGGGTGTCATTCTTTACGGCTCTCCTGGTACCGGTAAAACCTTGCTTGCGAAGGCGGTTGCCAATCAAACATCTGCTACCTTCCTCCGTATCGTTGGCTCCGAGCTCATTCAGAAATACCTTGGGGACGGCCCTCGTCTTTGCCGTCAAATATTTCAGGTCGCTGCTGAGCATGCTCCTAGTATTGTCTTCATTGATGAGATCGATGCTATTGGCACCAAGCGTTACGACTCGACAAGTGGTGGTGAAAGGGAAGTCCAGAGGACTATGTTAGAATTGTTGAATCAACTGGATGGTTTTGATGATAGAGGTGACGTCAAGGTCATTATGGCCACCAACAAGATTGAGACCTTGGATCCCGCCTTGATTCGTCCGGGTAGAATTGATCGTAAGATTTTGTTCGAGAATCCTGATCGTACGTTTCCTCTTTTACCTAATATGAATGGCATGACGTTACTGATGCTTTCTAGAAAATACGAAACGCAAGATTTTTACCCTCCACACTTCGAAGATGTCGTTGAGCTCTGATGTAGAACTTGAAGAGTTTATCAACCAGAAGGATGATCTTTCTGGTGCCGATATCAAGGCTATCTGTACTGAGGCTGGATTGCTCGCTCTGAGAGAGCGGAGGATGAGGGTGCAAATGGCGGATTTCAGGACGGCTCGGGAGAGGGTCCTGAAAACCAAGAGCGAGGGTGAGCCCGAGGGACTGTATTTGTAGTTGGCTTGTTGCATTGCACATAAATAATCGAGGTTTTACGGTGGATTCGATTAGTTCTTCACGCGTTGGTGCATGCAAATATCGGGGGGTAAAAATACGTTTACATTTTTAGTTAGTCCGCACCTAAAAAATATGAACGTATTTTCGCCCTCTCCGGGGTATGATACTCTGTTATCTCAGTGTAATAACTCGACCGTTTTCCCGTCACTCGTTCCTACGCACATGACCTTTATATATAAAATCGCCCAAGCTACCGACACACGTTGACGGCTACCACGCTTGCGCTAGAGCTTGAGTCGTAAGGATTATTTTGCGGAGGAAGGCATGCCGTAGGTAAACATACATTTAAGATTCTAAGCAAAACCCAACTTTTTTGATGACTACTATACAAGGAAGCCCCCCCTCCCTACCATACACATACCACATATAATGCAATTACATCCCCCCTCTCCCCGAGCTCCCAGCATCCTTACAAAACTTGGGCGGCATCTTAACGTCCCACATGGGCCTCTCGATAACCACCATTTCCATAGCTTCAAGCAGCTGACCGTCCTTCCAGCCTTCGCCCTTGATGAGAACCTCCTCGCGGCAGCCGACGGGCAGGAAGCCGAGCATGTTCTTGTACCTAGTTGATCTCCAGAACGCACTTTTAGTGCCACCTTTGCTACGCTTCTTCTGCGTGTTCGCGAGGATGATGGCTCTACTAGCTCCTTCGTCGTCCTCGTAGCCCTCGCCTTCCCATTCCGAGTCCGTCACTGCTCCGCTGGTGATAGTTTTTTTAGTGAGAGCAGGGGGAGGGGGATTAACGGTTGGCCCGGAGACTACGAGACCTCCCGTCATCACTCGTTTGTGCCCCGCTCCGGAACCCAGCGTTCCTCTCGTGGCTTCGGCGCGAGGTTTGCCTTCCGGTAGGTCCTTTAGGAGGTCGAACATCCAGAGCCAGTTTGCGGACCAGATCCATAGTCGCTGCTTCGCTTCCCATTGGCTGGTTTCGAAGAAGGTGCCCGTTGCGTGCGACTTTAGCGTGCGGAAGTCCAGTGGCAGGTGGGTTGGCGGGTTGCGGCGGGACCAGTCTGATAGCGCGCCCGTGGTCAGGTGGAGTTCTAGGATGTGGTTTTCTTTGGAGGTTATTAGGATCAGGCGGTCTTCGGGGTTGGCTGTAGAGGAGGCGGGGGAGGGGGAGGGGGAGAGGAGGGAAGGGCGGAAGGTTAGGGCGCTCAGAGGCGAGTTGAGGCGTGGTAGGAGGGTGTTTTTGGGGTTGAGTTTCCAGGTGGGAGTTGTGGAGTTGGTGAGGATGTAGGTATCTAGATACCCACTCAGGTCTGAAATTGCGAGGAGGTCGCTGGTGGAGGAGAAGAGATGGTGGCTTATAGTCCTTGGGTAGGTTTCTAAGTCGCCTTCCTCAACGCGGTGGGCTAGACGGTTTAGTTGGCGTTTGCCAGGGGTGTCTGTGGCTGGCAGGGGTAGGGCTCGAGGAGCTGTCTCGGGGCGGTCCTGTCTAGGCAATTCGAAGACTGAGGATTCAAATATGACTGTGGCTTTCGACTTGGGGTCTGCTGGTGGCTCTACTGCTAGTTTGACGATGAGAACTCGGGAGTCGGGGGTGACTACCGAGAGCCATCGTCTGTCCGGAGATATCCTGACGAGCCTTGCCCCCTCGTTGGCCAGGTCAATATCTTCTTCCATCTCGTCGTCGTCGTCGTCGTCGTCGTCTTCATCCTCCGGTGCTTCGAGACGCAGTGAGTCTGGAATAGTTATTTTACTGACCCTTAGGGACGCAGAACTAGACGAAGCCCTCGGAGGCCTTAAAAGGAAGAGCTTGACTTCGGCGATTGTCGAGACTGCAAGAAGATGTCCGCCGTTCTGAGGAATTGGTGACGAGATCGATGCGGAAGTAATGTACTCATCATTCTGCATGACATATTAGTTATGAATTAGATAGAAAGAGAGTCAGGATGAACTTACAGCCAAGACAATCCTGCTCAAGAGCTTTCTACCTCGCCCTTCCTCTTCGCCGGGGAACAGGTATAGTTCGTCTCCTTTGTTTTCGTCATAACCCAGTTCTTGGATTCGCCAGATCTTGACTTCTTGCTCCCACCAACTCATTATCAATCGTGATTCTGGCACTGAAGTGACTATTGGCGACTGCGGGAGTGCGGGGATCTCAAGGTGAGCTTCATCTAAGAATTGTCGTAGGGGTATAATTATTGGGGTCATGTCAACGCCTAGATCACCGTTAGAAAAGTTCCGTTTAATCAGGGATGAATGGGGTACCACCTCCTGAAGCTATGACACTGAACTTTCCGCACTCATAAGCAGCCATAGCTCTCACATCGTGCTTGTGGAATCGCCTTAGTGCGACTTGACCCCACTTCCTCCCTGCACCAATATGCTTATAAAGAATAGTCTTCATATCCACACCTCCAGAGATAACAGTGTCCCCATTGATCCCACCAACCTCTAACGTCAGACAATCTCCCTGATGGCCTTTAATTCTCTGCTTAAGCGCATACTTATCCCCGTCCCAAAAGCACACCTCCCCCCTCGAGTCTGCAGACACTAGATCTCCGTTCGGTAGCGCTCGAACAGCCCAAACTAGGACGTCCCTCCCACGGTCCTTGTTCAGCGACAGCCTCGAAACCGCTCGGCCACTGCGAATATCCCAGACTCTGATCGTCGAGTCGGCCATCCCGGCAACCACCGTATGTCTATTCTGCCAGACCATGGATAAAACTCTGGATTTACTCGTTCCGGCCTTCATTAATGTCTTAACATAACTCAACGCACCTTTTCCACCCGCGGTTGAGAGAATCGCCAGTGCCCCATCCTGCATGCCCACAGCAATCTTCTGTGCACAAGCCTCCTGGTCCTCCTCCCGGTTAACCGTTTCAGAGGAATGAAGCCGTGGTTGAGCGGCGATACTCCATATCACGCCGCCGTTACAGTCCGTATGTGTACGTGGGCGGCCAGTAGCCAGGTCCCATTCTGTGACGACGGAGGAGTACCCAATGCTGAAGAGGCGGAGGAGACCTCTTCCGTGGGAATCATGGTCTTGGACCCAGGTGAGGCCTTCTATTGAGCGGTCTTTCCCACCAGCAAGGGTGCTCTCGTAGGCCCAGACACCTGAGAGGGGGTTCCAGATCTCGATAGATCCGTTCGCGCGACCAATTGCTAATCGTAGGTTCTCGGGCGGAGGATGTGGTGATGTGGGCACCGATGGATGGGAGAAGGCTAGAGCTGTTATCTGTGAGGGTGGGAAGTCAACGAAGCGACACCGGTGGAGAGAGATGTGGGTCATCCTTTTTCTTTATTGATTAGAATTGGGATTGTCTCTTCTTGTGGTCGCCGCGGGCTCTTCACCCGGATTGGTGGTGGGGTTGGATTTTGAATTTTGGAAATTTTGCACAAACCTTTTTTTTCTTTCCTGGCCTTTGAGGCTCTGTTTGCCAAGATTTCGAGCTCTTGGCAGGGGGCGAGTGATAAGAAAGGCATCCAGGTTAGGTTTTGCAGCATTTGGTTTACGTGAATTTCAGAGCTGTAGGCCAATTCTCGTGGAGCAATCCAAGCCTGTCTCACAGGAAGGGGAAACGAATGTAAGGGAGAAACAATAAAAAAACGCTTTATTTAAGTATCCCCTCTATTTTTATCGCCTCGAGTTAATCTCTATCCAACCTAACTGCAGCATTGCTCTCCACAAAGTTCAAATCAACCTTATGCCCTACTAATTCTCTGATATTGTTGACCTTGTATCTAATCATCGTAGGGCGTTCTAAGCTCAATCCCCATCCGTGAACTCGCATATCTTTTGGTAATCCCATAGATTCTAGCATTTCCGGTCGGAACATACCAGAATTACCAATCTCAACCCACTTTCCGAAACCTTCGTGATAACCGAAGATTTCCATTGACGGTTCGGTATAGGGATTATATGCCGGCTTGAAACGTAGCCGATGTACGCCCATCTTCTGGAAGAACTCTTGCATGAAGCCAATGAGATCTCCAAGTGTAAGGTTGTAGTCTGCAATTACACCTTCAACCTGATGGAATTCTGCGAGATGAGTTGCGTCAACAGTCTCGTTTCTGAAGACACGATCAATAGAGAAATATCTGGCAGGTCGTGGGTTTTTAGCGAGCTTATGAAGCATATTTGCAGAGATTGCAGTGGTATGAGTACGAAGAACAAGACGAAGAGACTCCTCCTCTTTCCATGGGTAGCGATATCCGAGGGAACCAAATTTGCCTTCTTGATGAACCTCTCGTACATTCTCCCAGTATTCGGCAAGGAACTCTCCTGTTTCGTCATCTCTGGGCTTATCAGCGACAGCAGGGTCTGAAATGTAGAAGGTATCTTGCAAGTCGCGGGCCGGGTGCTGCTGGGGTACGAAGAGGGTATCGAAATTCCAGAAACCCGTCTCGACAAACCTGATAGCATTTGTTAGTTTCAGTTTGCTTTAAGTGAGTTAGTGAGTGACTGAAGGCTTACCGATCGGTTGGCATTTCTGTGAAGCCCATCTCAAAGAAGATATTTCTGAACTCGCTGCGAACCTTGTTTACTGCAGAGCCGAAGGGTAAGTATGTAACCAATAGCTGTCAGATAAGGGGGTAATAGAAGTGAAAGGTGCTAACGTGGATGTAAAGCTCCGCTAAGAGTATGTGCTCCCAAGGCAGAAAAATTATAAGGCTTGAAGCTTTTATCTTTCCAAGCACCACTAAGTGACCCCAGGTAAGCAATTTAAGCGTGGCTTAGATTAGCAAAGGGAGAGAAAAAAAAGATACCTAGCGATCATTTCCGCTGTTAGGTCTGTCTCTTCCTTCACAACCTCTAGAGCAAACTTAGGTCCCTTGTTTATCTTGAAGCTAATACGCTTCTGCACAGTGAGGAGCTTCCTCTTTTTCAGCTCTGCCAGAAGTGCCGGCTCGGGCATGTTTTGTTTGGCTTTGATTAATTGTAATTGGTCGCGAGTGGTGTCTCTGATCGAAGATGCCTAAGCACAGCGCCTCAGCCGTTGCCTCGGATATTATAACAAACGCCATTAGCCCCTGGGGAGTTCATACCTTTTTAAGCAGCCTATCACCATCCTTCGTGATCCACCCCTCCTTGAAAGCCTTCCCCTGACCAACTTTCGCAGTAGTCCCGCCAACAATTCTCTACTCCTATTAGAAATCGAAGCAAAAATTGGACTAAAAAATGGACCTCCTACAGGTAGTTCGCTGATTTTAATACCATCCATAGCAGCACAAACCGCTTGGTAGACTTTCGCCTCATGACTCCCATCCCTTACAATTCCTTCGGCCTCCTCAGTCAAGACCGGTTCTTCGCGGTCAAGTGTTTCATAGACGAGCATCTCCCTGCTCTGCAGCGAGTCTAGGGCTCCTTTCAACACTGTAGACTCGACATCTGGAAATGCCTCGCCGGAGGCAAGAGGTAATTCTGACGCATCGTTGAGGGACTGTAGGACTCGAATCGCTAGCTCTGTAGCCATGGTTGGCGTAAAACCCGTTGGGAGCTCGGAATTTGAATGTAGAGGCTTCCTGGGGATTTTTTTCTATTGTGTTTTAGTTACTGAGTCAACAGGATGAGGGGCACCGGTGGAAAAACAATTGCGGGGGAGGGGTCAGTTTCTAGGCCGGGTAACCTCCACTGGCCGAGTAGGGAAGGAACCGGTAAGCTAATTACCCGGCCGTAACGTCTGCCTTGTCAGCGAAGCCAGCTCAACCTCACTCTCGCCCCTCCTCCTTCAGATCAGGTCTTTTAAAACCCTCTTTCGACACACAGACGTTTCTTCCTATTTCCACGGTAAACGCTAGCGTTTTCTGAATCTAAATACTCCGACTTACCACACGACAGACGACTTTCAACTAAAGCACCAATATGCCTAAGAATAAAGGAAAGGTATGTTTTTTTTTTTCACTTTTTCTTTCCTTCCTATTACTTGCGCTACCGTTTAGCCAAAATGAATTCCACAAATAGTGTACATTGCGCAACGGGTCGCTGACCACGTCGCTGGAATAGGGAGGAAAGAACAGGCGTAGGGGAAAGAACGAAAACGACAATGAAAAGCGCGAGCTGACCTTTAAAGAAGATGGTCAAGGTATGCCTTCATCGCCGTCGAGATCAAGCTCCGTCGCCACGAGAAAAAGGCAATGATAATCAAGGCTTAAACTAATACCTCACAGAATACGCACAGGTCGTCAAGATGTTGGGCAACGGTCGTTTAGAAGCCTTGTGCTTTGATGGCGAGAAGCGTTTAGCCCACATTCGCGGGAAGATGCGCAAAAAAGTATATCTACTTGCCTCTTTAAAACAACCTCTCATACCAAGTACGTCAAGTCATGGGCTGACTCAGTAAACAAAGGTCTGGATTAATCAAGGAGACATCATCCTTCTCTCCCTCCGTGACTACCAGGATGAGAAGGGCGACGTTATTCTCAAGTATACCGCCGACGAAGCCCGTTCTCTCAAAGCCTACGGCGAGCTTCCAGAGAATGCAAAGATCAACGAGACGGATACTTATGGTCAGTTGCCCACCCCTCCTTACCGTCAACTCACCCTTGAACCTAATATTGGTATTGACGCATCAAACAGGCCACGAAGGAGCCGACGAGTGCAACTTCGAGTTCGATGTCGAAGCCGGCGATATCGACATCGATGCTGTCTAAAGAAAACAAAAACAAATACCAACCAAATGAGGGTGCAATTTTCTTTTTCCTTTTTCCCCTATGATGAGACGATGGAGTCTAAAAAAAACTGCTCCAAGGTCCCTGGAGTGGGGGGAGGAGGGAGACAGTGTGGTTTAGTTTTTCTCTTTTTGTTCCTTCCGGCGTTGCTTCTCTTCTTTTTAAAATATCTTCGTTCTCCCTTTGCCATGGGAGTGACTAGGGATACAGAAATTGGGGTGTGCTGGGGGGCTGGGAAAGTTGGGCGGGGGAGCTATTGTTTCTTTTTTCTTCTTACTTCCGTATGGTATGAACGGCCCTACGCAGCGCACTTCACCATCCAATTTTTCTCCTCCTACTCCTTCTCTTCGCTACGTAACGTCTTTCTGTGAGCTACGATATACAGTCAGTAGTCAGAAGTGTTCGTGAAACATGTCTCGGCTTACTAAGCTACCTCACCAAATTGCAAATTGCATACAAAATTGATCACAACCTCGCCATGCTAGTACCACAGCAGAATGATAATGATTCAACAGGTTTCTGATCAGGCGAGTGGCTATCTTACTGCACTGGATGGCAGTCATTAAAAAAAAAGGCTGAAGAGTGTCTCATACTCAAAGTTCTGAGGGAGAACTTGGACAAAATTAACCATAATTATTATATCAACGAAGAGGAATAAATTTTGGCCAACAACACTCCACCCCAACCCCACTATCTTTAAAACCAAGAAAAAAAATCAAAAATGTAAGTAGAGGGTGGAACACATAGTTAAAATTAATATTTGAGCCAGAGAAAGTTCTTTCTGTAGTGTTAAAAGTCTGCGGTGAGGAGGAAGATCGTGTTGTCACTGATCATTAGCGAGTGGTCAATTTTGTCTATAGACAATATCAATATGTGGCGAAAGTCAACTGCTTCTTCTCCTATTATATATTTCTTTGAAAATAACAAGGGCAGATTAAGTGCACAGGAGAATAATTAGGTATGAGTAGTGTTTTAGCCTCTAGAGAATTCAATTATTCTAACTAATAACCAATAGCAACTCAACCCTCCTCATCACCATCTACTTAAAGAACTTTCCCTAGATTAATTATTAATATCTTATATGTATTCTACTATGTATTTACATGTTTAATTTTTTTCTCCTGGTTTTCATAATAGTGGAGTTGGCAGTGCATCAGCAAAATGTAAAAACCAGTCCTGGTCCACCAAGGGGGGTTATGGTCCCCCTGGTCCTCCTGGTCCACCCTGATCCACCCCGGTCCACATTTTCGGTAAAATTTCAAAAAGTGTGGATCAGAATTGATCGGAGTGGACCACGCTCCGACATTTTCCTGATGCCTGTTGTTACTGCCAAAGCTTTTCCCGTTGGTTAATGTGCAGTCAATTTTGTCCACCTACGATCATTTTATATATTCACTTGGTGCTAGTAATATATTGATTTAAGGTAGGAGCAGAAGCAGAATATTTAATACAGTTAGAGGAAGTCCAAAATAAGACTGTGTGGTTGCAGTCAATTTTCTGTAGTGTTTGCATTTGGCGAGGTCGCTTAGTAAGGCGAGACATGTTTCACGAACACTTCTGACTACTGACTGTCTGAACTAGAAAAAAGAGATTTTCGCAGTCTTGTATGGTCTAGGACTTGTCTTACTTCTGTTCTGCCTGTGCTTGTGCATGTACGGAAGAGTTAAGTTGGTTTGGGATTCCAGTTTGTCTACCTCTTGGGTAATACTGTAAATTTCAATGACATTGTAAAAGTAATAGCCTGACACTAGGTGCTGTATGTACCGTGCCGGGTTCAAGTACTGGTGCACCTGTCTCCTCAAATACGATTCTACAGCACCCCCCAGTTCCAGATGCTAAAAGCGAGTTTTGGTGCCCAACCAACACGACCAGGTAATCACGCGAAGGCTAAATAGACCCTAACAGGATGTACCGGTAGCCGTACTAAGCTTCCTCTAAACCACCTCAGTGTATGATGCCCGTACTGATTACCCATTAATTCGTCTAGCTCAAACCACCGTTCAAAAACCTTCCCGTACAGTGACCTACTGTGCTGTATGGCACAACGTAGTAGCGGTACTGTACGAGTACAGTACCTCCCAAAGTGATTTGCCGAGAAGTCGGCCTAACAGCGTCAGCATTAGAGGCATGGCACTCTAGAAGTGCATCACTGACCATTAACCCTGACTCACCAGCATATCGGCACGGCACTGTCACGTATTATGCAAGGACTCGAAACATTGGCATAATATAATAATTATAATAGCAACGGCGACGTTGTTGCGCGAGTACCGGCATCAGTATTGTTTTGGCTGATACAGCTGTACTACCTCCGCCGGATGAGGTTCGCGGCCAACTGTGGTGCTCGAGTCTCGTATGAATAATACAACTTCTAGATTGAGACCCGAAGCAGGTTAACTACTGGTACCGCACATATCCGTGATATTTGGATCGGGCCAATTTCACACTGGCGAGTGATGTTGGACGAGGACGGCTGTGTGCGCGCAGTACCGGTACTGTACGATCGTACTGTACTTGTATAGTGCCCCACAATACAGTACGTGGATTGCAGGAGAGTACTAGGGAGAGCACTACTGACTAAGACTCATACCGGCAAGGTACTTAAGTGACCTGCCACACTATGCCATGGGCTGCAATGAGTACGGTACCGTGGGGAATAGCAATCCCTCTTGTTTTTGGGCGTGTAGAGAGTTAAAACTTAGTCCCGAGATAAGTTTTTCTCTTACGGTGCCTTTGTTATATAATGCTCCCTTTGCATAAAGGGCGAGAGATGGTAATGATCTAGGGTGAAAATGTTCTGAGTTATGGCTGTGAATGAATAAATTTGGATGTGAGTGGCGGGGAACTGGGGTAACTGCGCAAGCAGTAATGTGTCGTTAGAAGAGTCTGGTGAAGATAGGGGGGCGACCTCAGAAGGGGGATATAGGACGTATTTATATAGAACTAGCGAGCAACGAGAAGCAATGATGATGACTTCTAGGCCTAATGTGCTCTGCGTACGGAGCTCTAGACTGCATAAGGGGAGGCTAACGACGGACTATTCAAACCGAGTGACAATACATGATAAAGTGACCACTAACGTGTGTATCGAACGTAGGCAAAAAACAGGTTAAATGATCAGATACCCTCCTTAAGTCTTAGCCTCACCCTTGGTAGTTGCCTCTACCTTCTCTATCTTCTCCGGCTTCCCATACTCATCGTCTTCTCCTTCAATCGAAACCCTTAACCCGCCCACACCTTTCTCAACTTCGTCCACAAGACCCTCGATATATTCTTTGTCAGCCCCAGTAAGGGTAACCGTGTTCTTGGGTTTCCCCCAGCGTGGGTAGCTCCCGACTTTGACTCCCCGCTGCTTGACCTTCTCCTGTAAGTTTGTCAAAAAGCCGGCAATCTCGCTTTCCTTCATTGGAGTAGAAAAAAGGACACGGGTTTGCTTGTTGTGACTATCGACATTCAAGGATGGGCGTAGCCCCTCAAGGAGCTCCTCGAACATGCGTGGGATGCCGGGGAGGATGTGAACGTTGCCTACGATGCAGATCGGAACCCAGAGATCGGGGGAGATATACACATGCCGCACGTTTGGTCCGGTGGGTAAGAGCGCCATTCGCTGCTTTGCGGTAAGCATCGTGGAAGGGGTTTCCCAATCAAATGATGGGTTTGTTTTGTTCGATTTTGAGAGCTTGCGCATTCGGGTCCAGGTTTCGTTGTGAAGGGTGAGTGGTAGATCAAAGGCTTTGGCGATCGATGGGTAGGTGATATCATCATGGCTACCACGCCTTAATTAGTCGGCGTGCGAAGGGAGAAGACTTGAAACATACGTAGGACCAATCCCCCCGGAGGTGACCACGAAATCGTAGTTCTTGCTCATGCGTTGAACAGCTTCCACGATTTCTCCTTCGTCGTCGGCGATTACTTCCACTCGCTTCATTTCAACACCAAGATCGAAGCAGAATCTTGCAAAGTGGCCACTGTTCGTATCCACTACCTATTCTACGATAAGTAACTTCTTGGATTGGCGTATTAGGGCGGATGGATACCTTTCCGTTGAGCACCTCGTCTCCAATAATGAGACATGCTGAGGTAGATATTGGTTTGTTAAAACGTATGGTTTGTGGGGTAGCCATGATTGGTCCTGATAAATGGCGAGATAAGTGAGAGATTCGTGATAGCATGCGGATATGGGCCGTAGCTTGGGTATTTAAGCAACTGAGCGGAATGGTGTAGTTGTAAGTGTATCGTATGGATTCCAATAAGTTACCATTCCTTTGAGGAGGGTTGTTCGGCGATAAAAGGCGCAGCGCAATGGCATATGAGTAGCATTGCACTTAAGGCACATGCTCGAACGAGTTGGAGATGCGCCTGGGGCCTTGCCCCTTCATTAAACCTCAGCCTCAGTGTTCTTCCTCTAAGTTATTGTAAATTTCATGATATCTTGTTATCTTGACTAAAATCATCAACCATCTGCTACTAATATTGTTGATGAGGTTGCTGCCGTGCTACCTGCAGTGCTAAACTATGCGAAGAGTGTGAGCAGCGGTGCCTGGATGGTGGGCGCAGTGCATGCTTTATTCACCCGGCTTTGATAAGTCGCTTACCGTATGGTAGATCCCGAACCAACACTGACAGCAGGCAGTTCCTAAGAAGCTGGATCACACTCTCCTTTACCTAGCACGTTAAATAAAGGACAGCGAAGGGAGGCTGCTAACGGCCTACTGGCTTCTATCAAATACCAGTAATGATTGTCGTACCGAGAGCAATGGTTGTCGATAGTTTTACAAGTATCTTAGGTTCGAGCCACGGGTTTCAAGCTGCGTTGGGCCTTCAGGTGGGGCTGAGGCTTAGTTTCGGGGATCTCATGACCTTCGAGGCTCAATAAACCCACGCCGGCCCTGAGACTAGGGGATATCCCAAATAACCCAATGGCGGTGGTTGGAGCCATGATATTATGATACTTTGTATCATAAGTTCTTGCACTGGGGATTCCCTTATGATAATATTATGATGCCGTTACCAAAGCTCATCCCAACTTCGCAGGGCAAACGGTTGCACTCCACCATTGCTGACTAATCCCCCTCCACTAGGCATCTGTCCTTTCATCGGAACTTTTGGTCTTTTTCCCCTCCAAATCCGCAGACTCATTCACTCATTTTCAGTACCGAGCCTCTTAATTAACTACCAATATGGCTGAAAGCCAAACTAACACAGCCCGCGAGTGTTCACTTTTCTTTTCTTCATGTGCACGCTGCTGACGAATTGCAGAGTTGCTGGGGCTGTGGCATTCATTCCGGTATCCACTGTTGTTGCTTGGAGTGGCTGGAGTCTTTGTTCTGAAGCTTCGGTCGTACATTCGAAACTTCGAGCAACGTGAAAGCAAGGGCTTAACGGCATTGAAGCCAACAACGTGGGTCCAGGTTCCTGTGAAGGCCGAGCCTAAGCCGTCGGTTAAAATACACATTGCTCCAAGGAGGATAGTTGGGAAGAGGGGTTTGAAGCCTAAGAATGGAGGGAAGGTAGCATCGGAGGTCGAGGAAGGAGAGTTTGATATTCAGACTCTGATTTTTTATTCTACACTTACTGGGTCGACTCAACGATGTGCAGAGGAACTGAGAACTCGACTATTTAGTGTTAAGGGCGAGAGCATTTATCCAACCTTTTCAATCCCTACACCATCCAATTCGCTTGTCTCGGTCCCTATTCGAAGGAGTTTCTTACCACCGGCCGTATACAACCTCGAAGAGGTGGAATTGGACGACTTCTTCGTTACGTTACCGAACGAGAATGGAAAAAAAGTGAAATACGTCTACCTTTTGTTGTTGCCTACATATGAAACGGACGCTCCTATCCGCCCCTTTCTGGAACACTTGCGGGAGACTCACCACGACTTCCGCATTGACACTGCCCCACTTCGCTCGCTTGCTGGGTTCTCAGTGTTTGGCTTTGGCGACTCGTCAGAATGGCCAGCGGAGGAAGGCAAATTCTGCAAAGATGCAGTTGAAGTGGATAAATGGATTGGGAAATTGACAGGAGGAAAAGGAGGAACAAGGAGAATGTTCCCTGTTGGCATGGGAGATGTAAACCCGGCTGTGGGACCTAATAGTGCGGAGAAAAGCTTGGACGAATGGAGAGTTCATCTAGAAGATGCTATGCGGGAATATGCTGCTACCGGGGCTCTGGGTGATTCCGTCGATTGGCGGACGGCAATTGAGTCTGGAGATGAAGATTCCGATTTTGAGATTGTCGATCCTGCAGATGATATGGTTGATGTTGAAGATCTCGGAAATGTAATTCGAAAGAACCCAGCTGTTGCTAAAAAGGGTAATGTGGTAAAGAAAAAGGCTGTCCTACCCGTGGATTTCACTACACCAGCAGGAAGGAAGGCTTTGGAGGCCGGGGAAGGACAGAGTGCGGACCGTAAAGAGATGGTGCCAAAGGGGGGTGTTACATATGAAGCGTTGACCAAGCAAGGCTATACCATTGTTGGTTCTCACTCGGGGGTAAAGATCTGTCGATGGACTAAATCGGCCCTGAGGGGACGAGGAAGTTGTTATAAATTTTCTTTCTATGGAATCAAGTCACATCTTTGCATGGAAACTACACCATCCTTATCATGCTCAAACAAATGTGTTTTCTGCTGGAGGCACGGGACAAATCCTGTTGGTACTACCTGGAGATGGAAAGTAGATCCACCAGAAGAGATTTTCAAGGGTGTCGTTGAGGGCCATTACCGCAAAATCAAAATGATGAAAGGAGTTCCGGGGGTCCGGGCAGATAGGTTTAGCGAGGCCTTCAAAATCAGGCATTGCGCATTGAGTCTAGTCGGCGAGCCTATCTTCTACCCATATGCAGGTTTCCATAACTCTCTACGGGAGTCTCATACTAACGAGAATTTTTTTTTTTAGATTAATGAATTCCTCCATCTCCTCCACTCCAGTAAAATATCATCCTTCCTCGTCTGCAATGCCCAGCACCCAGCCCAGCTTGCAGCGCTAGGTCACGTAACCCAACTTTACGTCTCGATAGACGCCTCCAACAAAGACAGTCTGAAGAAAATCGACCGCCCACTCCACCGTGACTTCTGGGAGCGATTTCAACAATGTCTTGACATCCTCCGCGAGAAGCGCAACCAACACAGGACGGTCTTCAGACTAACGCTAGTAAAAGGCTTCAACATAGAAGACGAGGTGCAAGGCTATGCAGACTTAGTCGAGAAGGGACTCCCCTGCTTCGTTGAAGTCAAGGGAGTGACGTACTGCGGAACTTCAACAGCCGGAGAAGCAGGCCTAACCATGAAAAATGTACCCTTTTACGAGGAAGTCGTAGCCTTCGTCGAAGCGCTTAATGCAGAACTTGGCAAGCGTGGGTTGGGGTATGGTATTGCGGCTGAGCATGCCCACAGGTTTGTTCTCCCTTCCTCTACTCTATCATTTACTAGTGCGATAAGCTGCTAATATGTACGTAGCTGCTGCGCCCTGATCGCCTCAAACCACTTCTTTATCAATGGGAAATGGCATACGCTCATTGACTACGTCAAGTTCTTTGAGCTGCTTGAGAGCGGGAAAGAGTTTGGCCCAGAAGACTATATTGGCGAGGCTACGCCGGAATGGGCTAATTGGGGGAATGGAGGATTCGACCCGGCTGATCAGAGGGTCTATAGGAAAGGGAAGGGGCCCAAAGAGGAAGTTGAGGAGAGTGGTGGGTGTGGGTAGTGTATGGTAATGAGGGGAGTAAATGTACGGATACTGACTTCCAGTGAATTCGGAGTCGGGCTAGATGAGAAACACTAGAAAATCTACATAGGTGCATGTGTATCAATCGGGTTATGGCCCAAGTCTTAGGTTTTGGACATTCCCTCGTGATATAACGTCGAGAGAGAAGAGACCAGGCACAACTAAAATTTAATAGTAGGGTGCCATTAAAAATTATTCAAGCGCCAAAAATCGTGAGGTCTAAGAATGAGAGAGCAAAGATACCTAACCCTTCTCATTTGGTCCTAAATCTACTCGAGTATTTGGCACTACGAGTAAGCTGAAGTGGTCCATCACCCCCAATCCCATCCTATCGCGCCTACACCCCAAATCGATCGTCAGTCCACAAAACAGACAAAACCCCACTCTCCCAGCCGAAAACAAAGGCCCATCCAATCCATCAGAAGGTCTCCAAGTTCATTCAACATAATTTTTCAGCCCACATGTATGCATGTACTAAAAACGTGCCTCTCATCACCGGATTCCCATCCCATAAAATAGCAAGGGGTAATAGTGAATTGAGATACACACATTGAACCCGTGCACACACACACGTTACTGCTACTACTACTGCCAGCGACAAGTATTATACCAGTACATACCAGTAATCGATCTAGGGGATGTTGGCCCTGCTATCAATCAACCACCGGTAACTGTCCTAACCACTCCAACCAAACTAAAGTCAGCCCACAACCCAAATGTGACGAAACTAAGCGAGCAGATGAGAAAGAGGAGAGAGAAGGCAGGAAATCAGAAGGTGGTGATGCAAGAACGTTTGTCCACAAGTTTTTTTTTTGAGTTCGGAACAGGTCTGTGTCGTGTTTTATCATCATGAAGTGCATTCCTGTGCGATGTGTGGGGGTTGCGGGGGGAGGTGTATTATACGTACCAAGTTAGTTAGTATAAGTAGGAGTTACCGGTATTGGGCGTGAGGATGGTTTTGGTGCATAGGGGATTGGGTTTGTTGGTAGTGGTAGCGGTGGTGGTGGTGGTGGGTTGGTGTTGTGGAGGAGGGGGGGATTTGTGGATTGATGGATAATTATTATTATGCTGGAGTGAAAATTTAGACGCGGTAGGGTTTGGGGTTTTAGTGCTTGGCGGCAGGTGGGTACGGTAGATGGATGACGAGTGCTCTGTTATGATAGGAGATTTTTAACGTTCTACTGTAAATTTATGTATTATGGCACTATGTCAGTAAGCGTCTTTACGGCGTATGCCCCTACCTACCTAAGGCACAGGAAGAAATAGTTAACAATAGTGGCTAGATGATTGCTAAAAAAGTCTATGGATATTCTTTCTCTCTTTTTTTAAAAACCTAGCAACTCCCTCTATAATATTGTAATACTAATAATCCCCCATCCCTAACAACATATTACAATGGCATTACAATTTACTAATAGCATGGTTCTCACTCTCCCCTTCTCTGCCATCCTTCAACCTCATCAGTCCTTCCTGGTAGCAGGTCGCCAGCAGCCCAACCTCCGGGTCCCAAATCCTCTGTGTGACCAATGCTCTCTCATCCGCCGCCCACGGCGAACCAGATTCCACGAGCAGCCACCGATCCACTCTCGTATTCCGTGCGTTGTGGAAGTAGATAGTGTGGTCGAGACTTACTTTCATCCCGACCTGCCCACTGCGAGCCTGGGGGTTTACTCTGTTCGCCGTGCCGATGAACGAGCTATCGGAAAAGTATGCCAGGGCGGGTAAGTGCGCCCCCTCATCCAAGATGTTCCCGCGAGCTCGCACCCACTGTCGCTGGAGTTTGTGCGTGGGATCGGTCTCCGGGGTGTCGTTTACTATCCCAGCTCTCCGGAATTCGAAGGGCTCATTTGCCTCATGTTCCTTCAAGGATTCGGCGACCTCAGCGTCGACTTTACCCTCGCTCAGCCATTTATCTATCGTCTGCGCACCCGTTAAGCAGTCTTCTGGCGCAGGAACCTCCTTGGGGAATTTTATGGAGTGTTGGATTGTGCGTTTTGGCTCGTCCGTGTCTCCCGAGACGGAGCGAGTGAAGGAGCATGTCGTTGTGAATATCGTCTGGCCTTTCTGTTTAACTTGCACGCTGCGGGTGGCATAGGACCGGCCGGAGCGGACGTTCTCGACGTAGTAGACTATGGGAACGGCGGCGTTCCCGGCGAGGATAAAGTAGCAGTGCATGCTGTGGATTTTCATCTCTGATGGGACGGTCTTTTGTGCTACTGCTAATGCTTGCGCAATTACCTATTGTATCTTAAAAATTAATGACTAAGTTTTAACACCCGGAATACACACGAGTGCTCACGCAACCACCGTAAATCCCCCTCGCCCCAACCGGCTTGTGCAAAGCCCGTGTATTCGTAAACACCCCCTCGCCCAACTCCCCCAGAACCGTTATCTCAAGATTATTCTCAATTTTAGACTTCCCAAGATTAACCGGCGGCGGGGGCTTTATCGTCGCAGTTCCGGGAACTCGTCGTTGCGCATCCATCTTGTGAATCGCGGCAAACTGAGTAACTTGACTAGGAAAAAGTTGAAGGGTAATTCGGAAGAGCTCGGTAGGGAGAATGATGGTGGCGATGAGGGGGGAAGAAAGGAGGAGGAGAGAGATGAGGATGAGAGATATTGGGAGCACTGCTCAACCTAGGTCTGTTCTCCCTTTAATTATGGGAACCTGGGGTTCTGATTATGGCTGTGGTGCCGAGGTTCGGACATTGCTGCTGGGAATGCTGCAGGTCACGTGCACCTTTGTGCCGCCGGAGAACTATCGGTAACGGGGGGTTTTCGGAGCCCGTGAAAGTGGGGGATGAAGGTTCTTATATGTTTGAAGGGCAAGCGACCATTTTGAGTTCTTGGTATGAAGCTGGAATCAATGCATCCGACAAGACAAGGATAAGTTGTGTTGCAAAAAGGGCTTTGGAAGAGAAATTTCATCATCTTAGAAAGGCGTGTTTGCTGTGGCGCCGTTGCGTTCGGACGCTGTTTGGTGCTCCACATGGAGCGTGCCCGAGGAGACTCCCCTTGGAGGGGGATGTAAATAATTTGAGAAGGGATTAGGAAGGTAAGGCAGAGCTAGTTGATGTCGGAGAGGGTGAGGATGAAATGCTTTTTTTCGAGTAAATGCCAAGGACCATCCCAAAATGATGCTGTAAAAACACTTGACGGAATCACAGTACTAAACCATAATAGGCTTAGAAGAGTAGGTTAGCAAAATAGCGAATACCAGTTAAGGAGATCCAGCAAGCTCATCCTCCCCAAGCTACCATACAGTCGCACCTCGCTATAACGAAACCCTTTGTACTGGAACCTCGCTGTTACGAATGAACCTTCTGAAAATTTATACCCATGCTCCCATTCAAACAGACCTCGCTATAAGGAATTCCTTCTGAAAC
>Ga0307507_10003349_pt1 | contig 31362 bp, 17 predicted proteins | sample 7_EM_MG_FD_207223 | JGI IMG/M metagenome (GOLD analysis project Ga0307507, IMG submission 207223) | Populus trichocarpa ectomycorrhiza microbial communities from riparian zone in the Pacific Northwest, United States - 7_EM | ecosystem: Host-associated > Plants > Roots > Unclassified | place... | reverse complement strand
AAAGTCTGGTACCCCGCAGAAAACTTCAACAATGCAGAACACACAGTCCAACGATTCCACCGGCGCTACCCAAGAAAGCCCGGAGTGGATACACGTCACGATCAACAGATCGTCCTCCGCACCTCCCTCCGTCGTCAAACAAGAACGACACTCACGCACGCCAGAGAGCGACGCCCAGCGCATCGCTCGCAACGCTACCCCCACTAGCCCCGCATACTCGGGCTCACCAAGAAGGGAAGTGGCAGACGCCTCCATGAACTGGACGGACTGCACGGACGATGGATGCCAAATCCATCTCAGCGAAAAACAAGGGTCAGGCTGGTACCCACAATTCACCAGAAGATCGAGAAAACCAAGCGTCGCCCACGACCACGACTGGCGACAGGAGATGGAAGCGAACCCAGGAGAGGACTGGGCCCCACAACAACAACCTCGTCAGCGAAAAGCTCCAAGGGCCCACGGGGACCTCACGAGCTGGGAGCATTGTTTTAACGACAACTGCAAGGAACACCGTTGGGAAAAGGTAGACGCCGGATACTACCCCAGACAAGTGGGAGAAAAAGGAGAACTGTCAAGGAATGACAGAAGGGAACAGAGGAAGAGAAAAGCCGTGAGGACACGGCTGGGGGAAGAGGGGGGCGAAAAAACCATGGAAACCCTGGAAGAAAAAATCTCGGACCTTCGAAGCCAGCTCGATCGCGCTGCCCAAATCATTGTGGCAAAAGACAACGATCTCGAACGGCTCAACAAGGAGAAAGAGAAACTCTAGCAAGCATACAACCGATGCAAACAGAGGATGCGCCAAATCGGAGGTATGCTGTGGAAGGAAGGAGTGTAGCATCGTGGGACCGATGCAAGAGGCGGAAGGGAGCTAATGTCACAAACGGTGACTAAGCAAGGCAGACTCTCACATGACTAATAGTTATTAGTCATCGGTTTGTTATTTTTCACACTATGAGATCAGTTGACTCATAGGTGTTTTCACATGACGACGCAATAGCGTGTCATTGGTTTATTGTTATTGGTTGATATTGACATGACGCACGATTGTGGTCATGTGGTTTTTACATGACGCACGATTGTGGTCATGTGGTTTATGTATTTCGCACATGACTCATAGTTACGGGTCATGGGTTTCACGCATGTGACCCCGTTAGGGCACATGACTTGTTTTATGAGTTTTGATTGGTTGCGAGATAAGGCGCAGCTGACTCGGACGAGTCAGCTGATGGATTTCACACTATGACTCACTATGAGTCATGAGTCGCGTGACGCGAGGGAATAAGTCACGGAGGGTTAGGGTTGAGGGAAGAACCCCTATATAAGGGCACCCTCGGGGCAGTGGATTTGGGTTCTTCACGCAACCATCTAAGTTCTTTCATACTATTTACTTTCAATACTAAGATCTTTATCTATCGCACTTTCGGGAATCAAGACACGACTGTCTTATAGGAGTCTAGCGATCAACGTTGCTAGATAGGAGTCAACGGACTTAGCTATCGCAACAGCTATTGGGCCAAGAGGAGTGATCGTTAGAAGACTATCGGTTACCTGCTGCAAGTATCACCCGGAGAGGAGAAGATTGTAACACTCACGGTCTCTCCCCCGCCTTCCCGCTTGCGTTTTTGCCACCTCCCTTAACACTTGCCCGGTTTGCAATAGCCCCTCGTCCATGCTACAGAGAGCTAGGACTATTGTTCGCAGTATGAGAAAATCTTTTTGCATGCCACGGTCAATTTCTCCATCCTCTTCTTTCCTAGAGGCTGCCTGGTCAAACACAGACACAGTTACCAATAGTTTCTATGGTTATTGGGTCTTCACTGCCTCCTCTCCCTTCAGTTTCATCTCGTTGCTCTGTGACAGCTACCATCCACTCACTTGGCGGGCACCCTACTGCCGCTGCATGCCACGCATTTCCTCCGCCGTCGCACCTCTCAGTTATACTCGGTCCTGGTATTGCACACTATTAGTAGCAGATGTCAACGCTTTGGCTTCATAAGTAATGGTTTGCACAGTCGCATGTTCTATGGCCCCCGACCCTATTCATACTTCCTTTATTGTCGCTTCTATGGGTTTTGGTAGTGGTTTTAACATGTATTTCATATGTTGGTGTAAACGGCAAAGGTTTACCTCTTCATTCCTCCCCATGTGTATCTTTGTATTTTCTTTTTGGACTGCTCCTTTGGACAGGGATTTCTTGTTGGATCTGGCTTATCTGTGGTTGGCCCCAGACCTGAGGGACTTGTGTTGATGGCTTTTTCCTTGACCTCTTTTGGTTTGTCACGGACCATTTCCTTTACTATAACTCCTCTTTGTACCTAGTCGATGAAAAAAGAAAGCACATGAATGAAAAAAAACTAAAAACTAAAAAAAACCTAAAAAAGTGCAGTCTAGTTAGATCCTTATACAAGGATCTAAGCTACAACTCAGCACACGCTTCGGGGTAAAAACTAGGTGCCCGAAATGGTTGGCTTAGGGAGCAGTCATAATACAATCTATTGTTCTTTACGAGTACACCTATTGGTCTTCACAAGCCAAGATATCTACAATCAAGCGATCCTTCAGAAGTTGCGAAGAGAGGATGATAGTCAGTCAGCCTATTAAGCACACAAGTACACATGACATGATGTTATCTTAGCAAGATGGGCATAAATAGTGTTGTCCCCCGTTCATGTTATGAGGTTGAGGTTGGGTTCGTAACATTGACTACATGACTCCTTCCATAGCTAAAGCAGCCAAAAGCGGCATTGAATCAGATTGAAGTCAGTATTCTGTTCCCTCAAGCGCTGGGTAATATGTCATAGGGTGGTAATATTATCACAACTATTGTCAAGAGTAAAGTATCCGATCTTATTACTAATAATATAGGGCTGAACAATATTCAGTAAGCTAGCATGCAAATTCACCCAATGATGCCTTCCAGGAAATCTCCCTATTCCGATTATTGTATTCTAAAGCTTGTAGTTGTAGTATAACTATTCTGCAACAATTGTGAGAAATGCACAGTATTTTGGCAATGTCCACATATCAAACGTCAAGTGCAACTTGCTGTTACAAACCTCTCTCCTCCGGGTAATACTTGCAGCAGGTAACCGATAGTTTCCTAACGATCACCTCTTCTTCGCCCGATAGCTGGTTGCGATAGCTAAGCCCGTTGACTCCTATCTAGCAACGTCGATCGCTAGGCTCATATAAGACAGTCGTGTCTTGATTCCCAGAAACTTGATAGATAAAGATGTTTGTATTGAAAGTATAGTGTATGAAAGAACTTAGATGGTTGGCGTGAAGAACCCAAATCCTCTGCCCCGAGGGTGCCCTTATATAGGGGTTCTTCCCTCAACCCCAACCCTGCGTGACTCGTACCCTCGCGTCACGCGACTCATGACTCATAGTGAGTCATAGTGTGAAATCCATCAGCTGACTCGTCCGAGTCAGCTGCGCTCTGCCTCGCAACCAATCAAAACTCATAAACAAGTCATGTGCCCTAACGGGGTCACTTGCGTGAAACCCATGACTCATAACTATGAGTCATGTGCGAAATACATCAACCACATAACCACAATCGTGCGTCATGTCAAATACCAACCAATAACAATAACCCAATGACACACTATTGCGTCGTCATGTGAAAACCTATGAGTCAACTGATCTCATAGTGTGGAAGATAACAAACCGATGACTAATAACTATTAGTCATGTGAGATTCTGCCTTGCTTAGTCACCGTTTGTGACACTTGCTAGAGGTTTTTCAATATAATAATGCATGATTCTACTAGAAACAATAACATTGTTCTAAATTCAACTGTGAGTGCCTGTTCACCTAACCGTCTAGTTTCGATATTTTGTTGGGGGAACTAGACGGTACTATTACAACCCGCTTCAGATACTAGAAGGGGAAAACTGTTTTTCTACATTTCAACCTCCCTATAATCTGGCTGATAGACTGTCAAAACAAGACGCAGCGCGAGCGATCAGGTTGCAACGACCATTTTGTTGAAACATGTAGAGGTAGATGAATGATATGATGTATTTCCTAGCTAGAACCGAGGCTTGATATAAGGAAATACATGACCGGTAATTGACTGTGGAAGCAATGACAGATCACTCATACCATGAGGACGGCTAACCCGTACCTCCTACTGATGTAGTGTATTATCCCATACAGACATACTACCTTACATATAGACGTAATACCTAGCCCTCCCCCATGATGCTACTTCATCAAGATGGTAAGCAAAAAAAAAGTAATTTTGAAACATGCTCCAGTGACCAAACATAAACCACATTTGTATCAACCCAGAGTGCACATCTTAGTAAAGAGCACATGCTTCGCCTTGCCCAATTGCTTTGTCAAGCCATCCGCTACTATCTTGTCCGTGCTACAGGAATCCATAACCAGCTGTTTTTCTTCCCTGATAACCTCCCGAACCTGACATACACAAAGACCAACATGCCTTGAGTGAGGTTTGTAGATTGTATCTGTAAACGTAGATAGAGATGCCTGGTTATCATTCTAGAGTACACTGACTGTCAAGTGGGAAGTTGTGATCTCTGAGACTGATTGACGGAACTATAGCAGTTCGTGAATGGCTGTTGCAGATGCCCTGAACTCAGCATCTGCCGTACTGGTTGTAGTAATTGTTTAGAGCTGTGAATACCATTGAACAACTTCAGTTCCAAGAAGTAGAACATATCCAGTAGTTGATTTCATTAAACTAGTATCTCCGGCGAAGTCTGCATCCATGAATTCTTTCAGGGAGAGTGGTGAAGTAAGTTCTCGCCCCAGACATAGCCTTGGATGTCTTGTTCCCACCAGATACCGGAGGACCCTCATTGCATACACCCAGTGTTCCTTAATAGGTCAGCCCTAAAGTGACCTGTGTAAGAAACCGCGAATGATATATCCGGTCGGGTGCCTATTGCTAGCCATCTGAGACCCTCAATCAGTTGCTGGTAAAGTGTCTTATCGCAGGCCTCTCCTTCACTCATTCTGGCATGCGGCTTGTCCTTATCCATAGGCATCGCTACCGGCTGGCTATCAAGCATTTCAAATTTCCCAAGAATGCAGCCTATACAGCCCTCCTGGCTGATATAAACCCTTGGACCAAGCATGTCACGAGTGACAACCATTCATAGAAAGTACTCAACATAGCCTAAGTTTACCTTGTTAAACCTTGCCTTAAATCTCTTCCACATTGCAGAACTGATAGGCTCATGTCCCGCTAAGAGCATGTCATCATCATAGAGCACAAGTACTGTCCCCTTTGCGTGCCTGTACATGGAGCAGTCAAATTGCCCTCGCCTAAACGCAACCTGTGTGACTAGCAACTCATCAATTGTACTGTACCAACATCTTGGTGACTGCTTGTGACCATATAGACTACAGTTGAGATGAGCAATCCTAGGCCCTCCCAATACTTCCAATGATAGATGAATAGAAACCTTCTCATCTAATTTGCTTACTATAAAAGGCGTTACAATATCCATTTGGCAAACTAGGTACCGACGTCATCAGCAAAAGTAGGAATTTGACCTGTATGCCTCATGGTGTACCGGGTGTATTGGGGGCAAAATTACAAAACTTCAGTAACTGAAGGTAGGAACAAGTTTAGGGGGAGTTCTAGATAGCACATGAGTATTAAGTAATACTAGCTAAGTTGTGGTGTTGGAGTGGTACAGGCTAGATGTAACGGCCTCCTGGGTGGTGGTGGGAATCGATAGGGTAACGATACTATCTCTATACCAAAGTAGGGTATATAATGAGACTAAGTACCGGAGGCTTAGACTAAGTTGTTGTAGCAAACTTTTTACGATATTGTAATTAGCAAGTAGTTCCTAATAGCTAAGTATGTTCGGTCTTATTGGATTCTCGAAGCGAACTTGAAGAAGTAACTGTTGAACCAAGTATATTGAAAACTCTGTCTGTCGAAATCTGCTCTCTCAAACTCCGGAGAATAGCAGGTCTTAAATACACTTGTCAGGCTAACCGGCGCCTTGCAAACAATAACCATAAAGACTCCCAAAACGGTAGCGTTAGACCGTTGTATAAAACAAATCAAGTATCAAACGAGCCCTTGACAGGGTCAATAAAACATACTGAGTATCAAACAATACTCAAAACCAAGCATAAAACATCATGAGTATCAAACCCAATCATGAAACATACTAAATATCAAACAATAATCAAAACCAAGCATAAAACATCATAAGTATCAAACTCAATCATAAAACATACTGAGTATCAAACAATAGTCAAAGCCAAACAGTAACCCGTACCGGTTACACCAGGTGAGTCGTACACTGTCTGATAAGGGATGGCAGGAGGCCTCCTGCCAGTGTTCAGGCCATATCAGCTCCCTCACGGGAACAAAATCCACAACGGAACAATACAGGAATACCAGAAAATGTACCGGAGAAATACCCGAGAATTACAGCAAGGCCTCGCGGACTCTTAATTAGCCTTAGCTGACTAGGTTTAACCTATAAAAAATAAGAGTGAGACATGTTTCAGGTCACAATTCTGGGTCCAAACTACTTATTCAGGCTAGTATCATATCATATTCATAGGCTTGTATATTTTTAAATTTATTTATTTTTCAGGTTTATGAAACTAGCAGTAAACTAAGCGACGAAAATACTCCTGTATGAAAGATAGAGCTTAAATTCATCCGGAATCGGACCTTCGAAGGCTTTAAAGAAAGCTCTCACTCAGGGGAATCTAACACAGATATCCGCTTGTCAATAGCATGCCAATAGCGTAAGTAATCATGTTGATGATCAGAGGTCTAAAATTCCGTCTACGTGTAAAAGTGTGAATTAAGGGCGTCGAAAATGGTGCAAATAGGATGTTTAAAGGCTCTAAAGAATGCTCCCCATGAGGGGAATCTAGCCCAGGTATCTACCTTATGATCAAATCACTATAGCCTATGATATCGCGTGGTATAGTGAGTAGACTTCAAATTTCCGCCAAGGTCTAAAGGTATCGAGAAGTAACCTTGAAAAAGGTGCAAATAGCACCTTTGAAAGCTCTAAAGAATCCCCTCGACGAAGGAAATCTAACGCAGATATCCCCTTGTCGATATCATGCCTGTAGCCAAGGTTGTGATGTCAGATAGTAAGAGGTCCAAAATTCCACCCAATTGGAAATGTGTGAAGAAGTGGCCTTGCAAATAGTGCAAATAGGGAGTTCAAGGGCTCTAAAGAATGCTCTCAATGAGGGGAATCTAACGCAGGTATCCACTTGACAATCACATGCCTGTAGCCTAAGTAATCATGTCAGATAGTGCGAGGTCCAAAATTCCACCCAAGTGTAAAAGTGTAAATAAAGGGCCTTGAAAATAGTGCAAAGGGGACGTTTAAAGGCGCTCAAGAATGCTGTCGATGAGGGAAATCTACCCCGGGTATCCGCTTGATGATCGCATACCTGTAGCCTATCATTTGGTGTGAAAGAGTGTGTAGACTTCAAAATTCTGCCAAGGTCTAAAGGTGTAGAATGGTGACCTTGAAATTGGTGCAAATTGTACACTTGATCCCTCAAATGAAGGCTCTCGCTGAGGGGACTCCAATGGTGGTATTCCCGTCCGGATTGGAGGTCTGTAGCCCGAGATATCGTGTAGAATACTGATATCTCCATTTAATGTCAGCTTCAGAGCGGGAAATCATACCTGAATCCCTGTGCCCGTGGACTGTTGCCTAAATCAGTCACCACAGATCACTCAGAGTTCTCGCTTTGGTGAACAGTAAATAAACTAGAGAGTTGGTTGAAGCAAGGGTGAAAAAGGCTTTTCAGAAGCGCAACTAAACTGGGGAATGGGCCCTGAAGTCTGTGAAAATCTAGGTACTACTTACAAATTAAGCCAGCCTCCCAGCGTCCTTTTCACAGCTCCAAGAGTCCTATTCACACCTCTCTGAGTCCAATTCAGGCCTCTCAGTAGCCTATTGGGACCATTCAGAGACCTTTCGGACTTGTGTGGCAGCTTCTTGTAAAAAGGTTTGTGTGAAAAGTAAAGGTGATTTAAGTGTAGTCTAAAAATCTTGGCGCTTCTGTACTCCCACACTGGTAATAGAAGATGAACAGTGTCCTTCAGAGGACTCTAAGAGGCAACAGTCCACAACAGAAAACCTCATGAGTATGCTGACAATGCCTGTCCTTTAGTACTCCCACACTGGTAATTCAGGATGTACAGAGTCCCCGTGGGGACTCCAGGAGGCATCTGTCCACAACGGTGAAATTCAGGAATTCACCAACAATAACGGGGAAACCCTGAGAAATTGTAGTCATACCATATCCCACATTGGATGGTAGGCAGTGCTCCTTGACCCACCCGGAACTCTAGAACCCTTGAGTATAGTAGCCTCTCTGTCGGTACCCCATGTATGTTTTAGTGTCACCGGTATATTCCTCAATCTGGCAGTAATATTACTTAACACCGAGTAACTTCACGGTTCTTTGCTATATTCTTATTCCTTAGGAGGGCTAGGAGGTATAGGGGGACCCTGATATATAACTTCCTACAGGAAGGTAGGCATAATATACATGAGGAGAAATTCTTTTTGCTGATGGTGCTCCCGCAATGGACAAAACAATCCGCACACTAGCCAAACTAGTAACTGGGGCAAAGGTTTCAGCGAAAGTGTAATCCCTGAAGCTGCCGGAACCCTTGCGCTACAAGGCCGGCTTTGTATCTCGTAGTGTCTCCCCCAGGATCAAGCTTCCATTGCAAGATAAGTTTTGTTGGAATGGCATTCTTCCCGACTGGAATTCAATCCACAAAAGTCAGAACTTTCTTCTTCCGTATAGAGGTACACTCAGTATCTACTGCCGCCTGCCTCTTCCTGGCCTCGGCTGTCTCCATTACTGCCTTATTGTTAGCCGGACCCACTCCTACCACATAAACTGTGGATATCATAGCATGGGTCGCCCCATCTGCACTCAGGTGTGCATATTGCATCGAGTTCGTACTTCTAGTACATTCAGACCTGAAGGGTTTGCTCCAGAAGCACCTCCCCTACGTGACTCGCTTAGGTTCTGTAGTGGTCCAGGAGGCACTCTAGCAGTCTCCAAACCTAGATTTCCTTCGACTTCTTCCTCTACTTCCTTCTGCAACTGAGTTTCAAATGCCAGCTCCTTCTGGACTATTGCTTCCCGCATTGCAGATTCCTCCTGCTCATTGAACTCATCATTCCAGGCCAAGTGCTCTTCCCATTGCTGGATTACTGGTACGTAGTAGCGTTGTCTGTGAGCTCTCTCTAAGGTTTCTAACTGATAATATGAGGTCGATTCCTCAAAGCCCACCTGGCGTGAAATAAGGAATTTCTTTTCCATAGGATCGTAGAGCCTGTATTGACTCACAGTATTTGTATAGCCAACAAACATACATTTTCGTGCTGTATTATCTAACTTCTGCCTAGTCTCTTTCGGAATTCTGGTGTAAGCCAAACAACCCCAAACACCCAAGTTGTCCTAGGATGGTTTCTGACCCAACCAGTTCTCATACGGAGTCTGTCTGTCAGCCAGGGCTTTCGTTAGTAGCCTATTACCTATGTAAATGGCAGTCATTGCAGCTTCATCCCAATACTCCTTCAGAGCACTGACTGCATGAAGGATACCTCTCGTGCTACCTATGATAGTCCTGTTGGCACGTGCACTCAACCCATTCGATTGTGGTGTTTATGTTGTTGTGCGCTGAGCTTCTACTCCTTCTTACCTGAACAGATGGCGGAACTCGCTGGAGGTATACTCGCCTCCCTCATTGGTACTACTTTTCTTATAGGTTTTCGATAATACTTTCCTGTAAGCACCTTATACTCCTTAAAACAAACAAGAGCTTCCAATTTGCGCTTAATCAAATACCGAATCTTAAACCGCATATAGTTATAATTAAACATCAACGAATAACCCGCTCCGCGAGTGACTTAGGAGTAACCGGTCCACTAATATCACTGTGTATCAGTTCCAAGTACTGGGCTGCTCGTGAACTCAGCTGCAACGAGGTAAATGACAGGTCGATTATCTTTCCATAAACACATCTGATTCACACAAAACGTGAGGCCACTTCCAACCTCGGTATCTCATTGTTCTCTGTAAACAATCTCTGTACTGCATCCGTACCCATACGCCCAAGACCAAAATGCCAGACAGCAGCCTCTTTGGCCCTACCCTTCTCTGCATTCTCTTCATCTTCTTGCACCAAGAGTGCATTCCCATACTTTAGGTCTGGTAGGGTTCGTAAGATGTAAAGCCCATTTACTTCCTCTAGCTTGACAACTAACCCATCATCTCTCCTTAATAATGCTCCCTCACTCCTGCAGCAATCCACCAAGTAACTCGAATTACACAACTGTAAGACTGAGAGTAGATTGTTCTTTCCACACTCCGGGTCATGTAGTACCCCAGTAATTACAAGACTATTTTTTCTCCGCCGTTTCCGATCCTACACCCTAAGCGTAACCGCACCCTCCCCCATAGCATCTATTTCCAAGTTATTAGCGACACGGATCTTCCTATATCCGAATGGGATTCCGGTGTAAGAAGAAAAATACTGCTTCACTCCGGTAACATGAGTGCTGCATCCAATGTCCAGGAGCCAGTCGCCTTCACCAGTAGATCTTGGAGTAAATGCTGTAAATACCGAATACTTCATGGTATCTACAGCAGATGCCACAGCCGGGACTGCTGTCCCCAATCGATTGATATGCATACCCCTTTCACGATCTGACTTGAACCTCCTGGACTCACTACGCTTGTGTCACTTCGTTTCACAATAATAGCAGGTTAGGTTCTTGTTCGTAGTACTTCTGTTATGTCTCTCAGAGCGATTCTGCTCCGCCTTTCTTCCACCTTTGTATCCTCCTCGAACTGGTGGCTTCCTGCCATCAACAGCCATACTGTCTTGCTGGGGGGGTTCCTGTTCAGGATTCAAGCTCACTTCACGAGCCTTGATTGCTGCTACTAGCTTATCAGGCCGATCAGGTTTATTAATTGTTGCCTGTTGATTACACCACTCACGCCATGAGGAGGGCAACCGGTTGAGAATGTAATATGTCTTTTCTCGCGCTTTGATTACCCCCTCCACTTGTCGCAAGTATTGGTTTATCCTATCAATCTCGTGAATCTACTTTACCACCGTCACCTGGGCCTCCAGGGTATATTCCAAGTGTAAGTGGCGAAAGTCATATAGCTCCAGGCCAAGAGCTTCCCTATAACCCTCGGCAAGCTTATTCCAAAGTGCCTTCCAGTTTGCGTCAAATCTATCTGACGCATACTGTGCGCATATATGAGCTTCTATGGCATTTCGAATCATTGCTGTGATACGAAAGCATTTGTGAAGCCATTTATCATCTACAAGTACATCTTCTGGTTCTTGACTATCAAATTTGGGGGATACCTCCTACCCAGAGACTATCAACCATAAATCCATCTCCTTGAACTGATCCGACATCCGCTGTCTCCACAGACCGAAATTCTTGTATCCCAGCAGAGGGAAGACCATGCGCTCCTGCTGCTGCTGCCCTTCCAGCATCTGTGACATGATGAAGGCGAGAGAGGGGCAAAGGAATGCCTTTATTGATGAAATAAAGAGAGAAATATACCAAACAAGAAGCAGGGGAAAATATCTGGTTCTCACAATTTGGAACTGCAAGAGCTCATAACCTGTTGGAACACATAAAGGTGGACGAATGACTTGATGTATTTCCTAGCTAGAACTGAGGCTTTATATAAGGAAATACATGACTGCTAATTGACTGTGGGTGTGAGAACAGATCACCCATACCATGAGGACAGCTAACCCGTACCTCCTACTGATGTAATGCAATACCTCATATAAATACAATACCTTACATACAGACGTAATACCTAACACGTCCTGCAACCCCACCACCTTGGCACCCATTTGTCATTGCCGCAAATGTCAAACAATTGCTACAAATCACCTTTCTTTTATTTGTACGATCTCAGAATCCCTTTCACTGAGTGGAGGACCTGGTCAAAGACATGATTCAATACTTCAAGGACATGCTTGGATAAGAAAGCTGATGCAGGAATATCATATGATCTTATTTGAAGAAACTCGGATGCCTCGCTTGACAGTTTGGTGGCTAGTTCCATGGATAAACTTGAATGACTGCTTCATTTGGCAACGAAATTCTTCCATGAGTGTTGATAAGATGTTAATAAATTTTCTTTGGATGGTAGGCTACAATGCGTCAAACCGGGATGGGCAAAAATGTTTTCAGCACTCAGGAAGAACAATTACCAGAACCTTTATGCGTGTACTATATGCCTTACTTCGGCTATATGATGATTTCGTTAAGCCACCAGGAGACGAAGTACCTTCTCAGCTTACCAGAACAGACCAAAACTGGAACAAGCTGCGTGAATTCTATAACATTTAGGGCACCATAGACCGGACCCATATTCCTGCATTTCTACCAACAGCAGAGAAAGGACCCTTTTGCAATCGCAAGGGTACTATTACCCAAAATGTACTTGTTGGTTGTACTCTGGATCTCCTAACCTTTTATGTACTACTGGGTTGGGAAGGGTGAGCCCACGATGCCCGCATACTTAAATATGCACTCAAACAGGACTCAACCTTTCCTCAGTCATCCTCAACCTATGTATATCTTGCGGATGCTGGGTACAGTGTAAGGTCTGGCATGCTAGTCCCATATAAGAAAGTCTGTTACCACCTCAGAGATTAAGTACAGGCATCATAGCAGCCACAAACAAAAGAAGAGTTATTCCACTTATGACATGGCTAAATCCGAAATGCTTTTGTACGGATATTTGGGGTATCGAAAAAGCGATTCCGAATCTTGGATACTGCACCACAGTATACATTTGAACTACAACAGGAATGTATCTTTGTTATTTGTGCTTTGCATAATTTTATTCTGATTTTGCCAAATGGCAAAGAAGACTCATTTATTCTTGAAGCAGATCAAGATTCTACTCTATATTCCCTGCAAGATGATATAGAACACAGAGGACTACTACCAAGTTTGACTTCTAACTCTGGATGGCTGGGTGGATGGAGACTGGATCAGACTCAAGCTGTACCGTACTGACTATTAGTGGGAGAGCAAGACCAGATGGCCGAGCGAATGTGCCCACAATATCAAAGTTATTTACAAACTTCATAAAGGCCATTGCATAAGTAAGTGATAAAATAAATATACTCATATTCATATGCTTGCTTCTATAACTAAAATTCCGCCTCGTCAATAGCTGTATTCACATTGGGATAGTTTGTCCATCCAGAGAGATAGAGTCAAAATGTGCAGTCGTCAGTAGTCCCTACTGCTAATTTCCTATGGTTACCTAAGAGGAACAAATGTAAGAGCAGAACACACCACATTCTTACTTTTCTCTGTCCTAAATTCCTATGCTAATAAAAGAGCTGAAACCTGGACGAGCGATCAGTTATCCTCCCCTGTCCTCCACTGTGCTCTGCTGTTTTCCCCTCCTTCCACATGTTTTTCGGTTGAAATTATTGGATGCCTCTCGATATACTCAACCTTATGGGGCATGCAGAAAGCTCCACAGATACCCACGCACCGGCATTGTTCGTAGTCGTCGGGGACCGCCAAGAGCCCGGGACGGGACGGGACCGCAAAACGTAGTCTGTCCTCGTCTTCTATTCCCACTTGTCGGGCAACTTCAGAAAATGACAGGACGGGACGACAAAATGCCCTCCGTCCTCGTCCTTGAATTCCCAGGACGGCCGTCATTAGGAAGGACGACAAGCCCCACGATCTGATACCTATTCATGTAGGGGGTGGTAGGGGACGGTAATGGGTGGTGGGGGACTTCGGGGGACGACGGCGACGGTAGGCGACGGCGGAAGAAAGTAGAAAACAACGGAAAACAGCGGAAGACGGCGGACAAGAGCGGTGGACAGCAGGGGATGGCGTGGACGACACAATTTCGTCCGTCCTAGTTCCTGAGTTTTTCCTATTGGACAAATTCAGGAAAAGGCGGGACGGGACGACAGAATGCCGTCCTTCCTCGTCTTTAATTCCTAGTTGTCGGACAACCTTGGAAAATGACCGGAGGGGAGGACAAAATGTTGTCCGTCCTCGTCTAGCATTCTTACTTGCTGGGCAACTTTAGAAAATGACTGGATAGGAGGACAAGCTGCCGTCCGTCCTGGTCCTGGCTCAGGCCGGACGGACTGCCCCATTGCGAACACTGCGCACCGGACCCGTTAACATCTACACAAAGAAGTTCATGGCATATGCCTTACAGATATATACACTCATGGGAAGCAAGTCCTTTGATCCTACGCGGCAAATTGAGCATAGGGGCAGCCTATGCTGTTCAACAAACAACCGAATATGCACTTTTGATCAGTGAAGGAGAAGGTGGATGTGAGTAGGATAGTAGTGAGCTTCAAGAGTTTTCTTTGTAACATTTTTCTTTCCTTGATTAGCATAATTGTTCTCGGCCTAGAAGGAAAAGAAGCATGGGTGGAAGAACTGATAAGTACAGAAGGCAAGAGATCACTGAGGTGATCATTGGAAGGATGGAAGAAGGAGCCCGAAAGGCTCCGTTGTTCCTATATATATACTCCTGTCTCTACCATTTAGTTAGTTAGATAGAGATGAGTGTGTGAGAGTGCGTGACGCAGAGGTTGAGAGAGTTGTGTGCAATTGAGTATTGTGAAGTCATGAGCGTCAGTGCAGAGAAGTTTTCCTTACTTCTAGTTTATGTATAGGTGATCCAACTCTTTATTGTAGCTTTGATCTTGATGGTTTGTCTTATGAGCCAGTTGCCCCGCCAATCAACCAGTATTTCACTATTGCTTTATCGTCGGTGGTTATTCCCTCTAGCCTTTGGGAATTTTATGTTTGCTCCACGTCAATTGCCCTCCTTTACCCTATGATGTCTAGATTTGTGAACTCTCACAATGTGAATAGTGGAAAACCGTTAGTAATTGATTTAAGAACAAACTTTTGTATCTGCATAGAGAAACATAAACTGTATTTCAAGCAATTTGGCTACTCAGCCAGTGCTCCGGGTATTTGGGATCAGTTTCCAATTCATTCAAGATCTCTGCCATAGCTTCCTCCTTAAAAAGATTCAGAGCTTGATCAATTTTTCCCCTTCTCCATCCTGCTTTTCCATGGTAGATATTCATTACTCGTCGAACTGCCTGCCGAATTGTTGAACCGCTAGCTGCTTGTAAAGCGCGAAATTTTTCAACAGCTCTGGTAAGTAGAGGAGCCGTCGATGGTGTATCCCTATCTTTTGCCGGTATGTTTCTTCCTGTCGGCTCTCTTTCTTTCCACTCTCCCGGAAACTTGTCTTTCAAGTCGCCTCCTTGGAATGCCATTTCACCTGTAGCAATACTACAGTAAAAGTTTCTTCCAACTCCCAGCAGTTAGGCCTGGCTGTGCCGTGAAGGTTCTTGACTTTGGGGTTTGGTGCGATCCCAGCTTCCCAAACAGTATCGGAGGTATCGAATTGACCGGGAATTGGATCACTAGTCCAACCAGAACGATTTCGAAGCTGATTCTACACTTGATAGAGTCTCCTAAGCTATTTGATCTCCTGTGTCAGCTTGGAATACCCCACTTCCTCTGTATTTCCTCTATTGAATATTACATTATCATACTTGTCCTTACAATGCTTCAGTGTCAGAGTACACCCTTGAAGACCATACTTCTTCTTCAACTGCAAGCAAACCTCTGCCCAAACTGGTGTTTTGAATCCACTATCAGAGCGCCCGCCAGCTCCAATAATATCAACAAGTGCCTCACAATATGTATCCGTCATTTGCTCAGACCACTGATAGCGCCCCGTCCCCCTTTTTGCACTTATTTCTCTTACATCGTCTTTATCGTCCTCCTCATCATTTTCCTTTTCCTCCTCAATTTCATAGTACTCGTGGTCCTTTTGCTCCACTTGAACTTCTCTCACCTCCTCCTCATCTTATCTAACCAAACTTAGTATTCCCTGCCCCTTCTGCACCTTCTGCACCTCCCGTCTCACCTGCTCCAGCCGCTCTTTCTGCTTCCTTGGCCTCTCTTCCAGTACTGCACTCCCTCCTGCCCCAATAGACACATCCCGTTCCCGGCCTAAAAAGGTAATCTTGTTCCCCCCTTTTGCCAACTATTTCTTTGGAGGGTTTTTAGCCACGACAATTTGGTTGTCTGGTTTTTTCATATCAGCTTTCATATAAAAAATATTTTTGGTTGTCAATGTGAATTGGCGGGATTTGGTATATGGCTTACTGGCTGGTTCTGGTGTTTGAGTACCAATTGATTCGCTTCCACTCTTTTCCCCCTCTTCCGTTTCCCCTATCCTGTCCCTCCATTTGTCTTCCTCCTCCGGACTTACTTGCATAGCTTTCTCGATTCCTGTTCGGCTTGTCCTTGCTCGTAGTATGGTGTGGGATGCTACTCGTCATTTTGGCTCCATTGCAGGTGGAGAAATATCTTCTAATGATTAAGTAAAGGTAGGGTTTTTCTTGCGTTTCCGAGGCGGCATTTTGGGTTGTCAATCGTGCTGTTGCAGAGAGCTGCGGCGAGTTGCACATTACATGGTTAGACACCATGTATTAGCTGATCAAAGATTTTCACACTAAACCATATCGTTTATGCTATTTTAGGTAAACACCCACTCATAACATTTTCCCACACCCCTTCGACTATCTAGGACTACCTAAAGGTCAGCATCGTCTCCGGTTGCTAGACGGCTACCTATCCCTTAAACTGTATTCAAGCACTGGCACTAAGTGCGGGTCCAGCTGGTAGTGGAAGCGATCGGTGGTGAAGTAGCTGAAGAGAGCAAAGTTAGGAATAATTGTGACAACTATGATGTAAGTATCATATGACGAACATTAAGGGTGGTACCGGCGTTTGAAAATCTCGAACCCCAGCCTATTTGGGCCATCATGATACAAAAAACTTTATAATTCAGAAGCAGTGTAGTGCTCAGAATAGTGCTAAATGAGTACTGCTCAGCATGGCCATGATTGAAACTAGGTTATGTGCGTAGATTTGCTCCCGACTATGGTACAAGTACGAGTACTTTTCAATTATCTTGTGTGTTGTCTATCGTTACCTTTCATGTCCCAAGCGTCCTATTAGTTCAACACTAAAAGTGAGTGAAATTCGGTACAGACGAAGGGATAGGTAAACGGACCAATAATCGCATTCACCAAGCCTGGAAATGAACATGTCATCTCCGTATATGCCAGTGTGGCATTCTACAAGGATAATCCATGAGAATTTCACGCATCCAATTAAAGAAAAATAAAAAAACACTGATACGAGTGACTAGGTATCTCAACATTACCCGGCTGGAGGCTTTTTATACTTGGCTAAAGGTAATATAGTTCTTGATTATCCATCGTAGGAGTAGATCTCGGAAGAGATCTGTGTTAAAGGTTTTCTGTGGTCGGGTTTGTCCAAAGGCTGTTTCAATCAGCACCTGTCCTTGCTCTAAAGGCTTTAGGCCATCTTTTCCAATTTTATGTATTGCATGTAGATGCTCAATCATGTTCCCTGTGGATGAGTCTGCAAAGGTAACCCCTAATCCCTTTGATGGACCTGTATTAGATGGCAGAATTGCTCGTTCCTTGGTTTTAGTACAAAGTACTCGGGACAAAGTTGAGTGATAATGAATGATACGATCAACAAAGAGCCACTTACAGTGAGCACATTGCCACTGTGTTTTTCCCTCTATAGTTGTATACTCATTTTGATTTTCACGGAAATAGACCCAGCTCTTCTGAGTTCTGCTTCTCCTTATATACATTCTTCTCTCCGGCCCAACCCGTCACTATCCTTGCCTGGATTACGTCCTATTGTTGGGGTTGAAAGTCCGCTTGGGGCACTACTTATCACACCTCTGGGACTTCTTCCCCTACTACCCGCAATACCAGGGGCAGCAATTGTTGTGAGACTTGTGAAACTCGTAAGTCCTGCGACCGCATCAATATCAAAATCCCATATTATCTCCTGTGAGGCGGTGGCTTCATCTTTGAGTAACATCGAAGCAGCCGCTGGGATTGAATACCACTGACACTAGCGAAGACACGGGAGTAAAGAACGAGAGGAGCTAATAGATATCAAAGTATTGGATATTGGAGTATCTGGTGAGTTCTGCCCGCATAATTCAACCGTAAGGCAAGTCTATTCCGCTATTTATCTTCTCCTCCTGTTATTCTTTACTCTATTGCTATCTTATTTGGCCATCTTAGAATTATTTTCGGATGGTGTAAGGATACGGCGTGGATAGGATGTAATCGATAGTGCCCGGCTGTCACCGACCATCACCTGCCGTCCCCCACCGTCCCCGGCTGTCCTAGCGCTCCCCTGCCGTCACCTACCGTCCCCTAGCTGAAGTTGTCTCAGATCGTGGGGCTTGTTGTCCTTGCTAATGACGGCCGTCCTGGGAATTTAAGGACGAGGACTGACTACATTTTGCAGTCCCGTCTCGTCCGGGGGCCTTGGCAGTCCCCTAGCCGGCCCTCGGGCGCCCCGGATGGCTGAGAACACTTATAATTACAGAGAAGGGAATGATAACGACGGGTTGGGATATATACTAAGCGGACCGAGTAGGGGCAATTACACACAGTATTACTCGTAGTACGGCGGCCTATAACGACGAAACCGCCAATACGCACAGATCTTGAAAATCAAAACTTGAAAATCGCAAAAAAACAAAATAACCTCAACTATCAGAATTTTGTAAGCCATATGTTTAATTACTATCGTAGGTAGCATTGGATAACTTCTGATAAATAGCATGTTGAAAAAATCCCCGCTTAATCAACTTAAGGTTGGAAAAAATATACTGAAAAGGAAAACCCTCCCGAGTAGAAGGAGTAAAGGTTAGCTCTTGTAACTATGCATAGCTAAACTTGGAGATTGGACAAAAGGTATATCACTCCAGCTAACTAGCACCAGGAGCTCTGGGAGCTCAACAAACTCTAAAGGCACAGACTAAGCTGACCAATCCTGATCCCTTGCAACAATCCTGATGCCTCATGATTCTCTATCATCCTGAAGCCTACATCCTTCAAGCGTGTCAATTACTTTATGCATAGTAATATACGGTATCAAAGAAAAATCATGAATACAAAATCACCAATACCCAAAGCCTCCTGCCAGGTGTTCTCAGCTATCCAGTGTCTCCACATTTGGGGTAAGACATGGCGGACTTCAGCTGATATGGGGGATTTTTAGAGGATCTAAGACAGACTACTCTCAAAAAGCTGAAGACCGGATTAACTGCTCTGGACTGTGGCTGGATAGCTTGGACTAAGAACTAAGATAGCCCTGTTGGAATACGTCACTTTGCGAATGCTGAGAGAGTATTTAACCGCAGAGATTGCTTCTATGCTCACATCCGTGGATTAGCTTGGATTTCGAGGAAAAAGTAAGTGTAGAGCAAACCTTCAAGAGCAAAACAGCATATAGAGAAATAGAAAGAAAGAAGCTTTGTGGACGAGAACATATCTGAAGTGTAAATTGTACAGCTAGAACCAATCGGTATAGCCAGGGTTCCGAATGGTTGGACCAGTCAGGTTCTGGGGGGGGGACCGAGTAGTCAGGCAAGGATGAAGGAGAGGACTCGACTTTACTGAAATATTTGGTCCGGTCAAGTCCGGTCAAGTCGAAGACTGGTCTAATATGAGATTCCTGCAGGCCGCGCAATGGCCAGGCCTGGGCTTCAAATTCTTTAGCCCTGTCCATAACCGGCCTAAACCATGGAGAGCCCAACCCAGACCCGACCCGATTCGAAAAAGCACATTTGATACCAGAAGTTATAATTCTTCACCGTGTTAGAGTACTATGGAATTTTGCATACTGTGAGCTGCCAAGAAAGGCCACATCGCAGTCAAAACAAACAACTCAATACAGATAAAGAAATTCCTATAAAAATAAAAAGTACAGGGGAGAAATCCCATATTGGTTCTTAGTCTCCGTTAATGATAGACATGATCATGCTCATTGCTCAAAAAGGCGATGTGGCCCATGCTTAAGCATTAATCGTGCACGAGCACACCCAAACTTTACGCTTCAGCATGATCGTGTGAAGTACTACTCTTTTTCAACTTTGGTGGCTGTATACCTGGATGGGTGGTGTCTCCATTAGCTATTATAAATAAATTTTATTGAATTTCACAGGGGCATGGACAACTATTCAGCCGCTTACTTCCACACCCGAGTACCGATACCTGGCCTTCTCAAACGGAAGAAATGCGCTAGGCCAACCAGGCTCCCACTCTAAGAAGTAGAATAGCTTAATGGCACATCGCACTCAGCTGTGCATAGTGATGGGCACGATCATGATCGATCAGATTATGGTGGTTAGGATCGATCATGATCTGAGCGAGGGGACTCTATGATCGAATGATCGCTCAAATGGGTTGACCTGATCGAGCATGATCGAGTGATCGAGTGATCGACCATGATTGCACCTTAGGACTGCTCGAGCATGATCCAGTGATCGAGGAGTGGGTTACCTGTGAATACAGAGTGGCTCGTCATTTTCATTCCTAGTCCAAAATGTGGCTTAAATTTAGTGGCTTTTCACATTTATTCTTGGACGAGTATTTGGTTACCTGAGATTACAGAGTCTTAAATGGATAGCTGTGCAATACCCATGGCGAGGGCATAGAGAAAACTGGTACTGCAACCACCTAAGCCCCAAGCTTACTCGAGCGCGAATTAAAGATTCCGAAGATGTGACAAACAAAATCCATGGCTGCAACATAGAGATTCAACTCACTCCTTCCGAATCGTTAATTTGTGCCTGAGCAAGACAAAAGAAAAAGAAAAAAGTGCTAGATCTTGCTAGCAAAGGTACCCGTACTTGTAACTCTAACGGCTTATAGCGAGGTACCGTGCCTGCTTTATAATCCAAAGTCTTACCCTCCGTCCTCCGCCCCTGCTTCCGCCCAAAATCTAAACCGTGGAAATTCTCACTAGCGCTCGTTAGGGGGCTCCGAAAAACCCGGGTCCTCAGCCCCGTTCCCCGCCCGCCCCTCTGAACGGCCCGAGGCGGCGGTGTGTTTTTTTGGGATTACCTGCCTGCCCCCTGCCCCGCCCATTCCCCAGACGGTCCCCATTAAAAATAGCTGGTGAAAAACGGGGACTCGCCCTGGAGGGGGCGGGGATCACCCTAAAAATATCGCCCCAGCCCCGCCCCGCCCCGTAACGAACTCTAATCCTCACCCTACAGGCCGGGCATGGGAACAACCGCACCGGTTCCCGTCTTGGCCAATGTCAGACATCCGGGCTTGCAAAAGCTTGACCACTCCTTCATGTCGATTCACAGTGACACACCTGAGCGGCGTTAGATCATTCTTATCTGGGCGATTGGGGTCGACATCATCTGGCCAAGTAGTAGATTGGTAATCCCTTCGTGTCCGGTAGTTACTGCGCACGCGAGCGGCGTATTGTCTCTCTTATGTGGCCTATCGGGGTCGACATTCTTCTTTCCCAACAGTGGTAATACCACAACTTACCTACCCCCCCCCCCTAATTTGCACTTTCTCTACTTCTGCCAGCTATCAAGGTTGATAAACCCAAGGTTTGTGAATTACTCCTAGATTTACGTTTTCTAATTCCCCCGAAACTTCTCAAATAGCGCACCACAGACCACCTCTGTACTGAATGCTTGAGAGTGACGGCAGCTTTTAATGCAACCGACATCTCCGGTGTATCTGCAGTGGTGGGTTTGAGAGGTTGGCATATAATTATATTCCCGTTTACTGCTTTCGAGTTAATTTCATGATTCCGCTTGGGTTTAGAGATAGATTCCCTGGTGGGTAAAGGGGGGCAGGCAGGAATTTAGGAGGGGTTCGATAGAATGAAAGGTACTTGTCGGGTGTGGATGAGTATTCTATATACCGGAAGGAATATCATCCGGGGGCTATAATCTTTAGAGCTGGTTTTCTTGTTCACGCTAGCTTCGGGAACGCCAATTCCATGCCCTCGGCTATCGGGGGGGAAACCTATATGTAGTTCATCGATATATCTATCTATCTATCTATCACTAGTAGGGAAAACAAGGAGGAAATATATATATCGGCGTATAAGGAAAACTAGAAGAGAAGGGGGTTTATCACACAGGATCTATGTACCGGCGATCATGATAAATGGCGTGAGATAACAAATGAAATAGTCCTCTAGGTACGGCATGCTGAACATAGTGAAAAGAAACTTGTGGACTTTCACCGATAAATATTAACACATCTTGGGGGGTTTGGGAGGTGAATAGTTTCACGTACTGTACAGGTTTGATTTCCACCAGTGACATGTTTGAAGGCTGGAGTAGAGGACGCATAAAGGAAATAGGAGAAACGGTGATAGGAGAAATGGCGATAGGAGAAACGGCGTAGACAAGGCTCTCGGAGGTCGAGCAAGGAGCGCGCAAGGAAAGGAGGGGTCCCACGAGATTTGAGTAAAATCAAATCGGTGCCGTGGGCTTCTAATTGGTATTGGTTCTGTCATAGTTGGTGGGGCGGATGCGCACCCGAACTTTCAATAGACATGTGGGCTTGCAAAAGCTTGACCACCCCGTCATGTCCCTCAATAGCAGCACACTTGAGTGGGGTTCGATTATTCCCATCCGGGCGATTAGGATCGACATCATCCCGGCCAAGTAATAGCTTGACAACCCCTGCTTGTCCGTTGCCAGCAGCCCGCGCGAGTGGTGAACTATCGCCCTTATCTGGCCAGTCGGGATCCACATCTTGACGTCCTAGCAGTATCTTGACCACTCGCTCATGCCCCCTAAATGCAGCACACGAGAGTGGTGTTCGATTATTGTTGTTTGGGCGATTGGGGTCAACATCCTTTCGGCCAAGTAGTAGCTTAACAACTCCTTCGTATCCGGAATTAGCTGCCCAAAAGAGTGGTGTACAGCCTTGTTCATCTGGTCTATTGGGGTCGACACCTTCCCGTTCTAGAAGTAGTTTGACAACTCCCTCATGTCCTTTTTCAGCAGCCCACGCGAGTGGTGTAAAGCCGTCTTTATTTGGCCTGTCGGTATCGACATCTTCTCGCCCTAGTAGTAGCTTGACTACTCGCTCGTGTCCCCCGAATGCAGCACACGCGAGTGGTGTTCGATTATTGTTGTTCGGGCGATTGGGGTCAACATCCTTTCGGCCTAGTAGTAGCTTGACAACTCCTTCATGTCCGGAATTAGCTGCCCAAAAGAGTGGTGTACGGCCTTGGTTATCTGGCCTATTGGGGTCGACACCTTCCCGTTCTAGGAGTAGTTTGACAACCTCTTCATGTCCGTTTCCAGCAGCCCGTGCGAGCGGTGTACTATCGCCTTTATCTGGCCAGTCGGGATCCACATCTTCACGTCCTAGCAGTATACTGACCACTCGCTCATGCCCCCCGAATGCAGCACACGAGAGTGGTGTTCGATTGTTGTTGTTTGGGCGATTGGGGTCAACATCATTCTGGCCAAGTAGTAGCTTGACAACTCCTTGATTTCCGGAATTAGCTGCCCAAAAGAGCGGTGTACAGCCTTGGTTATCCGGCCTATTGGGTTGGACACCTTCCCGTTCGAGAAGTAGTTTGACAACCCCTTCATATCCTTTTTCAGCAGCCCACGCGAGTGGTGTAAAACCGTCTTTATCTGGCCTATCGGTATCGACATCTTCTCGTCCTAGTAGTAGCTTGACTACTCGCTCATGCCCCCTAAATGCAGCGCACGAGAGTGGCGTTCGATTATTGTTGTTCGGGCGATTGGGGTCAACATCCTTCTGGCTAAGGAGTAGCTTGACAATCACTTCATGTCCGGAATTAGCTGCCCAAAAGAGTGGTGTACGGCCTTGGTTATCTGGCCTATTGGGGTCGACACCTTCCCGTTCTAGGAGTAGTTTGACAACCTCTTCATGTCCGTTTCCAGCAGCCCGTGCGAGCGGTGTACAATCGCCCTTATCTGGCCAGTCGGGATCCACATCTTCACGTCCTAGCAGTATCCTGACCACTCGCTCATGCCCCCTAAATGCAGCACACGAGAGTGGTGTTCGATTATTGTTGCTTGGGCGATTGGGGTCAACATCCTTCTGGCCAAGTAGTAGCTTGACAACTCCTTGATTTCCGGAATTAGCTGCCCAAAAGAGCGGTGTACAGCCTTGGTTATCCGGCCTATTGGGTTCGACACCTTCCCGTTCTAGAAGTAGTTTGACAACCCCTTCATATCCTTTTTCAGCAGCCCACGCGAGCGGTGTAAAGCCGTCTTTATCTGGCCTGTCGAGATTGACATCTTGCCGTCCTAGTAGTACCCTAACCACTACATCATGCCCATTCTTCGCCGCCCATAAGAGTGGTGTATTACCTACGCAATCCCCTTGGTTAATATCGCAACCTTTTACATTTATAAGCGCAGTCACAAGTTCCTGAATCCCGAAGAAAGATGCGCAGTGTAAGCTAGAGAAGCGCGAGGAAGCATCTGCGTCTCCGACATAACTTGGATGCAATATTTGTTTCGAGAGCGATAGGGCGGATACGTGATCTTCGTACTGATTCAAAAGATCTAGCGCAAGGGTCCTCGCGTGGTCTGAGAGTTCCCTATTCGCATGTGTTCCCCAATATCTGGAAGAATAGTTGAGGAATGGCATGATCTGGTGGTCGGGGAGAGGGTGGGATGAGAGGTTCTTGACTTGTTGTGAATTCAAATAGGTCAAGCAAGCTTCGGCAATTACCGTGTGGGGCTGACTAAAGAGGTCTGGGTGGGCATAGAGATACTCTTGAGCTGTAAAGTGTATTAATCTGACAGTCGAAGCTTCCTTGTCGACCGTGATTAGTCCTTGGCAGAAACCTATCAATGCACTTATCGAGGGAGCATTTTCGCTATCGAAATCCGTCGCTCCAATCTCCACTGCTAGCGCGTGACGAAGCTCATCCACCTGTAACGGACGTTCCGCGTGACAGATCCACATGAGAGTGGCCATCGCAAGTTTTGTCTTTTCCCCACCCTGAGCCTTGATCCGCTCCAGGGCTGCACCATATGCATCCCCTAACCCTGCCCCATCTTTCACTGACTTGAACCTTTGCCCTCGCCGAGCGATGCTAGTTTCTCGCAGGATTGCCTCGATGTGAAGAGAAGCCAGTAGGAATCTAGATTGGGATATGTCAGTCATTATCCTGAGGTATCCTTTCGTAGCTTTGCTCTCCCACTGGTTTCTACATACGTGTCCGAGCATATTTCGGGAATGCCTTCCATAATATTTGCCTCCAGTGTGCTGCTCATCATATCCGGGGCAGTGTCGTTCCTAAGTTTCTCGTGGAGATACTTCATGATACCACCTCCCGTAGGCTCTATCAAAACAAAAGCTGCCGCTCCAGTCAATTTCCTTTCCACCTCACTCCGGATATGCGATCTTCCGGTCAAAAATATCCGAGTGTCCAGCGACCCCTGCACGATCAGTCCTAATGATTCCAGAATTACCCTTCGATTCTCTGGCACACATTCGTCAAGTGCGTCAACGCATATAAACGTGCGCTTCGTGGCGGTGATAGTCTGGAACATCTTCAAAATCCCTGACACCTGTAGTCCCCTACCCCCAATAACCTTTTTCTCCTTTCGGAAGCACCGGACCACCGGTTCAGGAATTCTGTCCAATCCGCTAACAAGCTGTCGTAGTAGAGAACCAAGCATATTTACTGGTGACTGCTCATTCCGGGCGGCAAAGTCGAAGTAAAAACAAGCGATGGCAGTATCTCCCTCTACGGTCTCGTCGCACAACTTGTCTATCACTAGTGAGCTGTCATCCCAACCTGTCAGCAACACCACTATTTGATTTCTGGCGTGATCTACTCTCTCTTACATCATATAGCTCTTTCCCGCTCCTGCATTTCCGTGGCAGAATAAGGTGGGATGATTAGATCCATCCTCCCGGCTACCGTTATGCCAGCATCTGAATTCTTGGGTTTCCAACAGCCAGGCTCCTATACTGTCCACCCGCTGGGCTCCGATGTCCCGATGCCGTATCTGTGGCTCTAGTGGAGATAGCCAAGCCAATATCTTAGACTCGTCATCGGGGGTGATGTAGTTAAAGGTATTGATGGTGTGGTTGTAAGAGTTTGTGGTGTTGAAAGAGTGATGATTATTGCTAGGAGGTTGTGACATTTTTCGACTTTCACTATTGTGAATGTTGTTGAGAGCGGGGTGTTGGCTAACTTGGGGTTAGTTAGAGCAGTTGCTTGAAATTGGGGAAGTGCGGGGTTGATGATAATAACTTGAAGCCTTGCGCTTTGTTGACAACACTCCAGCCACTTGATCTGAAATTCGTTACACAAACGCTCGAGGGCAATTTATTTCAAACACGATGAGCAGATTCGCCTCTGCTTGTAGGCGTCTTATCTTGAACTACACTATAACACTCCGTGCCTTTTCTTTGTTACATCCCAAAGCTTTAGACATTGGAGAAGCTGCTACCAGTACTGTTTAAACCCGCTTCAATGCCTGATTCCGGTGTCATATGATAGATTTCTCAAAGATTATGTCCGATACCGGCATGCGACACCTCGAAGCTGCTCACACGCGGGCGCTAAGCCATGTCGTCCGATATAGTTGGAAAATTAGGACATAGGAACACTAGTGATTCGCAGGACCCAGAGTGATTGAGGAACAAGAAATATTTTCAGAGCTTTTTGTTTTTTTGAGCCCTTAAGCTTATTCGTGCTAAGGTTGTGGCGCAGCCACCACCCCTGGGGCACTCTCCAGAGAGTGCCCGCTTGCTCAACGTGAGTTCCGCTCCAGATAATATTTAGTCAACCTAACCTAGAATTGCATCTCTATAATATTATTATTACAATATTCTAGTTTACATTTATTTTCCACTGCTTGGCCTGGACGAAGGTCGGGTCGAAAGGGCGTTTGGCAGCCACAACCTTGGCACGAGTACGATAGGAGCGCTGGCGTCGCTGGCGCATCCCAGCAGGAGCCGTGGTTGGTGGAAATAATTCTGACATGCTAGAGTCATCACCGGACTCGGGGCGAGAAGAAGTCCTCACACAACGGGTGCAACAACAATCCCATCACTACCACCCGTTATAACTAGACAAATCTACTATCTTATTCAGAGGACTTTTTGCAAGACAAGACCAGTAATTACTATGACTGTAAAAACTCACAAAAACTACTATCTCCGCCGGCGCCGTAATCCAGAGATCCAGATACAAGTACAACAGCTCCCGCCGAGGAATAGCGTTTTCCTAACGCTAGAAGATCAGCTCACTAAATGCATTGGGTCTCTTTAACCGGTATTCGCTACTCTTTCGCCCCGCAAATTAAGCCTATCGAGATCTAGCTAATTATAGCAGACGATCTGATACGTGCGCAGCTGATAGATAAGGCAGTCACATGGATCTGATAAGGCGCACTATGGCAAGAAAGCTCACTGAACTTTTCTTATCAGACCCACGTGACCATTTTTTGTATCAGCCCCACTCGTAGTGAATTTCAGTTTTTTTTTTCAGGCAGAGACCAGGGAGGGACCAAATGCTTTACCGTATTAGGTGTTGTAGCCTGCATAAGTTAGTTCGTAAACATTTAGCGTTTCTGAATGACATTACTTTTTGTAGGGGTTGTTCCTCTTTCGCTAGCGTTATGGAGTTCAAGCGGTAGCCCAGACGACTCTCCATGTTGAGGCAGCAGTACCACCGCAATTTCCAAGATCCACTGGTGGTGCGGTTGGCCGTCTCTCCCTACCTCCAGAGCTTGTACCAGTAGAATGTTCGAGAGGGTCGTGGGGTGGGGCCATCACGACTCATATTCCGGCAAGGGTTCAGGGCTTAGCCGGATAACCCCGAACAAAACCTTGTCAGCCTAACTCATCCAGTTTATGATACGGTATCATACCCAAAAATATTTGGAGCCTCATTTCAGGTTAGCTTACCCGCCCTCAACATCGTAAGCCTCGTGAACCCCCCCTATCATACATCCACCAAGGTACCTACCCTTCGCAAACTAGGAAATAATCTCTAGCGCAAGCCGGTTCCTACTACAACAACTCGAAAAATCGAACCTCGCGCGAAGACGCCCAATATTCCCTCTCTTTCTTGGATTCGGGGGCCGAACCATAGCGGAGACTAGCCACCTAAACCCTAAGTCAAGACAGAAAAAGAAAAAAAAAGTGTCCGACCTTACCAGCCAAGGCGACTTCAACGTCCTAGCGCGAGGTTCAATCATTCTATCTCTTACAGGATTCCGATTCAAAGCCTTACCCCCCTTCCGCCCCTCCTTCCTCCCTACAGCCGGACCGTGCAAATCCTCGCCCATCAGGCAGGGCGGGAACTACTACACTTGTATCCGTCTTGGCAACTGTCGGAAATCCGGGCTTGTAAAGCTTGACCACTCCTTCATGTCCATTCCCAGCAGTGCATCCGAGCGGCGTTCGATCGTTCTCATCTGGGTGATCGGGGTCGATACCCTTCCGGCTAAGTAGTACCGCTAGCTTGATAACTCTTCATGTCCCGCGAAAGCAACCCACCGGAATAGTGATTGGTCATGCATATCAGCGCGATTAGAGTTGACATCCTTCCGGTATAGTAGCTTGACAACCCCTTCATGCGTAATTCGCCGCCCAAAGGCTTGGTGTACCGCCTTAGTTATCTAGCCTATCGGGTTCGACATCTTCCAGCTTCCCCCAACCTCCCTAATTGTATCATACTTTCTTTACTCCTATCAACCACTGAGGTCTATATATTCAAAGCTCGTAGCTCACTCCTGGATTTATGATTCCCGCCCCTCCCCGAAACTTCACGAATAGCCCACCGTAGATTACCTCTGTACTGAATGCATGTGGGTCGCGGTGGCTTTTATTGCAACCAACATTCCCGGCGTATCTGTAGTAGGTTTGAGGGGCTGGCATACAATGACACTGCTGTTGCTGCCTTCCGGTTAAATTAATGATTCCGCTCGAGTACAGCATGGTTAGGGGATAGATTTCCTGGTGGGTAAGGTGATGGAAGCAAGAATTCGGAAAGGGTTCAATAGAATAGAAGGTACTTTGCGGGTGCAGGTGAGTATTATGTATGCCGGAAAAGATGCCACCAAGGTTAAGTTAGAGTTGATTCTCTTTTTACGTTAATATCGGGAACGCCGTCGGCCATCGGAAAGGGAAATCTTTGCCAATTTATCTACCCGTCCATCTATATATCTATCGCTAGTACGAGAAAACAAGAAGGAAATAAATATCAGTGCATAAGGAAAAAATAGAAAATAGGGATGTTATGTAATACGGGATCTATTGTATAGGGGAAAGAAGATGAGGATAAATAGAGCAAGTTGAGAATGAGGTAGTCCTCTAGTTGCTGGATGTTGAACACGCTGAAAAGAAACCTGCGTGCCTCTACCCATAAATATTAACAAAACTCGGGAGGTTTCGGCGGTATAATTTTACGTACCTGTTGGATTTCCACCGAGGAGAGTAAGAGAGAACGTCAAGGTCTTGTTGTAGGGCAACATAAGGGCTACACAAGGGAAATAAGGAGAATGGCGATGGAGGCGACAGGTATACAAGGCTTCCGGAGACTGACTAAGGATGGCACCAGAAGAGGAAGGACCCCCGCGATTTCAGCATATTAAATTGGATGCCCCGGTTTCCACTTGGCGTTAATTATGCCGTTGCCTTTTGGGTGGCCGGGCATCTACGGGTTCTATAGACTTCCGGGCTCGCAAAAGCTTGACTATACCTTCATGTCCATTTGCAGTAGCACAAACGAGTGGTGTTCGACCCTCCCTATCCGGATGATTGGGGTCGGTATCTTCTCGTTCCAGCAGTAACTTAACCACTCCTTCAAGTCCCTGGGAAGTAGCACATATGAGGGCTGTCTGATTATTGTTGTTTAGGCGATTGGGGTCAACATCCTTTCGGCTAAGTAGTAGCTTGATAACTCCTTCATGTCCGGAATTAGCTGCCCAAAAGAGTGGTGTACAGCTTTGGTTATCTGGCCTATCGGGTTCGACACCTTCCCGATCCAGCAGTAGCTTGACAACCCCTTCATGTCCTTGATCAGCAGCGCACGCGAGTGGTGTGAAACCGTCTTTAGCTGGCCTGTCAGGGTCGACATCGTTCCGCTCTAGCAGTAGCTTGACAGCTCTTTCGTGCCCCTCTCTAGCGGCAGCGCCGAGGGATGTTTCATTAATCGCGTCTGGGCGATTGGGGTCAACATCCTTTCGGTCAAGTAGTAGCTTGATAACCCCTTCATGTCCGGAATTAGCTGCCCAAAAGAGTGGTGTACCGCCTTGGTTATCTGACCTATTGGGGTCGACACCCTCCCGTTCTAGCAGTAGCTTGACAACCCCTTCATGTCCATTTCCTGCAGCCCGCGCAAGTGGTGTACTACCGTGGTTATCTGGCCGGTCGCGATCGACATCTTCTCGTTCTAACAGTAACTTGACAACCCCTTCATGTCCTTGATCAGCAGCGCACGCGAGTGGTGTGAAACCGTCTTTATCTGGCCTGTCAGGGTCGACACCTTCCCGCTCTAGTAGTAGCTTGACAGCTCTTTCGTGCCCCTCTCTAGCGGCAGCGCGGAGTGGTGTTCGATTATTCGCCTCTGGGCGATTGGGGTCAACATCCTTTCGGCCAAGTAGTAGCTTGATAACCCCTTCATGTCCGGAATTAGCTGCCCAAAAGAGTGGTGTACCGCCTTGGTTATCTGGCCTATTGGGGTCGATACCCTCCCGTTCTAGCAGTAGCTTGACAACCCCTTCATGTCCATTTCCAGCAGCCCGCGCAAGTGGCGTACCACCGTACTTGTCTGGCCTATTGGGGTCGACACCCCCCCGTTCTAGCAGTAGCTTGACAACCCCTTCATGTCCTTTTTCAGCAGCGCATGCGAGTGGTGTGAAACCGTCGTTATCTGGCATGTCAGGGTCGACATCTTCCCGCTCTAGCAGTAGCTTGACAGCTCTTTCGTGCCCCACTGTAGCGGCAGCGCGGAGTGGTGTGAAACCGTCTTTATCTGGCGTGTCAGGGTCGACATCTTCCCGCTCTAGCAGTAGCTTGAGTACTCCAGTGTGTCCCTCAAATGCAGCAGCGCGGAGCGGCGTTCGACTCTCGTTGTTTGGGCGATTGGGGTCGACATCCTTTCGGCCAAGCAGCAGCTTGACAACTCCTTCATGTCCAGAATTACCTGCCCAAAAGAGTGGTGTACCGCCTTGGTTATCTGGCCTATTGGGGTCGATACCCTCCCGTTCTAGCAGTAGCTTGACAACCCCTTCATGTCCTTGATTAGCAGCGCACGCGAGTGGTGTGAAACCGTCTTTATCTGGCGTGTCAGGGTCGACATCTTCCCGCTCTAGCAGCAGCTTGACAACCCCTTCATGTCCTTGATCAGCAGCGCACGCGAGTGGTGTGAAACCGTCTT
>Ga0307507_10003348_pt1 | contig 31367 bp, 14 predicted proteins | sample 7_EM_MG_FD_207223 | JGI IMG/M metagenome (GOLD analysis project Ga0307507, IMG submission 207223) | Populus trichocarpa ectomycorrhiza microbial communities from riparian zone in the Pacific Northwest, United States - 7_EM | ecosystem: Host-associated > Plants > Roots > Unclassified | place... | reverse complement strand
TATAAACCCTAAGCCTTAGAGTTTCCTAGGAGCGGAGATCTAGTATCGCAACTTAAATCCTAAGCCTTAGGATTTTCTAGGAGCGGAGATCTAATACTGCGTTGCGAACTCTAAATTTCTGGATTTCCTACTACCTGGGAACTGGTGCTACGTTGCAAATCTTGAACTTTGGAATTTTTCGTAATTGAAGATCTAGTACTATGTTACGAATATTAAACCTCAGGCTTATCTAAAAGTTGAGACTTAGTATTGCACTATAAGCTCTAATACTTAGACTGCCCTAAAGATTTAGATTTAATGCTCTGCTGTAAGCTCTAATGTTTAGATTGCTTTAAGGGCTAAGACCTAATGCTGCGCTGTAAGCTTTAATATCCGGATTGTTCTAAGGGTTAAGATACGGAGCTGCCTTATAAGCTATAATACTAAGCCTGCCCTAGAGACTAATTTCTAATACTATAGTATAGACTTAGATATCCTGGAGCTGTAGGGAGTTGATATCTATTATTATAGTATAGACCCTAATATCTAAGAGGCCGATACTTAATACTAAACAATAACTGACGCTGATTATTGCCCTAGGGCTCTTAATACCTGGCCTAACTTTAAAATCCTAGATATCCGCCCTGTGTTAAAAACTGGACCTGACCGTCGCGTTACCAGGACTAATATCCGTTGTGGGGCTTTGGTGTACTTAGCCTAGAGGTGTTCTGCTAGCTAGAGTTTAGGCTGGCTAGCTGCGCGTTCCTACTAGATATGGGCTAAGAAAGTAATAGTGTTGGCAGTCCTATATGCGGATTTTCAGCGGATATCAATTAAGGTAGCTAGGCTACTTATATTTACGGACTTTGAGCTGCCAATACTATACGCCTCTCCGCTACCCTAGACTGTGGTAATATCCGCTCTACGCTATCTTTTGATTTGCTTATTAATGCTAATAGCTAGCTTTCTGCCTGATTTACCTTTTCTACCTCCTTTTAAATAAAGGTAATAAACTTATTTAAATTATTACCAAGCTAACCACAATTCTAATTAGGTAGGTTTTTCTTAAGTGCCTTATAGCTAGTTATATACCAGGCGCAGCTGTAAAGAGCGGTAATTTGCTTATCAGATATAATATAGCTTAAGGTCGGATTCTAAATAGTATACTAATATTTCTTCTCTATCTAGTTACAGAACCAGTTTTTTATGCTTACGGCAAAGGCCTTTTGTTATATCTTCCTTGGAATCCCCTCTATATACGGCTTATGGATATTAAACTCTTTAAAAGCCCGTAAAGTAGAATTATAGTTAGAGCAACAACCCTGGCCACTAGTGGACGGAGACTGCTCCTTATAGTTCTCTAATATAATCTTTTGTAAGCAGCCCTTTTCCTCATTCATAAGAGTATATATATAATGGGAGAGAGCTGCTCTTTTTTTAGCTTTAGTCTTTAGGCGCCGCGCTGGCTTCTTTAGTAGAATATCCATAGGTAGGACTATAGATGTTCTACCTGGACTAAGCTCTTGTCCTATATTAGATATAGATGTATTAGAATTAGCATTGCTATATATAGACACTCTTAAAGATATATTACTAGCAAAATCAGCAGCCCTGTCCTCTTATAACACCTGTCGCTCGACACGATATTCGCGGCTAAGTTGACTTGGCTGAGATCGGAAGGCTCTACTAGTACGACCGCGATTTTTGGCTGGCCCAGCAATATCCTTACGCGGACCTTTATACTAATCCTTAATTAGAAATATCGCCTTACCTTTTTAACCACTACTATGAGCACCGTGTCCAAGTCGTTGCTATATTATGTTAATGGACTTGTCTCTATACATGCAATACTGCACGATATAGTTGAAATTAGGAATATTAGCGCTATAAGCAAGTGCGTTAGAGGAGAGTAGAATGCGGATTTTAGAGTTAGGTTTTCTTAACTCCTTATATAGTCTATCTTTATCCGTAATAGCTAACGATGTATAATAAAGCTAAATAGCTCTTCTAGCCTACGCTTCCTGGTACCCGTAATATATTAACTATAAATAAATTATGTCCCTCCCTAGTAATATTAGGTCCTTTAAATTAAGAAAGATAATTGTCTTTAGGATCTGGTGGGGAGTTAGCGTGTATTAGATTCCCTGCTTGGCGGATATAGCGGTATACGCGCGGTCTATAATAAAGTATAAGCTCTTAAAGAACTTCTTACTTCCTTGCTTGATATATTCTCTAATAATTAATAGATCTAGCCGGTTAATTGATATCTATACTATATTAATATTATTTCGAAAGCCTACCAACTCTTTAATAATCTTGAACGTTGTATTGTTAAGTGTTGTAGTATAAGCAAACTAAGGCCTCCGCCCTAATAACGACCGCACTTTCTATAGCTGTGTATATGAACTCCGGAACGAACCCCCCTAATTAGCTATAAGGTGCACCTTATTAATTACTACTAAGCCAATATGCGCACGAAAGGTAGGGTTGGTAAAAGTCTTATAGAACCTTTTACCAACTAACAGTTCTGGCGATATTAAAATATGGGTGTATACTCTAATGCGGATTTCCCGTAAAAGACATACGGATATTATCTTGGTGTATATATAAACTAGCCTTGTTTTAGGAAGCTCCTTAATCTTTACCTTCTACTCTATACTAATTGCATTAAGTGGCAAGATAATAATTACCACTAAGGCCTGAAGAAGATATGGCATTGCTTATATTATTATACTCTTGCTAAATAAGGTTCTTGTAATAAGTATTATATCTTTTTCCTTAAACAGTAGCCACCTAAGGGCTTTAAGCTGCTCCGCACGTCCGTAATATGGATATAAAAAAGCAATAGCCTTATTAACCTTACTTAGCTACCGGGCCTTGCTCTCTCCGCGAAGCGCAAGAAGCTGATTTTAAAGGTCCTATAGCCGTCACTTCTAGTCTATTTTATAACTCCTCCGAGTCTGATTATCTAACACCTAATGTGGTCGCGGCTGTTTTAGTACCTTATTTGACTTCCTCCCTCTCCGCTTAGTGGGTTTTGGTGCTGGCATATAATAGATTTGCCTGGATATCCGTGGCTTAGTGGTTGGCGCGTGATAAGGTTTTAGTGGGTGTTACACACTACAATGCTGACGCTATATGTCCGCCAGGCTATAATAGGTTCTTTAGGGTGGCTATTATGGATCTATGGGGGTTTAATATATATTAGCTAGCGTTTAATAAAGTTATATATGGTTACAGAATTGCTAATAACGCGTTTTTTTTTTAAATAAAAATGATCACAAGACCTAAAAATACCTAAGTAATAAAAATGATATATTCTAAAAGCCTACGTTCTATTGTATAATCGATTAACTTTAGGGAATGATATAAAGTCCTAGTATTAAGTTATTTTAATATCCGCAATCTCCATAATGTGGATTTCGTCGGAAATCTAAGAAACTTTGGAAATGTGGCTTAGATGTGATTCTGGTGGTTTCGCACAAATGTAGTTAGTTAGCTTGCGGACTAATTGAAAATCCGCACCAACAGAATTACGTCTGAGCTTGCTGAGGTAAGAGCTGTTCACTAGTTCCAAGATTGTCCTTATATTAACAAGTTGGTTCGATTAAAGGACTAGAAATTAGACAAAGCTACAGCTAAGAAGGTTAAGGAAAAGATTGCTAACGCCCTAGAATGGCATAAGCGAATACTAGAGAAGGTTAGGAAGTAGTCTTTAGAAAAGAAAGCTGCACTAAACCAAGACAGAAGTTAAAAGGAAGATAATAGTACCTTTGTAGTATATTAAATAGGCGCCTATAAAGCAGGCACTAACTACAAGCTACACAATAGCGTGATTTTTAATAGCGGAACCACAATATACGTTATTAACAATCGATTAAGGTTCGTTAACAAGCTTTAACCAAGTAATAACTTTATATATGCTGGAACGGGCATAGATTTAATTAAGGGTGTAGGGACGGCAGTTATTACTATCTAGACGCTATTAGGTCCTAGAAAGATCTTCTTAGCTAGCGCAGCATATATACTAGCCTTTTATATAAATTTAGCCTACCTAAAGAAGTTTAATAAGAAGAATATATAGTAGGACAATAAAAGGAACCTACTATATTACAAGAACGATTATAAGATATTTGCCTTTTGCGAGAGCCATTATAACTAATCAACGCTTAAGTACAACGAATTATAACTAAGGACCCCAAGTAAGGCCTTATTCGCAATCTAATCGCGAGACCCCCTTCCTAATTAGGAAATATCAGGCGAACTCTAGTATAAGAGACTGGGCCATGCAGGACCTAACGCGATTAAGCATTTACCCTAAAAAGCAGGTGGTGCGAAACTTTAAGGTCTAGTGACGATTAACTATAAGACCTATGCTGTTAGCAAGGCTCACAAAATTGTATTAAGAAGAACGCCTACTAGTAAGGCTACTAGGCCCTTCTACTAAGTGCATATCGACTTATTTCTAGAGATTGTGGCGTACAACGGTTATATCTAGACAATATACTTCTATAACGAATATCTGTGTATAAACGAGGTAGAGACCTTCGCCTATAAGTCATCGACGACGCAAGCAATTATACGATATTCGAATAGGGTAGAGCGTTAGTATGACCTAAAAATCGCAATAATTTAAATCGATGGCGAAACGTCCCTAGGTGGCGAGTTCAACGCTTGGAGGACTTAAAAAGGAATACTGTTAGAGAAATCGGCCCTATATATAAAGTCTTAAAACGGTTCTGCTGAACGTTTTAGGGGGGTAATTATTATCAAGTCTTAGTATATGCGAATTAAAGCTCGACTACCAGAAGAACTATGGCCAGAGGTTACTAGAGCTGTAATGTATTTAATTAATTAGACACCAAACGCCCAGCTTGGCTAAATAACACCTTTTAAAAAGCTTTAGTTAGTACTAGGGTTCTTGCCATTAAAGCTGAATATAGCTTACCTATAAATATACAGCTGCAGAGCTTACCCGCTTAAATACAATATCCTACGTATATAAAAGCTTGAGCTAAGGGCTTATATTGGATACCTAGTTGGGTACTAGTTAACAAATATCTATAGGGTCTATATACCCAGCGAAAAGAAGGTAATTCGAACAAGAGACGTGACGTTTAATAAGCAGTTGCTCTATAACAACAGTTAGCCAGATCTCGCGAATCTGCTCCAAAAACGAGCTGATTAAATTTTGGAGGTAATTAATGTGTCAAGTAGCAATAGGACGCTTTAGGAAGAGCTTGACGAGATATTAGATAAGGAGGACAAGACGTTAGATAAGGAGGACAAGGTAGATAGTGGTGGAAGTTAATAGGTGGATACTAATAAAAATATAGATTAAGATAATAACGTAATCAGCCCACAATCCTTAAAGGATAACTCTATACCTGGCCTCCCTACCCTAGCTAAGACGCCAGAACCTCAATTAAATACTATAAATATAGAGCCATTAAGTTCCTTAATTAATTAAAGACCCTAATTTAAACTTGTTCCTAAAAAAGAAGCCTATCCAAGACAGGAGATTATAGGCAATGTAGGCGATATTAATATTATAGAAGGTAAAAGAACTAAGAAGCTCTTAACGCGTCAAGTAGCTTACCTAATAGATATTAAGCAATTAGATACCCTTCCTACCTTCTATAGAGCCTTTACTACTAGAATTAGACATAACCAGAAGCGATTATACCGTAATAAGCTTCTACCACTACCACGTAGCTAGAAGGAGCTTCAAGCTTACCCATATAAAGATGGCTTCATGGAAGCCGCCAATAAGGAATACAATGATCTTAAGCAGTAAGGGATATTTGAGTCCGTTAAACGGACAGCGTCGCTTAACGTTATACCTGTTACCTAGGTGTTTACTTATAAGTTTAACACTAATAGATATCTTATTAAATTTAAAGCCCGTCTTTGTGTACGAGGTGACTTATAACGACTTAGTAAAAAGGACACGTATGCAGCAACCCTTGCAGCAAAAATATTTAGAGCCATAATGGCGATCGTCGCTGCATTTAATTTGGAGACTTGGCAGTGTAATATAGTTAACGCCTTCGCTAACAGCCTTATTAATAAGATAGTCTATATTGAGTTTCTAGATGGCTTTTAACAGAAGGGCAGGTGTCTGCTCCTTTAAAGAGCTTTATATAGCCTCTAACGATTACTACTGCTTTGGCTTAATGAGTTTTTAACTACCCTAACGTCCCTAGGTCTGATAGCAGTTAATAGAGAATTATGTCTATTTTACAACAACTAGCTGATCGTGTTCTTCTATGTTAATAACATTATGGCAGCCTACCGCATAGAAGACTTACCAAAGCTTTAACTCTTTAAGGAACAGCTAATAATAAAGTATAAGATTAAGAACCTAGGAGAACTAACCTAGTTCTTAAGAATTAGAGTTCTTTACGATTAACCTTAATAGAAGCTCTGGCTCTGCCAGGATTCCTATATTAATAAGATTGCCAGCACCTTCCATCTAAAAGACTTTTGACCAGTATATACACCAATAAGTATGGAAGATCTCTTGCCTAATCCAGAACAGGCCTCCGAGCAGCAGGTCTATATATATCAAAGGAAGGTCAAATCGCTACTCTACGCCACCTACATTACACGACCTGACGCCGCTCGAGTCTCGAGCAAGCTCTCAGAATTCCTTCGCAATCCGTCGCCCCTACACAAAGCCACAGCCAATCGAGCAATTGCATACCTATATTAAAAGAAAACTCTTGCGATCGAATACTCAAGCAGAAATATTAGAAGTTAGATCGTCGTCCAAGCAAGTAATACTGCATTTAGCGATAATCCTATTAGTTAGAAGAGCACCAAAGGCTTTATATTTTTACTATTTGGGGGAGTAATTAACTAGCGCTCCACCAAGCAGAAGACTGTTATAATATTAAGCACTAAAGCTAAACTTAAAGCTCTATCAAACACAGCTACCAAATCAATTTGGTGGCAGCGCTTTTTTTAAGATATGCAACTCCACACAAGTAAGGAGCATACAATTGGCTACAACAATTAATAGATAATTCAACTGCTTACTAAAAACGGACCTCAGTTAAATATAAAGCTTCGTTATATAGATATCCACCAGCACTGGCTTCGCCAAGAGGTTTAGAAAGGCTTAATTGTGATTAAGTGGGTTCCTACTACTAATATAACAGCTGACGGTCTCACAAAGGTCCTATTAAGGCAGAAGCATAAAAGCTTTATTTAATAACTAAATTTGGTTAATATTAAGACTCTATTATAGTTGGATTTAATTGTACTATTTAACCAATTTATATAATTTCCTTATCAAGTTTTTCTTTTAGATGGTTTCTATTTGGTTTAACACCATGGATATTTCCTATTTAGGTATGTCTAGCTGATCGTTACCTAGTCGGTTAGCTAGGGGGGTGTGTCAACCCGAATCAGGTCCTTACTGCCCCGACTTAGCTACCTACCCGTTAACTCAGTCATTAAGTTAGTCGTTAAGTTAGTTATTAACTCGGTCACCTACTTCTTGTTTCCATTGCCACCCCCTACCCTCCTTCTCTTTCCTTTCCTACACCTTTCCTTGTGTATATATAGAGGTCTTAGAACCACGTTTCAATAGACAGAGTCCTCATTCAATTCCTATGACCGGTGCACGGATATCCGGTCGACAATAAGTCCCAAGATTCAACCCGGCGGATATCGGTGTAGTCCCACTCGAGCGTTTTGCTGGTCGTGTTGCCTCCATGGATATGGTTGGTAAGATGACGGACAAGAGGTTCATGCGGAAGAGATAGAAAATTGAAGATACTTAACTTAGCCATAGTTACAATGAGTGAGCTATTTTGAGATGAAACAATATAATGCTGGCTTGAGGATAAATCGAAGTAAATAACTCTACTTCTGTCAAACGGAAGATCAAGAATGAGAACTCTGTCTATTAAAGGTGGTTCAAGGGCCTCTATATACACTGCTCAGTGTGGATTTGTCGACCTGGAGCATGTCTGCCTAGTGGCTTGACTATGTCAAGACTAGATTTGAATCCTTCGTAGGCTTCAAGATGTCGAATGAAGCTAGATTAGAAGTAGTTAGAGCGTTTAAACGGCAAGGCCGAGGTTTTGCCGCGAACTTTTAGGGATGCCCTCCTAACTTCAACTTCCCATCAACACTGAGTAACTGCAGCATGGGTTCGGATTCAGTATCTGGAGCTGCAAACACTGCAACCAAGGCAGGCAATGTACTGACATCGTCACATGCAAAGAGGAAGCGCGTCTACTGCCAAGGTAATGATGCGATTACCCTCGCGCTTGGAGTAAAACGTCGACGCGCTAACTCAACTATCCTTCAACTACTCGATAATAATATCCGACTACGAGAAGAAGCAGCTATGCCGAAAACAATACCTCCTTCTTTCCCGGACGGCTCACATCTGCTGCGCAAATTCGAGTATTCTGAGTCGGAAATCAGGATTCTCGAGGTTATTGGGTCTGGGGATCATGCGGTGGTGTACCGCATTGCTGCTGGAGAACGCACTTTCGCTCTCAAGGTTGTAAGTATTCGCATATTATACGAGATCAAGCCGTTCGTCTAATCAATAACCAGCATAAATACGCCAATAAAGCCATATCGAAATCCGGGACACCCAAACCAAACATTTTCTTCGAGACCGAACGAGCCGCGTACTCTCAACTTTCCCCTTTTAGCGAGTCCCCGCTCGCGCCAATACCAACGTGCTATGGTTACATAAATTTTTCCCAACCACCGCAGGTAAATCGACCGGGCAGTAAACCACGGAAGCTGTTGAAGTCGACAACGTACCGACCTGCTCTATATACTGTGTTTCTCGTGGATCCGGAGGACAACGAATCAGTACAGAATAAACTTTGGAGGGATTATTTCTTAAATGCGTCTGGAAACTGCATTCTTCAGGGTCTGGTTCTCGAAGACATTGTGGCAGCCCGGCCACTCTGTGATAATGATGCATCGAATCTCGACATCCTTCGATCTGGTCGAGAAGGCCTTAAAGCTATCCACGAGCAAGGAGTGTTACACGGCGACGTGAAGAATATCCTTAATGCTATGGTATTATCAGTCCCAGAGACCCGCATCCGTTGGATCGACTTCAGCATGGCGCTCATTGGCGGGGTCAGCTTTGCAAAGGACGCTTCTCGAGAAATCCGCCTCTGGAATCGCTACTTTCGGGGTTTGAAACAGCGGCTAAGCTATTAGGAGTCAGCGCCGAGACTTCATCACAAGAACTGGTTGCAGCATGTTCTTCTAAGGGAAAGACCGGTATTAGGATGAGGTGTCCACGTCAGTCAAAAGGTAATACTACCACATGATGTCAGCGAGGGAGATGATGACGACCAAGCTCGGAAGGGAAATTCCCACCATTAGCCGTCGAGAGAAGTTCCGGCAGGTCAGCTAAGCATGGCAATGCTTTTTAGGGTTTCTGTCCGCATATCAGGGGGTAGGGACGAGTAGAAGAACCAAGCAGAAGCGGCAGGTGTGTGAAGAAGAGATGCAGGTTGCGCAGTTGGCCCGGTGAAAGCGGTTACGCAGGGCGGATATTCATGCCGAGTTAAAGAAGATGTTGGGGAGTGCGGCGCGGTCCCGGGGATTGCAAGAGCCCGTGTTGGAAGCCATGAAGCACAAGAGTCCCATTTTGGGCGTGGCAGGGAACTCAGCGTTGCCCGCCGAGAATGAGTTCCGGCACCACCATTGTTATCGCCCTATTGGTTTCATCGCAGGATCATATACAGTCAAGTCTCTTTAATACGATACCGTTTGTTCGGCCGAACGTATCGTAATACCAATGGTATTGCTATGTCAGGAGTCACGTGTAGGGTGAATAAGCAGGAAAAACAGGGACTTAATGCCTAAAAAGGTTTAAGATATCTACCTCACGGGCCAAATAGGGCTCTTCCCCATACAAATTCCCTACTGTTTATACCGATATTGGTGGTAGGTGCTTAACGATATTGTCAAAAGCCAGATTATCGTAATATCACACCAAAAAAGGCTTGATCAAGGGGTATAGATCGTAATGTAGAGGATATCGTTATATGCCCCATATCGTATTAAGAAGGTTTAACTGTAGTGGAACAATGTCAGCAGTTGGGCATTTCGTATATAAAGTTGGATTCCCGACAGTGCCATCTCGCCAGCCAGGTTGTCTCCGTGACAGGGGGTCAGTCTTACCTACAACCCCGCGTAACACGAGAGGCTTAAAATTAAAATGGGAACATAAAGGGAAAGGGACTAAGGTAAGTCGCACTAGAGAGGTAGAGGATATAGCCGAGGGTTAAAAAGAATTTTATTAAGGTAAGGAAAGGAGGTAGAGCCGAAGGCCCTGTATAAATACACGAGAAATAAGCAAATTTTCCAAGGAAAATTTCTGAAATTGCCGACTTACAGCCGGCAATTTCAGTTCCTTGGAAAAGTTTTACTTATTTCTCGCGCCTGCGGCGGGCTTTTGTCCTTTGGGACGAAGTCCTTTTGGGACGAAGTCCTTTTGGGACGAAGTCCTTTTAAAAACTAAGTAGCTGCCTACTACTGCCCTGCTACTGCCCTGCTACTGCCCTACTGTCATAGTGGTGACGTAAGGCTGCGTTCACGTGATAATCGCGTGATATAGATTCACACAATTGATCACGTGACGTATATTACAATAGCTATTCACGTTGTTGTCGTCGTCGTTGTCTTCTTCCTTAAGCAACAGCACCATCACCATCACCATTACTACTGCCGCTGCTGCTGCCGCTCCTGTCGCTCCCCCCCCCGGCCAGCTTTACGGCCGTCAATCAGCCCGCCGCCCTCCTGCAGCCCGCCGCCCTCCCGCCGCCCACCGCCCTCCCGCCCTAGAATCCCTCGCCTACCGCGCTTGCTGCCGCCGCCAAAGCCACCACCGCCAACACGGCTACAATATGGGCGCTATGTCCCCTGCCGCGTGTCCGGGGCGTATCTCTACGGTAGGCTCCTAGCCTAGGTAGAGCTCTTAGGGTCTACTAGGGGGTCCGCCTTAAGGCCAGGACCCTAAATATAGAGGCAGCCCTAGCGTAAAGCTAGGGTATAGTAGCCCTATAGGCTTATACGTTATATATATAGGGTGGTGGCCTATTTATAGAGTATATACTAGTTATAGGCTAGCTATATAGTAGCTATACTAACTACTATTATAGCAGTAAAGGGGTGCGCTACTCCTTTTAGGCTTATAAGTTAATAGGTTAAATAATAAAAAGTATAACTAATAAAGATAATAGTGTTTGCCTTTACTATAGCTATTACCCTACTAGTTTACTACGGCTGCGCTTCTTTCTACGCCTTAGTGCCTTTTACTACTACTACTACTAATAATAATAATAATAATAAGGAGAAAGAGGAGGAGGCCCTATCTACCTATATCTATCCCTACTTTAGGTAGCGCTAGTAGATTATAGGGCTGCTTTACTATTTAGTAGATATAGTTAAGGAGTATAAAGAGAAAGATAAGAAGTAAAAGAGAGAGAGTAAAAAGGAAGGGGAGAGAAGGGAGAAAAAAGGGGGTATTTACTAAACCCTATAAGGCATTTATAGAAGTTTTACTAGCCCTATAAGGTAGTTATAGAAGTAGTTATTTAATAAAATAATATACTTTATTATTGTTGGTATGCTTTAACATAGTGCAATAGACGTAATATATATGTAGTATGGTATATAGTTAGATTCTTATTGTTCTATCTATACGTTTTAATAATATATATACACGTCTTGTGTAGATTATATGCTCTATATATATAATATATAAAACGAATATCTACTAATACTGGAGCAACTCTAAAGGAAACCAAATCGTACCATTCCCGTTATTTATAGCGTATACGCAATAACTGGCTCTTCCGTCTATAATATATAGTAGCTTCTCCTTTAATCCTATCCCTGTTATATAACGCCTATAATAGCTCGCACAAGGTAAGAAAACGGGAAGAAAAGGTATATATCGTTAACTTGGTTACTTGGTTAATATATACACGGAGTAGAATAGGATTTAGGTAATAGTTTTAGTAGAACTTAGTAGGATTTAATAGACTTAGCAGAATATAGCAGAATGCCATAGATTGCTATTAGATTGCCGCTCGCGGTCGGTCTCTAATTGCTAAGTTAGTAGAAATAGGTAGACGTGTGTAAAGTGTTATAGGGGTGTCCCATAACAATTGCTATCTAATAAAGATACTAAGCTAAGGAGAAGAAGGAGAATTGTTAGGGGTAGTAAGTAGATATATCGCGAGGGCCGCTAAGGCGCTAGTAGTAAGCGAGCTAATAGCGATTTTCTATCCTAGGGATAGAAAATCCTAATTAGCTAGTTAAATTTAGAGTCTATAAAATATAGCAGGTGGCGTACCCTAGCACTATTATAACGCTAAGCCAAATCTAAGTTTGTTTGTTTAACCTACTCTATAGTCTATAGTTTTAAGTAATTGGTATTAATTAACTTCTTAAGGGCCGCAGATGCCTTGCTCTTAGTTATTAAGTTAATAGGGTTGCTATTACTATCAATCTACTTAACTTCCGTAATCTCTCTACGCTCGTATGACTAATAAAGACATATAATGTCTATTATAAGACGTTTCTCTCGTGTAGTGCCTAGCTTGAAAAGACATTTATAGAGTAATTTTAAGTTGGTGTAAAGTATAAGTAGAAGTTCGATCTATAGGAGTTATTTAATAGTTAACTTAATTACGGCGCTAATATTAAATCTATGGGCCATTGCGTAGAGTTTTAAGGCTAGTACGCTTCTAGTAACTTTTTTGTACTTAATTAATAACTAGTAGATAATATTAGCCTTATATAACGCGTCCTCTAATACTAGTATATATCCTATTTGTGACAAGAGGTCCTTATTATTGGTAAATAAGGCGTTAGTAAAAGCAAGTAGGCGTAATATATTAATGTCCAATTTAACAAATATAAGGCCTCTTATTAGGTTGTTAATCTGTAATTATAGTTGTTTATTAAGTTTGGTAATATCTTCCTTCTTAGGGTTAATTACCTAGGTGGTAAAAGAGAGGTTAAAGGAAGCTTCTAGTTAATATATAGAGGCAATATATGCACCTCTTACGCGTTACGCAACGTATTATTCCTTTATAGTTAGTATATTATAGACAATGCCTCTTAAGCTTGTGGTTATAGCTATTTTGCCTAGGTAGACCGTATTTAGGTTCTTATACTAGTATTCCTAGGTTATTATAATATTGCCTTCCCAAGAGAGTTGGATAATGCATTTATTAAATTTAAGTAATTGCTTAACTATAAGTTGCTCGCGCTCTTTTATAAGAAATTAAGCCTTTTCTAAATATTGTTGCTCTGCGTCTACAAAGGTAGTATTAGCCAGGAATAGAGTGTCGTTAGTTTAAAGGCCAACAATGCCAAAGTAGTTAGGAGCATTGCTCTATAGGAGGCACGGGTTGTATATTAATAAGTTTATATTTAATTCCTTAATATAGTGATTATGGTAGGTTGTAAACCAGTAATTGCCTACTTCTGGAATACCGTATAAAGGCTTAATTACCTTTAGGATTAAGTTCTTTTTAATGCCTAGTTGGCTTCCTAACTTATAAGGTAGCCGGATATAGAAGTCTTGGTTTAGCTTTATAAGAGACTGGATATACGCCTAAGAGATATCTTATAGGTATAACTGTGTGCCGTTACCTCGTAGTATCGCTGCGATGTATAGAATAAGGCGTTGGCTAACTCGTTAAATAGTGGGTAACTAGGTTAGTATAATACCCTTTTTAAAATTATTATATGCTTAGACGACGAGTCTTAATTTCTTAAAGGCTTTATTAGTACTAGGGTTCTTAATCTTATCTATAAATCATAAGTTAAAGATTCTAACTCCTACGGGTACGTCCTAAGGGTTAATTATCTTAAATATGCCCTTTTTAATTAGTCCTATGATTTCCTTTTAACGGGACGTTTTAAATTGCTTATAGTTACTATCCTCTTGCAAGAATACAGTAATGTCGGCAGTATTAATATAAGGGGGATACTTGCGGGGTCTTCCTCTTTCTTAGCAAGGTGGTTGTGCTTCTTTATTTTCGGTAAGGGACGGTTTCTGTATAGAGACGGTTTCTATAGACGGTTTATATATACGGACAGTTTTGTTAACTTAAATATTATTAACTTAGGTGCCGTTATCTTAAATATCTTTAACTTAAATATTTCTAGGGTCTGTTAAGTACGGTTTAACAGTAGTGCTACGGAACTTCGTAGGGCCGCTAGGTAGGTTAACAGCACACGTTTCTCCTTTAATATTTAGTAGGTTATATAGTCCTGCCCAGTATCTAGGTTGTCCTATATTACCTTCTCTCCAAACCAGTACTAAAGAGTTAAGGGGTAGGTTATAAATTGCGGTAGTGCTAGGGCCGTTATGTATATTAAGTGCATCTACGACCTGGCGTTCCGCTTGTATTTTCTTTACTTCCTCTATAGCTTTCCTAAATGCAATTGCACGCTATATTACTATAGGTAAAGGTGCGTTGGAGTCTATTATTTAGGGGTACGCTCCAAATACTAATAGTATGGGTATTAGGCCGTCTGGTCCTACGGAGTTATTAATTGCTTTAAAGGCTATTTGCAGTGCTATATTCTTATTAATTCCTAGTATCTTAGAAGTGATAATGTGGTATATACGTTATAAGGGGCCGTGGTAACGCTCTACTATGCCAATTAAGTTATGAGCTTCAACCGGTACGCTCTTTATAGTAGTGCCTATGTTAACCGTGTATTGTTTAAACTCTTTACTAATAAAGTTCTTTCCTGCGTTATATATAATTACATCTGGGGGGCCTAGGTATGTATTAATCTAGCACACTTGTAATATATCCTATATATGCTTAGCGCTGATATTCTATAGCCATCTACCTATTTAAAATCGGGTGCCTTTATTAATGATATAAAGTACGGGCTTGCTGTTAATGTATATAATGTTAATAATAATATAGTAGTTAAAATTAACGTTGTTCTTTAAGGTGAATCTAAATCTGCCTAGTAACTTTCTGTGCTTTTAATAGTACAAGCAGTAGCAGGTAATATACTTGAGGGTCTTACAATTAGCATTGTTTTTATAGCCAGCGCGGTCTAATATTCTTTTAAGTCGCTCTACTAACGGATGTCCAAAGCGTTAGTATAGGCGTTATAATTCTACGTTAGTTAAATAGCATGGGTTTTGGTTAAAAGACTCTATAATAAATATGTGCAATAAGGTATCCTATAGTAGAAACAGGTGTCCGAATTAGCGTATAACTGGTACGGTTTTTAAGGGGGTTATTAGGACATTCTTTAGGTTGTTAAAGTACACTTATAAGTTATCTATATCCGCTAGGCAAAGCAGGAAAGGGGTGTTAACTTTAATAATATGGAACTCTACTATACCTATTAGTATAGCTATCTTGATAGAACTAATAGAAGATGTAGAACCTATTCTAAACTATACACTAACTGTGCCTTTTATGGACTCGTTTAACTGTACTTTATTAATCTTCTAAAGTGCAAGAAACTGACTGTATCCTACTATAGAACGTTTGGAGGCTCTAGTATTAATTATTACACCCATAAATTTTGTGGAGGTGTAGTGTGAGGTTGTATTATACGCAAACAGGTCTGTGTTAGTAGTGAATATATCTATTATAGTATTAATGGTTATAACTGCGTGGCTATAAGCTCTGTTGGCCAGTTCTAAAGCTATAGCGGTTGCATTATCTAGTTCAATTTCACCGTATAAAGTATAGTATACTGTGGTCTGGTTGTCCTTATTTAGTAGAGTATTAGGGTCCATATTAATTACCAGAGCGTTAAATGCGTCGGTGATTTTATTATCCTTATCGTTATCCTTGTCGTCGTTGCCTTTATAGTCTATAATGTATTGCTTTATTTGCTCCTAGAAGCGGTTCTTAAACTTATTCTTAAATTTAGTCTTAGACTCTTCTTATTTCTCCTTAGTATATTTCCATAAGCAACATCCTTCCCTGTTATATACGAAGCAATGTAGTTTCTATCGGTTGCGGTTATACGGGGGGTTACTGCGGTTGTTACGGTTGTTATAGTTGTAGTTATTGTCTCTTCTATAGAATTGTCGGTCCGTAAAGAAAGCTTATATCTTCTCCGTATGCTCTTTCTTGTATGCTATAATAGACGATTAAAGTTTATTAATAAGGGCTCTAAGGTTATCTGGTAGGTTAGAGACTGTATATCTACATACTAGTATTCCCTAGCAAGAAGTGACGATTTTGTTATAAAGGAAGTTTATGGTTTGTAAGGTAGGTCTAAGGCCATGCTATAGTTAACGAAGTCTATGGATTAGCAATTAAAGGTATTTGCTTATAAATTTGTCTGTATTTTCTGCCATTACTGTTATAAGTGTAATGGTATTCCACTTGTCTAGGTTCTTGCGTTGAAATCCTAGTCCTTTAAAGAAATTCTAAAGGTATTTGCAAGCTTTAGTAAATAGTAAATAGGATAGTTGGTTTGTATAGAAGTGGTCTAAAGCTAGTCCTTTTAGCATAGTAGGGAATGCTTTAAGGTAAGCTTCTTAGGGTACGTCCGCTTGATTACAGATATTATAGAATATTATTAATTTATAGTTAAGGCTTTTGTTTATACCACCGTATTTCTACTCCTCCGTGTATATCTTAGCTGCATTCGCAATTTCCTTGCTATAGCCAGTTATAGTAACAGGGCGGTTCTCCTCGTCCGTAGGTTGTATATAGAGTTGCTATATTATTATTGTAGGTTAAGGTATAACAGATAGTGTAAAGGTAGAGGTAGTCGTATATTAAGGTATAGCGGGAAGTATAGGCACTAAGGAACGTCCTGCTTATCGCTCCTCCGGGGTTCCGTGTGTCTTGTAGTACTTAATACGTCTTAACTTAATACCTGTGCCGAACTTATCCTTAAGTGCATTTATCTTTTCTCTAGTCTATTCTGTTTGGTCTTCTTCTTATGCTATGTTATATAAGGACTGGGGAAGTAATTTGCCTTATTTATAGTTGGCGTTAACCTATACTCCTCTAATATTTATACAATTACATAGTTTCTGAAGCCAATATAAGGAGATTTTCGTAAAGATATTAACCGTAAAGTCTTTAAAATCTCCTTAGAACGACTTCTAGAGTATTAAGTCTATCTGGTTATATATCTCCGTATATACATATATCTTGCATTATATGTAGTTAGTTAGCTCGTCCTTAGTAACTTCCATTAGGTTAATTCCATCTTCCTATTTAGTTGCTTCTTCCTCCTAGTCTTTCTCTGTTTCTAACATCTTATGTTTTATATATTATTCGGGTAAGGTAAGGTGTTTCGATTTATAAGGTAAAGGTAGGGGGGGCGGTTAAGGAGGCGGTTAAGAAGGTGGTTAAGGAGGTGGTTTAGGGGCGGTTTAAGTTATTAAATAGGGTAAGGTGTTCTGCGCAGTAATTCTTCTAAAATAGATAGAACGAGATATCTAGAAGTTGTTGTGGATACTAGACAAGTACTCCTAGGTAGTTTCTCTTCTTCTCTTTAACTGAAATAGGCTGATATAAAAGGTGGATAAGTACAACTATCTTCTAATCTGCTGCAAGGTGGACAGTATAACTGTCTTCTAAGCTATCTGCGTGTTTCCTAATCTGTGCGCGCTCACTAATTAGTGTTGGTATGCTTTAACACAGTGCAATAGACGTAATATACGTACAGTGCGGTGTATAGTTGGATTCTTGTCGTTCTATCTACACGTCTTGATAATACATATACGCGTCTCGCGTAGATCACGTGCTCTATGTACGTAATACATGAAACGAATATCTACTGATAATTATAAAAGTAATACCTCTAGATATATAATATTAGTAGTTATAATATCCCTATTCTATAGCAGTAATAGTAAAAGCCTAGCTATATCTATTACTTTTAATAGCGCAATATATAGCTGCCTATAGGTAAAGACTAGTATATATAAGTTAATACTAATAAAGTTAAAAGACTGTCCCTATAACTTATTTATAGTTATAGTAAAGTATAACTAGATTAGAAACTACTTTTTATTAATAATAAATAGTAGTTCTTCTTTTATAGAGGTAAGCTTAATATAAGGGATTAGCTATAGCTAGTTATAAAAGCTACTACTAAGTATTTAAGTTTTAATATAGTAGCGGCCTATATGCGTAATAACTATATAGGTACTATTATAGAGCCCTTTATTAGGGTAGAGGTTTTATAAAAAAAGTATAAGTATATCTACCTTTAGGGAAAGCTTTAATAGAGATAAGCTATTAGGGTTAAATATCTATAGAAGCTCCACTAGTAGTAATTCTATATAATTTTCTTCTTCCTTATTTTACTTTATAGAGTTTATAAAATAAAAGGTACTTAGGGAGCTATAAAGCCGTAGAAGGATAGCGTTATTAATCTTAGCTATAGTATTATTATAAATAGTTAGGATAGTGTAATTATAAAAGGTATTAGGGGTAGTATATGCCTAAGTAAGTAGTTATAGAGGGTATATATACCTATAAAAGGGTTCCTAGGATTATAATAGGGCTATACTAGGTAGAATATTAATGCTACTAGATAGGGATATATTATAAAATAAGCTCTATACCTAAACTATAAACTACTAATTAACCTTACCCTAGTAGATATATATATTTAACTATAGAAATAGTATATAGAAGGTAGGCTAAAGGAATAACTATTATAGGTAGGTACCTATAATAGCTACGCAGTTCCTCTATAGAATAATAAATAGTATTTAAGTAAAGTTACTACCTAAGATAGTAAGGAGTCCGTTAAAGGTAGAGTTATTAGAATGGATATTAGTAAGCATATAGTATACGGCCTTAAAGTAGTAGTAGTGCTATATTGGCACCTTATCCTAAATAAGTAGAGAAGTATAGTATAAAAGCTTAGCTAGATTTAAGCTTTTAGAGATATTATAAGTAGACTCTTTATATAGATTAAAAGGTATCTAAAAATAGGAGTGGGTAGTATAGCTACTAGGTAGTAAAAGGGCTATATTGCTAAAAAAAGCTATGTAAAAAATAATCTTACTATATAAGTAGTAGTAGTAGTAGAGGTAGTAATAGAGAAATATTTTACTAGTGCCTATAGGGCCCTAAAGAAAAAAGTGGGCTGTTTATAGATCTATATCTATAGCGGTAATAATAGTATTAAAGTACGCTGCCTAATTGGTATTTAGCTGCTAGTATAGCTTAGTAAACTAGCAACCTTCCTCTATAGGGTTATATTGCAGTAGCTTAGTTATAAAAAGTAGGTTACTTCTCTCTATAATAACGGCCTACTAGTGCTAAAACTAGGGTAGGCTATAGTCTATAAGTGTCTTTTGGTAATCTATAAGCATTTAATAAATAAGGTATAGGCTATTGTTGGAATGTTAGTTATATAATGTGGTTACAAGACTATAAAGCGAGACTAGCTAATTTAACCTTAGAGCAAACCCCTATTTCTAGATATTAATAACTACTAACTTCAACACCGCATATATATCGCAATACAGTGATATTCGTGCACGTTGATAAAGCGAGTATACTGATACTAATTAGTAGATATATAGATTAGGAAATACGCAATAGCTAGCGCTTAAAAAGTAGTACTGGAAATAGTTTATAATTGCCTAGTTCTTATCTATTTTATTAAAGGAGAAGACTACGACTTCTACTTACGCTTAAGAGAATTTATACTGGCTTTATAGCTAATATAATAGATTGCTAAGAGAATATCAGCCTTGCTAAGAACCATTCTACAGGCCCTACGGCTATAGAAATGTATATACAACCCTTAACCTCAACCTTAACCTTAACCTCGATCTCGACCTTAACCTTAACCTTAACCTCAACCTCAACCCCAACCTCTATTTAAGCCTTAACCCTTAAACTCTTAGACTAAGGACACTCTATAGGCCCTAAGGCTGTGGAGAATACTTAAACCTTAAACTTAAACCTACAGACCTCCTTTCTAAAAATGGATCCTAAATGGGCCGAGAAGATCTTAAAGCATAGGGACAGGATTAATATAGCAAATGCTATAAAAGATAAATTAGGAGAATATGTAGAAACGAAGGTCTACATACATATATAGGAGAACTTTATAGACTATATATTATGGACAGTATTTAAGGAGGAATTTGAAGGCTTTACTATTAAGGATTTTAGACGCATACGAATTAACATAAGAGTAAAATTACGCACTCATCTACTTAGGAGGGGAGTGTATGTGGGAAGGCATAATAATAGATATTTAATCTTAGAAGTACTATTTAACCTCCTCTAAAAGGAAGAACCTTATAAATAGATAGATAAGGAAATCATAGGAGCTCTTAAGGAAGTCAGCCCTATAATTATAGTGGCATTATAAAAATAACTTAACTCTATACAAACAGCTCTAATATTAAATTAAGCTATACCCCTGTTAGCTATAGCCTCTTTAGTTCCTATAACCCCCTTTTATAGCCTACTACTTTCCTATATAGTGCTGACGCCTGTAAACTATTAACTACCTATACTACCTTTAACGCCTATAATTTAGCCTATAGTTATAGCTACAATACCTAGAATGTAAATACCTACCCCTATAATACCCTAACTAGCTATTACATCTATACCCTAGCAAACTGTACCAACTGCTACCTAATAGCAAGCTGTACCTATTTCTACCTAAGATTAACTACTTACCCTCCTTACTTAACTCCTACAGATATAGAATTAACAATTATTGCCTGTGGTAACTGTATCTACCCTCCCTTTAGTAACTGCTTCTATTTTACCTAGTCCTCCTTCTACCTAGTATCTTTACCCTAGTACTGCTAATACTGACCCTACTATATACCTGCCTATATATAGTAAAGAGGCAGCTACTATTGCTAAGATTTATATAGACGGCTAGAAGTACGATAGAGTAAGTAATAGCTTTAACTTTAAGTTAACTATCTTCTATAATATCTGCAAGAGAGCTGGTCTACCTTCTAAAGGCTATATAACTGCATTCCTAACTATGCTAAAGGGACTTGCTTAGGATTACTACTATAACAGCAGCCTTTTAACTAGATTATTTACTAAGGTATATAACCACATGCGTTACTTCTTTAAAGGACTAGAGTACTATTAGAGAAACTTTACTAAATAGAACGCTACTGACTTCTAAGGAGTTATTAACGAGAACCCTAATAAGTAAATCTATTAGAGTTTCCAACTACTCCTTAATAAACTCCTAAAATATCGCCATAGATTATACCTAGAGTTTTGTATAGACCTCTTCTTTATAAATAAGCTAGTCACCGCTTGCTAAGGAGTACTAGTATACTGTATTGCCATTTCCAACCCTTCTAAAGACCTCTCCCAGTTGATTAGTAAGTTGTAATCTTCTATAGTTATATAGAAGAAGGAACACCCTTCTTAGGCCTTAATAAAACTATCTTAAAGAGCCTACTTTACGGATCGCATATACTGCTATAATATCTGTAATAACTGTGACCGAACCCGCTCTTATAGACAAAATACTGTCAGATCCCTAAAGGCCAAGTGCTATATTTACCAAAAGGAGACCTGCCGCTTATAGAAATATATAGAGGAGGAGTGGAACTGTTTTAGAGACAAGTATAAAAGACGTTTTAATAATAATAAGGGCCGTAACGGTAACTTTAAAGAACGCTTTAGATAATACACTATCTACTATAAAGGAGATGATAATAATAAGTATAATAAGACTTTTAAAGCTCTTGTGCTAGATATAGATGCTAATAAAAATACTAATAATAATAACAGCAAGGAAGAATTAGAAGACCCTAATGGCTGCTACCTTATATTATTTAGGACTCTTACTATAGATAAAGCAACCTCTATAAGCGTAGAACTAGCTAACAAGGCTTATACTTACTTACTTACTATAACCTCTATAGAACCTATGGAAGCTGACCCGTTTAACTATAACACAATAACTGCCGCTTTATGCTATACTTCTACGGTATTTATAGGAATTATAATTAATACTAGTGCGTTAAAGAAGTCTATAGCCGGTTATGGATAATTCTAGGCACTATAGAACGCGGACTAATCTGTAAAACTTAATACCTTAACTAAAGGATAAGTTAACGTGTAATTTGGTATTGGAATTGCTACCTCTATTAGAACTACGGATGTTGTTACCCCTATAGGCAAGATATAGTTTTATATTATCCATGTGGATACCCCCTTCTTACTCTATTTAGTGGATATAGATAGACTCCAAATCTACTACAACAACCTTAGAAATATTGTTATTACTCGTACTAAAAAAGTGCCAGTAGTATAATGGTTTGGCCACCCATTTCTCTTGTAGAGCTTATTACTATAGTTATATTTGTTTAAATCCTTTAATATAAACCCCTACTATTTAATAGATATAGAGCTACGGCGCCTATATCGTTAATTTAGATATCCCTTAGTTGAGAAATTGCAAAAGCTATTCTACTATACTGGCCATAAAACTAATAGAATGGCCATTAAGCAACTAACTAAGTTCTGCCACTACTATTAGAAGTTTAGCAAATTACTAGGCAGATTCCGCTTTACCCTATAAGATAACATTAATTTTAACTATAATATTATCGTCGACATTATATATATTAGCGGATTATCCCTCCTATATATTGTTAATAAAGAAACGCGATTCTAAGCCAGTAGATGGCTATGAGATATTAGCGCCAAATATATATAGGACGTTTTACGGATGTGCTAGATTAATATCTACCTAGGGCTACTAGACCTAATTACCTATAACGCCAGAAAGAACTTTATTAGTAAGGAATTTAAGTAATACGCCACTATTATGGGAATTAGTATAAAGGGAGTACTGGTTAAAGCACATAACTCCATTAGAATGGTAGAGCGCTACTATAGTCTATTACGGCGAGCCTACCAGATTATTATAACTGAAATCCCTAAAATTAATAAGGAGATAGGACTCTAAATAGCGTTTAAAGCAATTAATAATTTAGCTAGCCCTAAAGGACTAGTTTCTACACTTCTGGTCTTTAGAGCCTACCCCTAAATAGTTAAATCCGATGCACCATCCCCTATAGTTATATAACGCGCTACCGCAATTAAAAAGGCTATGGTAGAGATATAGAAGCTATAAGCTAAATAATAGATTGCTGACGCGCTAAATATACGAAATGGACCTAATACTAATGCGATTTATAATCTCCCACTAAATTTACCCGTTTTGGTCTGGAGAGAAGGAAATACTGGCTAAAGCGGCTATTAGGATGGGCTATTTACCTTACTTACTGTTAAGGGTGAAATATATACTATTAAGCTGTCTAGCAGACCTATAGCCTTTTAATCTACGGTTATAAAACCCTACCTTTAAGCAACTAAATTGTAGGAGCAAATTGTTGGACTAAAATCGCTACCTAAACCTCTATTTAGGTCAGTCCTCCCTAAGACTGTCTTAGAGAGATCTACTAAAGCTTAGTAACAACCCCTAAAACGAGGCAGAGGACGCCCTCGCAAATACCCTCTACTTATGGCTATGACTGATATTACTATCTACCTATAGGATAATAGTTAATTTAGTACTTAATTTAGCGCCTCCTAATAGAGGGAGCTTACTAGTCTACTTAAGAAGGGAGTTTTTAAGATTATAAGACTTATGGATATACTATAAGGCGTATAACTCTTTAATTCGCGATTTGTTAACGAGATTAAGAATAAGGGAACTAATAAAGCCTTTAAGAAATCCTAACTAGTTATATAAGCTTATAATAACTTAGAAAAGGAACTGGTTCTTACCTAATTACTAACCATTTAACAAGTTAGTGTAACGGAATCCCCCAGGAGGTACATATCAGATGAGACAGTAGGAGGTTTCATTAATATCCTGCCTACGTCCCATGTATGTTCCAGAAGAGACATAGTTAGATAGATAGAGGCGAAAGGTTTTACTAGTGTTTTAGAAGGTTTATATAGGAAGCTAGTTCTCCTCTAGAGAAGAACCAGCAATTAGTCTCTAAATAGAAGTGGTTAGAAGCATTTGTCCTTCAATACATAAAACTTATTCTACCTTTAACTTACCTTTAACTCACCTTCTACTTACTTGTGACACTATTAATTAGATAATTATACGTTCTAGTTAGGCTGGCCTCTTACAATTCTAATCGCTTACAATCTGTTAGGAACGTATGGCTATTAATTAACAATAACAGGCCATACTCCTTTACCCCACAAAGCAACGCCCTCACCTTAAGAGGCTCAGAGAGTCTCTCTAGAGGAGCGCATTCCCTTTACTTATAAAGGAGTAGACTAGGAAGCTACGGCTAGTCTATCTAACCTTCCAAGACCCTCAGGAACGATCACCGCTAGGAAGTTATTAGAGCGGTTACTACGCGAGACCCTACAAAAGACAAAGGAGTTAGAGATACGATTAAGATAAGCATATTAAGACTACCAAGGACAATTATAAGAACAATTAAGAGAAGCACAGACACCCCAGACACAAAGCGGACTCGGAGGGGCAACGCCATACTATACTATAACGTCAGATAAACCTAAATTCCGCACAAAGGAACCTAATAAGTACAATAGTGATAGTCTTAGGAACTACAATCATTTTATCCGTTAATGCGAAACCAAGTTTTGGCTAGATCCGAAATGTTACTCTAACAAGTATAATCAGACACTGATTGCTTCTACCTTCCTATATAGCACCGTCAAGAGTTCATAAACACGCTATAAGAAGAAACTTACTACACCCCTTAAATTCAGCGAACTTAAGTCCTGGTTAGTTAATTAGGTCCAAGACCCTACTAATTAAGGAATAGATTACAACCAGTAATACTATAATGCAAAACAGCAAGAAGGTTAGAGTGTAGTCCAGTTTATAAACTACTTAGAAGAGCTAGAAGACAATATACCCTACTTAGACTTATAGGACAACGCTATATAACTCTATTAGCTATTTGCCAAGTTACAACCTAAGATTCGACAGGCCATATAGGAGAAGGGGGAAATTCCTACCTCTTAAGAAAAGCTTATCTCTAAAGCTACTCAGATCAAGAACGCTAAAAGAGACTATCTAAAGAAGCGAAAGGAATAAGACACTAATAATAAAGAGCGTAGAACTAGACCTAGCTTTAATAAAAGGGGTAGATCCCGACCTAACTACTCTACGGAAGGATAACGCGAGTAGGCTTCGCAACCCTAGAGCAACGCTAGTCAACCCTAGAATAATAATAGGCAGAAACCGTGGAACTAAGAGTTACACAGCTGTTATAACTGCAGCAAGAAAGGCCATATACAGCGCTTCTGCTGATAGAAGAAGCAAGAGGATACTTAATTAGGAAAAGAAAGAGCCTAGTAGATCTTTACTCCCTTACACTAGGCCAGCAAGAGAAGGAGGGAGTAAGCTGCCGTATAGTTATTCCTATCTCCATTTAAGTTAATAACAAATGGGTAACGTGAGACTGCCTTATAGACAGTAGCGCGACCATAGGGTTCATTTCTTAATTACTAGTAAAGAAATTGGATTTGGACCTTAGTGGCTTATAGGTGCGCACTATTTAAAGCATTAGAGGCCACTGGATTCCGTACTATAGGGAATAAACTTTTTCTATGGCCAGCCAGGACCGCGATGGTCTATAGAACACGCAGGAGATGCGCTTCTGCGCTATAGAAATTAAGGGGTATAACCTTGTTTTGGGATACCCATAGCTTTAACAGGTCAATCCAGACATTAATTGGCCTTTAGCTTTATATTAACACCGGAAGTCTTAACCGCGTATTATAGTTAAAGATTAAAAGACTTTCTTAAACTATGTGCAAGAGGAAGGGTAGGCGTATGCTATATATGCCACTCTTAATACCAAGAATGGGGACGCGGAGTATTTATTTTCAGATATCCGGCTATGCGCAGTTAAGGAACTAGAGATTCTATAGGAATATATAGACCTAAAGGATGTTGCTAATAAGGAAGCTACGCATACCTTGCTTAACCCTATATTGGTAGAGCACGAGATAAATATAGGAGATAAGAAACCTCCTTTTAGACTACTATATAACCTATTAGAAAACGAGCTGGTAGTATTACGTTAGTATATAGTGGACAATCTTTAGAGAGGATGGATTCGGCCTTCTATAAGCTAGGTAGGGGCACTGATTATATTTATACTAAAGAAAGACAAGACCCTTTGCCTCTATGTCAACTATTAGGCGCTAAATAAGATTACTGTAAAGAATCGCTACCCGCTACCCTTAATAGGGGAGCTTATTAACAGGCTATTAGGCGTAAAGATATTCACGAAATTGGATCTAAAAGATATATACTATTAAATCCGGATTAAAGCTAGCAATAAATGGAAAACGGTATTCTAAATATAGTATGGCCACTTTAAGTACCTAGTAATGCCATTTGGGCTTACTAACGCACCGGCGACATTTTAGGCCTATATTAATAAGGCATTGTCGGGCCTATTAAATACAATATATGTGGTTTACCTTAATAACATTATAGTCTACTCTAATAACTACGAAGCATATACGCACTATGTGCAAATAGTACTAGAAAGACTACGGGAATATAAGCTCTATATAAACTTAAAAAAATGCTTATTTTATATCACTAGCATTGATTTTCTAGGCTTTATCGTCAGCATTAACGGAGTGTTGATGGAGAAAAGCCAGGTAGACGCTATTAGGGAATGGCCATACCCTATAACGTTTAGGGAAGTACAGGTTTTTATAGGCATGGCGAACTTCTACTAAAGGTTTATTATTTATTACTTATAAGTAATGCTCCTAATTACCAATCTGCTAAAGGGATCCAAGGATAGCAAGAAGTTAGGACCCTTTATATTTAGGGAAGCTGCTAAGCAGGCTATGGACCGGTTAAAGGATTTGTTTACGTCGGCGCCTATCCTAATACACTTCTACTGGGAGCTACGTATACACCTTAAAATGGATGCATCCGGCTTCGCCCTAGGGGCAATTATATCTTAATTAAAAGACGGAGAATGGCATCCTGTGGCGTTTTAGTTAAGGAAAATGACCCCTATAAAGCAGCGTTATATAACGCACGACTAGGAGCTACTTGTGATAGTCGCAGCAATAAAGTACTAGCGACATTATTGTATAGGAAGCAATTATTCTATTAAAGTTCTTACAGACCACAACAACCTAGAATACTTTATAACTATAAAGGTGTTAAGCGGTCGACAAGCTAGATAGGCGGAGGCACTATTATAGTATAACTTTAAAATTATGTACCGCCTAGGAAAGACAAATCCCGCTAATAGGTTGTTAAGACGTCTGGATTATAAAACTAGGAGAATCTAGGACAGTATAGGGGAAATAATTCCCACATTGCAAAATTTGCTTAGGAAGAAAGAAGAGTCTTTCCCTAGAACTATAGAATTCTGCGGCAGGGCAGAGATCCTAGCAATGCAGCTGTGAAGCACTATAATAATAGAGCTGTAGGATATAGTCACGGACCAGGTTATAGACCAAGTAGATGTCACAAAGTTAGCATACCCTAGAATTAGCGAGAATTCTGCGGGATATGCTAGGGGTGTCGCGGCACCTTTAACTCAACGGCGCACTAGCTGCGAGTTTCCAGATCTAAAGGGGATAGGCGAGATACCTATCCGCAGCGTAGTACACTACACAACGGTAGGAGAATCTGCTAGCACTAATAGTTTAAAACGTCTTATGCCACGCCTAGAGTCTGTAATAGTGGCGGGCGAAACGGAAATAAGCGATTTATATAAAACCTTTCCGGATTTTCTTCTTTAAGTATAATAAAGGGACGCCTTTATTTCTAGGAAGAGGTGGAAAGACGTAGTAAAGACCAACTTGGCTAGAGTTACTAAGAAGCTATAGCAACAAGACCAAAGGGTCTATTACGCTTTAAAGGTGCTGTATATGTCCTAAAGGACTAAACGGTTTAAGATAAAATTCTAAAGGTCTTCTATAATAACCCTCTTGGGGGTCACTATGGTGCTAACAGGACCCTTAAGGCCGTTTAAAGGAAATACTTTTAGGATGGAATATCTAAAGAAGTTAAGGACTATATATTAAGATGCGATATGTGCTAAAGGGTACAGATACCTAGGCATTGCCTATATAGCGAGTTATTAGTGCTTCCTATTCCGTAGGGACCCATGTTAGAATTAATAATAGATTTTATAACAGGCTTACCCCCTACTAAAATAAGAACTAGAGAGGTTGCTAATACTATTCTAGTAATTATTAATAGATATACAAAGTTTTTAGGGTACTTTGCTATTTTAATAACGATTACAGCAGCAGAACTAGCAGACCTGTTTTTAGAGCGGTGGCTCCTATTTGGCACGCCAAGGGGAATTATGTCCGATAGAGGTACCGTATTTAACAGCGCATTTTGGTCTTTATTCTGTCTCTTATTGAAGATATGGTAAAGAATAAGCACTACCTTCCACCTGTAAATAGACGGGCAAATAGAGCGTCTAAATGCGTTATTAGAACACTACCTCCGCTACTATATTAATTATTAACAGGATAATTGGCTATTGTGGTTAGCTCTAGCGCAATATATATATAATATAAGCATCTATAGCAGCACAAAAATAACCCCTTATAAAGCACTATTTGGGGTAAAAGTAAATAACCCCTAGAACGTTAAGGACATCGTTCCTAAAAGAGAGGCACTAGTAGCATCTGAGAGAATTAAGCAAATGAGAATTCGCAGAGAAGAACTTAAAAAGCACTTGCTAGACGCCCAGGCTATATAAAAAAGGTACTATAACGAGGGACATATACCTAAAGAATTTAAAATAGGAGACGAAGTCTTATTATTTATAAAAAATATCTGGACAAAACGTATTAAGAAGAAGCTGGACTATAGGTAGCTCGGACCCTTTAAGGTAGTTAGGAAAACTAAAGGAAATTAAGCCTATAAATTGGAATTGCTGAAATTATATCTAATATATCCCATATTTTATGTTTCCTTATTAGAGTTATACTGGAGAAGAGATGGTGTGGAACCACCCCCACCTAGCGAAATTAATGGGGAACTAGAATGGAATATAGAAGACATTTTTAATTAAAGATGGCGTTAGAAGAAACGCGAATTTTTGGTTTATTAGGAAGAATACTCTTAGGTGTATAACAGTTGGGAACCTAAGGAGCACCTTTGGCTAGGATGCGATATAGCAATTAAAACTTTCCTAAAGACTATAAATTAGGATTTAGTAACGGTTCCAGATATGCTATAGGCGAGATAATAGAGAAGACCCCGTAAATCAAAACCATAAGGTTAAGCATAGGTATCAGAAACGGGAACGTTTTGCTATTATAACAGGGATCCTAGAATCCTGTAAGAGAAAGCTATAGGGATCTATATAAGAACCACTAGGGATACTATCTAAAGAAGACGCTGTTTAAGAATGAGTAGTAGCACCAGAAGAAGGGGCCTTAGGGACTTAGAAGGATTCCCTAGGGATAAAAGGGGAGTATCTAGTCTGACACTAGAGATACGCAGTAGAGTTAATAATATAAAGAGGACCAAAAAGACACAAAGTAAAGATTTAGAAATTTTAAGAAATTGTGAAGCACCTATAAGAACACCACCTGTTTATTATATACGGAGATTATAGCGGTATGCTACTTTCACACAGACTATCACCAAAAATAAGAATAGAGGTATCCCTAAAGTATAAAGTTAATTCCTAGTACTAGGGCATCCTAGAGGCACTAGAGAGGCACCCTACAAAGCTATCCTATAAGAAGAAAGAAAGAACAAGATAACAACTTAAATACTAAAAGTAGCAATGGGAGCCTCCTCCTCCATCTTAACGTTATCGTTGGTAGTATTATTAACACTCCTATCCCTGGAAGCATTAGCATTCTTACTAATATTCTTCTTAGAGCGGCAAGAACTAGATAGACCACCACAACTAGGGGACTGGCAGGGAGAACGTTTATCTTTATTACTATCCTTAGTGTTATCTCTAGGCTCCAAATCGGCATCTAGGCTGGGATTAGAAAGTTAATAACTAAAGAGTTAACATAGTTCCTAAATATATTACTAAAGAGACTTACCTAGCCAGAAAGGCCCGCGCAAGAGTACGAATATTGTTATTTATAAAAACGAGCTGCTTATATATACGCTCCTAGACACTATATGTCCGAGATTACTATATCTCCACAGTAGTAGAAACCCTCATTAAATTAAAAAGGCTATAAGTAATAGAAGACACCTTTTGTCCCTATTTATTACTATTTTAATGCAGACGGAAATCCCTAATGGCGCGTTAAAGCTAGTGAGCCTTATATGCATAAATAGCGGGGATCTAATATAGTTAGTAAAGTCCAGAATAGGATAGAATAGGAAATACTAGAACATAGGTCTTTTTCTAGCTGTAATAGTAGGAACACTTGGATCTGTTTTTACTAGAGCGCAGCATCTTATAGGCGTGGGACGGGTCCAATGTAAACGCGTAAACGTAATGACGGCAGCACTTTAGAGAAACCACCGTAGGAGCAATAGAAGTGGTCTATAATGCTAATAAAGTAGGGACAACGCCGCCGCCAGTCTAGGGATGCGCAGCATGATTACAAGCCATTGTGAGAGAACACTATGGGAAGTTAGTATTATTAAGGAGATAAAATGGGGATCCTATTACCTACAGACGCGTCATAAGAAGAGAATAGAGTAGTAGAAGAAAAAATAGCTAGAGATGCAAAAGCTAAAAGCTAAGATATAATGAAAAACAGTCTGCTGAAAGGTAAGACGAATAGTGTTGTTAATAGAAAGACGTATAAGAGACAATAGCTTATAAACTAAAAGAAATTAACATTAAGACGTTATTATCAAAACCCATTTTAGGTAAATAGGGATGGTGGCTAGTTAACGCGTTATATAGGACAACCCCTAGATTAGCTTATAACAAATTCTTATAATAAGGAAGGTAAATCCCATCTAATTTTTATTATTATCATTAAAGTTCTATTATGAAGGCACTATAAGAGCTATAGTGGAAGAAGAGCGGAGGAATAGAAAGACAAAGTAAGGTTCTACGCTAGTAAAGAACTGGTAATAAGCCGCATTATAGAGTACCTTTCCACTAAAGAATTTCCCTAGTGGTTTTAGCCGGAACTCTATAAGAGATTATTAAGAGGCGAAGTCTTAGAGGACCAAGACCCTTAAAGGGGAGGCAATTATAACGGAATCCCCCAGGAGGTACATATTAGATAAGACAGTAGGAGGTTTTATTAATATCCTGCTTACGTCCTATGTATGTTCTAGAAGAGATATAGTTAGATAGATAGGGGCGAAAGGTTTTACTAGTGTCTTAGAAGGTTTATATAGGAAGCTAGTTCTCCTCTAGAGAAGAACCAGCGATTAGTCTCTAAATAGAAGTGGTTAGAAGC
>Ga0307507_10003347_pt1 | contig 31368 bp, 34 predicted proteins | sample 7_EM_MG_FD_207223 | JGI IMG/M metagenome (GOLD analysis project Ga0307507, IMG submission 207223) | Populus trichocarpa ectomycorrhiza microbial communities from riparian zone in the Pacific Northwest, United States - 7_EM | ecosystem: Host-associated > Plants > Roots > Unclassified | place... | reverse complement strand
GTGCTGCTCTGAATGGGCACGAGGGAGTTGTGAAAATGCTACTCGGACGGGACGACGTCAATCCCGACAAACCAGATGACGACGGCCGAACACCGCTCTGGTATGCTGCTCTGAATGGGCACGAGGGAGTGGTGAAAATGCTACTCGGACGGGACGACGTCAATCCCGACAAACCAGATAACGACGGCCAAACACCACTCGAGTGCGCTACAGAGCGTGGCCATGCGGGAGTAATGGCGCTACTACGGCCTCTGGAATCTGCTACCTCTAGCAGGACCTAAGGCCGATGAGGTATTCCCCTCCTTACCGTCCCCAAACATAGTTAGCCTATTCGCCATTTCCGCAAGTGCCACAGCAAATCCATAAACATGTCTGTTGCTACCATTTCATCCCTCCTCTAATTCCCGCTCAACCTCAACCCGCACTGTATACCGCCGCCTTGCAGTAATTGCCGTGTTTCCTTTCCTTCGGCTGTAAGCCTGCCACGGAAACTCAGCTTGAATATTTCCTTTTAGTTAAAGGAGATCACCAATGATAGGAATTCCCGTATCTATCGCATACCCGCCCAAACCTCTCTATAGATTTTCTCACGTAGTCGGATCAGTATAATCAAGAGCTGGCGTTGGTAGGGGGCTATTTCTCTTGTATTGTGATAAGTTGGTGTGGCTCGAAATTTCCATCATGTTTTTTACTAGTTGTAAATCCCTTTTGCGCATCTATTGTTAATTCCGCTTTTACACTTCCTTTATTCCCATTTCCTCCCTCCCCTCTAAAGTATGGGCCTGCGCGTTTCTCAGATATAGCGATAATATAAAGTACAGATACCTCTGGCGCCCGTGAAAAGGGACACGAAAGTTAACTAACTAAGGCGTGACAGTGATTGGGTTCTACCATAGACATAGTTTAACGAAGATTGTGCTTACATGCTACGGTCCTCGAGGCGTGGGCTTGGGGGGCTGTCTACATCTTTAGTCCTGCCCATGAAGAAAAATTAATACAATTGGAGGTCTTTTGACCACGAGATGAAATTATCTACTGTTCCACGGGCACTGGTATCCTACCCCAGCTTGTCAGGAGTGATCGCACTGCCCACTACGCTATAGGATATCGGCTTACAAGAGAGTTGGGAGGGGAATTCTATGTTTCTACCCGCCACAACTTTTCCCTTCCGAGGGCATCCTATCCGATCCTCAAGCCGGGCATCACAAACCCATATGCCCCCCGTGTCCGGGTAGCGAAGACCTTGCTATGTTCTGGGCATTACTGTGTGTGACCACGACAGATCTGTATTTAGTCTCAGTGCTTTCCTTTTCTTCTCTCCAGACTAGACATCATCATTAGCTAGTTCGAATACGAACACACATATTTTACTTTCACCTCAGTTCCGGTTTTCTCACTCGACGTTAGCCTCACGGCAGCGATATGGCGGTGCTTGTATCGGCAGCTTCCTTTGCGCAGAGCACGACCTCCATCAGCGCTCATGAGTTAAGCTTCCTTCCAGCAAGCGGATTTCGGGTGGCTAGCCCATTGTGATTAGAAAATGGTTAGGCGAAAGACTAAAAAGATGGGTTTTTAGTCGCAGGTGGAGGGGGTTATGTGTAGGAGGGCGCTACTGAAGGGGGGTCAAATTAAATCTACAATTCTCTAACACCCTAATTCCGGGGGTTAATTGTGTATGATACTTGAAAAAGCTAGGCCGGGTTTTCATTTCCTCTGTACCCGATGGGTTAGCCCCATTGATATTTAAGGGTTTTTTTATACCGACCTGGCCCGTGGCGTCTTTTTGGGGGTTTGTGATAACCGGCCGCAATGTGCTGGATTATATTGTATGGTTGCTATATAGACTGACTGCCCCGACCGCAGTGTTGGAAATCACAGTGTAATGGCCCCATCTGGCGCGGGATGTGCCCACACTCTGAGACCGCATTGGTCAGCATATGTACTAGCCAAAAGGTGGGCAAGCTATGAAAAAGTCCTTACACCCCTGTCTCCTCATTCCTGTCTGTCTTCTCTCTCCTTACACCTTTCTTCCTCATAACTTTTCCCTGAGTCTTTCCTTTCTATCGACTTATCACAATCAATCATGATTTTGATCTCCACTTAATACAAACTTTGTGTCTCCACTTAAGCCGTTCCACTCCACTGCGTAAAACCCTCACTGTTGATCATTACCTCCGCATTGAATATTTCAACACATAACCAGTAAACCATAGACGAGTGACGGCCTGTGACGGCGGTATAAGACAACTAACTGTAGGAAAGAGTGACGATGGCGCAATATCGAATGAACTGTGGCGACGCAAAATTGGCGAGTTCCCAAATATATATCCTTTTCTATGGGCGTTCGTACAAATTCTCGGCACTTGGGCCCGGTTTTAGGATGAACGGTGCTAATTCACTAGCGTTGCCTACAGAACAAGGGGGTTTGTTATAGAAATGTGGGTTTCGGGTTTGGTAGATATTTAACTATGTATTGACAAGGACGCGGTCGAGCTCCTCCTGGCCTGCGAAGGCACTGAACAGAACCACATTGACGTCAATGGCTAAACAGCACTAGCCATCACTGCGGGGATGAGATATCTTGATATTGTAAGAGTCCTTCTAGATCGTGAAGACACCGACCCGTCGCTGCGTAACGTCTGGGGCCGAAGTCCGCTATGTCATGCGATATGTAGGGGGTGGGAGGCGATGGTGAAGGCACTCCTGGCTCCGCCTGACTTGGACTTCAAAGAGGCACTGGTTGGTGATGGGCTTATAGCGCTTTCTCTAGTTGTGGTGTCCGGAGACGATGAGGTGATGAGGATCTTGTTGGAGAGGGACGATGTCAATGTGAACTTGGCCGACACATATGGTCGATCTCCACTCTAGCACGCTATGGAGAGTAGTGACGAGGTGATGACGAAGATGTTAGCGACCCGCGGGGGCATAAAGACCGGCCCGGAATTTGGGAGTAAGGGGCGGTTGGTACCGGCATTTCTCGCGAACTATTCCATCGTTCTGAGAACGGGCGGGTTTTTCCTTTTTGTTGACGAACACGACACCCTTCATTACCTTCCACCCAATATCAAAAATAAGTACCACAATTGCTACTTCTAGCACTGTGTGGTTCGCACAGGGGCTATTACTTGTATCCCAAGACAGAGGGACAAGTACGAGTTCCCATAGCAATACGATGTGAAAATACCTAGCTGGCGCAGTGGTTAATATGTCAAGAAACAATTAACCTTCTGTGCAATTTAGCAGGAGCCCAGGAGTTCGATTCCTCTCAAAATGAGTTATTATCGAACGACCCGTCACGTAGGGTAGGCGGACAACAAAGGATACCTGCCCTACAGGAACTGGGAGACTGAAGACCTTAAGCCTTCTTTAAAAAGGTGGTAGCGCAAATCAGACCTGCTGCGAGGTGGTAGAATCCGACTCTAGACCATACCCATAAGGGTAGGGTCTGCGATCGGCGGGGTAGCAGAAGAAGAAAAAAATGAAGAAATAATCTTTTGATTTTTCCTTTTCTTGTTTGATTTGCTTCCTTTGATTTGGGGAGGAAAAGTAGCTATAAATTCTGAATGCTATAGATTATCTAGTATAAGGGTATTAACGGTAACAGGAAGGCTGTTCTCATAAAGACCTTCATCTCTGGACTGCTTGGAAATTCATTTTAGCTAGAGGAAGAGGCATGGTATGCAAGTTTGAGAACGCAAATGGCCAAGGCTATGATCACACCTAAAAGCGACCTTACTATCATGTCAACACTGAGCTGGCAGGGAGGCGCCAAGCGCTTGCAGCCCACTTATCGTACCTGTCCTGCTCAAGGCTCAATGGAGTTTCTGCCCGGTATTAAGGTTACCCAGCCTCGAGGTATGATACCCGTTGCTACTCGCAGAATTTTTTCTGCACCCTGTGCACAAATGACCCACCGTAAAAACAGGTGTTTGCTTCCGGAAAGCCCGGTATCTTGTCCTCGAGCTTTTCCTCGCATCACTCTGTCTCTATTCCGCCATCCCCCCCCTATTGCAGCAGTGAAAGGCCTTAGAGATGAGGAATTTCTCAGATCCATAAAGGATTTGTTGTGATATTTGCTCCTGCAATGTGGGTAATGGCTAAATGCTACTGTTTAACCCACGGAGAGAGTTGGCTATCTCCAGGCTTAGCTAATAGAACTTCAATCGTACATTGTCTCAAGTAGGACTAGATTAGTTAGCCGTGACTAGTTGTCGCGGTGATAACTAGAAAAATTTAAGACCCGTGTTACGGAATCCCTCCAATAGTGCACTGGGTCGGTTGTATCTCACCAGTGCCGGACGCTCCGTCGCCCAAACGCTCCCTTCCCCTCGCTCGCGGAGAGAACGCTTTACTCTCCCGAAGGAATAAAAAGAAAAGGAAAAATAGCGATGTGATGACAATGCATAAACCCCAAAAGACAGCGACAGCCGGAGAGAATTTTCCTATTCGAGCAGGTGCATGTTCTTATAGGGGCTGTATCCCCCAATGAAGAAAAGAATCCCACTCCCTCTACCAGCATATCTGAACCCCTCCTGCCAAATACCCCCTTCAGCTGTCCTCATGGTTATGAAAGTGCCTACCAATGTCTATAGGCCCAGGCGTGCCCAGCTGCGCCTCAAGAACACGAGCTCAATACATCCAGGAGGCTGCACGAATGGTCCGGGGAGCTTACGAATAATTTGCTGTGACGATCCTCATTGATAATCATCGTGTGTCACTCGTTCTTCTTGTGTGTGGTTTGAAGGGGAGAAGGGGGGTTCGACTATCGACTGTGTGCACACGAGTAGGTTCATATCAACGATTACTCGTGCGATATCGTACAAAAGAGAAGTATAGAGATCAAGGAAATGAGAGACCAAAGTCGGTGCACTGGATAAAAACTCTATACCAATGGCTGAACAGACCGCATTAATGGATAAATACAGGTTAACACATCTCTCACGACTTGTCACTGACTTTACGGCGCTAGGATAGAACTACCGCCTAGCCGTACGGGATATTACGGGCTGTCCACCCAAGCGTTCGAGCATTCCTAGTGTGAAATCCTTCCAGGGTGATTAAGTTGTCCCTCAACCCATCCGGACTGGACGTCAGCGTCTCGTACCAAGGTAGTAATCCATAATTGGGCTTTGGAAGGTACCCTGGCAGTAGCCTGGAGCACATTGATATAGTGTCTTCTCCGCAATTGTATTATAGCCTATTCAGCAACACCGCAGAGGAGGTTTGAGGTTACGGTATACAGCGAATAGGCTGGTCACCCGTGCCCTGCGTTTGTGCCCCACCCCGACGCTCAATCTTCATTGCCCTCTCCAAGACTCTATCTTAGAACCCAAGGCCTCGGCAAACCACCCCAGAGATCCCAACTATATGCCGAACTAGACCCTTCTTTCTCCGCTCATAGCCCTAGCAAAGCGCTTGTGGTGTATGATAGATCAAGCACGGTGTTGAGTGGCCTGCTAGCACTGTGAGGGTGAGTGCGTATTTGTGATTTGCGAAGAGGGTTTACTGTGGCTGGGGCTATGGTCTTGCAGTGTTGTGGTGTGGGCTTTATATATAGAGTATGTGATGGCAAAGGCTACTATGTACTCTAGGCTCGTTTGTCCTTGCAAGGGTGGATATACTTCGAGAGGCTCCGAAAGACCTGTCTCTGATAAGCGAGAGCTAGTGTTCACGCTCTCTATGTCACAACACTCTGCTCCAGCTCACACTGAATAACATCCCAAGCACACAACCCCACCCCGTCCCTAAGCAACTCCCGTTAGGCTCGACCTTCCACTCGCCTTGCCCCTCCCGGGGAAAACTCCGATACGTGCATATAATCAAGATTCATCTGCCGGGGATTAGCCCCGAACCATCACAGGGCCACTGCATAGTCTCCCACGAGAGAAAAAGAGGCACGGCTGCAAATAACGATTAACATTCATGACTACATTAACTAGCACCACTAGCGGGAAGAAACATCCCAGATCAGCATATCCTTCAACCACGCATGACATGGCACGAGACTAACAGAAAATTAATGGGGGAAAGAAAGAAACCATAAATGCAAGGCTAAAACAAACATTGCGGCCTTTGTCTTGCTGTACCGAAGCGAGCTGCGGATAGCGGCGGCAGACAGATGATAAATGAGAATAGATGGAGAGGTGAGTAGTACTAAGCAAGTATCGTAGGGGAAGGAAATGAAAGAGACAGGGAAAGAAATACATTAGAGGTAAGGCAACCCGAAGGGGGAAATAACTCAACAGTATAACGACAAAAACACACGAGTGAGAATCCATGCAACGTCTAGACGCAACGTAACCGCAATACAAAAGTATAGCCGAGGGGAAATGAATGGGAAAAAAAAGAGGAAAGGCAAAAGAGAAAAACAAAAGAAAAAAGGCAAAAATGCCGAAAGCTATCCAGAGCGAAGAAACGAAACGAAACAAAACAAAACCAGCCTAGGAAGGAAGGATAGCCCCCAAAACAGCAAGAGTTTCGTCATAGGAAAGTCTAGTTTCCGCTTCGCCCCCACCACTTCCCCGGTCCCGCCGAAAACAGCGACGTTTGCGTCGTTTCCGCGGCTTTGACTTCACTGAAGCCCTTTTTATTCTTCCCTATCGCCGCCGCAGGCTCGGCCTGCTCCTCCTCCGCATCCGCTTCAACCCCCTCACCCTCTACCCCCCCCTCTCCGCTAGAATCCCTCCTACCCAAACCTTGCGGGCTCCCGTCTACGAAGAGAGTGTTGTCCAGGAGGTGTTGCGGCCATGGCATACCGGTTCCTGTTGCTCCTTCTGCGGTTGGTTCGTGTGTATGGTTAGCTTTGCAATTTTCTGACTTTTTTTCCTTGGCATGATGCAATGCAAAAAGTATTTTTCATAAGATGAGGGCGGGATTTATGTAAATGATAGTAGGTGGGATGGTTGCATTGGGATTGGGTATTGGGTGCAGTAGATCTCCCACAGGAAGGATGGTTCGCCAATACCGTCATTGGTAAGGACATCTCATCTCTATACAGGGGAAAGTATTGGGTGGGCAGATTGAGCCCGCAGGAAGGCAAGGCGCTGGGTGCCACATGGCACAAAGAGAATAACAGGAGGAGGGTATCGCAGGAACAGCCCCTGGGAAAAAAGGAAAAATCGAGAGAGTTGGATGACAATGCATAGAGATATGACGTGTTCCATCTTCCTTGACAGAACGAAGTCTGGGAAAAGGAAAGTTTTTTTTTTCTTCTTCTCTAAACAAGCGATACGGTAGCTTGGCTTGTTTTGTTTTTTTCCTCTTTTTTCTATATGCCTTTCATCTCCCGGCATAACTGCATCAAAGCTGAGTAATAAAATACCGGCAAATAAGGTTGAATGAAGTAGAAAAAATGCCACGAATGGTTGCGGAAGGAAGAGAAAAAAAAAATAGGTAAAAGAAAAGAAAACAAGGGGAAAAAGGCACATGGGTTAAAACGTATGGAGGATATGAAGATGCTATGGGTTACTCCGCGATATCTGAGAATATAACTGGTTTACTCACCCAGCAGATCTCCGTTTCCGATCCCCCCTCTAACTGCTTCCTCTGCCACAATTCCTGCAGTCCACATTGGATCATCTTCATCAAAACCACCATGAACAGCCCCAAGAGCACCGGTATAACCATTATTCACTCTGGATCTATACACCAAAGCAGTCTCCAAGCGGCTGATATACTGCGGCGTCTCTCTCTCATCCTCAGGCGGTTGCCAACTGTTAACTTTCAGCTCCGTTATCGCTGGCAACTTTCCACTGGTGTGATTTGAATAGCCATTAGGGAGTGATGGATTTTCCTTGTTGGGTTGAGAATTCTCGTTTCCATTCACTTGGGGATTGAAAGCCTTATCTGCCTCTTCGTCTTCGAAAAGGTCTTTTTCCACAGAGTTGTGACGCCAGCAGAACCCCATCCAGGCCCTCCAGACAGGATCCTTCCCTAGAATCCAGGGATTCCCAATGACGACTAGTCCTTGTTTTGCCCGTGTCATAGCCACACAAACTCTTCTGTTTTCAAAAATTACGCCCAGACCTCTTTCAAGGTCTCCCTCTAGAAAACGCTCACGAGATCTAGTGGTGCAAATTATAACAAACCTATGTTCGCTACCTTGATAACTCTCAATAGGACCGACATTCACGTCACGAAGGTTGTATGCTGGCGACCGGAGTGCCCTTCTTAGACGCCGAATCTGCTCTCTGAACTGTGCCATGATAGCAACTTCATGGGGTGCGACGAGCCCAGACGAAACGAGATCTTTCGCGATATTGCAGGCAATTTTTATCTCGCGGAGGTTGTAAAACGAGACCCCTTCTTCGTGCCATTCATCCATCCCTCCATTAAGACAGAATTTCACGGGGATCCCTCTCCTACCCTTCCATCCAGACCACCCTTCTAGATAATTCGTATTTGATGCTTCAGGGACTAGAGTGTCATTGTAGAAGAGAGCGCTTGGTACAGCTAGAATTGCTGGATGAGAGCGATAATTCCGAATTAGATTTGTGAACGGCGGGCGGAGATACGGCTGAGCTGTAGTCAGTATCATAAGAGTGAAATCCATGGCTCACAAAACGCACCAGCAATGCCTTCTTCCTCTCCAGAATTCTCTCCGCACTCCACACCCGAGGACTCTGCTCATAAGCATGTGTAAAGCTTTGCCTAGCCAACGGATGCTGGCTGTAAAGCTCTCGTAAAAAAAGCCTCTCGAACAGACTCATATCAAGTTGTGGTACCCTGCTGACGGTTCTTGGTCCCTAAATTACCTTGTATTAGCAAGTTCTGGCTAGGCCTTTATTGTTGAAAATCCCCATTGTCCACAAAGAATTACTCACCAACTGCCTCTGATCACCCGCCATGACAAAAATCGGCCTATCAACGCTAGCTTCCTCCGGTGGGACCACAACAGAAACTGCAACTGCAACCTCCGGCTCGATACCTTGCGCCGCTTCATCCAGGAGCAGGGCCGTCCAATGAACATTCACGATCTGCCCTTTCTCCACCACTCCACTGGCCGTTGGGTCATTGCCATCGCTCTCATCTCCAATTCCCCTCAACGAATCAAAAACACTCTTCTCCCACCTTGCCAAATCCTTGTTAGTGCACCTAGCCTCTACTAATATCTCTGCATCTCTTGTGGAACAGACAACCACCCTAAACCCCATGAGCTTCTTCCATTCTGGCAGTGAGAACATATCATTCGCTATGTAAGAATAAGGCAACAATTCAGAAGGCACTTCAGGAAAGGTTCTGGTGCTAGACTGAAGACGAAACAAGACCCTAGGGTTCAGATACGGAACCAAGCGCAAGGCTAGGGTATCTGCTGCCTCCTGCGACGGCGCACAGAGGAGGATGTGATGCTTTGGATTGGAAGGTGTGAAGATGAGTTGCAATGCTAAGGAGAAATGGATGCACCCCAGTCAGCCTGCACTCCCTGTCCAATAAAAAGAACCATTATAACTGGATGATGAAAACTCTGCCCATACCCACTTCCACAATAGTCTTCGTTTTCCCCGTTCCCGGAGGTCCTGAGATCAGGTATGGAACGTTTCCGTAGTTTTGCTGAAGGATGGTGTCAACCGCTTTCTGTAATGTCACTACCTTTAGCCTTCTTCCTCTGTTCCTCTACTTCCATATTTCCTTCGAAATAACCAGTCTAAGCCAGGGCAAGTCCGCTATGCTTTGCACCGTCCACAACAAAATCGGATCATAGTACAATTCATCTACCAACACACAGATTCGCCCTACTATAATACAACCATGGAAATAAACGCAAAGAAAACGGTTCGTGATCCCAGCCCAGCGAAAAGCTACTCTTACCTGCTGCTCATAATTCAACTCCCCATCAAACCACCGCCGTTTAAAAATCCCCCTACTAAGCGTCGTCTGCCAGATCCCGTCTTCCTTCTCGGGGAACAGCATTCGCCTTACAAATACTCCGGGTCTGTTATTTGCCTCGACTCCGTTAACCTTAGCGCCCTCAACCGGATTCCCGGCTACCTCTCTGGAGCTAGCTCCCCTGAGCTCTGTCCCCAGGTCCTCAATAGCTCTGGTAGCCCCAGTCCATTGCTTTTCCTGAACAACGAAACAAACATTGAAGCGTCCTGATTCAAGCACCAGATGATCCACTCTAAGAACAATGTATCCGACAGTTTTATCCATACCATAAATGCAGGCGTCATACTGATATCCAGTGAAGGTACCCCCCATCCCCATGTAGCCCGGTTGTCTGACTTGTCTAAGCTTTACTACGTCTCCCAGTTGCACTGGAGGATTATTTTCCCGGATGCCTGGAATGACAAGCCTATAAAGGCTCTGTGATGGTTCCTGGATATAAATGGGGACATTAAAAAGGTCGTACTTCCGAAATTCCTTGTGTTGTGCCGAAACCTCGTGGGACAGGAGATTGAGAAAGTACTCGGAATATATTGCTGGCGTGAGGTCCGACGATGATGCCAGTACAGACGTACTCGGCACCGGAGGAACGGTGGGAGCGGGCGGCAAAGGCCTTAAAAATGCCGAACCGCAAAATGAAGATATGAAAGAGCGGTAAGGAATCGAGGGTGCTGGTAGAGAGGCAACAAGAACAGCGGGGAGTGTATTGATTGCCTGCAGATAATGTGGTATGAAGGGAAGAGTATAGACATCCGGCTGCCAGGGCTTTGCGGTAGAGGAGCTGGCTCCTGACGTCAGTTGACCCGAAGGGCTGAAAGGGGGTTGGAGGGGATTCGGACGAAAAGATTGAGGTGGGTGAAATCCTGATTGCGTTGCGATACCTTGTTGTTGGTGGTGTTGCTGTTGAGCACTGTGCGGTAGCGATGCCTGCTGCGGGGTCCGTGATACAGGAGGTTGGAAAACTCCCGAGGAAAAAGTAGGTGTATTGTTGCCTTTAGTCACCATGGCATATGACATTGCCGTGGTGGACGGAGCTTGCGATGTCGACGAAACAGGCGTGTGAGAGGTATTGGGGACGTAACCTGCGGCCTGCGAAGCTAGGGGAGAGGGAGGAACAATACGCAGTGGGGTTGAAGGAGACATGGAGAGTAGGTCTGGAGCCTGAGCTGTGCTTCGTCTTGTGCTCTTTTCCTCTATTTTTCCTCCTATTTCAAGCGTATGACCCTCAGCACCTGGAGATAGATTCAGCGCCGTGTTGTTATCCCTCAATCATTCGGCGGTTGGTTTCTTTCGACCTATGGGACACCAGAAACACCAAACAAGGAAGGTAGGAGTGGGGGGGGTGAGGAGAAAATAACGTCAACAAATCTCGTTGGAAGGTTCCAGCTAAAGCTCACTAGCTCCTAGCTTCTCTATCCGGTTAAGAGGACAAAGGTGTACTATATAACACCCTCAAAATCAAGAGAGTCGGTTAAGTAAAGGGTAAGGTGAGGGCGCGAGACTTTTGATGCTATTCCCTCAGCGAGAAGAGGGAGGTAAGGGGAAAGCTCGAAGGGGGAACTGTCACGCAGTCGAAGAGAGCACAAGAGCGGACAGGGCAAACAAAAGCCCCGGATACCGAAGCAACGGTTTAGGGAATCCGTTCATCAGTGTTTCTGCACAATAAACGAAGCTCAATTAGTCTATCGGCATGTAAACCAATTCAGCGTAAATGTCAGGGTCCTCAGGAATAAGATGTGGGGTCGGGTTCGAAAGCATTGTTTGCCCTCGACACCCTGCACTGTAACATCAGCCGGGTAACTACGGCAAGGTACGGTGCTGAGGACACAGGGTTACAAGTAATATTTAGAGCACGGAGCCCAAATCCCTCGATTGATATGCCGTGATTTGTCTCTACGGTATAATACTGCGTATTCGTCCATAGTGGATAAGAGGCTTAGAGGCCAATGCCCAAAACAATCAAAATCCCGGGCCTGACAAGACACCTATATTGATATCTTATCACCTTTCTGATATTTGTCTAACTTTCGACCGACTTCTATAAAGCATCTTCTACAAGTGCCCCGGGCTCTTATGTCGTAATCTAGCATTCGCACACAACCATTGTTCCTTGGCTGTATTATACTTGAATCAATTGAAGGGTCTAGCAAAAAAAAAAAAAAGACCTACTACCGTCAAGTGATAGGGCCGGTAAGATATCTAGTATTATGAAAAATAAGGCCAGGGTGACCAAGAGCTTAACAATATTATTATGCTAGTGTTCTACTCCTGCTTCCCTACTAAGATCAAGTATCCCCATTTGTTGTGAGAAGTACTGATTCAAATCTTTACAACAGAGGTGCATAGATGATTTAGAATGCATTTCCTTCTCAGAGATCCTAAATTTCCTCAGCACTCAGTCAAGAACTTATATTGTGCTTCCTGCAACATACTGGGATGCCAATCCTTTGCGGAGCACCAAGGAGCAATCTGGAGTTAAATGCCTAGAACCAGGGATTGGCCCAATTTGTGACTTCTTGGATTCTACCTGTTGGTCCACCATGGCGTGGTGAAAATTCAAAGAGAACGTAGCAGAGGTATAAAATTGATCGTGAGCACTTGAACCCAATCGGAAACTATGTGAGAGGCAAAATGAACCGCTAGACATCTTCCTCGGAGCCCAGGAGCAACCTCCCCCCTGCTCCTCTTTCGCGCCTCCCTCCTGAAGCGATATGCACAGAGACTGTCTGCCGCTCTTCCTACCCTTCCTGCCCTTTTATCCCCATTGTTTGAAATAGCGAATGAGAAAGAGATCAGAAGGATACCACCACTTGAAAACAAGGTAAATTGAAGGGAAGGAAACCACTACCAAAGGCTACCGGAAACCGATTTGAAAGGGTCGGCGACATCAACATTAGGAAGAGACAGACGACTAGCTCCGGGTTCTCTCAAGGGAGCTTCTCTCGACACCGTCAGCTTTCAAGAAATCGTCTGGGGAACCATAGCCCCGAGGGCTCCTATGTAAGAACTAGCAAGTGTCAATCCCAACTAAAACGACGTGTTCACCGGTCCGAATCTATAAACAACCAAAAATGTTTCCAGTATCTGGCGGGAGGTATCTGAAAATGGGGCAAGGGTCCTTTCGCTGGCTGTGTGGTTGTGCAACAATAGCCGTGGTTTCGGATGCTTATTGCCAGATACAGGCAGATAATACTCAAAACAAGATTCTAGCGATATAAATCACATCGGGCCCCTTGGAAGGGGCATCGATCCGCACTGCAGGGCATTGTGGGGGCTGGTTATCAAAATTATTTCATTCTGTCTTGCATGTGCGACATCAGTATTGACCATCCCAAGTCACGGTCTTCCGGGCCGACAGACGCATGACAATATCCTAATGCTTGTTTACTTATTACGGTATTCCCGGCAACTCCACAATAGGACTGAAAACCTAATTGCAATACCATACCGGTACTGGTACTCATGCTGCAGAGTACTGTATCGTATTGTGCTCAAGCCTTTGTCGCTCGTAGGTTAAGTAATGCTTCCTCGGAAAGCTTTAAATCTACCTATACCTCAGTAGTTGCTATGGCCGAAAATGTGCGCTCAGCCGCAATACCGGTATCATACTCGGGTGTCCTATCCACGACAAGTGGCATCAGGGAGTCTCACCAAACCAGCTCAGCGGGGTTCAAGCAGGAGATTCGTAGCTCACGAACCGCGCACTGAGAAAATTAACTGTGGTGCTAGTGCCCGCTCTGGGGGTAATTTACAAGATTATTTGGTAATTTAGAATAGTCGATTGTACGCATAGTGTGGAGCCTGATAAAACATGAAAGGTGCAAGCACTATGGCCAAAAAAATTTCAAGCTAACAACACTCTGCACTTCAGGACTTCAACTAACAACCCTCCTTTTTCTTCACAGCATTAGTCTCTTGCCTATGGATCCCGTCAACTAGTAGCGAAACTCATCGTGAACTAAGAAGCCTCACCCTTGCTGCAACGAACCCGTTTGAACCGTAGTCCACGCCCTAGATCCAAACCCGCATGGTAAGACTCCCCTATGGCATCACACCGCCGCCTCGGTTTAGAATTTTCTAATTCCTCCTCCACACACCTGATGGGACCCTGTCTGAGTGGTGACGACTACGGCAGTATTTCCCTTCAAAACATCAGACCGAGGGCTTCTGCAGACGGAGTTAGAGGGGTGTAGCTCGATAGGCGAACTAGATTTGCAGGAGAGCCCCTTCTTAGGGTTAAATTTTTACGATAATTTGCCGCGGGGAGCTGTTTCTATAGTTCTTAGGCAAAAGTCATTGTCGGTCAAATAAAGTACCAGTATTGTGCTTGTGAGAACACGATTTTTGGGCCTATCTAGATCAGCAGCGCTATAAGAGCCTTACCACTAATTGTTCCTACAATTCCCCCTAGCTATCTAGGGACAGGGCGATTTACTACATATCCTTTTAGTTACAATTAATTGTGGATTAGATCCTGTGCAAGCAAGCGAAGCCTGAGGTGCGAAATGTTCGCGCCAAGCCAAGAAATTGGTCTGGATCTCTGTAAGAAAAAGGCACCTAATTTGAAGATGTCAATTTTCATAGGCCTATCAGAAGCACAAGGCATGTCTGATTCAGTTAGAATTTAGATATTGTGAGTTCCGTAACTGCGCCTAGTATCGTACCCTAGAGAGGCAGATGATCAATTGAAGTAGGAATGGCGTTGTCACGTGGTTGCGGAACCGGCCGCTTCAGTGCCGAAGGGGCACTGAGAGTGACCTGTGGCAGAGAAATGCACCAAAGTTTTTTTTTCTTTCAGAATATGAGTTAAAAGCCCATATCAAGCCACACTTCGTTTGATTGATCTAGCCCCATCTCCAGTGTCGCCAGCTAATGCGGTACTAAAACTGATAGATCTTCCAAATACCGTGCCCTGTGGAAATCCGGAATGCTCCAAAGGTGCCGTATGTACTAGTACTTGAATCACCCAATTTCGTTGGGTGTCGGAAGTTCACTTAAAAACCCCGTCACCACCCAGCTTCTGTAGCGGCAACACCGCAAATCAGCGGGAAACTCCCCATAACAGAATGGGAATATCAGAAAGCCACATCCAAGGCCCCTGAGACCCCCTCCAGTACAGGGGTGAGAATGCTGACAGCACTTGATGGATGGAGCTAAAACATCTAGGGGCTACCGCTAACTGCCAGAGTTCTCGGACTAACCTCGTTGGACCACATGGTTCCTCTCGTAGCAGGATAACAGAATCTCACTCGCACATTGTATGACACTGGAGCAGAGGTGTGGCACGAAACCAAGTGTGATGCAACATGCGTGAAAAGTAGTTAGATAGCGACACATACCACTCCTTATCAATCTCATACCCATTCAACTACACAGTACCACTTTCCCATACTTTTTGAACTCTATTATATATCAACAATGCCCAATTAAGAATCAAAATGCCTGTCAAAGCTTGAAATGAAGAGAAGATTGGATAAGTTACACGTATGGAATGACTGGAGGAAGATAGAGAGGTGGCAAGCAGTGCTGAATGTATCTTTGAAGTGAAACTCTCTTCGATCTGGATGTGTCGGCTCTGGAAGCGTAAAAACTCCCGGAACTCACTATCTCCGCTAGCCCTGTAATCTCCGGATTCCGGATGAAAAGCTCCTAGAGAGGATTAGTGTCTTCCTGACATAGCATAAGATCAGTCCACTGAATGACTTGGACCTCATTAATCGATAGTAATGATTTTCTTAACTACTAAACTAATCAGATCACGGGCTGAGGGCTGATTTGTAGTAGTAGATTCCGAGAGTTTTTACGGTATGCAATTCTCAAGGGGCTTTCAAGAAGAATGGTGGCAATACCCTTATCTTGACTAAAGCCTAAGGACATTCTGTTTAGGATACTTCTATAAATAGTGAGAGCTGGGAAGAAGGGCATTACCGTTGTGGATTTATGCTGGGATTTCCTATCTCCAGTCATGTGTTTGATTCGGGACACAAATATTTCAGAGCCTGTTCTGCTTACCGCTAGAAGTACCATAAGGCTAGACAAAGAGATTTATCCATAATATAAGCCTCATAAGTAAGAGTGATAAGGTATTGAAGGACTCAACTATCAAGGTTGGACCGCTGAAGAAAGCAGTCAAGAGGAGGCAGTTTAAGAATCACAAAGAAGCTTGACAGAAAAATCCTTTTACCCTGCCATGAGGACACTAAAGAACTGAATTGGGATCATTGAGATATTATACTCTAAGTCATTTCAAGTTTCTACTACCACAAAGGTATAAGATATGAGGGAATTGGATAAAGGCCAAGTTGAAAATATTATTACCAAACAAGCTAGTGCCCATTCTTAGCCATATCCTACACCCCTTATTACCTTATTCTGTGGGGTCATGGGTCATGTGGAGAGGGAGAGAATCGTGGGACGTATATGATAGATAGCCTGCAAGAGCCTTACAGCCAATTGCGTTGACAACGTTTGTGATGCAGCCGATAGGTCTCTGTCCTGTTGATACAGATCCTCTTATACAATCGCTGTCAACACGGTGCAACCTCCCCAGCGCCCCATTTTGTATTACCGTAGCTTGATCTTTTACAACTTCCGATTCCCTTGGTGTTGATCAAATCCAACCCGGCCGCAACCACATCAAGCCCCCCCTGCTTAGCATCAGCTCGCACGACCTCCCTCGCCGGTGATTTGGGGGCATAATTCCGGCTCTGTTTCTGTCGATCGAACGGCGGGACTCGAGGATTTGCCCATTCTATTCACAGGAGGTAAACTCACCTTTCTTGTTCTTCCGCTATTGCGCTGCTATCTCGGATGGTTTCATACCTAGAAATAGTCCAAATACTTTGCCATGTGCCCTTCTAGGTTAATATGGCACTTGCGCCAAAGGGTTTTTGTGAGGCACAAATCCGAGTGATTTAACATGAAGCCGATAGCCCAATCAGAGCTTGGCAAACATTAGTTGTGTAACATGCTCCGTGGGGGAAAACACATGTCTCCCGGTCAAACTTCCCACCTCATAAGCCCCACCGCCGCTTACAATGACGGAAGAACGAAATCAACGGATCGATAGCGCGTTATCTTCAATAGTGGAAGCTATAATACCAGCAAATCCCGATGAAAACGATGAGATAGCTGATGAGCGACACGAAGCGCTCCTGGAGAGGGCGAGGGCTATAATCAAGAGGTAAGTTTCACGGAGAATTGAACATTGTCCATGGGAGGGAATTATTGACACCTTAGGTGATAGCCACGGACAGCCCAGCATTGTGCCGGATGTGCAGCATATCAGTGACATGATCAAAAAGAAACGTACGCTTCCTATAAGGCTACCACGATGTTGACAGCGGCCGACACTGATACGGGTCCTGAGACATCAGTCGTTAGGGATAATAAGACTCCCGAACCTGCATTGAAGTTTTCGACTTTATACACGAGGCTCCTGAACCAACGAGTTTTATCGCAGAAATGGGCTATTCTCTACTTACTCCATGAACTTTCAGACTCTCCCAGGGCCACGTCTTCTTCATCGGCGGCAGGAATTCGAGATGATGTGTTCCCAGAAACCGGTATTGTCGGGACTCGGGGGATGGAGCCGGTGGGAGAGCATGCTTTCTCCGAGGCGTTTAGCTATATGGGCCTTCATCGATTACCAGGTCGCGATTCTGGCCGAGGGCCGGGAGTTGGTGGGCTTGCGGGGGGCGACTTAGGGTCACAGTGGGACAGTTTTGGACAGAGCAGGGAAGATGGTGCTATGAAAACTAAAGCTGAGCTTCTCACCGAGACATATGAGGACTCTGGTGCTTTTTTTCCCGGCCGGCCAATTTCGAAGAGACAACTAACCTTGTGATATTCAGAGCCAACTGAGCAGGCCCTTTTATCCTCATTACCATTTACTCTGCTCGGACTCTCTTCTTCCCACCTCCCCTTTATAACATCGAGTGTACCAGCTCCGCCTTCTGGGCGCGATATTTCGACAACTCAAAAGTACGCGATTTCAATACCACCGACTTTACCATTACCGCTTGTGTCATTGCTACATACTCTGGCAGAACCTTCGCTTCTTTATAGATGTCTCAGCGAGTTTGTACAATCATCGTCTGAGGGCGGCACTGATGGCGGATTAGTAGGCCAATCGCTCAAGTCTGCAATTGGAATAGAGCTTCGAGGCTATATTAATCTTGTTGGTTGTTTGGAGAATGAAATCAGGAGAGCGGTTGCGGCTGCCGAGACTACTATCGGTGTAAGGACTGCAGGGGTTACGTTGAAAAGATGTGTTGTGTGGACCAGGGAGGCAACTATGGGTCTACGGCTAATGAGTTTGATAGTGGAGCAAACTAATGGTGCGTCGATGGATTTCACTATTATCCCCTCCTTTCCCTAGCCACAGTTTACTAAAATTGTTAGAATAGATAAGAAAGGAGGTCAGCTTATTTCGACGATTCATACCTTCGCGTCGTCGCATGGGGACCCATTCGTGCATGCGTTTGCAGAAAGACTGTTGAGCCACGTTACACGACCCTTTTATGATATGCTTCGACACTGGATCTATGATGGAGAGCTTACAGATCCTTATTTGGAGTTTTTCGTTATCGAGCAGCCCAATCTTCCAGATGGGGGTGGCAACAAGGGGGGTGCTTCCTCAGTATGGGAGGACAAATACACCATCCACTCGCCCCAGGTGCCCACTATTATGACGGAGTCATTTGCAAAAAAAGTGTTTCTAATCGGGAAGTCCCTTAACTTCATCCGACATGGTTGCAGTGATTCGGAGTGGGTAGAGAGCTACTCAAAGTCGACGTCTAAGGAATTGGGATATGGGGATACTGCGAGGTTAGAAATGAGCATCGACGAGGCATATAAGACAACGATGGCCAGGCTTATTGAATTAATGGGGAGCAAATTTAGACTATTTGATCACCTCCGAGCGCTTAAGAAATATCTTCTACTTGGCCAGGGTGATTTTATTGCGCTGCTTATGGAGGGGTTGTCCGCTAGCCTAGAAAGGCCAGCGAATACCTTATATCGCCATAACCTAACAGCCCAGCTAGAACATGCAATCCGTGGGTCAAATGCACAGTTCGACTCTCCTGATGTCTTGAGAAGGCTTGACGCGAGAATGCTGGAATTAAGCCATGGGGAGATCGGATGGGACGTGTTTACATTGGAGTATAAGATTGATGCACCTGTGGATGTTGTTGTTACGCCTTATGGAAGTAGGCAGTATTTGAAGGTTTTTAACTTTTTATGGAGAGTAAAAAGAGTTGAGTTTGCTCTCGGAAGTAGTTGGAGGCGATTTATGGCCGGAGCACGTGGTGTGTTGAAGGCGGTTGAAGATTTGGTAGGAGCCGACTGGAAAAAGGCTCGCTGTGTCGTCGCAGAGATGGTTCATTTTGTTAACCAACTGCAATACTATATCTTGTTCGAGGTAAGCCCCTACGGCCTTGGTATAAGTTTGGGAATGTTTTCTCACATCAGTTACTATCATGAAGGTTATCGAGTCTTCCTGGGATACTCTCCAGACAGCGATATCTAAACCCGAGGCGACCCTGGATGACTTGATCGAGGCGCATGCGAAATACCTGCAACATATCACACATAAAGGCTTGCTCGGGAGCACTAGTTCCAGGAGTAGCGGTAAAGGAAAGAGGGCAGGCACCGATGGCGATGATACTTTTATGACTCAGCTTCACGAGATATTGAAGATAATGCTCGCCTATAAAGATGCCGTAGATGGCCTTTATGGATATAGCGTTGCGGAATATACTCGAAGGCAGGAGAGAGGCCAAAGGATCGAAACAAGAACAAAGAAAGGCGAATGGGGTATTAGAGAAGCAGATGAGGAAGGCGAGGCTTCGGGAAGAGGGTCTAATCCCGAAGATATGATGCTACCGAGTTTACGGCAGAGGCTGAAGGCATTGTCGGGAGATTTTCAGGCAAGGGTAGTGATCCTTTTAGGTGATTTAGCGTATCAGAGCGACATGGATATGAGGCTTCTGGGGGTATTGCTGAGCTTCAATGAGTATGTTCATTTTTTGCCCTCTGTTCTCATGATTAAGACTAACAGGAAAAGGTATTATCCGGTTGTTAATAAAAGACGGGCGAGGGGCGAGAGGGAAAGGAGGAATACTCCACGGACGCAACCCGGCGTAAAGCCTAAAACAAAAGAGGGCTCTACAGGAGAATCTACTACCGGCAGTGGGGCCCAGGAAGGTGAATAGTACCGTAGACCCGTTCTATTTCCAGTAATGTCATTATCTCATAAGTTTTCTCTTGTGTCTGGGAGTGGGTGGAGCTTTGTATTTAGGTATCAATTAGCCATTAGTCTCTGATGGGCAATAATTGCTACACGGGTTCTTGATGCGAGATAAGATTGCGCTACGACGAACTGGATAAGAAATTGATAACCTAACATAGGCTAAAGAAAGAATTTGAGGCATGGTACTTGTACAATGACCGCTCATACAGCCCTCTGCCCACACTCACAAAGCTAACAACAGAATGAAGGACAGAGGTTGATTCTAAGTTATTCGCGAGGCAGGAATTTAATGTTGGTACTCTGTCAACGTTGCCGAGGTCTGGGGCAGGAATAGCTTGTGACGCATCCCTAGTTAATTCTTTGGGCGTTCAATGGGATCGGCTACGCTGACTGTCATACCGGCGCTCGGACATAGGACTGGTACGGCAACTTATCCCTTCGTCTGTACTCGAGTACCGAATTTCACTCACTTTCAGCCCAATGATAGGAAAGGCCATCGCCCTGATTAGTCCGAATATCACCTTTCAAAAGAATAAGCTCACTAGAAAGTTGACCCAACCAATCAACGAACTTGACCTCCCCCCAGCTGAAGATGAAGCACCATTTATACTAGTACCTTTGAAGTTAGGAGGTAGAACAGGTTAAGGGATGCTCTCGAGCCCAACAAACCAGTCCGCAATGCCGGCGCGAGCAATGGAGGCTTTCACAGCCTTTCAGCCCCGTGGTTGAAAAACGGTTATGCAGGTTTTTCGAGCCGAAAATCTTTGGTGTAACGCGTTTTTGCATACAAAACTGACAGACCAACTAGAAACTTGGCACTCGAAAAACGGTTTTTCGGCCCCGGGGCTGAATAGAGAGTTTGCGCATGAGGACCTACAGTAGGTGGCAGTTAGCAGAAAGTAGACCTAGGTGCAGGAATAAGTTTGCGCAACAGGTGGCTGGATGACAGTGGAATGAATAGACTAATATCGCATCACCCTCAAATTCAGATTTTGGGCTACGCTACACCAGTCCGATGGGAGCCAAAAATTTGAGAGCATCGTACCATAATAGTATCATACGATCAACTGGTGAAGTAAATATCTCCCTAGGGCCTATCGCACTATTGGGAACATCTAATGGTCAGAGCATATTGTCCGTTTGCTGATTTATTGTTCTACAATGATCTGATTTCTTCAGGTCCGAAAAGCCCCATTTTACGCCTCGTCCAGGTCTCTCCATTCGCCTGGGTGTCCAAGACTTTTAGGTTAACCGAAAATAACCTGTTATCCTACCACCTAGGTCTCCATGCGCAAACTCTCTAATGCCTCCAATGTCAAGATGGGAAATAGGAAAAGATCTAGAGTCACCGTTCCCTGGGGCCGGTTCTTTTCTCACATGCTTCTTAGGCCGGGGCATAATCTACCATTCTACTTTTGGACTCGCGGGGAATGGCTTTGAGGGCCGTTACCGGCGTCGAGAATTCCCTCCGTCCGAGCCAACGTTAGGATGAGAAGAACTAGCCTTTTTAATAAGTGCAACTCTATTTCTATCCATACAGCTACTAGCTATGGGTGTCTCATAAGAGCCTTGGGCCATATCATTCACAAGCCAGCAGCCGCTGGACCGAGATTTTCCGAGGGGTCGATTCTTGAATGCTTTTCTTTATGTACTCCTCCATGAGTTCCTTCCTCCTTGAACACGTTCCATTTTCTCCTTAATAATTCCCCAAATACTCCTCTATATCTTATACTCCCCTTTTTGCGATTAAATGTCGTCTTCAGCAGCTATAGAGGCGGAGCAGAAGGCCTTCGAGGCCGAAGTTGAAGCCGTGAAGCAATGGTGGTCATCACCACGCTGGCGCTACACAAAGAGACCTTTCACGGCAGAGCAGATTGTCTCCAAGAGAGGAAACCTACCTATCTTCTACCCAAGCAACGACCAAAGTAAGAAGCTTTGGGGTATTCTGGAGACGAAATTTGATTCAAAAGAGCCTAGTTACACCTATGGATGTCTTGACCCTGTCATGGTCACTCAAATGGCCAAGTACTTAGAGACAGTGTATGTCAGTGGGTGGCAATGCTCTTCTACCGCTAGCAGCACGCACGAACCCAGCCCCGATCTTGCGGACTACCCTATGGTAAGTTTTATTTGTTGTGGTGGTTGAGTTTGATTTTCACATGTCATTCGGAGTGGAATGTGGGGTTGAGGTTCCTGGGCATGTGACTCACGTGCAGTAGGACACCGTTCCGAACAAAGTCGACCACCTCTTCAAAGCGCAATTGTTTCACGACAGGAAACAACGAGAAGCACGCCTGTCTGTTCCGGTATCGGAGCGTGCTAATCAACCGAGCGTCGATTACCTTCGGCCTATCATCGCTGATGCTGATACCGGCCATGGTGGACTCACGGCTGTCATGAAGCTCACAAGGCTGTTCATTGAGAGGGGTGCTGCTGGAATTCACATTGAAGACCAAGCGCCTGGGACTAAAAAGTGCGGCCATATGGCTGGTAAGGTGTTGGTACCTGTGGGGGAGCACATCAATCGGTTGGTAGCCATCAGGGCGCAGGCCGATATCATGGGTAAGCCCTATAATTTCGTTCCTTTAGTATGATACCATATCTCACCCGCGCACGCTCAGGTGTCGATCTTCTTTCCGTCGCCCGCACGGACTCCGAAGCTGCGACCCTAATCACTTCAACCATCGATCACCGAGACCACCCCTTCATTCTCGGATGCACAAACCCATCGCTTCAACCCCTCGTCGATTTGATGGCCGCTGCTGAAGCCTCTGGCAAGTCCGGCGATGCACTCCAAGCAATTGAGGATTCCTGGCTAGCGTCTGCCAACATCAAGCTTTTTGATGAGGCCGTTATTGACGCTATAAATGCCGGCGACTACCCCAACAAGTCCGGACTGGTTGAGCAATACCTTTCCGCCTCAAAGGGAAAGAGGAGCTCTGAAGCACGATCTATCGCCAAGGGCATCACTGGGATAGATATTTTCTGGGATTGGGAGAGTCCTAGAACTAGAGAAGGATTCTACAGGTACAGAGGTGGTACCAAGTGTGCTATTATGAGAGCTGTGGCATACGCTCCCTACACCGATTGCTTATGGATGGAGAGCAAGAAGCCAGATTATCCCCAGGCTGTTGAATTCGCCGAGGGTGTCCATGCCGTTTGGCCTGAACAGAAACTTGCTTACAATCTCTCGCCTAGCTTCAACTGGAAGGGCATGTTCCCTCTATCCAGCCTCTGTAAGATCTTAATCTTATGCTAACACCCTCTCATAGCGGCCATGCCATCCGGCGAGCAAGAAACCTACATCAAGCGTCTCGGCAGGCTTGGGTACTGCTGGCAATTCATCACCCTCGCAGGCCTTCACACTACAGCTCTCGCATCAGGTACCCTTCACACACTCTCTCTCCCCCTTCTCGCAACAACAAACCTGTATTAACAGCACGTAGATACCTTCGCAAAGAACTATGCTAAGCAGGGTATGAAAGCCTATGGCAATCTCGTACAAGAGCCAGAAATAGAGAACGGCATCGATGTCGTCCTTCACCAGAAGTGGAGTGGAGCAAACTACATCGACAACATGCTGAAGATGGTCACCGGCGGTGTATCATCGACCGCGGCGATGGGTAAAGAGGTTACGGAGACGCAGTTCACGGGATATACGAAGCATTGATCATTTCTGAGACCTTTTTCTTTCTTTCTTTCCTCCGTTCTTTCTTTCATTCCGTCTTCAATGGTGGGCAGCTGTAAGCGCAAGTGCTAGCAGAACTGATTAGAGGAAGACCCATCTTTTATTCTCCCTCTTCCCTTTAAAAAACCTGGAGAGGAACTTGTGGCAGAGGATGATTAGCCGACCAATTTGGTCTTGGTTTTTTCCCCTTTCGTCCGAGTGATTTGTACAATACAGTATCCTACTAAAATATTCACATGTTCCAACTTGCCAAGTATATACCACACCCCAAGAACCGCCTAAGACACCATGCCAGAATTCACCAAAACTTCCAGCACTACTACCGTATTAGACTACTCGAGTACAAGCGAATCGTCCAACTCAACCCACACCCTGTCGCAACGCACCGTACCCCAGAAAAAAGAAACCCTTACCCTACCCCCACCCACCCACACCTAAACCCACCAAGGAGAACCCCTCCCCCTCCCACTTTCTAAGCCAAACCTTTTCTTTTTCTTTGCTTTTTTTCTTCTTTGTTGAGACCGCACTACACTTCCTACAACCGTACCGCCAACCACCCCCAAGTAGTAAACCCAGATAGCCATTGACAAAGACATCGTGGCCGAGTGGTTAAGGCGACAGACTAGAAATCTGTTTCGTTCGCGAGCACAGGTTCAAATCCTGTCGATGTCGAGAATTATCTCATATCTTTTTATTTTTTATTTTTTATTTTTCATACCAAAGGAAAGGAAAAGCTAAACCTAACCCTGGTGATAGTGTAAAGATTGGTTACACGTGATATCATAGGTATCTCGAGTACGGTGCGTATCATGGTGGATTGTTTTGGGAGGTTGGGGTGGGTTAGGAGGAAGAGAACGAGGTAGATTTGAGATTTGAGATTCCAGATGGATGGGCGGGAGGAAGGGTAAACTATATATATGCAGGTTTCGGAGAGGGAGGGGGAGGATGGATAAATGGTAGCAGTTTGGGATGGGCAGATGAGGTAGGGGGAGGAGAAGGGGAGTTCATAGATGAAGTCAGGCTAGATTAGATTCACGACATCATAATATCATATAATATAGACTAAACCGACCCGTATCATACAATAGGACACAGCGTAACACCATAGCTACAGTATGATACCAGTATGATAGTCGATTAACAAAAAGACCCCCACCGCACAAACATAATATTATAATACATGTATGAACCCGAAACCCCCCCATTCTTTTTTAAAAAAATCTGAAGGGTATCATAGTACAATCGGTAAATAAATTAAGGTTAATAATAATAATAACGCCAGGCTCACTGTGTGACTAAATGCTTATATATGATATTATTACGGGTCACTCCGTGTAATGTAGAGCAAGGTAAAAGCACAGATCGCACACACAAGATGCGATACTATTCAGTTACTCTGTAGCATAGGTGCGGGGGTGGGTATCGGCATATGGAAGTACTGTACATATCATATATCAACAAACTCAGGATATACCGGTATTCCACGGATTGCTAGTTATTATAGCTAGCTGGATATAACAGCTAGCTAGCATAGCAAGCCGACAAGAGTTGCAGTACCAGTGATGATAGACTTGGGGACCTAGCTCAAGTTGGGGGTGCACATCTCTTCAGGTATGATACGAGCACGTTGCGCGACGAGCTGTGAATACCAAGCAATTAAGTAAACAGTTGCCCCTCCTCCTCCGCTTGCCTTCGCTTTACTCGTAGTAAACTCCACACTCAATATGGTACTGTGCTCGAGTACAGTACAATGCACGACACTTCAATTAACTAACATATATCCACGACCATATATTCCCTTCCCCCCTCCCCGCCATATAACAAAACCACCATCAAAACTACCATCCATATTGGGAGCAACACGAGTGTAAGCACCGCATCCAGGTTGCCGGACTGAAGTCGCACCTCTTGGTGCGTCACCGCCAGAAAAAAACGCGACTTCAATCAGGCGACATGGGTGCGTGAGGTAGGATAAGGGTAAAGGTAAGCTAAAGTTGGTTTTGTGTAAGATACGAGTACAATACAAAGTAAAAGTAACAAAAACAACCAATTCACTGAATAAATAAACACATACTAACCAAAAAAAAAAAAAAGTTCGCAAGTTACAAAAAGAAACTAAAACGATGAGAATTCCAGACCCAGAAACCGCGAATAGCAAATAAGTAGAAAAAGTAAGAGGAACAAGACCCGGGGGAGGTAGGAGGGGGCAAGAAGGGCGAGACCGAGAAGGTGCAAAGGGCATCTGCTTACCCGTCTCGTCGGAGTGGGAGGAGAAAACTGAGTTAATAGTTTGCGATTTTGCCCCCACCACCCAAAAAAAAACCAACCCCACGAAAAACAAAGACGATCCCTCCTTTCCTCCTCTCCCTAAAGATATGTACTATTGAATTTAAAAATAAAAAAAAGGGGGGGGGGGGCAGAGAAAAAAAGCTAACGATCCCCCTCACCATAAGGCAGGGAGGAAAGAACAACCATAGTAACCTACTATTTGAAAAACCAGGGCAAACATGTTAAAAGAAAGAAAATAAAAACCTCGGTCGAGATCTACTGGTTGAATGCTAGCTCTTCTTTCCTCCCACCCAGTTGCGGTCACAAATTTGACGAATCTAGGTAAAACACAACTTTTTATATTCATATCGTTTCGGTCGTCAGTCATCGCCACCCATTACTAGGAATATCTTCGCCCAGCGCCAGGAGGTGCCATGACTCCGCCGCCCATGCCAGTCATGTTGCTATAATGACCAGCCATCATCGGAACATGGCCGTAGTCATTGTTCATGCCTGCGTTCATGTCCAGTGTGGCCATAGTCCCTCCGTTGGATCGGGCGACAGGACAGTCCTTATGTGCGAGGAGCAGCGTCTTGAGCGAAACGATTTCTTCCCGAAGAGAAGTAACTTGGGCAGTGAGTGCATCGTTTTCACTAGAAAACATCTCGACCTTTGCTTGCAGACTCGCGAGCCATTGCTTCTTACGTTGGCGACATTTTAAAGCGGCGACACTGAAATGACGTCATAGTTTAGTTTGAGACAGCTCGCAGTGAACAGGTAGAAAACACCGAGTGACAGCCGAAATACGTACCGATTTCGCTCCAAGAAATTCTTTCGTTTCTCCTCGTCTGTCATCTTTTTGGTGTCTTTACCATTCTCGTCCTTTCCATCATCTTGTCCATCGTCGCTACCCCCACTAACAGACATGGATTGACCTTGTGGGCCTTTGGCCTTCTTTGCTTGCGACCTTCCAGTTCCCCCAGGACTATCGTCGGCTTTTCGGCGCCCAGCCGAGGCGGTAGGTTGTTTGCCTTTAGAGTTTTTTGGTCGAGTATTCCTCCGTGAACCCGCGTTCTGCATTTCCTCGTCGCTTGATCCTCCAAAGTCGTCACTCATCTCGCTTATCCCTCGAACGCTATTTGGTATTGAGGAGCCACCGGAAACAGATCTATTAACATTAACGCCCATCGCCGCATTAGATGCGTTATTAACCAAAGCTCTTTTGGCGAGGTTTGGACTTGAGTTGTCAATCGCGGCAGCACCCGATGATGTCGGGCCTCCGGGGTAGCTAGGTGCAGATCCAGCATTCATGCCAGCGCCCGAGGCGCCTACGGCCTCTTGCTGCTGATGCTGAGCATTCGCTAGCAAATATAGGCCATTGGCAGCGTTATGCGCTGGATCCGCTCCGTGGTAGTTGTCCAATTGTTGTCTCTTCTGTTGGTCGAGGCCCGAGGTCCTATCCTCTGACTTGATGTGCTGCTGTTGCGGAGACATCAACGATGGCGCGGGGTGGGATGATTTTCTGGCAGCCGAAAGGGCAGTCCGTTGGAATTCCATGGTTCCTGGGGTAGCCCCGCCTCCCACAAATTGTTGAAATATTGTATTACCAACAGATGATGGAGCAAACAGAGAACCGGAGCCCCCAGGAGTCAAGCCAGATCTAATGCCGGATTCGTTGGGGGTTAACCCCGATCGGATGTGTTCAAAAGCACTTGATCCAACGTTAGAGTTAGAAGCGGGACCCTGCAGCATGGCAGGGGAAAGTGGCCCCGATCGAAGCGAGTTAGCCCCCCAATTAAATGCAGATCCCCCCGAACCACCAGGCAGCAAGGAAGCAGGAGAAGTTATCGCAGTAACAGGTGGGAGAATTGTCTTGGGCGTATTGAGAGGGTCTGAGGTTGATGCAAACGATTGCTCAAAGGGATTGGGTTCCTGATCGAGTCGTGTATGACTGAGGTTGAAGTAATCTCCTCCTCCTGGCGTATCTCCTGGTAACTTTTTGTTTGGCAACGGGCGGGAGGGGCCTGGACCATGGTTGCTCTGTTGAGAGGGTTTTGTGGCATCCGGAGGCTGGTCGACGGCAACTTGGGGCGGGTGTATCGAGCTCGCAACTGGCAAGGACGAATTCGACAAAGGGGATAAAGTGTGCGAGGCAACTTTCGACGAGTTTTTCGCCGTATCTCTCCCGTTATTGTTAGACTGATCTAACGAAGACCTTTGTTTATCTAAGTTTTACGACCATGTCAGTACAGGTAAATATAGTTACCAGATTTGAACTCTAGTAGCCCATTCGGTACATAAATCATCTTAATATAGAAACGTGGAAGGAAAATGCAAGGGACAGAATGGCACGACCGTAAATGACAAAAAATACCGACATCGTGAAAACATACCTTCACTCCTCGAATTCGACTTTTTGCTATCAACAGGAGAATGGGTTCCCATCCGTGAGCTTGGGTTCGAGGTCCCTCCAGCGCTGTGACCAGCACCACCCGACTGCTGCCTCGAGACTACAGCCGCTGACATAGTTAATGTGACTGCGTATGACGATTTCTATGTATTTGCTGTGTGGATGATATCCTGCTTGTTCTCAAGGTGATAAGGTATTTAGTTAGGAGAGTGACGATGGTTGGGAAATGATGTGGGGGTGATGTCGTAATGATCCGTATGGCAGCGGGTCTCAAAGCTAAATAGTGGGTACAGGCAAAAGCGACGCTTTTGATTCCTCAAACGCCCACACGTACACCAAGAAAAGACAATCCTTCCTTTTCCCTCTGTTCTTTTTTTGTTTTTGTTTTTTTTTGTTTTTTTCTCTTCCTCACCAAAAACAGTGATGGCTGCACAAAAATAAGGATCCACAAAAAGTGGCGGAAGGAGATCGAAATATTCACAGTGAGGGATGCACACTTTTTGGGTAGAAGGGGATGAATGGGGAAGGGAGGGACCAGGAAAGAGGAGGATGGCTATTCTCACGACGGATTAGCAATTACTCTATGGCTTGTTTAGTAGCCGTCGGCGATCATCGCGGCGGGTATTGGTTGACGGCTCATGGAGGGTGGAGAGGATGTGGAGAGGGGGTGGGCAGCGGGTGGCGAGAAGAGAGTAGTAAGCAGGTACAAGGTGTGGTAGGAAGGGGAGGTGGACGACAACGACGCCAGCGAAGGGGGAGAGCGAGAAGGGAAGGAGGAAGGAAGGAAGGAAGGAAGGGGAGGAGAGAAGGAATTACCAAAAAGTTTCGGTAGAACCGCCTCAACGGTACCGTACCGTAGTATTGAAGCAGCGTGATATGTAGGCGTAATTTGCGTCTACGAATATGAAAGAATAGGGTATGCGTGAAGAGTTTGTAAGCGAACCGTATGTACTGTATAATGTCTATATCGGGGGGATGGTTGGAAGGTCTCCTCGGGGTACCGCAGACTCGGCTCTATCTCTCTAAACCAGAGTTAGAGGGATGAATATCAACAGCGGGAGGTTCGTTGGATATGGACCTCTGTTCTATACTCGCTTTCTTCTGTCTCTCTTTTCCCCTTTGCTGCTTTCCCTTATTTTTCGTGGAAAAGAAGTAAAATTGTCAACCCTTTCCTTCCCACAGAAATCGAGTAAATAACAAGCGAGAACCGAGAGTTTGGCAGTGGCTTGCCCGCAGCCGTCAAAAGGCTCGTCGCCTCTCAATTTGCGGTAACTCCAGGTACTATTCGGCGTTGCTGTTGTGGATAGCTGTTGGGGGTTCGATAATTTTCGAGGACGATAGGGGGTCGCTGACGAAAGGTGACGGTGACGAAGGTGACGTAGTGGGTGCTTTCGAAACAAATTTCGTGTGCCTCCTTTCCTTCTCCCTTTTTCCCTTCGAGGCAGAAGAGACAGGCAGCAGAACAACCACCAAGCAAGCAAGCAGCTATCTTGCACAACAACCCACCAACCCTATGTCTCACCCTATTCTTCTCCTTCTTCTTCTTCTGCGCCTTCTTCTCCTCTCTTTCTTAACTTGTCCGCTTTCTCCACTACTCCTCTCTTTCTCCCTTTCTCCCGATTCTCTATTTCTCTCCTTTTTCCCTCTCTATTCCGCTCTGCAATATAACCTGATTCGACTTTTCTTGCCTCTTAATTGAATATATCTCAACCTAGAGGAAGATATAAAAGAACGGGACCAAGGTCAAAAGTTTGGAGAGAAAAATAATGATGCTTACAATCGCGAGGAGCAAAAAATAAGGGAAAATAAAATGAACAGGAAAAAAGAAAAGAAAAAGAAAAAAAAACTACCGTCAGTGAGCTAAGATCAGACAGCAAATCCGCACCCAACAATTAAGCGACAGCGTGCGCACAGATGACAATAACGAACTAGGAATGACAAGGCACAGTACCGGTAGTTCTCCGGACAAAGAGGGAGAGATAAATTTGTGGTATCTACTTGTGATCTGGGTGGTAAGGTTTTCCCCTCTAACAAGCAGAGAGATGGCACGAAATCTGTTTTAGTCTGCGGCGGGCGGGGACAAGGCACGAGCGCTGTATGGTTGCACCGTCCTTGCAAGAAATTCGGGGGGGGTAAAAAAAAAAGGGATTTCAAAGAGGAGCGGGCAAGTGCTGCGGCCTTGCAAGGGGGTAAAAAAAAGGAAAAATCGGGCAGAAATGTACCGGTATTGTATGTTACTGACTGGATGATCGGTGCGTATGGTGCAAGAGGAGGGGAAGGGAGGTATGAAAGGATGACGGTGACGTTGTAGGGAACGGCAAGCATCATCAGTCAACTTTAACGACTCTTCCCTACTTATGCTAGCTAGGCTGGGCAAAGCTGCCGGGGGGGGTGGTGGGCAGCGGCAGCAATCACCACAGACACACACAGAGAGGGAGCGAGACGTTAGATTACACAGAAAGAATCGAGGAATCCCCGATTTGTCCAAACGTTTTCCCTCTCCGGTAAAGCGCTAATGAGGAATTGAGGACTTTCTCGGCTCCCTTCACTCTATGGACCACTCAGAGGAATCGCATACTCGTACTGTAATTCCCAGAGGAAGAAAAGGAAAAGAAGAAAAGGGAAAGAAAGAAAAAAAGAAACTAACAGGAAAAGGGTGTGGCGGATGACGTATGATCTCATCTTAGACCCAGCTTCCAGTTTCGGTGGTCTCGCTTTGAGCCCATCAGAAGGCTTGAACAAAGGCAATAGGACTACTCCCGCGGCCGAGTTGCTCTTGGACACCCACATAGAGTAGTGATCGGCGGACCAATAAGATAACAATCCGAAGGTGGCAAGTGGCCTGATGCAATTTGTTATACCGTA
>Ga0307507_10003346_pt1 | contig 31372 bp, 17 predicted proteins | sample 7_EM_MG_FD_207223 | JGI IMG/M metagenome (GOLD analysis project Ga0307507, IMG submission 207223) | Populus trichocarpa ectomycorrhiza microbial communities from riparian zone in the Pacific Northwest, United States - 7_EM | ecosystem: Host-associated > Plants > Roots > Unclassified | place... | reverse complement strand
GAGTACAGAAAAAGTGTTCAAACAGGTGAGGATTCGGCAAATTTCTATTTTTGATCATGGTTTCTGACATTTGATCGTCTCTTTCCGAAGCGACTGTATGTAGAGTCGTTCTTTTGAATGAAACCGTTCTTGGCCTGCTGCAGGAACCAGAAACCAAACGAGCCGACCCAAAACTGGAGAAATATGATCGCTCACATTTCTACTCTATTTCAACTTACCACACATCCTGCGCCAATCATTGGTAATAGGAAAGGACTACCAAATACTCATTAAACCAATCGGAGGAAAATAAAAGGCAGTGAGCGTAATATTTACTTGAGGTTGGGGAAATGCTGTCAAGCGTGATTCTATCAGCACAGTTGTGCTTCATTTCGAGGCATCTAGGCGGGCTTCATAAACTCCAGAAAGATGGTTTTAACCGTGATTTTGGGCCCTTTGAAGCTAGTTAAAGGGCTTAATAGACCGAAATCTACCTGCACGTTTTATAATCAGTCTAATTGATCCTGTAGGCTTTCGAGCGTAGATTGCAAACGTATCTTAGCTCCGGTCACTCGTTTGAAAGCAATCTTGGAAAGTTACAATTTTCTATTTTACTCAGTAGTTAACCTTCAGCTTTCAAGCCGAGTTTTGAATTTCCATTGGTCCCATAAAGCCAGATGCACGCAGAAGCCCGAGATACCAACCATTCCTAAACACCAGGTGTTTCCCTATGCTAAGCCGTGGCCGTAGAATCTTCGCAGGCAATAAGGAAACCCTCCTAAAGCAAATGCAACCACCCATACGATCCCATATCAGACAATCCTAAAATCGAATTACTATTTCCTCCATCCAACGTTCCAAATAACATGCGCGATATCCCTAGCCGTATTTACAGTGTCGACAACTCTTCCGATGATGCCTGGTGCTCCAGGCTCATCCTCATCTTCTTCATAGGGCATAAACATGCCCGATGCGGTCCGGCGTAGGCTTGCTGATCCTTCTCCACTGTCCTCGTCAGATTTGTTAGATATCCTATCCATTGTCACAGAAACGCTATCTCGACGATTGTTAAATGCTCCTGACGGCTCCCACGATATGTCGTCATCGTCGTCATCTTCAGGCAGGAGGAAATTGGTGGATGGATTAGCCGGACAAAGCGTCTCCTGCGATGGAGATGGTGAGAGTCGACCTGACCGCCAGAAGCCTAAAGAATGCATGGAAGGCTGATCGGGGGTATCCGGAGAGTCGGTACGGTATTTTAGTGTCGTTGAAGGCAATTTTGCAATTGTCTTACTTTCGCCACTGAAGCTGCCTCTCGAGTTATTGCGAGAAAGCTGTTTTTTCTTTTGAGGCCTTTTCATCATAACCCCGTCATCTGATGAATCGTCATCATCATGTAAGGCCCAATTGTCGTTATCGTCATCATCATAATCGCCATCTTTGCCATCTACCGCTATGCATTGCTCCACTTTGTCGTCAAATCGAATGTGTTTTCGCTCACCCTGGTCCGGGGTCTGTAGGCCTGAGGTTGATTGGGAAGAAAAGTAATCTGTCGGATCTCGACTAATAGTTCGGGAAGGTATTGAGCAGGTAACAAAATCCGACGCAGCCCGGCCCAAAATAGGACGGTCTGGTATTCGATCCGACTTGCTGTTTGCTTGTTGCGCTTGGACTGCTGCCGCGGCCTGCTTTACCAGCGACGAGGCTGATATCGACTTTTGAAGCATTACTTCTGACATACTTCTTTTCTTCAGAATGGGTTTTTTGTTCAAAAATGAATTGTTCTTCGATAACCTGCTGACAGGTTCCGAAGCATGCTGAGAGTACGACTGGTTTGATGCAGTTTGCAACGGCCCGTAGAGCCAAGTTACGTCACAGTCTTTTAGCCTGTGGAACCTTTAGTATTTGATAAACAATGACAGCAGAAATGTGTGACCCGAACAATAATCGAATGCAAGATGTTTTTCGCTGGATACGCCTGGAAATGCCTCAAAGCTTGAGGAGGCCAAGATGCGACTCATCACCAGTTGACTCTCGCAATCGACCGTAGTATGAGAGAAAGCACCACTAACCAATTGAGCGTCTCCGGAGAGACTGTCTTTAACTTATATTTCGATTTGGCCCATGTCCGCCACGAAGCATTTTCTAGCCTTGATCGCTCTCCATATATTCTGCGTTTGGAGACGATATGTCGCCACGATGACCAGATATCTTCCTCCTCCCATTCGTGCGAAAGATAATCGACGTGTTGAGAGGGCTCGTGCCGTATTGCGGTGTCGTCCTCTGATAGGGGCAGCGGGTCTGGGCTTGATGTGGTTGGAGATATGGCATCATCGTCGATGGGAGACGGGGTAATAACAGTATTGTAGCTACTTAGGCTCGACGGAGGGTCGAACTCTCTATCTCGGTCAAAGCTACGACTGTCTGAATAGCCAGGAAAAGCTATTTCGTCATCCTCATCGTCTGCATCGAGTTTGGTCTCCGGAGAAACGCTGCTGGCCGGTGTTGATTGGAACGAAGAAGCTTGTGAGAGATTCGTGGATGATGCTCGCGGCGAAGAAGGTGCGGAGGACGAGAGGGAGCTGGATCTGTGTTTCGAGTGTGTGTAGTTGGAGCGTCGGCTGGAAGAATAGGATGGCGGCGAGCCCACAAAGGAAGACTGCGAAGCTGAAGAACGACGCAGCGGTGAATTTGAAAAATATGACTGCCCGTCTGGCAGTTGAGCAGGAAGAACTTCCGTCATTGCTGTTCAACAGATGCGCGCGGTAGAATTTCACGATGCGGTGTCTGGGAGGCGAAAACACGGCACAAAACCCTCCTCCGCTAATTCCCTAGTACTTTTTCGCCTAGCCTCCACATGCGGCCTCAGAGTCGGTGAGGCAGCAAATTCAGGAGTGTGTGGGTAATTCTCTCGAAGTAGAAAGAGCTGACGCCGTGGTAGGTTGTGTTAGTCGATGGGTTGATGATGTCGGCGAACCAGGAATGAAGAAGGCAAATGGTCAGGCGGCTGGCGCAGGAGAATCAAAAGAAGTCTTGAGATTCGTGGGCGCGGGGAAGAGACAAGGGGATAAAACGCTCTAACGCTTTGGCCAAAAAGCTTGACGAGCGATTTGGAAGGCTTCGAGGTGGATGAGGCAGGCGGCGAGGATTAGTGGATAATGGGATAATGGAGCAGTGGGAAGGCAATGCGGGGACAGCCTATGAGGGCTTAAGGTGCTCCAATTGGGCAATAGGCGGCGCCAGTGGTTTTGAGTGAATCGGGTGTGGTAGACAGACGTTATTATTTATTATCTGAAGGGCCTCGTTGCTAGCTGTGGAAAAGTGGAGGCGTTGAGAGCAAACTCATCGGTGCTGGCTGCTCGCTGGGAAGGACCTCGACTCTCTCGGCTAGCCATGATCAGCGGGCATGGGGTGCTCAAAAACGGCCAAGCACTCGGTCCGCGAGATCCCACGCTGCTGGAGTGCAGCGCACCTGGCCAAAGCACTTTGCAAAGTCCTCCCTTGTTCCCCTGACCTGCCCACCCTAACGCCCAATAGTGCCCGCCTTTCCGCGCAGCCTGTAAGGTTCTGGCTGCGAGAAACGGGTTGAGATGGCTGTGATGGACGACTCGCCGCTCTCACGCCTCACGCAACGGTCGCTAATGCTTCGGTTGGAGGAATAACGGGCTGCAGAGCCCTTCCACACCCACCCATCCAATCGCCCACCCCATCCACATATCCACACTTCAAACGTGGATATCTGCAAGTCTGTATATGGCGTTCACCTTTCAGATAGCAAGGCGCGATAAGGCGCGGTCAATCCATGCACGCTGGATGATCGGCCAAGGCCCCATCTCTGTGGCCGCATGGGCCCAACAACCAGCTCCTTGTCCACTCCAACGGTTGGCTCCTCTTTGCGGTTGGTGTGCGACTAAGCTTGTCTCGTGTGGGAAGCCTCTGCGATGGTGGACGAGAGCGAGCTGACTCTTGAAGCTACTGTCACAACGACAACAGGAAATCACTAGAGTAACCAAATTGCCATTCTTCTCTCTTTTCGGGGTATTACTGAGGCTGAAAAATGTGACAGCCTGGCATTAGTTGGTATCAAAACATCATGCTTCCAAGGCTGGGACGACCCAGGTCACACGAATACTTTAGCAAGCGTATTCTTATTCCCTATTCGATTTGGTCGAGGCTAGATGCGGAGTGTCAACGATTTGCGGAACCGCTCCCCGCATGTCGCCATAGCCATCATTTCTGCTAGCTCCTGACTCTGAAGCCATAACCATACACTTCACGATCGAGGCAATTAACTAGACTGCGTACATATCCGAGATTCGGACTTCAAACCAAATGCTCACCCGCCCGCTGTCGGGACGACCCGCTTATTATAAGCCCACTTTATGCCATGTTTCAAGCACGATGCGTTCAGGTTGCAAGTAATAGTTGCATGCTCCACGTTCCACGTTGCCGCGAAGCTTCCTCCCGTTTGACGGAGCCTATCTTGGCTCCTTCATCCAACGAATGGAGAACTTGTTAATAATAGGCCTGGGCATCAAGTGGAGACACTCCGGAAGCAAACGCCTCAGGATGCAGGCGCCTTTGATGCAGCGTTCAATTGAGTTAATTCCCACGGAGGGCGTTGAAGCTCAGCAGCTGCTCACCTATTTAACTGTTATCATTTATCACCCCCGGGTTACCCTTCGCGGCATATCGTGACGACAGTCTTACGCAGAATGATAAGGACCTTCCCGTGCAAGCTCTTCGTAATGACAGATGGGCGTTGCAAGGCCTTACCACAAGCAGATGAGCCTTCAACGGGCGAGATATTCCCCATGCTTGTTCCAGGTTTGTATGCCGACAGTTGCCGTATTCTATCCAATTGCATTGGATGCTCCAGGCTGCACTCTCAACCCCCACAAAGAGCTGCAAGCCACGCATGTTGCAGCGACAGTTTGAACCCTAAATCCCAGCCTTGTCCATCGCTAAAGCAAGGTTAACGGTCAATTGTGCACGACTGCTGGGTCATACCAGCCACACAATCAACTTCCGCTCTGGCTCGAACGTGAGTGTTACGAGTTAGCATTGTTCGAACCTCCGCAGCGTCACCGGATCACTTCCACCCCTCGATCCATTACCTCGTCTCCACGAGCACGACACATCCCGTCCTTATCCGGGCTTCCTAGTAACCCCGGCGTGAGCGCTTTGCTGAGCTGCTGCTGTCCGGCCGCGGTTTGCTCCAGATGCGAACCCCAGAAAGCTGGAGCGCGCTTTCCCTATTGGGGCAAGCCGGCCAGGCCCTGAATGTCGCTTGCTTCCTGCCGTCACAAACGATTCAGCATCAACAAAACATTGCATCACCAGGCACGGCCACTAAAGGCGTCCTAACTACAGCTTCCCGCTCCCCGAACGCCGCAAGTGTGGGCTCGGAACCATGCGCTTTGCATATAAGGAGAGATTGAACCCACATTTTCCCCTGCACGCGCTTTCCATTCCATCACCGCTCACTGCTTCGGCGCATAGAAAAGAATACACCCACATGAAAGTCACTCGCGAGCACGGAATGGAGATAGAGGAGCTTGATAGCTTGCAAGGGCAACATGCAAGCCCCTATTGCTTCTTGCTGTCACGTCACAGCAGAGCTAGGCTTGACTGAGGAATGCATTGCATTTGGCCTTAGATCCTCATCACCTATGATACCTCCCGAATCTGTACGGCTCCCAAGGTAGTGTCTTAGCTCAGATGATGAAAACTCCTGTCCATCAAAGGACAATGTTCTAGCCCAACCTTCTTGGAGAGTCTAGGATAGAGTTTCTTTCTCCACTTTCATTTGCAGCAACTCTTTACATATACAGTCTCCGACAGAAAGCCTCATCGATGGCCCGATATGAGGCATGGATAGTAGCGCATCTGTAAGTATGGCTTGCAGCATTGCGATACCGATATCAAGAACCTCATCCGAGCTGACGAACGCATTCATGCACTTCTGGCTTTGCCATTCGCCCGTTTCATGCATATCAATCGCCACTTATTCCCTCCCCTCGCAGATCCCACAGTAATTGCGCCTTTCGGAAACGGCAACCCCTCCGCCCCACAAAGGTTCACAACTGATTTTCCATGTGAGGATGCTATACGAACACAATCATCACACACCGGTACATTAGATGCAAAACATCGAGATCCCTTGTCGGCCTGCGAGTTTCTATTACTTTAGTCTCGGGAACTCCCTTGGTATTGCCACTTCGTCCCATTCAAGTACCTCTTATGTCTGCATGTTTGTTAAGGTTGATGCATAGTAGAGGGGTTAGAACATCTGACACATCCTTCAACCTTTTCAAGGATTCTGCACCCTCTCCGAGCGCATTGTCTTTTTCCTGCTTCCACCATTCAGATGTCTCAGCAGAGTTGCAGAACACTCCCACCAGAAAGCGACAGTCGTTCATTAAAATTCTAGAACACTCAAGCCCTTTCCTGCAGAAACATCCGATTTTTCCGTTGAGAGGATCACTTCCCCGGCGATAAAGAGGTCTGCACGACCCCTTTCTAATCTTATCAGCGCCAATTCAAACGACTATTCCCGCTGTGAGACTCTGATTCCGTGTCAGCTATATTGCCTAACTTATCGCTTTGCGAGCTATAGGATCTGCTTCATGATTCGGAATTCACGGGCTAGAACCGTTCGGCTTATTCAATCACCAAGCATTGGCTAATCAAGTATTTAGAGTCTACATATCCGAACATATCACCCCATCTGCTTGCATTTTTCTAATGGTGTTAAGCGAAATGGATGCCGCTCCCTGCCAACGAATGCGCCATTAACCAGGCTCGGTCTTGCCGTTTCGCCGTTTCGTCCATTGTCGTACCTAACCAGGGGCAAGTCGCCACGGCTTTCCACCGGCTTGTTTGAAAATTTTCCTTAAGCTCAATTGTCGTTCATATGTATTTAATGGTCGCAGTGAAAAGAAAAAGGCCTCCGTCTCAGTTCCTGTTCACAAAAATATCAACCTCATCTAGAGATACACCACTGGGTCCAGGTGACGTAAAAAATTGTGTGATGAGATGTAAACTTCATTCGGCCGCACGTCGCCACCAAAAGCTACTTCAGATTGGATTGAAAAGCTAACTAAGTGACTCCCGATATCATTCTTGATTCACATAGCATTATCTCGGCGGCTACAAGAAAGTGTACCACCAGATTGGTGACGACCGATGCTTGGGCAGAGGAAACCGATAGCCTTGACATAATGACATTCAGAAGTAGTACACTATCATTCAACACAACAACGTAAAGCACTCCAATCCAATAACAAGAAGGAAAGCAAAAATTATGAACCGTTAAACGATACCTTCATTAGGCGCTTAAGTTTCTCAGCTCCAGGAAAAACCCCGAACCATGAATTCAACATAAGCCTCGACACCGTCGGCTGGATTAACCGTCGCATTTATCAAACCACCTCAACTATATCGTTACCATGGCCAGCATAGCATAAAACTTCCGCTAAAGCCTCGTGGTTCTAAAATTCAATGCCATAACTGACTCCCCAATCACAACTCTCAACGGCTCTGGAACTCTCAGCCACTCCTTCAGCTCGCCTAACCGTGTTTCGACCCTCCAGCTCGTCTCCGTCTCCTTGCTCACCTTCTTCCAAAACTGTTCATACGTCTCTTTATCATGTAAGTACTAGTCAAAACTCACATAGTGCATATCGAACGCCTTTTTGGCCCCAGGCTGGGATCCGACGATCATCGCACCTGGGCAGGGCGTAGTTAGGGATATAAGGGACTTTGCAGCGGCTAACTGCTTTGAGTAGTCAAACAGGTGCATGACATGACATACATACACTACGTTGAAGGTGCCTCTTAGGGGAGCCAAAGCCGAAGCTTCGATGTTAAGGATATTTGCAATCATAAAATCCGCATTGAACTTTTTCCTGTCCTGGAACATGTCAAATCTGACTTCCCAAATGCCATCCGAGACATCTGAGCCGTATAGCTGCTTTGGGGCTGTGGCTGCGCTGTCATTCTTGTAAAGATCCGCGGATAGGCGACGAAGGTTTTGTCCCATGAAACACCCAATTTCAAGGAATTCGGTGTTAGGGTTGGGGCGGAGGTGCGAGAGGATGGATGGGTAGGCGGCGCAACGGTTAATCATGAACCGGAGAAAGGCCCAAAGTTCAACACAGGGGTAGGCGTCGACGGACCAGGCTTTGTTGCGCTGATGCTGTCTTAGCTCTGAACTGGTTATGTAGGGTTATGACCTGGAGGTAGTGAGGTTCGCTATGGCGTGGACGTGCGTCTCTACATCCCCAGGTGGGATACCGCTGTAAGTTCCCAGGAATTAGCGAAACTATTGACTGTAAGTATACTGCTTGTACGCGAATGTTGGCTTTTGGAGAATACTTGGCTTGAGGTGTAAGATTAGCCCCAATTTCTCTCTTGTAATATGGGACGTCTTTGGAAGATGTCGGGCCTTTTTCGGTGGAGTCACCTTGGATGGATTCGTCAGGCATGACGGCATTGGAGGATGTGCTCTGATAGAATTTGTAAATCTTTGACAAACTACAGAGCAATATTTGCGGTTACGAAGCTGATCAACATATAAGATTGAGGGAAATCTGGCCAAGAAAGATCGTTCCAGCTTCGCCGGATAAACAAAGTATGAGGCATGAGAAACGCAAGACGAAGATGAAGTATTTAAGACTAAAGTTTGTCACAACATTGGCAGTAGTTTGCGTAGCCTACGTCCTATCGTGTAAATTCACGAGTAGTACTAGTGAAATATATATTTATCGGCCGTAGGGACCAGAATTCGTATGTTGTTGAATTTGACCTGGAGCAATTAGGAATGAAGTTGTCGACCCGAATCAGGTCCTTACTGCCCCGACTTAGCTACCTACCATTGACTCAGTCCTTGAGTCAGTTATTAAGTCAGTCATTAACTCGGTCACCTACTCCTTGTTTCCGTTGCCACCCCCCGGGTCGCAGCTGATCGTGGTCTCGGACACGTTGAACGTGGTCACCGATGGGGGTCGGCGAAAGCTGAGCGTGGTTACCGATGGAGCCCCCAGAAAAAGGTCGGCGGTACTACACTTTTACCTATATAGAACGCGCATTGGTAGCTATATTTAACTTAAGCGAACACATAAACCAAAATATTAAGAGTATATGCTCCGCATATACCCAGAGACATAGACACAGATATATATATATATCTATACCTATATATATACAACCGCATTTATATATGCCTTACTATACCAATAACAAGTGAAAACTATACTAAAGTAAATAAGAGTATAGTAGGGTGGCTAAACAGTCTATAAGTTAGTATGCATAATTATATACTAGGCATATGCTAAGGATATATAGGTATACCAGAGCGTACCTAATATTAAATACAAAGATAATAGTTCTTAAGATAATATAATTAGTAGAGAGAGTATTAAAGATAAGGAGGGTAGGGAGGGCAAGAAGGGTAAGGGTTAAGATAGTATATAATAGCGGTTTTTATTTTATATAGGTCTCTCTGAGGTAAGACTATATATAACACTATACATAGGCTATATATATGCTGAGAATATCTAGAGCATACTCTAAGACTATAGAGCACTTATTAGCTCTAATAGTAAGTACCAAGTTATTATCTAAGAGGTAATAGACTATATTATAATACCAGAATATCCAGTAACTAGAAAAGAAGGAATTGTATATTTTATCTATAAAGTAACACCTCTACTATCTATAGATGCAGATAAAGAAACAGTATATAAGGTTATTAAGCAGTATATGTTAAAGGTATATAATACACATACTAGGTATATACTGTACTTATACCTTTAGTAGATTTAATTTTCGTTTTATAAAACTGGTAACCCTAAAGTTACATAACTATAACTCCTTGGAGAAAATAATAATTAGGAGAGTAGAAAAGCATTTTATTAAGCGTTTAAATATAGCGGTATTAAACACTACAAGCACGCTTACGAGGATGTCCTCCGTATATGCCCTATATATAATAGGGTTAAGCTTGAATTAATTAATAACCTTTAAAAGCATAGCAGTCGTCTATACTAAGTAGTAGAGGTTAATAAAAAGCTTAAGCAAAGTATAGAGAAGTAAGCATTATCTATATATATTAGGTAAATACTTATAATATATAGCTACTATAATGGTATTCTATAATTATGGCGGTAGTATACCTATCCTAATACACAAGAACGTGTATGTAGTAAAAGTAGACTAACGATATTTTCTTAATATAGAGTGCGTATATGGCTAGCGTATGCGTAATATATGCTTATTATATATAGATAATGTTTATTAGTTATTTTAGCAGTAGTAATACTAAACCATAGTATACTGCTTAGCCTTTATTATTAATAACTGCTAGGGTAGATATTTAATACCTACGTCTATTTATTAAATATAGGGTTTAGGAACTTAAAAAAGAATATACCTATATTAGACATTCAACGTTAAAGCGAAAAAATTGTGGTAGGTAATGTATACACTATATATACGCTACGTATATGCTAAGCCTATTAGGGTTTAACCATCCGTAAGGCTAAGGTAGGGTAGTAAGCCGAATATATAGTGTATAGTTAGATTGCTATATTCCTATTAATATAGCATGGTATTTTTATATTTGCCTTATTACACGGAATTCTTATATATATTATCTACTATACCTAATAAAGCTACCAATTAACCTTGCTAATAATGTAGTTAAAGTAATAAGGTAGGTGGAAGTCCTAAGCCTTACTATATATATACCCCGTATATGCATAGTATATACGAATAAAACTACTTACTATGGTATAGGTTGATTTATCCTATCTCCATAGTATTATACTCTATGTAAGAAGTATAAGGCGCAGATACTACGTGTAGTATATAGTAGTCTTAATATTAAGGATTAAATTACTGCTCTGATTTAAAAGGAAAGGATACTATAATTCCCAGAGGGGATGGTATATATAGGTAAGTATAGGTTAGATATATACTAAGTATATATAAAGCCTAAGCGTAGTAGGTATGCTATATAAGTTCTCTATTAACCAATATAAAGAGAATATAGAGTAATAAATTTAGGTAATTTATAACTTTAATAATAAGCATTTCCTTATTATATGCTGTATATATACGTAAGCTAAGGCATTCTAACACGTAATATATATCGAAATAGACCTATTATTTAAAATGGTTTAAGGTAAAACGAGTTTATTCTTAATTATAGGATAGGACGAGAATTCCAAACGTATATATACCCTATGCTATGTATATGCTATGCATAGGCTAATACCTATAATAGAAATTAAGGTATGGGTATATGTATTTCTAAACTTAGAAACACATGCTATATATATAAAGATGTTTTAGCTAGTATTTAAGGTTTTAAGTAATACTGCCTAATTATCTATATAATTTACACATATTTATGGAACCAGACTTCGCATAGCTATAGTTAATATATATAAGAAATAAGCTAGTAGTAAGTATATACTATGTATATACCTAGCATATGCTAATAATATATAGGCTTTAGGGATTACCTATATACAATTAACCTATCCTGTAAATAGGATAAACACCTTTAGTATATACTTATATTCTGCTAAATATATATTAAATAAAACTTTATAAAGCGCTTTCCAACCTATAAAGCAAGATATATTATAGAGCAGATATAGGAAGCGGAGATAAAGTAGAAACTAACGGAGCGTATATAAAGTATATATATACTACATCTGGAGCTTACATCTTAGATAAATAATAAGAAGAAAATATGGATACTAGCTAGGCTTATAAAGGAAAAGTTAAAGGTCCCTTATAAGTGGTGGGTATATATATAAAAGCATACTAGAATTGGTAAAAGTAGTTACTTTTAAGATAATAACTTTACTGGTCGAAACTTATGTATACTTACTATAGTACTACAGTAAATATATACGCTCTATATATGCACCGCATATTCTAACATTTTAGTATAGGCTTAAACTCTATATATAAGAAATGTTCAACCTATAAGAGCTATATAAAGAGATAGGAATAGATAATATATAAAGAAATTATAGTAACTTAAAGCGGATAGCAGTACAGCTATAGAAATAAAGTATATATATGCGCTGTAAATGCAAAGTAGATGCTAAGCTTAAGCAGCCTAGAAATAGCGGAAAGCAGCTAAGTAATAAGCTAAAAATCCTAAACTAAATCTTCCTTAGAATTCTTAGAACCTATTTAATACCCCTAAGCCTAATCTATAGTATATACCTGATATAGAATTACCTACTATATTTAGTGGGCAGACTATATCGCAGATAAATAGAGTAGATAATAATATTGTATTAGTATTAGATATATCGCGCGTATCCACAGTATATGCAGCGTAGATATTGCCCCTACTATCTTAAAGTTAAACGCCTTAGACTATAGGTAAAAGGCATAGGTCTAACCTATCTACAGAGAAGATAGAGAAGGAGGTATATACACTCTATATAGAAAATATAGAGCAATAAATTAATAAATTGAAATAGGCTAAAGATGTATATAATAAAGTAAAGAAGCTAGCAGAGCTTAAGAAGTGGGCATAGGAGTATAGTATTAGCATATAGGGTGCATATACACGGTATACGTAGAGCAAGTGTTATAAAGTTCTATTACTATAAATAAAGAATTAATTAATATGGGCCTATAGCCCCACGCCCTATATCGGGCATATACCTAGCCTATTTATCTACTAAACTCCGCCTAAACTCTAACCATACATATTGCATATTGTGTATGCAGTGTGTAGGCCTAGTATATGCTAGGACTTAACTAGTAATATAGGATAAGCGGCGGGTTCCACCTATAGTGGGAGTGGCTTATACAGAGTATAAGTATAATATATATAATAGAATAAACTAAACTTACTAGAGCTCTTACTACCACTATAATAGCGGCCTATTATTTTTCTGCTCCCTATACTAAATATTAGTAGTGTATATATAGGATATATATAAAGTAAACCTACCGCTCTAGTAGTGTGTAGACGGCGAGGGGGACTCCTTATAGTTATCTAGGGGGGTCGGGCCGCGCTGCGTATATAGTTAGCATATGCTAAATATATATAGGTAAAATACTAACCTTGCGCTTTAAGCTAGTGGAGGGAGTGGTAGGGCTAATGTGCTATTTCCCTTATATTAGCATACGCCTAGTATAAGCGCGTGTTAACCTATGGTTAGTAGAAGACATTAGGGGTTTGTATATATATAGGGTATATGTATATAAGCTAGCAATATAACTAAGTGGTGGTTTTGGTAATATATATATAGGGGATATGCTAAATTGAACTTTCCTAGTCTCCTAAATATAGAGTTAAGCGTTGGTTTTAGAATCGGGTAGTATCCCTAGTAGTAGCCATACTTGTTTCTTATATACGCTACCCTTAGGCCTATAAGTGCCTTTAGGTCTAAAATCAAACTTAGGGGGAATAAGTATATAGATAAATAGATATATATATTAGGGTATAGTGCGTATATATAGAAGTAACACTAGTGCTCTTACCTTGTAATAGAATTGCCTGCTAAATTAGGTGGCAAACCCCTAGTCCTAAGTACTGCATTTAATTAGCTTAGGCTAAGCGTATATACGGTATAGGGTGGATATATATAAAGAGTATATAGGTATCTGTATACTCCAAAATCCTGGAACCTAAGGGGCCACGACTATAAATACTATTAGCGACGTATATGTGATATATAGGCATAGACATACCTGGGCTTATATAGGTATCTTATATCCTGTTAGCCACTAGAGAGAATAAACAGCTTTAAGGAACTATAATGTATTAGCCTTGCATATGCGCTATATATATATAGTATATACTTCTCGCCTGCGACTAGCTCTCCAACTAATGTATTATTAGTGGTTGGGTTGGTTATTGTATATAGTAAGTATATGCCGAGCTGCTATAATAATATAGTAGTATATATAAGTACTACTATGCTTATTGCGGATATGCTGGCGATACTATAGCCATATTAGTAGAGCCGCAGGCGCTGCGTATATGCAAAACGTATACTTGGCTAAGCAGTGAAGATATAGCCGCACATCTGCGTACTATTGACTGCAATATTATACCTAAACTTTGGCTTAGCATATGCTACGCATAGGGTGTGGATAAGTAATATACACTATAGTGTTAACTAAGGAGAGCACGGAGGCGGTGTTGGGTGGGTTTAGTATACGCTTAGTATATACCTACGCAGTATATAGAGCTATATATACTCGTGTTGTCTTGGACTAAAACAGTTGGGGCTATATATAGTTAGTATATGCACTGGATATGCGGCTCTATATACACTTACGTCTTCCTCTAGTAAGAGCTGCTGCAGCACGCGCTATAGTTATTATAAGTATATACCGTGTATATGCAATCTTATAACTAACTAGGAGTCACCCAACTAGGATTAGGATTTGGAATTGGACCTATAAGGCTTTATAAGTATAGTATATGTATATACTCTATATATGCTTACTATAGTGATGGCTAAAGGCAGAAGGGTTGGTAATAGAGGCTACCTACAGGTTATTAAAGTCTGCGATTGTTAGATTGCTTATAGTAAGCATATATACAGCGTATGTAATGGTTAAATTGGTAATAGAAATTCGCCTTATTCTTTCTGTTAGTATATACAAGACCTATGCCTATATTGTGCTGTATATACTTATGGCATACGCTATAATGTTATAGAGAAGAAGTTATAGTGCGACTATTATTATGGATATGCTACGCGTGTGTATAGGCTATGTTTTGATGACTAACTACCATTACCTTATATAGCCATTGTTTAGCGCATATGCGCGGTATATGCACTGCTATAAACTAGGATATTTATAATTTAAGGATAAACGGCTTTGTATTTTCTATTTTATTTAAATTGCATGTGCATTATATATGCGTAGGCTTAGCGTAGTCTTAAGCTAATCGTAGTTATAAAGCTGGTTTGCAAGTTCTAACCACGTTGAACTTTCTAACCACGCCAAGTCTTTTCCGTAACCACGCTAAGCTGTAAGCCCGCCACCCCCCACCCTCCTTCTCTTTTCTTTCCTACCCCTTTTCTTATATATATATAGAGGTCTTAGAACCATATTTTAATAGACAGAGTCCTTATTCAATTCTTATAATTGGTGCACAGATATCTAGTCAATAGTTATAAGCCCAGGTTACTTGCCGTATTGCCCCTATTTAACTAATTAATTTAATTAATCTATTTAATTGATTCTACCCCTTATTAAATTGCTATTTATTTATTAAATCCTTTATCCTTTCTATAAGCACCTTTTAATATAACTTCTTAACCACCTACCCAGACTATTATCATAATAGTAATATTATTAAGTTAAGCTAACTAGGACGAATAGATTAACCTTATTAGACTTTAAGCTTAAACAGGAGACGTATAGGAATATATTAACCCCTTAACTAAATAAAATTAGTTACCCTAACTAATTAAACCAGCCTTTCCTAAGCCTTTAGATGTGAAGATAGGAACAACCTTCTATATAACTCTCTCTAAGGACAAGAAGGATGAGCTTTAAATTCTCTATAAAAGATATAAAATAGTAGAGAAGGAATATAAAAGGAAGAAGATAGCTTTAACCTCTCTGCAAAGCTATATCACTAGTATAGTAACTAGGAACCTTAATACCTTGGTGGCTCTTAAGGAGAGAGTTGCCCCTACTAATATAGTATATCAGCTCTATCTATCCACTTAATACACTAAGGTTAAAAAGGGCCCAAAGAACCAGAACTTTAAGGCCTAGCTATAATAGTAGGAGAAGATATATAACAACTATAAAAAGATTAAGCTGCCGGATATATATAGCGACTAAGTAATTAAAGATTTTCTAATAGTAATAGAGCTAGTATTACCAAATTAGGCCTTAATGTAAAGGGTTAAGTTTAATAAACACAACTAGGCCAATAACTATATAATATCTATATATTAAATGGTTAACATATATTAGGACTATTAAAGATTGGAGACTACCTAGTAGAAGAATAGAGCTTAGTTTAGTGCTAATATAGTAAGCTTTTAGGGCTAATTAATTAATAAGGCTTCTAAGGACGAGGCTCCTAAGGATAAAGCTCCTACCCCTTTTAAGACGGCATAGAAGAAGGATACCCTAATATGCTACTATGGAGCTATTTACTGGTTCCAAGATTATCCTTATATTAACAAGTTAGTTTAATTAAAGGACTAGAAATTAGATAAAGCTATAGCTAAGAGGGTTAAGGAAAAGATTACTAACGCCCTAGAATAGCATAAGCAAACATTAGAGAAGGTTAGGAAGTAGTCTTTAAAAAAGAAAGCTGCACCAAACCAAAACAAAAGTTAAAAGGAAAACAATAGTACCTTTGCCGTATATTAAATAGGCGCCTATAAAGTAGGCACTAACTATAAGCTGCATAATAGTATAATTCTTAACAGCAGAACCATAATATATATTATTAATAATTAATTAAGGTTTGTTAATAAGCTCTAACTAAGTAATAACTTTATATATACCGGAATAGGCATTAATCCAATTAAGGGTATAGGGACGGTAGTAATTACTATCTAAACGCTATTAGGTCCTAGAAAGATCTTCTTAGCTAACGCAGCATATATACCAGCCTTTTATACAAATTTAGCCTGCCTAAAGAAGTTTAATAAGAAGAATATATAGTGGGACAATAAAAGGAACCTACTATATTATAAAAATAATTATAAGACGTTCACCTTTTATAAGAGCTATTATAACTAATTAACGCTTAAGTACAATAAACCACAACTAAGGACCCTAAGTAAGGCCTTATTCGCAATCTAATTATAAAAACCCTTCCTAATTAGGAAATATTAGGCGAACTCTAGTATAAGAGACTGGGCCATATAGGACCCAATATAATTAAGCATTTACCCTAGAAAGCAGGTGGTATAAAACTTTAAGGTTTAGCAATAATTAACTATAAGACCTATACTGTCAGTAAGGCTTACAAAATTATATTAAGAAGAATACCTACCAGTAAGGCAACTAGGCCCTTCTACTAAGTATATATTAACTTATTTCCAGAGATTATAGCGTATAATAGTTATATCTAGACAATATATTTCTATAATGAATATCTATATATAAATAAGGTAGAGACCTTTACCTATAAGTTATTAATAACGCAAGCAATTATATAATATTTAAATAGGGTAGAGCGTTAGTATAACCTAAAAATCACAATAATTTAAATTAATAGCAAAACGTCCCTAGATAGCAAGTTTAATACTTAAAAAACTTAAAAAGGAATATTACTAGAGAAATCAGCCCTATATATAAAGTCTTAGAACAGTTCTAATAAACGTTTTAGGGGGGTAATTATTATTAAGTCTTAGTATATGCAAATTAAAGCTTAACTACTAGAAGAACTATAGCCAGAGGTTATTAGAGCTATAGCGTATTTAATTAATTAAACACTAAACGCTTAGCTTAGCTAGATAACACCTTTTAAGAAGCTTTAGTTAGTGCTAAGGTTCTCGCTATTAAAGCTGAATATAGCTTACCTATAAATATACGGCCGCAGAGCTTACCCGCTTAAATACAACATCCTATATATATAAAAGCTTAAGCTAAGGGCTTATATTAGATACCTAGTTAGGTACTAGTTAATAAACATCTATAGGGTCTATATACCCAGCGAAAAAAAGGTAATTTAAATAAGAGACGTAACGTTTAATAAGCAGTTACTCTATAACAACAGTTAGCTAAATCTTGCAAATCTACTCCAAAAATAAGCTAATTAAATTTTAGAGGTAATTAATGTGTTAAATAGTAATAGGACGCTTTAGGAAGAGCTTAATAAAATATTAGATAAGGAGGACAAGACATTAAATAAAAAGGATAAGGTAGATAGTAGTGGAAGTTAATAAGTAAATGCTAATAAAAATTAAGATTAAGTAACAGATTAAGATAATAACGTAATCAGCCTATAGTCCTTAAAGGACAACTCTATACCTAGCCTTCCTACCCTAGCTAAGACGCCAGAACCTTAGTTAAATACTATAAATATAAAGCCATTAAGTTCCTTAATTAATTAAAAACCTTAATTTAAACTTATTCCTAAAGAAGAAGCCTATCTAAAATAGGAGATTATAGGAAATATAGGCAATATTAATATTATAAAAGGCAGAAGAACTAAAAAGCTTTTAATATATTAAATAGCTTACCTAATAGATATTAAGCAATTAGATACCCTTTGTTACGGTACTGGCACATTGCCGTTACGTAATGGCAAAGTGCTGTCACGTGACCGGAGAATTGTATATAACTTCGAGCGGTGCTTCCGTTCCTCCCCTTTCCTTTCTCTAGCTTTAGATCCTCGTTTATAGACAATCCAATTATACAGGCTTGCATGCGTCCTTCTTGCTATGCTTATGCCTCGGTTAACTAAGTTGCTAATATTATCCAAAGCTCCTTCTACTCTTTCTTCCTAAGAAGGAACTTAAATATATCTATAAGGACACAGAATAGGACCCTAAGGACATTACCAGGACCATAAGGATAGGATAGAACTAAAAGAACACAAATAGAACGTGAAACCTAAGAATAGGACACGCACGGACCAGAACCCCTAGAAAATAAATAAACACCGGAAATTACCTAAAACCCCTACCACTATGCTAAGAAATACAGTAGCCAGCAAAGCCGCTGTAGGACCCGCAAATACCTCCAATGGTAAAATAGTCGCCGTCTTAACCCCCTAGGAAGAGCTTATAGCAGCTAATGCCGAAATTAAACGGCTTTGAGAGCTGCTTAAAACCAGAGACACTCCTATACCTAGCGAAGAGTCATTAGACACCTAAAGACTTGCTATAGTCCTTAAGACCCTACCCTAATGCATAGTATTAGCATTATTACAATCCGTAAAGGTTATGGAACCTCCTTTACTTACAGACGGAACTAACCCTATATTTAATAATTGGAAGCTTTAACTATAAGACAAGCTTAAGGTTAATGCGGACCACTTCCCTACTACTTAAGCTAAGATAGCCTATGTCTTTGGCCGTACCGGCAGGGACGTATAGATATATCTACGTCCGCGATACGCCTAGGACTTGGCAGACCCCTTCTGTGACGGGCTCGTACAAATGCTTCTAAACCAAAGCTTGTAGATTGCTACTATACAAGGATACTAAGCTAAGGAGAAGAAGGAGAAGAAGACTGTTAGAGACTGATAAGATACAAGGGGTCGCCAAGGCGCTAGTAGCAAGCGAGCTAATAGCGATTTTCTATGCTGGGCATGGAAAATCCTAATTGGCTAGCTCTATAAGTAGTGCTAGTAGATTGCCTAGAAATGTGGCGAATTGCCCTAGAAACGGTAATATAGCAGGTAACGCGCTCTAGCACTATTACATTACCCCCCCCTCCTAAAAAAGCCTGCCCTTAGGCTTTATCCAAGTTCTTTATTGTTGTTTAGATTATTATAGTTATCTAACCCCTTTTCCCAGCATTTAATCCAGCTATCTAATTTATGTGGTGGTCCAGGGAGGTCTAGGTAGGCTAGGTAGAAATCTTGTAGCTTATAGGGAGAGTACTTAAAATTGGATGTGGAGTACCATTTTGGATCTTTATTATAACCTACCTAGCTCGCATAGTATTTTAAGGTGCTATGGTCCTTCTTAACTGCCAAGATCTCTTTAACTTTCTATTCTTTGTCCTCTGTAATCTAAATTGGCAGCAAGGGGTTATTATACTGTCTAGGCAATAGGTTGTCCATGGCCTTCTATAGTTAGTCTGGAGAGAAGATAGGGTGGATCTTTATTAACTCTGGTAGCTTAACCTTAAAAGAGTGCCCTACCTTCTTAGGGATCTTATAGGGGCTAGCTATTTAGTAGTCTAGCTTGCGGCTTAGCCTCTAGGTCTTCCAGTTCTTTATTAACACCCATACTTTATCTCCTATGTAAAAGTCTACTTTGTGATAATATTGGTTTACGTTGGACTCTTTTTTCTCTTATACTTTTTTTATAATTGCTTAGGCAGTCTCCTAGGCTCCGTGTATTCTCTTAGTAAATGTCTGGGCCTCTTTATAGCTAAGGCGTTTGTGGGCTATTATAGGTCCTGTAGGTCTATCCCAATTAAAGGATGTTTGTGGCTTATATCCATAGAGTAACTTAAATGGTGACATTTCTATACTGTTATAAGGGAGCGTAAGCTGTGCGTAGTCCATTATAGGTAGTAGTTCTAACTAGTTGTTCTAGTAGTAATTAATAAAGGGGCGAAGTCGCTAATTAAGGTATTGGTTTATAATCTTGGTTTGGCTATTGGTCTAAGGGTGGAATATAGTAGAGAGTTTAACCTTAATCCTAAGGATCCAGTAAAATTTGTCCTAGAAGTCCAATATAAACTAGTGTTTATAATTAGAGATAATTAACTTAGGAGCGCCATAGATCTGGTAAATATTATTAACATATATATGGGCTATATCTTTTATAGTTATAGTCTTAAAGTAGGGGAGGAAAATGGCTTATTTACTTAGTTAGTTAACTACTACAAAGGCTATATTATAGCTATGTTTGTCCTTTAGAAATGATTTAAAGTCCATTATAATATGCTGCTAAGGGCGTTTGGGAACTGGTAGTGGTTATAACCACCTAGGGGTTTAATCCCTAGGGGTATCTGCCCGTTTGTAAGCATAACAATTCCTAATAAATTATTCTATGTTGGATAGGAGTCCTTGCCAGTAGTAGTAAGGCGCTAGTAGTTAGTGGGTCTTGTCTTAACTAGGGTGCGCTATAGAGACTTAATAGTGGGCTTTATGGATTAGTTCTATTTATAGGTTGTTAATATTTGGAACTATAAGCCGTTCTTGGTATAGGAGCAGTCCATCTTCTATTTCTAAATTGGGGTTATCTTCTATAGCTTAGTCTTAGAGGGCTTTTAGGGATTTAGCTATGCGGTTTGCAATTAGGATGTGGTTAATTAGTCCCATTAGTTTATCTAGGATTTCTTCTTCCATAGGCGCTAGCTTATTCCGTTTGGAGCTTAGTTCCTTAAGGATACGTAGGTTGAGCTGTTTAGGACGGAGGAGGGTACGTGTCCAGTGCTAAGCCTTTAGCTTATCCTATAGTTCCACGTCCTGTTCCCTCTGGATAAGGGCATTAGCTTTATAATTTTGCCTACTAGGGCGGTATATAATTATAAAGAAGAATTGGGAGAGTATTTTAGCCTACCTAGCCTATTAACTAGTAAGCTGCTTTATTATTATAAAATACTTAAGGGCTTTATAATCAGTATAGACTTTAATCTAAGAGTCTATACTTCTAAGCTCTGCGCGCCACTAGGACAACAATTATACAATAGCTAGCATTTCCTTATTATGTACCTTGTAGTTATACTTAGTTAGGGCTATTATCTTTAAGAAAAATGTAACAGGGTACTATTTGCCATTTAGGTGTAACTATAAGAGAACCCCTACTACTACTCTGTTGGAGGCGTCCGTTTCCAGCATTAATTTAAGATCTAGGTTATAGTAACGGAGAACTAGGGAGGAGGTAAGTTAGTCCTTTAATTCCTTAAAGGCTTTTGTATAATTATTATTAAAAATAAAAGGCGTATTATTCTTAGTTAGTTATATAAGAGGCTTAGCTATAACCCTATAGTTATGGATAAACCAATAGTAGAAGTTACAGAAGCTAAGAAAGGACTAGATGCCTTTTACTATATAAGGGGGTTTCCAATTATATATTGCCTTAACCTTTTTAGGGTTAACTTTAATTCCTTTTGTGCTAATAATAAACCCAAGGTACTTTATTTACTTTACTCTAAATTTATATTTCTTAATATTAACTTATAGGCCTACATTCTGTAGTCTCTTTAGGACCTTTTTAATGTGAACTTGGTGCTTAAGTTTATTGTCTAAGTATATAAGAATGTTATCTAGGTATACTGTGCAGAATTTGTTAAGGTAGTTAAAAAGAACATTATTTATATACTATTAGTATATGGCTGGCCCATTTATTAGTCTAAAAGGAAGGACTTTATATTTATAAGAACTATAGTAGGTACGGAATGTTGTTAGATCCTTTAATGCAGGGTCTATCCTAATTTAGTAGAAAGCTTGGCGGATATTAAGCTTTATAAAGATTTTAGCTCAGCTTAGGCGTGTAAGGGTCTTATTAATTAGTAGGAGAGAGTAACAATCTTTTTAAGTAATGGCGTTTAGTTTCTAATAGTTAATGCAAAAGCAGAGGCCTTTATTAGGTTTCTTTATAAATAGAATAGGGGAAGTAAAAGGAGCCTAACTTGGTTTAATAACCCCTTTATAGAGGTTATCAATTAAGTACTGTTTTATGGCTTTTAGTTCTTCCATAGTTTACTAGTAAAGGGGGCTATAGCCTAGAGAGTTGTTGGCCTCTAGCTAAATCTTATAATTATAGGTTTAGTAGGGGGGCAGTATATCTAAAACTGTTTTTAAGAACGCGTCTCTATAGTTTAAGAGGTAAGTAGGGAGAAGGCGCTTAACTAGTTCTTTATCAGTTTCCTCTACTAGCCCTTCTTCCTTTTTGTTAATAATCCAGTTAATTTTATACAAGCTAGTTATAAAGACTTTATTATCCTTCCAATATATATTAAAGTGAAAACCTATGGCACTAATTGCCGTAATATCTACTATAGGGGTGTCCATGGCCTTAGGGGCTTTTAGTATATTAGCATTGTCCTTACTCCTTTTAGCTCTTACTACATCTTCTAAAGGTTGTCTTTTATGTCTTATTAGCACATCCTCTTCCACATTAGCCAGATCTCCGCAATTTAGAAGTTGTCTATATTACTACCTATTCCACTTCTATAAGTAGAGTCCTCCTTAACTACAGTACTTTGGGGGAGTATTATTGTTAGTATGGAGTTCCTACTAGCCTTATAGCGGGTATCTTCTTAGGTAAAGGCTAGGTCGTGTGTAATGGAACCTTGTAGTAAGAACTACGGTAGGCTTATTAATGGGCTGGGTATGTAGGTATAAACAACTAGTTAACAACATAATAACAACTGGTGGAGTGGTTGCCTAATAGATTAACTCTAATTGTATTCTAAGATTCACTACAAAGAGAGAACTATCTGGGTAGGGACTATAGTCCTTTAAATACACAATTATACGCCTAAGAAATCCCTTCACTACGTAAGGTATATAAGGTACATAAGGTACGTAATAGACCTTATAGAGCTTACAGAGCTTACAGAGCTTATTATGTGACTTGGCTACTATTCCTTGTTACATGGTTCCACTGGCTCCATTTTGGACCGTGCCTATATTAACTAACTAGCTTCCGCCAACTCCCTTCCAAGTAGTTATAACATTATACTTAAAGCGTCTATAACACCATCTCCCTCCTCTTTATCTTTGTTCTTAAAGATTCCTAATATCTCTAAGTTATCTACTAGAGGTATAATGTCCGTTTAATTAATCTAGTTAATATCCTTACTTATTATACCTAAAGCTTCTTCTTCTTCTTTATCCTAACGGCGTGCTCGCACTATAGCTGCCATACTGTTGCTTAGTAAAGTTATATCTCCTTTATATTCTTGTTATACTAAAGAGGGGTTACTTTATATTACAATTGCGGCTCCTTCTAGTTACCAACCTTCCTCCTATTCTGAGTATATAAAGTTAAATATTTAATTATCCTGCGATGTTTGTTCTATTTTTAACGCTAAGTATACGCATCCTATAACTCTTAACAGCCTTTAAGTTCCCTTACTAATTTCCCTTAGGGTCTTATATTTAATCTGCCGCTATAAAGCTTAATGGTAAGCTTATAAGTGCTTTGGATAAGGTACGCCAATCTTAGGAGGCGGAGCTAGAGGCCTCCGCTGCTTAACAGTGTGCTCTTAATGCTTATCTTTCTACTTCCGCTTGGTTACTCCGTCTTAAGAAGGTTTATAAGAAGGTTTATTTTAAGGAGTAGAAACTGGTTTAATAGGGTTTATCTAAGCTAGGTAATGAGAGAGTAACGTCTCTAGAGAAGGAAATAGTTCTAAGTAATATGGTAGTTGCTCCTCCTAAGTCCCCCTTAGGTAGTTCATCCTTTAGTAATCCCTTTTTAATACCCCCTAACCTGCTTTCTTCTAATACTCCTATACCTTTCCTATAGCATTCTCTAGGTTGCTTAGTAGTTTCTAGGTAGTCTTACTATAGCCTATCCACTTTACTTTATACTATATTTTATTATCTATATCCTTGTAACTAATAATCTTTAAAACTTACCATTTATCTTCTTCCTGTCCTCTGTATATATCTGCCTTATAAACTAGTAGTTTAACGTTTCTGTGTGCTGGCTTTAGCATTGCAATATGCTATATAGGGTAGATTTTTTTTTTGGCTGGTAGGTTTAATTTATATATAACTAACGAAATTCTTTACTTAACTTTAAAAGGTCCTAGTTTAATATAGTCTAGCTTCTTACTTGGTTATTAACTTTTAAAATTTTTATATAGTAGCCACACTTTATCTCCCTCCTTAAGATCTGGTCCCTTAAATCTCTTAGTATTATAGTACCTTTTTATTCATTCTTGTACCAGTTTAGCTGTTTCTTTAAGATTTGCATGAAGGTTTATTAATATCTTTATTTTTTCTTTGGCTATGCTACTTATTTTCTTTACTTAATGTAGTAATAATGATATTCTTAGCTTATACCCTTAATTCGCCTTAAATGGTAATATTCCCGTTCCTTCTTATAGTGTTGCATTATATATAAACTATATAATTGGTAATAATAATACCTAATTATTTTGCGCGTGATTAATATAATATCTTAGATACTATTCTAGTGTCTAGTTTAACCTTTCTATTTATCTATCTATCTGCGGATAATACGCTATAGAGATTGCTGTGTAAACTCCTTATTCTGCCAGAAACACTTCCTAAAATACTGCTATAAATCTTAGATCTCTATCTAATATAATCTTGCCTAGTGCTCTATACCTTGTAAACACTTCCTTAATATAGATTCTAGCAACATCTTCTGCTAATATCTCTTCTATACATGCTATAAAGTATCCCTACTTTATAAGCTTATCTACTATTACTAAAATTATGTTATAATCTTGTCCTGTAATAGGATCTTTTAACTTTAGTAACTTAATAATAAAGTCCTATAATATGACTTCCTATAGTCTTTCTGGTATTTTAATAGGTTATAGCCCTCCGTATGGCCTATGCCTTATTAGTTTATTTCTTTAGTAATCTAGACATTCCCTTATAACTTGTCTTACTAGTCCCTAGATTCCTTAAATAATATACTCCTTTTAAAGTCTTAACACTAAGCCTATAGCTCCGTTATATCCTTAAGTTAGTCCCTTATAGAATGACTTAACAAACTCTTTTATTATAGATCTTGGAATATAAGTTGCTTCTCTGTTCTTGTACTAATCTAAATCTAGATCCTCTGCCTATGCCTCTTGGATCTTTTATGCCTAGTTACTCTCTAGTAATTTATAGACCTGGCTTTCCTTGGTTACTATAATCTTTAGGTAATTATACCTAATTAATTTATTTTAATCCTTTTGCAACAAAGCCCCTAATGGCTTCTTATTATTTTATAGTTTAGCCTTTCTGCTTAGAGTATCTGCTCATGCGTTGTCTGTACCCTTGGTATACTAAATTTTAAAATAGTATTCTATAAGTATTTCCGCCCATCTAACCTGTCTTTAGTTAAGTTTCTTTATTATTAGGAATCCTATAAGGTTCTTATAGTCTGTCTTAATTATAAATAGTTTCTCTATGCCTTACAAGAACGCTCTCTATTTCTTTAGTACTATAACTATACCTAATAACTCCTTGTTATAGATGTTATAGTTTAGTTCTAGTAGTGTTATCTTTTAACTATAATATGCTACTAGATGCCATGCGTTCTAATGCTTTTATAGTAAATATGCTCCTAGTATAAAGTTTAATATGTCTATCTCAATAACCGTGTCTAACCTTGGTTAATAGATTTTAAGGATTGATTCCTAGGTAAATAACTCCTTAAGTTCCTTAAATAACTTCTTCTATTTTATTCCCTATACCCATAGTTCCTCCTTCTTTATTAACTGTATAAATAGCTTAATGCTTTTTAACCACTATACTATAAACCTCCTATAGTAGTTGCAAAACCCTAGGAATAATCTTAACTATATAATGTTCTCTGGTTCCTATTAACTAACTATAGCTTTAACTTTCTTTAGGTCCATACTAATTTTTCCTAGTTTAATAATAAATCCTATAAAATTAGTCTTTCTTATAAAGAACTTGCATTTCTTAATTACTACTGGCATCTGTTCTTCTTATAGTCTCTTTAAGACCCATTTAATATGTTTCTTATATTCTTCCTTACTTTCTAAGTAGATAATAATATTATTAAGGTATACTATAACGAACTTATTAAGGTGTTCTCCTAATATATTGTTAATTTACTTCTAGAATATTACTGGTGCGTTTATAAGCCTAAATTGTATAACTAATAGTTTATATAGTCCTTCCCTTAACCTAAAAGATGCTTTCTATTTGTTGCCTTCTTTAATCCTAATCTAATAGTATGCCTATCTTAGATCTATCTTTGTAAAGATCTTTGTATTGCCTATCCTATCTTAGATTTTGCTAATTAAGGGTAAAGGATACCTATCCTTTTTAGTAATGCTATTTAACTATCTGTAGTCTATATACATTCTAAGTTTTCTGTTTTTCTTTGGGATAAACAGTACTAAATATCCTATTAATAACTGCAATGGTCTAATATATCCCTTTTATAAGTTCTCCTAAACAAACTCCTTAAGTGCTACTAACTCTATTTTAGTAAGCTTATAGATTAAAAAGAACCTTAGACTTATTCCCTCTTCTAATTCTATCTTATAGTCCTATGCTGTATATTCTAACAGCTTTTTACTTTCTAGTAACTATAACTTTTTACCATACTTATGGTATCTCTTTAGTATATAACTTAAGCCTTGCTTAGTCTCTTTATATATTACTCTAACTTAGTACTATACTAACTTAGTTTACTATTACATCTTTTACCGTTAAGTATCCTTAATATTAACCTAACCTATAACCTAATTAATTTTTAGATTGTATTCTTATAACTAAGGCATTCCTAGTATTGCCTTGTCTTTTCCTAACAGTAAGATATTAAAAGACATTCTAACTGGTCTCCCTTTGATAGTTAACTAAATTGGTCCTGTTTTAAGATTAATAATACCTCCTCTATAGGCTATCTAATTTCCTAAAATTATTATAAGTGAATATAGGTGTTCCTTCTATTTATATGGTAACCCTATCCTTTTTACTGCTTTTAGTAATATATGGTTCCTTATTGCTCCACTATCTATTAACACTTTAAACTGCTAATCTTACCACTTAATTCTTAAGTTTAGGTGTTATTTTTAAACTCCTTTAAGGGTCTAAGGCTCTACTACTAATTCCCTCTAGTTTTATAGGCCTCCCCTTTTCCTAACTGTTGGCTGCTAGATCCTATTTATACTTAGTCCTACTTTAGCCAATACTTAGTTTATTTCTTTTCCTCTATATGCTATAGACAAGTATTCTCTAAATAATCCTACCACTATTATCTATTTAGGCATTTTTCTATAAAGAATCTTCCTGGTTAAAGTGTTAGGTCCCCTTAACTCTATACTTCTACTAGGTGCTATTTATATATATACTTAATATCTCTAAACTATTTTTCCTCTGGTGCCTAATATATCCTTACTAGATACTTCTGGTTCTTGTCTTTTAGTGCTCTATATATATTACATATATTATCTATATAAGCTATTTATAATAGTATATAATGCGCTGCATATTTTAGGTTAACTTTTAACTTATCTTTATCCTTAAGTTTAAACCTATACCTAGTTAACCTAACCACTAGTATCTCTGTTGTGGGTACTAAGATCTATTACTTACTTCTCTAGTCCCTAGATCCTTCTTCTAGGTTCCTTAACATTATAATTAATACTCCTTTAATGTAACTTATGCGTTTTTCTATAATAGGTTAGTCTTAGACTACCTTCTTATTTAGCCATATATAAAAGTCTTCCTATTTATTGTTATGTTATTACCTATACCACTTTCCGTATAACTAGTTTAGTATATATAGTTTGTCCATAAGAAAGTACCTTATTATTGCTGCGTTATAACATCCTCTAGTGTGTCTTTCTTTAAACCTAACTGGAATGTCTAAATCCTCTTTTTATTCCAGTTTATCTAACTACTTTACTCTAGGTGTCCCTGTACTAGGCCTATTAGTAACTCTTTATATAGGTGCTCTATCCCTTATATAACCTGGCATAGCTAATCTCTTATCTAGCTTTTGCTCTTACTATGTGATAATTCTCTGCCTAAACTTATCTATAGTTTTTTGTTTTCTGTATCTTGTAGCTAGATCCTTAAAGTCGCCTTACTTCTTAATCTTAGTATTAACTTTTTAATTTTTAGGCTAAATACTGTGTTTACCTGGAACTGCTATAGTCCTTATTTATTTATTAAAATCTTGGCCTTCTACTAATGTTCTTATTTATTCTCTAAACTCTTAGTTCTTAAACTTGCGTTCTATACTTATTTATTTATTACTAAAATAAGTTGCTGCCCTTTCCTATTGGTTTTCGTCCATTATAGGTTCTTAAGCTGTCTTTATTGCGTCTTATAAGTCTAGAGCCCTCCTTATCTCTTCTTAAGAATCTTGGACCTATAGCCTTTTACCTTTTATAAGTGGTAAGCTAGCACTAGCAGTCATCTGCTTATTTAATTATCTTTAGATATTACTCCTTCTATCTTATAAAGTGATGGAAATTATATCTAATGGTATTATAATACCCGTTACTAATCCACATTCTATAGTGGTTTTAGTCTTTACTTCTGTTATATTATTAAGGTTTAAGTGCTCCCAGTTAGCCTCCTTTTTATCCTTATTACTAATAATTAATAAGTACTCTAACTTTATTATTATTATTACTAATCTTTGTTTGTATATTGCTGTAATATCCTAATCTAGCTTATAGAGTTAATCTTGTTCTTTATCTAACTCTCTAGTTCCTTTAAGTCCTCTTAACTCTAGCTTTTACAGCTAATAGCTTATGCTGTACTTAGCGTCTTTATAAATCTGGTATGCGTTGTTGTAATAAAACGTAAAGTGTCTAATTGAATACTTCTTGGTCCCGCATAACATCCCTATATCTGTATTATTGTACTCTAATAACCTAGTGCCCTTTACTATATGGTTACTCTAACTACCTCTACAGTCTCTAGTAAAATGACCTTATTTTCCATAATTTATGCAAGCTTTATCTTTAAACCATTTTTCTTGTTATAGAGTCTGCCTAAATGTCTTCTACTGCTGAGATCCCTAGTTTGGCCTTAGCTCCTTAGTCCTATAATTACTTAATCCTTAACCTCTAGGTTTCTATAGTTTCTTTATCTATCTCTTAGATTCTTTAGTACCGCTTAGGTCTATTAGCTCTACGCCATTCTATAGTTTTTAGCTCTGTGTTTACTAATGTATACTTTACGTCTTATATAACTATAGAACTCTATCTTGCCCTTTCTTGGCTTGTTCCCTTTAATAGATCCTATTATTAATCTTTATTAACTAATCTATTAAGTCTTATAGACTTTCTATATCTTCTATTAGGATAATTACATCCTAGACTTTAGCCTTAAGTCCCTGTTTATACTATACTATAAGCGCCTTATTGTTCCACTTAACATATATTATAAGTGTCTGGAACTATATTGTGTACTTAATTACTAAAGAATATTATACTAAGTTTTAAAGCTTCCGTTCTGCTATAGTTAATGCTTTTAGGTCTCTAAACATCTATATTAGTTTCTCTATAAACCCATTCTAACTAGTAAATATAAATTATATGTCTTAGTTAGTAGTTGTTATACTGCTAGCTTGTATTTCTATAAAATAAGGTTTAAACTATTTTAATGCTCTTCCTGTTAAGAACAGTCCTACATATACTACTTAATCTATAGGTGTTACCAACTTTGCTCCTTCCTGCATGACCTTAAAGTGCATTTGCATAAGGAATTCTTTAAGTTTTAACCTTTCTCTTAAGAATTGTTTAATTAATGGTAGCTTAACCTTTGCTGCGCTAATTCCGTTAATGCGTTCCTTAAGTATCCTATTGTTGTCTAATAAGCAATTAACCATTTCCTATAACTAACCTTTTGTGATTAACTGTGAGTCCGTATTGGCTATACTGGTGTCCTCTGATCTTAAGGTAGCTGCTGCTGTTAATGGCATCGTGACTGGTGCTTTGGGTGGCATGTTGTTTAACTCCTCTTGCGTTTTAATACTGTGACCTTGGTAGTAAATATATAATAGAACCTTATAGCAAGAACTACAGTAGGCTTATTAATGGGCTAGGTATATAGTATAAACGACTAGTTAACAACGTAATAATAACTAGTAGAGTGGTTGCCTAATAGATTAACTCTAATTGTATTCTAAGATTCACTATAAAGAGAGAACTATCTGGGTAGGGACTGTGGTCCTTTAAATACATAACTGTATACCTAAGAAATCCCTTCGCTATGTAAGGTACGTAAGGTATATTATTATTCATTGCTTAACGTCCGATTCGGATCCCTGTTGGGCCCACGCGGACTACTCCTTATATACATGTGGGGAGAAAACTCTATTTAAGAAAACCCCGTGATCCGTCTCCCCGCCTTTTGGGGCTCGCTTACGAGTCGCCTGCAAGTCACTAGTGGTGCTCTACTACCTTACTTTTTGACCTCCTTGGGAACTACTGCTGCTGTAACAAACCTACGGACGCGCTAGTATTACATACTATACTCTACTCCTATAGAGTTATTAGGGGGCGCCTATTACTCGCCCCTTTGCCTTCTATTACTATTTCCTTTGTAACCCAGAACTGGTCTAGCATATTTTAGCCAATAAGCCACCAGGTAGCCGCCTTAAGGCCTTTCTATATTAAGAGCAGTGTATTATAGTTTTCTATGCCAGCTGCTAAAAGCATTGCTTCTTAGCTAGTGCATAAGGGGCATAACAGTATTACATGTTTTGGTGTCTATCTTGGCCAGCCACATTTATACCTTAGGCTACCTACTAGGACACCTACCCAGTAAAGCCAATCTTTTAGTCCTATTATTCCTGTCCTTAAGAGTGTTGCTATTATATTTTCTGCCTTTGTTAGGCCCTCTTGGAGCCCTTAGGTATTTACCTTTTATAGCATTACCTATATTACGGCTTAGGTTCCCCTTGCCTAAGCCTACCTCTGTACCTTTAACTCCCATTCGTCTCTCCAGCGTCGGTCCAACCAGTATTATATTGCGGTAGATGGTTTTCTAGTACTCTTTTATGCTCTACTTTGGCTCCTTTCTCTCCCTTACTATTGTCTT
>Ga0307507_10003345_pt1 | contig 31377 bp, 6 predicted proteins | sample 7_EM_MG_FD_207223 | JGI IMG/M metagenome (GOLD analysis project Ga0307507, IMG submission 207223) | Populus trichocarpa ectomycorrhiza microbial communities from riparian zone in the Pacific Northwest, United States - 7_EM | ecosystem: Host-associated > Plants > Roots > Unclassified | place... | reverse complement strand
AAAACACGACATAGGCTAGTCGGTCGAGTTGCCAAATGCCCTCAACTGCGCGCCAATTGCGTCAACCACCAACCATTGAGGCCATTGGTAGGGTACCATATTTTGCCAATGTCCTAGCAAGAGCTATATACCCTTAGATTTAGATAGAATTTATACTATTCCTTTAAATCTTCCCCGAAGTCTCTTTACGCCCTTATATTAAGAACCATTTTAATATATTTCCAATATTTAGAGAGCAAGGACGAGTAAATTAAGATATTGTTAATATATGCAGTAATAAATATATTAAGGAATTTACGAAGCGTATTATTAACATATTGCTAAAATATACTAGGACCGTTCTTTATGCTAAATGGCATTACTAGGTATTTAAAGAGTCCCTATTATGTATGAAAAGCTATATACTTCTTATCTCCTTTATATATACGGATTTTATTAAAGGCGGCAACTATATTAAGCTTTATAAAGTACCGTGCCTTCACTAAATAGTTAAGCGTCTCTTAAATTAAAGGAATTGGATATTAGTTTTAAATCGTAATTACGTTTAGAGCTTAATAATTAATATAGAATCTTAAGCCTCCTCCTAGCTTTTTAATAAATAGTATAGGTAAGGCAAATAGAGATTAACTAGGGCGAATAAATCCTTTTTTTAGATACTTGTTAAGGTATTATTACATTATAAGTAGTTCTTCTTATAATATACCGTATAGCAGACTAAACTTTAGTATTATGCCAGGCTTAAGTTCTATTGTGGTGGTGTAGATTGGACATTGCCTACTGTCTTGGCATTTTCCTGTATTTATTGAGCTTCGGCTTTCCTCCTTTCCTCCTTATCTTATAGACATGATGACCTACTGGAATACATTCCTTTTTTCTCTTCTTACTAACTGCTTTACTGATTACTTCTGACTGATTATGACTGACCAACCGACTGACCGACAGACCGACAGCATAGTGGCTTTCCTATCTGAGAGTGGTTGTACCCTCCCATATACTTTATGGCATTCCATGTGGGGACGACGGCAAGCTCTTTAGATTAGAAGTCTAGTGCTATATATATATAAGACACGTAAGAATATATTATGACTATAGAAGGACGACCAGCTGTAGAAGAATGACTAGCTGTAGAAGAACGACTAGCTGCAGAAGGACGACCAGCTGCAGAAGAACGACTAGCTAGGTAGACGTAACAGTAGCAGAGAACTAGGTAGTATTGGATAGCGAGGGGAACTAGGTAGACCCTGAATAGAAAGACTGCGGAAAAGAAAGGATAGCTAGACTTAATGTATAGGCCAAGGAGTGGTAAAGGTCTCGGAAAGTTATGTGTAAGGATATTAAGCGAACTAGTAAGCTAATTAGATAACTTTGACCTACGGCTGGAGGTACCCAATATTTCTGCTACCTGCGCACAGACATGGCTAGAGCTTTATTAAGGATGCAGAGATAATAAGCTAAGGACTAGTTAATTAGATGGAAATGAGACTTAAGGGATCTAGTGGTAGAGGAAGTTAGTACTGCCCTTTAAGAACAGAGATAATACTGAGCAAGGACGCAAGTATATAAGATTAGGTCTCGCCTTAAAAGCTTCCTGTTCTGGCTTAGCTTTATCTTCTTTTAAGTTATCTGGATTGTGTTAGCAGTAGCTTTAGAGGTATTCTGTAAAGAAGCAGATATAGGCGGAAGCGTAAGGCTTAGTAGCACCCTACCGCGCGGAATGACGGCAAACTAAAGTAGATGGACGTATTAAGACCCGGCAGTGGCTGTAGATGATGAAGATACTGTGCTCTCTTAGGAAGACTGACCTTTAGGTGTTAAGAAGCAGCCAGAAGGAATAGAAGCCTATACTTCTTTTACTGAGTATAAACTAACACCAGGACAGCTATCTGGGATATCCTCTGTTAAGACTACGGCCATGTAAGAAGATCTACTGTAGCATTTACCTGTAATACCTAGGACTGATAACCCTTAGTAGATAAAGGATGAAAGCTGTAAGGACCACCTGCAAGCTCTTAAGGAAGCTCTAGATGCATGTGACTAGCAGTTAACGGCTTAAGACAAGATCTATGTTATGGTTTAGCCTATGCTAGCCCCAGGAACTGTTGGAGCTCCTTACTTTATAGGATAGAATATATCGCAGTTTATTAAGCAGTATAAACGGCTATGCACCTAATATTGTGTAATAAGTGAGGAGAAGCACTAGGGCCTTCTGGAGTACTGCGATTACTAAATAGGGATGTGGATCTAAAGCCTGCCTAAGTTTATAACTGGTAATTGGATAGAGCTTATAAGAAAGCTTAGGGCAAAATACTGAGTAAAGGACTACTACTGACGCATAGAGTTAAGGGATTTTATTAAGGCATTTGTTAGGAAATCTGCGGAACAGCTAGGCGAGCTGCGTTGCTACGTGCATAACTTTACTACTATCTTAGCAAGAGCGGTAGCTGTAGGAAACCTTACTAAGTAAAAGAAGGGGTAGTGGTTTATATAAGGACTCCCTATTAAATACCACAGGCATACAATAGAAAAGATAGGAGCTGTAGTAGATGAGCCCAGTACCCTTGTATTTAAAAGACTAAAGGAGGCCGTAGAGTTAAGAATAATGGCTGTAGAGAACGTTAAGCGAATAGCTGTTCTTCCGGAAGAAGAAGTCCTAAATATCCAGCTTATATAAGAGCTATAGTAGTAAAGGAATGAACTTGACCACTAAAGGGAAGGAAGACTTCTGGACCCAAGGAAGCATATAACGCTATTAGATTAAGCTGCAGTTTAAGGCCTAGCATAAGGATACAGTCTAGCACCTGGATATGAAGACTGGCAGAACAGCACCTGAGCTCCCTTTATCTTACTAGACTGTTAATCTCTACAAGACTGTTAACCTCCGCCAGATTCTTAATATTTGCAAGATCCCCAATATCCGCAAGATTCTACTGCCTTTGGACGGCCGCAATGGGACGTATAGGGTTAGCAGAGCATGTAAAGACAAGGCCGGCAAACCTGTTTTGGATGTGGAGGAAGTTACCGTTTTATTAAGCACAAGTGTTAAGGCTTAAGGGATCTTATTTAGCAAGGATTTGTACATCTGTCTGATTAAGGAAGACTAGTAGCTAGAACACATGATTAACCTGGACCTGTACTTCTGTGGCTTGGCAATAAAGGACGACTAAAGGGTATTAAGGACTGGTTCTGTATGTACTAGGGAATAGACCTAGATAGGCCGAAGGAAGAACAACCGTAGTAACAGGCCCCCCCTATAGTATGAATGGATTTGACTGCTTTCTATAATGGAGTAGTACTTAAGAGCAGTGACGAAATACGCATAAACTGGGAGGACTACTATCAAGTACGGCCCACGGACTCAGTAACGCCCAGCCAGCAACGTCTGCAGACCCTTAGAGACAGCAGTATAGCCAGGACAGCCATTGCGCCGCAGGAGAAGAATGTACGACTAGGAGATTACGCCCAGATTATGTTACGGCCTATAGATAAGACAGCTAAAGCCAGGAAGAAGAATGAATCATCCGATCCTTAGAGACGGTCTTGGAGACGGATGCTTAACTAGGTCAGCCATTAACTGCAGGCTCCGCAGCAGGCTCCGCAGTAGGTATAGGATGTTTAACTAGGAGACAGTCAAGTTCTGAGGTGGGGGAGGGGACGTAGGTGACGGCCGTATAAAAGATTTCTATTTGTCTGCTTAGTTATAGTATTTCCTAAAGCTCCTTTTCTTATTTATTTTCTGGATTACAACGCGTTGAGACGCGTCAGTCGCGACAACCTACCACAAAGATGTCAGTTCAGCTCACCGCCTATCACCAAGCCAATAGCGATTTTCTATACCCGGCACGGAAAATCCTAATTGGTCCATTCAGCAATAGAGCCGGCAGAACTCTACACCGCCCCTAGAATTCGGTGATGCGATGAGAACGGCACCAAGAGCCTCAGTTGATTGCACGGATGCAGAGCCGATTGTACGATGCAGAGCCAGATGCAGAGCTGTACGCAGAACCTTGACCGAACGACTGCACATAGGGCCTTAATTGAACAACTATATAGAAGCCACAGTTAGTTAAAGGGTTAAATTAAGCCAGAGCCTTAATACCAGTACTGAATCAAGTTAGTTAAATGTTGTTAAATTAGAGCCTTTAACCGGGCCGACCTTATTTCTTATTTAAATGACAGCTGATTGCAGCATGACTGTCACTGCCATCTAAATTTAGTACTGCGCTAGCTGCATAATAAGAACGGACACTGTGGTAAAGAAGTGACCTATATAAAGGCAGCAGCATAATATTAGTGATAAAGCACTGTGGAAACGGCAAAGCAGTATATAAAGAGGCAGTAACAAAGATGCTCTATAAGAGATCGCATATAGGACGCAGCTAACCACAATAAGCCTAAACCATCTTTATACAACTGAAGACAGGACTAAGCCGTATTGGGATAAACTAGTGAAGGATCTTGTTAAGGATTATAAGGAGAATAGGATTTGGATGTATAGGAGCCAGCGCTTTTCCTTAGAGGTTGTCTTGATGAAGGACTGTATTGTGGATATAAGGGCAAGGGATATACAATAGAGGCAGTTATAACAACCAAGAAGCTAATACTGGATAATATTAAGGATGACTTAGGCAAAATATAGAGCTAGTAGGATAGTAATTAAGAGACTAAAAGCAGAAGATAATCCTAAGAAGGCTCTTAAGCTGGAAAAAGATTAAGGATACGTGAGCGTACTGCTAATAGCTGGGGTAAAGAAGCAGTTGCAAAAGCCTAAGGATGTACTAAAGAAGCTAAGAGCAAAGACGGTTCTGGAAGGGAAGAAAGCAGCTACAAAAGATATCCTAGAAAGGCACTAGGCCCGCGGAAATAGTCTTTTAGAAGCTGCCGTTTATGCTTATAAGGAAGGAAGTCTTAAGATAGGTCTTTGGATTAGACGTCTGGTAGACACTAAGAGCCTTAATTAACTGCATAGATATAAAGCTTTAACTAAATAACTGCAAGCCGGACTCTTAATTGACTGTCCGCGGATGTAGAGCCTATAGATGTAGGGCCTTAGTTGAACGTTGATAGATTTAAAGCCCTAATTAAGCATATAAGACAATACAGAGTCTCAATTGTATGTATAGTGGAGGATGCCTTAAGTTAAGCCAGAGCCTTAGTTAAATCTTAATTAATTAAACGCCGTCTCTACAGTTAAGTTGGATTAACTATAGCTTTTGGTCGGGCCGACCTAATGCCCTATTTAAACGTTAGTTGATTATACATTGTTACAGTTAAATTAAATTAGTTACTGTTGCTGGCAGACGTCTTTAATTAGCAGTTAAAGATCCTACAATGGTAGATAGACAGGCACTAGACTTAATTAGGAAACTAGTACACAGCTAGAAGATTGTTGGAAGCGCCGCTAGTTAATGTTTTAGAGCCTCTACAGGAACCTCTCCCTTTAACCCCCTTAGTTAATTAATTGCCGCCCGTCTTAATATCCATGGATTAGCTAACTAAAATAATCTTTCCTGTAGACATAGATACGGAGTCTTACATAGAGTCTTATATGGAGTCGTACATGGAGTCTACGGGTGTGGAGTATATAGGTGTAGAGCCTTAATTGGACAATAGTATGGTAGCTTAACTGGACACCTGTATATACGAAGCCTTAATTAAACGGTAGATGCGGAGCCTTGACCAATTGTATGTCTACATAAAAGTTTTAATTAATTGTCTATAGATGCAAAGCCTTAGTTATATATGCAGCCAAAAACACCTTAAGTTAAGCCAGGGCCTTATTAAATCTTAATTAGTTAAACGCCGTCTTCGCATTTAAGTTAGGGCAATTAGAGCTTTTGACTGGGCCGACTTTCTACCTTAATTGAATGACCGAACGATTAGTTGCAGCATGTCGTTGCTGACCAGTTAGACAGTCTTTGTTAGGTAGTCAAGGCAGGTACATAGACACGTATATGGGCACGCACGTAGATATGAACGCAGAGTATGCAATGCAGAGCTACTGATGCACAGCTAGATGCACAGCTAGACGCAGAGCTAGATGCAGAGTTTTAATATTAAATAACTAACTAAACAATCAAACTAAGCCAGAGCCTCTGCTATCTTAATTAACTGCCCTACCGTTACCGCTGCTACTGCCACTATTCCGTCCAGCTATTTCGTCCCTGCTGTCTTAACTAGCTGTTCCGTCTCTACTGTTCTATCTTACTGTGCCGGATCTGTACTGCTGTAAGATCTGCTAGATAGCTATTCTGACCGACCTGTTCTAGGCCTAATACTGTTTTAACTGTCCTACTGTTGCTCTCCTGATCGTAATACTCTATTAATTTGATCGCCCCGCCGCCACTATTCTAACTAGCCGCCACTGACAGACTGCTACCGACCGAATACTATTAACCGTTCTGTTGCTACTGCTACTGTTACTACTACTATTCTAACTATTCTGACTGCTGTTCCTGCTAACCGTTCCGTTCTACTGTTCTAATTATTCTGCCACTGCTATTAACTAACTGCTACTAACTGACTGCCATTAACCGTCTGCTGCTACTAAGATTTCTGCTATTAAAAGTTCTGTTGCTGGATGTCCTACTGCTTACTAACTGTTACTAAGTTCTTCTACCGAGTGTTCTACCGCTAACTGTTAGGTTTTATTTTACTGCGCTAGATATCTGCTTTTATTACTATTTTTATTACTGTTACTATTACTGCTGTTACTGCTGTTATTACTGCTACTGCTGTTACTGCTGTTACTGCTACCGTTATTGTTTTTGGTTTACTGTTCTAGTTACTAGTAGGAAGATTGGATCTTAGCTATGGATAACAGAAGGATATTATGGAATAGTTTTGCAGGGCTATAAGGTACAGACGGCTGCAGCATTACGCTTTTAACTAGTACCGCTAGTAGGTGTAGTACACAGGCGATTAGGGCGGCTAGTGTGTACATTTATGCTTTTAACCAGTGACGCTAGTGGGTATAGTGCATAGGCAACTAGTGCGGCTAATGGGTGTATTTATTTTAGTATGAGTCTAATAGGTATCTTACTAGGAGAAAGGTTTCCTGCGTTCTATTTTGTGCTTTCCTTTTTCTATTCTGCTTTTGCTATACTTTTGTTTGGCTATTCTTCTGTAGGATAGAACGTTAGGGGACAACGTTCTTGGTGGGGGAGGTATGTGGTGGTGTAGATTGGACGTCGCCTACTGTCTTGGCATTTTCCTGTATTTATTAAGCTTTGGCTTTCCTCCTTTCCTCCTTATCTTATAGATATAACAACCTACTGGAATATATTCCTTTTTTCTCTTCTTACTGACTGCTTTACTGATTACTTCTGACTGATTATAACCGACCGACCGACCGACCAACAGACCGACAGCACAGTGGCTTTCCTATCTGAGAGTGGTCGTACCCTCCCACACTATCTTAAAATTATGTTTCTTTTAGTGCGGGGCTAGTTAGTCTATAAATTATTTTTTAAACTTGTTAATTAAGTTATAGTACTCTTTAGGCATAAGAGGTTAAGGATTAGGATATTATTTTAGTTCTAGTGCTTTCTTAATGTCTTCTATAGTTATAGTAAAGATTTTATAATCTTATCTTTTTGCTAATAAGATAAAAGGCGCGGCCTATATTATATGAATTTTAAAAGGTTTTAACGTAACATCTTTATATTCTTTACCACAATTAGTAGTTGTAGATTTATTATATTAGCTTAAGGTTTATAGCAAGGGTAATTTATATTATATTAAATTTAAATAGTTATATATATGTTTATAGGGCAAATAGTTTTTTAAGCAATGACTTTAGCAGTAGGTTGTATGGAACTTTAGTATTTCTTTAACCCAGCTAATTAAAGGGTCATGTTATTTTAGCTATTTATATCTAAGTATAACTTTATATTGCTTTAAGGGTGTAATAAACAGGGAGATATGTTTAAGGTATTTACCTATTTATATTTTTACTAGGGCGTAGTGTGTTATTTCGCTATATATTATGGGTTTGCCATTAAAGCCTTATAGGCCTTAGGGCTTATTAAGTTTCTTTAAATTTAGGCGTTAAGTTTTTGTATAGTTTATATTAATAAAGCCCATACTAGTAGCTCTGCTGTCTATTAGGATTTATACCTCCTTTTATTTTCTAAGTGTTTGAATTTTACTAAGTATATTAAGGGAGTTGTGCTGTGTATTAGCGCTGGAAGAGCCTAGACACTTATACTCTTCCACTTTTTATCCTAAGACGCGACTTGGCCCTAGGACAATTCGTTTTCCAAGTTAACTAATGGCGAGATACTTTGTGGCGTCTAAGTACAATTTATAGAATGGTTATAACTTAAGGAACAGTTATAATTTAAGGATTAGGAGGAACTTCGGCGGACCTTTTTAAAAGGGTAAGTTTAGCAATGTTTTTAAATATGTCCTTTTTTACCGCATCTAAAGCATTCTCTATTTGTGGCTTGAGTTCTTTATTCATTGGTTCCTAGGGGTGTATAGGATTAGGTAGCGTTAAGGTCCATAGGGTCGTACGTAGGGCTTTTAGGTCTTGGAGAAGGATTGCGCTTTAGAGCATATACTAGTTTTATAGAGTTTTAAATGCAAGATATGGTTAACTTTAAGGAACGAGTCTGTTTTTTATATTAAAGGTCCTTATTAATTTGTTGACATATTATAGCAAATTTGGATAGGTTTTTTGGCAGTTCCCTACCTACTAACTAGGCTCTAATCTTATCTAAGATAGCTTATTAAAGAGCAGCAACTCTAGCAGCTTTATTCTAATCTAGCTCTCTAACAAGGCCTAAAAATTCCAAAAAGAAGCTAGTAAAATCTCGGTTCCATTATTATAGGTTTTTAAGTTTAGTAACAGCTATATATTCGCGGCTGGCGTTATTATATATTTATTCTAGTAGAGAGATAAAGGTTTTAAAATTAATAAAAGTGCCATTATAGAAGAATGGATCTATAGTTTATATAGTGTCTTTACTTAATTGGGATATTCTATAGCTAACCTTGCTAGCTTTAGTGGGGTATTAATTATAGTTTATTAAGAGTTTGAGACGGAGCTTGGTTATAAAAGGATATAGGTTATTTTAGTTTCTATTAAATATTAGAGAATTAGGGAGCTTTTTAGATTTTGCAATAGGTACTTAGTTTGTTATATATATAGGTTAAGCTACCGTTACTGGTTTTATGTTCTTATTTAACGGGTTAGGTTCAGATACCGTTATATTAATCTTGTTTATAGGTGTTGTTATTAGGGTCTGTAATATAGGTGCCTTAATATTACGGAGTTCTTTATAGAGTGCTTCTATTAATTGCTAGTGTTAGGCTTTTAGTGCAGCCCGCTACTAAGCTAAGGCTTCTATAAAGGATTGTTGCATTATAGTTAACTATTCCCTAACTAGGGTTATAATACTCATGGCTATTAAAAGGGATTTGGGTTCGTTTGCCATTTTAATAGTAGTTGTTTTAATACAACGTAATATAAGGGCGCGAAGAGGCTTTGGGGAAGATTCAAAGGAATAATATAAATTCTATCTAAATCTATGGGTATATAGCTCTTGCAGAGTATAAGACGTTGCGTAAAGAAAAGAAAGGGACAATAAGAGAATTATATAATTAAACAGTTAGGGGTCTTAGTGGTCGGTGCGTACGTATATACGCACGCGGTCTTTAACGGACTTCGGTGTTACAGTATAGACAGAAAACGGTGGATTGTGGCGGACAATTGCAGACAGTTGTAGACAGTTACAGATAGTTGCAAATAGTTGCAGATAGTCGCAGACAGTCGTAGATAGTCTTAGATAGTTATCTGTTAAGTGTTTCACCAAGACATTCCTACTGTAACTGGGCTAGTCCCGTTACAAAACCAAAAGGCAATATAGACGGCGCTTAGGTAATAAAAGATAAGCTCTACCTCTTTTTAGAGCAGTAAGTTATTAACTAAGAATTATAGGCCATAGCTATTAAAAACGTAAGTTAAAATAAAAAGAGATATAGAAAAATAGTAAGTAGGTAAAGAAGAGGTAAAAAATAGCTAAATAGGCGGGAGGGTAGCTAGGGAAAAAAGGTAGCTATAGGGGTAGCCGCGACTATAGGGGAGGAAGCTATAAGAAAGAAGAGAAGATATAGGATAAGAAGGCCTTGAACGCCCTATTTAGTAAAACAGTTTAATACTTAATTATAAATAGTTATGTTACTACTATTACAGAGCTTTATACGTAGTAATTTAAAGGTAAGGCCTTATAGCCGTTATATGGGGCAAAGCTCTTAGTAGTACTAGATAGTATCTACCATAATAAGGACCGGATTTAACGCGTTAACTTTATTAATTAAGGCATATTTATAATTACTAGCGGCTATAACGTTAAAGGGCTTAAAAAGGAAATTACTTAGTACTAGGAGACGGGCTCTAAGACACTAGGTTTAGTTAAGTTTTACCTTTAAACTACGGCTAAGTATTTATTAAGTTTGTATATTACTACTACTATATACCCTATTTAGTCTACATGGCTACCATTTTCTAAACCGTTTCTTAGGTTATACTATTTTACCTAGGGTAAAAGTAAACGGGATATTTAGTTTAGTAATCTTATTCTTATTAAACTAGAGAATAAAAAGCTTAAACTAAATAAGCTAGCGCTATATATAATTATATTAGGCCGTCGAAAACGGACTCTGCACCTGTACGTGGTGACGGCTACGAACCTGGGTCTTCGAAGTTCAGACCCAGAGCCAACGCAGAGACGTTGTATAGCGTACTGGTAGACCTGGTGGTGGTGGTGGTTGTGAGTGCTAGGGCGGTAGTGAAAAGTTTTTACATGGGATGGTGAGATCTCGAAAACCACTGCTGATGGTACCCCTTTACGATAACAGCTACTACTACTCCCCTACTGGGCACCTGTACGATCCAACATGGATGCACAGCATTTGATAACATCCCCCGACCCCCAACTGAAAGCATTAATGACCTCACATTGACGAACGAACGATTGCGAATGAACGAACGAGCAAATATACGGCCCCTCCTAACCCCCAGGGCGATCGCCCGCGGAGTATGTGGTCACTCGCCGTTCTACTGCCGTAATACTGCCGTAATACTGCCTGGCAGCCTGGATTACAACCCCCCATGGTTTTCCTTGTCTCCTCTCGACGGAGTGGTGCCCTTAGAGAGGGCCTAGTGACTAGGGCTTAGGTATAAAAGATACCCAGGTACACACACACATCCCACTTGCCTTTTGGTATTAGGACAGTGGTTAGAACAGATGAATCCCTCTTACGCCTTTGATAGGCCTTAGGGGGGGAGGCATGGCGTATATGGCAATGGTCTACAAGAGATAGCACATAGGGGATGGTTAAGATACGGAACATAAAGCATGCGGCAATTAATTGGCAAGGCCTAGCTAGGATGTAGTGAACCCTAGTTTGGATAAGCTAAGGAAGGAAGCAGTGGTTCCTAAGGAGTTCGAACATCTAAGGAGTATAGGATGTAGCTATAGGCCCGCAGGGCCGCTGCTATAGACGGACATGGCAAAGCAGGGGTTTTTCATCCTACTAAGGTAGCTCATAGGGGTTTTCCGTCCCCTACATTAATGAGGGTTTTCTTCCTGTTAATTTATAAGTTTCCCTTGTGTATGGAGTAGTCTGCGTGGGCCTAGATAGGATCCGTATCAGACGTTAATCAAAGAACTTACTACTATATAATTATATTAATAATATAGGGAAAGTAGAATTAGTATAGTAAGGTTAAGCATATAGGCTATATATATAATACTAACCCTATTCTCTACCCTCTCTTTATAATAGCCTTCTACTTCTTTAACTACTAGGGTAAGAATTGCGCTAAAAGCTTTCTATTATTTTAGTAGCTAAAGAACTATTATAACCTATATATCTTCCCTAGTAGCATTAAAGTACCGTAATAGCCGTTAAGCTATTATATATAGTTTAAATAGAATAAAAAACATTCTAGGAGGCAGAAATTTACTTAAAAGAGAAAACCTATAGCGTCTATAAGTAGAGCATTTAGTATACTAAGCTTAGCGGCGTTAAGGAGACCTAAATTAAATAGGCCGAATGCTAGAATATAGACGTAATAATAGAAGCTTACTTTAGCTATCTACCTCGCGCGTTTATATAGTTAATCGCTAGCTTCCTAAAGAAAAGGGCTATTTTCTCCCCTTATTACGGAGTAAGTATAAGCGAGGATAATATATAACGAAGTAGATATTATTAAGCTACGTATATAAACTATATAATGAAGTTAAGACATTATATAAGGAAAGAAGGTAAGAAAACGGGAAGAAAGGTATATATTGTTAGTTTAATTGCTTAGTTAATACGAATACAAAGTAGAATAGGATTTAAGTAGCGGTCCTAGCAGAACTTAGTAGGATTTAGTAGACTTAACAGAATATAGCAAAATATAGTAGATTGCCGGTAGATTGCTATTAAATTATCATTATACGGTTAGTCTCTTCTTACTATACTAGTGGAAATAAGTAGATATATATAAGGTGTTACGGAGGTATCCTATAATAGTACCCCCTCTTTAAACTTAAGCTTCTATAAGATAGGGCTATAGTAGTTCTAGGTAGAGTTTATAAAAGTCTTCTATGGCTTATATAAGTCCTATAGAGTTAATAGGTTCCTATAAGGGCTTAGTAAAGCCTCTCTATTTAATAAGGTATATATATTTATATTTCCATTTATTATACTTAATATTATTAATTCTTTTAATAAAGTACATATCTTTACTATCTACTTTAATTAGTAGAGAAGAGTCCTAGATCTATTTAGGCAGGGCGTCTAATATAGGGGTAGTAGGGTAAAGGACTAATGTATAGAATATAGGGTGAGTTTTAACCATATTAGGGAGCTTTAGTTAGTAGGTATAAGAAAAGATAACCTTTTTAACCTTATAGGGGCCAGTGTTCTTTTAATTAAGTTTCTTAATAGCTTATTTTATATTTATATTTCTTATATATAGCTAGATAAAATTACCAATTTAGTAGGCTAGTGCTAGGGTTTGGTTCTTATTTGCTGCGGCTTTGTAAATAGATTGGGCCTATATTATTTTATTAGTAAGGAACTCTTATAGTTCTTCTATCTTCTTTATAAATTTATTTGCTTCTATAACTTATAAGGTATAGTAGACGGGGTAAGGAACATTATTAAAGGGTTTAAAACCTATTTACGGATATTAGCTGTAGTTGGCCAGAAATAGGGAGACCTTCATAGTTTCTAAGATGGAGTTATTTGCGGTAAACTCGGCAAATATAAGCTAGTTTATCTAGTTATCCTATAAATACGACGTATATATCCAAATATACTATTCTATTATAGCATTTATACGTTTTATTTAACCATATATTTCCGGATAGTATATTATAGATAATAGTACTTTAATGCGGAGTTAGGTAGTTAGCTCTTTTAAAAATATAGAGATAAACTGGCTACCTTTATTGGAGATAACTGTTTTAGGGAATCTGTAGAGTTTCTGTGAGCTTTATAGTGTGGGAGAATTAAGTAAACGACTTGATTGTAAATCTATAGAAATTAGGTGTACTATATACGCTAAATACGTGGCAAAGGTTAACGGAGACGCCGACGATGATTTGTAACTGTTACCTAATTGGCCACCAGGTCGACATTGCCACTTAGTTAGTAATAGGTAATAAATAGGTAATAGAAATAAGTAGTGAGATATGCGATGGCAAAAGACAGGGTAGTGAGTTATAAGATAATATCTAACATGGTAGCGGTAGTCGGTTATAGTTTCCATACGTAATTTAGGAATAGTTAGGCAATGGTAGGTATTAATATATTAGGGCAGGCGATTAAGTGTCTTATCTTAGATAGTCGGTTTATAACTACTATTATGTTTATATAGCCTTTACTTATAGGGAGATTAATAATAAAGTTAATTAAGATATCCTTTTATCTTTGGTTTAGAATAGGTAGTGGCTTTAGAAAGCTAGTATATGTCTTATATAAAGCTTTGGCTCGTTAGTAGATATAGTAACTAGAGACGTACCTTTATATTATATTATATATATTTAGCCAATAGTACTCCCGTTAGAGTAGTTTTAGGGTTTTTCCTTAGCCTAGGTAGTCGGCTGCTAGTAGGTTATATATATGTTTAAGGAGCTTAAGCTTAAGCTTATTATAATTAGGGATAACTAGGCGGTTCTAGTAGTATAAGCGGTTTCTATAGCCTTCGTATTTACTTAAAGAAATCTTTTTAGAGCGTTTAATGCCATCTTATATTAGCTTAAGCGTCTCTTAAATAAACTTATTATATAGGTATTTGTTAATTATAATATATTTAATTAATTAATTAGTTATTTTAAGGATGTATACCGTAAGGTCTTTAGTAGGAGGGTTAAATAGTTTAGGGCGAAGTAGGGTATAATTTTAGTAAGAACGTACTTTTTTTAGTGCTGGCGCGTCTTATAAGCGTTAGGTTAGGACATTAGGCTTTTAACCTTAAACGCCTAAGTAGTATATAATAGCGAATTAGAAATGGGATAGATATTCTAATTAGCGGGCCTAATGGTATTTTAGCTGCTTTATAGTTATAAAGTATTATAGGTTTTTATAATCGCTAAAAACCTTAATTAAAAATCCGGCGCCTTTTAGTTTAGGTTACTATTACTTAAAGCATCTAATAATAGCTAGCAGTTTCTTATTATAGATTTTATAATTATATTTAGCTAGACTTAATTATTTTAAAAAGTATACTATAGGGTGTAATACTCCTTCCTTATTATATTAAGATAGAATACCTCTAGTAACGTAGTTAGATAAGTTAGCCTCTATAACACTTATTTGGTTTAGATTAAAGTATTAGAGTATAGGTATGGTAGTAAATATAACCTTTAGGTAAGTAAAGGCTTTTTTATATTCTTTATTAAAGATAAAAGCTTTATCCTTTTAGGTTAAAGCTATAAGGGGTAAAACTAGGGCAGAGAAATTATTAATAAACCATTAATAGAAGTTGGCAAATCCTATAAAGGCTCTTACATCCTTAACATTCTTAAATTTTTATTAGTTTATAATCGCTTTAACCTTCTTTAGGTCTATTTATATGCTATCTATAAAAATAATAAGTTTAAGGTATAGGACTTCTGTTTTATAGAAATCGCACTTATCTATATCTAACTATAGGCTAGCTTTACGTGTTACGGACGCTTTAAGTACAATATTATAACTACTTGGAGAGGAGTCGGAAGAAGCTAGTTAGTTGGTATAAGCACGGTCCAGGATAGAGCCCGTGGAACCATGTAACAAAGAATGGTAAGCGAGTCATATAACGTTATACGCGGTATACGCGGTGTATAAAGGGAACATCTATATACAATAAGTATAACACATACCTTACGTATAAGGAGAGTTTCTTAGGAGTATAGATGTGTATTTTAAGGACCACAGTCCCTACCTAGATAGTTCCTTTCCTTATAGTGAATCTTAAAATATAATTAAAGTTAATCTATTGGGCAACCACTCCACACCAGTTATTATCTTATACTGTTACGTTATTAACTTTATTTAATATCTATATACCTAGCCTAATAACAAGTCCACCGTAGTATTTCCTACAAGGCTTTATTACACATTCACTACCACAGTTACGGTATTAATAAGTTAGACAATATGCTACCAAAAGCACCAGTTACGTTAACGCCGACAGCGGTAACCACCTTAGGTACTGGTGGGGATACTAGCATAAGGGACACTGATTTGCAACTAGTTACAGTTAAACAGTTATAGGAAATAGTTAACTAGCTATAGGGCAATAGCAGAGTACTTAAAGAAAGAATTAATGGCATTAAAGCAGCCAAAGTAAAGTTACCATTAATTAAGAGGTTTTTAGGTGAGAGGTTAAAACTTAAAGGATTCCTAATATAAATGTACTTTAAGGTTATATAAGAAGGGATAAAGCTAGCAACATCTACGGATTAAGTAGCGTATATAGGGTTGTTCTTAACAGGAAGAGCACTTAAGTGGTTTAAATCTTACCTTACTAAAATCTAGATTAATGGAATGACAACTACTAACTAAGACATACGGTTTATGTTTAGTAGCTAGAACGGGTTTATAGAAAGACTTATGCAGATATTTAGAGACCTAGAAGCGGCAACTATAGCAGAACAAAAGCTATAGAACCTAGTACAGTATAGTTCAGCAATTAAGTATATAATATAGTTTTAGACACTTGCAACGCAGGTTAAGTGGAATAATAAGGTGCTTATGACATAGTATAAATAGGGACTTAAGGCTAAAGTCTAGGACGCAATTATCCTAATAGAAGATGTGGATACTCTAAGGAGTTAATAGATTAAGCAATAAAGATTAATAATAGGATCTATTAAAGGGAATAAGCTAAGAAAGGGCAAGATAGAGTTCTATAGTTGTATAAGGTGTAGAGCACGTATTAACCAACATAGAGTTAAAAACCATGGAATGGCGCAGAGCTAATGGACCTAAGTGGTACTAAAGAATCTAGATAATGGAATAAGAAACTATAGAAACCTAGAGGTTAAGGATTAAGTGATTATAGGACTAGGGAGCAAAGGCTAAACCAGGAATCTTAGTAGTAAAAGACGTTTAGGCGGACTCTATAATAAGAAGAATAGTTCAAAAAAGGAGCTTGTATAAATTGCGGAAAATAAGGTTATTTTGCTAGAGACTATAGAGGTGGTTAGAGTAACTATATAGTAAAGGGCACTAGGTTGTTAGAGTATAATAATATAAATATAGGGATGTTACGCGGGACCAAGAAATATTCGATTAAATATTTTGCGTTTTATTACAATAACGCATGCTAAATTTATAAGGACGCTAAGTATAGCGTAAGCTATTAGCTATAGGAGCCAGAGTTAAGAGGACTTAAAGGAACTAGAGAGTTAGATAAAGAATAAGATTAACTCTATAAGCTGGATTAAAATATCATAGTAATATATAGACAAAGATTAGTAATATTAACAATAGAGTTAGAGTACTTATTAATTAATAGCAATAAGGAAGAAAAAGAGGCTAGCTAGGGGCACTTAAACCTTAATAACGCAATAGAAGTAGAGACTGAGACCACTATAGAACGCGGTTTAGTAATGGGTATTATAACACTATTAAATACAGCATCCATTACTTTATAAGACAGAAGGAGCAATATCTAAAGATAATTAAGTAAGCAGATGACTGCTAGTGCTAGCTTACTACTTAAAAAAGGTAAAAGGCCAAAGGCTTAAGATTCTTAGAATAAGATATAAGATGCTTAAGACTCTTAAGATGAGATAAGATATACTTAAGAACCTATAATGGACAAAAACTGATAGAAAAGGGCAGCAGCTTAGTTTAGTAATAAATGAATAAGCATAGGACGCAAGTTTAAGAACTATAAGTTTGGGAAATAAGTAAAGATATTAGTTCTAGGTAAACGCAGTATTTAGCCTAAATATTAAAAAGTTAATATAGAGATTAAGAAGTAAGATAACTTTAAGGATCTAACTATAAGACGTAGAAAATAAGAAACTATGGATAAGTTTAGGCAAAGAATTATTATATAGCAAAAACAAAAGCTAGATAAGAGATTAGCTATAATAGGACGTATAAGGGACAGAGCACCTATATAAAGAATTACTAATAGGCCTAAGGTAGGGATGCCTAGAGTAAAGTAGTTAGATAAACTAGAGCAAGAAGAGGATTTAGGAATCCTAACTAGGTTTAAAGAAAGATATACTAAAGGTTGTTATAATATAGTAATAATAAGATACTTTTTAACAGATAAACTATATACACTAAACCAGTTATATGGAAAGTAGTATAGGCAAAGACATAATAATAAATAGGAAGACTTCTATATGTGACTAGATAAAAAAGTTATCTAAAACCAACCCATTATAGAGAAACGCATAAATTATATTAAGGGAGCACTAATTATAATGTTAAGGAACCTAGAAGAAGGATCTAGGGACTGGAGAAGTAAATAATAAATCTTAATACCCGCAAATAAAAGGCTAGTAGTTAGATTAACTAGACAGAGATTTAAACTTAAAGGTGGAGATAAACTAAGAGTTAACCTAAGTCACGTAGCACATTATACACTATTATGGATAGCTTATATGGATAATATATGCAATATATATAGGGCACCTAAGGACAAAAACCAGAAGTATTTAACTAGAATGTATTAGGCACCAGATGAAAAGAAGTATAAAGACGCTAAGTATATGCATAGATAGCACCTAGTGGAAGTACAGAGTTAAGGGGACCTAATATTTTAGCTAGGAAGATTCCTTATGGAAGAATGCCTAGATAGATAACAGTGGTAGGAGTGCCTAAAGAATACTTATCTATGGTATATAGAGGAAAAGAAATAAACTAAGTATTGGCCTAAAGGGGACTAAGTATAAGCAGGATCTAATAGCTAACAGTTAGGAAAAAGGGAGGCCTATAGGACTAGAGGGAGCTAGTGGTAGAGCCTTAGACCCTTAAAGGAATTTAAGGTAGATACCTAAACTTATAAGCTAAGTGGCAGGATTAGCAGTTTAAAGCGTTGGTAGACAGTGGAGCTATAAGAAACCATATATCACTAGCAGTAGTAGAAAGGATGGGGTTACTATATAGATAGAAGGAACACCTATATTTACTTATAATAATCTTAGGAGATCTAATAGCTTATAGAGGAGGTATTATTAATCTTAAAACAGGACCTATTTAGTTAACTATTAAAGAAAAACTAGTTAAAATATCTTTTAATATCCTACTATTAGGAAAGGATAAGGTAATATTAGGAATGCCTTGGTTATAGGAATATAATCTAAGGATTAATTGGGTTATAGGTTAGGTTAATATTAAAGGTATATAACAGTATAGGATGCAACAGTAAACTAAGTTGGTATAGTATTAAGTTAAAGCAACGTATAAAGAGACTAAGTAAGGCTTAAGTTATATACTAAAAAGATACCATAAGTATAGTAAAAAGTTGTGGTTACTAGAAAGTAAATAGCTGTTAGAGTATATAGTATGGGACTATAAGATAGAATTGGAACTAGGAACTAGTTTAAGGTTCTTTCTAATCTACAAGCTTACTAAAACTAAGATAGTGGCGCTTAAAGAGTTTATCTAGGAGAACTTATATAAGGGATATATCAGACCATTATAGTTATTAGTAGAATATCTAGTATTATTTATTCTAAAGAAAAACGGAAAACTTAGGATGTGTATTAACTATAGACAGTTAAATAGCATTACTAGAAAGGATAGGTATCCTTTACCCTTAATTAGTAAAATCTAAAATAAGATAGGTAATATAAAAATCTTTATAAAGATAGATTTAAGATAGGTATACTACCAGATTAGGATTAAGGAAGGAGATAAATGGAAAGCAGTATTTAGGTTAAAGGAAGGACTATACAAACCGTTAGTAATGCAGTTTAGGCTTATAAATGCATTAGCAACGTTTTAGAAATGAATTAATAGTATATTAGAAGAACACCTTAATAAGTTTATTATGGTATATCTTAATAACATTATTATCTACTTAATAAGTAAGGAAGAACATAGAGAATATATTAAGTGGGTCTTAAAAAGACTACAAGAAGAAAAGATGCTAGTAGCAATTAAGAAATGCAAGTTCTTTATTAGGAAGACCGATTTTATAGAATTTATTATTAAACTAGGAAAAATTAGCATAGACCTAAAGAAAGTTAAAGCTATAATAAGTTGGTAAGAACTAGAGAATATAACATAGTTAATATTATTTCTAGGGTTTTGCAACTACTATAGGAGGTTTATAGCATAGTGGTTGAAAAGTATTAAGCTATTTATAAGACTAACTAAAAAGGAGGAACTATAGATATGGGGTAATAAATAAAAGAAGTTGTTTAAAAAACTTAAGGAGTTATTTACCCAGGATCCAATTCTTAAGATCTACTAGCTAAAGTTAAAAACAGTTATAGAAACAGATGTATTAGACTTTGCACTAGGAGTGTACTTACTACAGAAGCATTTAGACAGATAGCATCTAGTAGTGTACTATAGTTAAAAGAGAACACCACTAGAGTTAAACTATAACATCTATAACAAGGAGTTACTAGGTATAGTTACAGCACTTAAGGAATAGAGAGCATTCTTATAAGGTATAGAGAAACTATTTATGGTTAAAACTAATTATAAAAACCTAACAGGGTTCCTAACAACAAAAGAGCTTAACCGGAGATAGGTTAGATAGGCGGAAATACTTACAAAATATCACTTTGAAATTCAGTATATTAAGGGTATAGACAATGCATAAGCAGATACTCTAAGTAGAAGGGCTAAATTATAAAATAAAGAAAAGCTATTAGGAGCTTTACTGCAAAAAGATTAAGATGGAATGATTAGGTATAATTACCTAAAGATTACAGCAACTAAGGAAGGCCAAGTTTACAAGTTACTAGAAAGCAATTAGATGTAGAGGATTTAAGAAGTATAGGCAGAGGATCTAGACTTAAAGTAGTATAAAAATAGAAAAGTAACTTATATTCTAAAAGCAGTAGCAGAAGAGTTTATAAAAGACTTTTATAAAGGAATAATATAAGGACACAACGGAGCTATAGGCTTAGTGTTAAGACTTTAAGAGGAGTATATTAGTTAAGGAATCTGGGGACTAGCAAGGCAAGTTATAAAAGAGTGTCTAGATTGCTAGAGAAATAAACTAGTAAGATATAAGCCGTATAGAGGGCTATAACCTATTAAAATACCAGAGAGACTATAGGAAGTTATATTATGGGACTTTATTATTAAGTTACTAAAGTTAAAAAGACCCTATTACCAGACAAGATTATAATATAATCTTAGTAATAGTGGATAAGCTAATAAAGTGGGGTTACTTTATAGCATATATAGAAGAAATATCTGTAGAAGATATAGCTAGAATTTATGTTAAAGAAGTGTTTATAAGACATGGAGCACTAAGTAAGGTTATATTAGATAGAGATCTAAGATTCGTAGCAGTATTCTAGGAAGTATTTTTAGCAGAATAAGGGGTTTAAGCAGTAACATTAACTATATATTACCTATAGACAGATAGTTAAATAGAGAGACTAAACTAGACACTAGAACAGTATTTAAGGCACTATATCAATTACGCATAGAACAATTAGGTATTATTACTACCAGTTATATAGTTTATATATAATACAACACTATAGGAAGGGATAGGCACATTACCTTTTAAGGCGAATTATGGGTATAAACTAAGAATATTATTATTACCACAATAAGTAAAGAAAATGAGTAGCATAGCTAAAGAAAGAATGGAGATGTTAATAAATCTCTATAATTACTTTAAAAGTATAGTAAAGTTAGTATAAGAGAAAATAAAAAAGTACTATAACGCTAAGAGATCTAAGGGACCAGATCTTAAGGAGGGGGATAAAGTATAGCTACTATACAAAAATTTTAAGAGTTAACGACTAAGTAAGAAGTTGGACTATATTAGACTAGGACTATTTAAGGTTAAGGCAAAAATCTTAGAAGTTATGTACAGACTTAACTTACTAGAGAAAATGAAGATCTACCCTATATAGTATATTGCAATGCTAGAGCTAGTATATAGGAATGTTAAGCTACCAGTCTATAAGGTAGATATGTATAGAGGACAAGAGGAAGACAAATAGTAAGTTTTAAAGATTGTTGGGCATAAGGACATTAATAACAAAATATAGTATAAAGTAAAGTAGACAGGCTACAAAGAGACTACCTAGAAGCTACTAAATAACTTAAAGAATGCTATAGGAAAGGTATAGGAGTATTAGAAGAGAATGGGTTAGGTAGTATTAATAAAGAAGAGTTGCTAAAGAATAAACTACCTAAGGGGGACTTAAGAGGAGCACCTGCCAAGGTATTTGGAGTTGTTTCCCTCACTATAGGAAGAACTTCCGTTCTTTCATCACCAAGTTCCTAAAGGCCTTATTCTATAAGTTTCCACTTCTTAGAACGCACCTTCTTACATACCTTCTTAAGACAGATTAACTAAGCAGACGCAGCCAGTTAAGAGTTAAGAGCATATTGTTAAGCAGCGGCAGCCTCTTGCTTAGCGTTATAAAAACAATAAAGTTTAGCCAGGGCCACTAAGAGCTCATTATTAAGCTTTACAGCGGCAGATTAAACATAAAACCTTAAGATAAATTACTTAAGGAACACAAAGGCTGTTAAGAGTAATAGGACACGTATATTTAGCGTTAGAGATAGAGCAAACGTCATAGGACGATTAAATATTCGCTTTAGTACACTCTAAGTAAGAGGAAGGTTGCCAAGATAAAGGGCTCGCTAACGCAACATAAACTAACCCCTCTTTTGCACAATAAGAATATAGAGATAGTATTATCTCACTAAGAGATAGTATTACAGTAACAGTCTAAGCGTGATGTTGTGCTTGTAAAGAAGAAGAGGCTTTAGGTATAATAAGTAATAATATTAACCAAATTAATTAAGTGGACATTACACCTCTAGTAGATAACTTGGAGATATTAGGAATCTTTAAGGACGAAGATAAAGGGGAGGGAGATGGTGTTACAGACGCTTTAAGTACAATATTATAACTACTTGGAGAGGAGTTAGAAGAAGCTAGTTAGTTAGTATAAGCACGGTCCAGAATAGAGCCCGTAGAACCATGTGACAAAGAATAATAAGTAAGTCACATAATGTTATACGCGGTGTACGCGGTGTACAAAGGGAACGTCTATGTACAATAAGTATAACACGTACCTTATATATAAGGAGAGTTTCTTAGGAGTATAGATGTGTATTTAAAGGACCACAGTCTCTACCTAGATAGTTCCTTTCCTTATAGTAAATCTTAGAATACAATTGGAGTTAATCTATTAGGTAACCACTCCATATTAGTTGTTATCTTGTACTGTTACGTTATTAACTTCGTTTAATATCTATATACCTAGCCCAATAACAAGTCCACCATAGCATTTCCTACAAGGCTTCGTTACATTACGCAGAGCTTTTAAAATAAGGTTAATGTGTTTTTTATATTTAGTTAGGTTATTGCTATATACTAAGATTTTATTAATATAAGTAGTATAGAAAACGTCCAGGTAAGGTTATAGGGTATTATTTATAAAATGCTAAAATAAGCTTAGGGCATTTATAAGGCTAAACGGCGTTACTAAGTATTTAAATAGTTTATACCTAGTGCGGAATATAGTAAGCTATTTATTTCCTTTTATAATATGGAGGCGGTTAAATGCGTAGATAAGGTTAAATTTTATATAGTAGCAAGCCTTACTTAATTAGTTTAGTATCTCTTAAATTAATAGAAGCGGGTACTAATTCTTAATAGTAATAGCGTTAAGAGCTTACTCTAATAAATTCTTTACTTAAGTATTTATCTAAGTACTTCCGTAGTACTTAGAGTTTGTTTTAAAACATTCTATATAGGGGTTTAAATCCTAGCTATTTTCCTTCTTTAAGTATAATCTTATAGTTATATAGTTGGTATTCTGCTAACTTATTAGCTTTCTTTTATAAAAATATCTCCAGGTTCTTATAGTGGTATACTAATACTTTTATAGCAGGGTTAATATATTTCTTTAGTACTAAGGCCTTTTTAATATTAGCCATTATAATAGTGAAAATTATATATTTAGGTTTTTTGGCGAGTTATACTAATAGGGTAGCTCTAATTATATAAATATCTAAGATGTTAAGCAAGTTTAGATTTAGTATTAAATATAGAGTTAATATTAGGTTTAGGTTTAGGTTCTTTAAGTATTTTTTTATAGTAGAATACTAGTTCTTCTAGTACTTTTATATATTAAGCTTAAGCTTTTATTTAGCTTGGGTCGGTTTAATATAATTTCCAGATTCTTAGTAAATATTAGTAGAAATCTTATATTAGTAGAATTAGGTAGATTTTTTAGATATAGGGTAGACATTAGTGGAAATTTTAGACTGGTAGATCCTAGTATACTTTTTAGGTTCTAGTTTTAGGTCTAAGTAATAAGTTATAAAGCACTTCTACTTATAATAGGAGGTGGTAAATAGAAGCTTAAGGTTGTTTTAATTAATAGTTACCTTATATAGCTTTATTTAGGGTTATCCTAAAATTATTAAGTAACCTAAGGTAGTAATAAAAAGCCTAATTAGCTCTTTATAGTTTAGGTATTAGAGTTATAGGAATACTATATAGGTAATATAGCCTAAAATAGTGTATTTACTATTAAATCTAAATACGTTAATATGCTAGTTAAGGGGGGTTAAAGTAAAACTATTATCTTATATAAAGATCTTATTAATAAATCCTATGCTACAAGCTTCTATATTAATTATTCTGCTAAAGACGGCAGTTAATGGTTATACTATAATTCTAAGAGCTAAAGTTTATGATATTTAAAGCATTTAATAAAATCCTAAGGCAGCGCCGTTTTAGAAAGTGACTTAGCTCTAAAACCTTTCTTTTAGAGGCGATTAGGGAGGAGTTCTTATAGCGTGTTAGTTATAGCTTTATTTTTATAAGTAGTGCTTACTAAATATAGGGCTAAAACTAGGTAAAGATTAGAGATAGTAACTAGAGGATTAATATGGTAAACGGTTACTAGTATTAGCCGTTTATAAATTACGTTAGGGTAGGGAAATAGAGTAGTAGTTAAAGAGGTAGGAGCTACTTCCGCACTTAAAGTAGAGGCCTAGCTTAGTGTGTTATTCTTATTTAGAGGACCCTAATAGAGCGTATCCTAGGGCCAGTATTAATATCTATGGCATTAAGGTGCTTAAGCTAAGATAATAACTTAGTAGATATTTATAGAGCTATTATATTATATTAAGTAGGCTTTAGTATTAGGCATAGTATATTATTATACCGTTTATTAATAACGTTTATATAGGCGCTAAGGGCTTCTAGTAGGTCTATACTAATTAGGGGGGTTTTCAGTTTAGGGCTTAAGGATTTAATAAGGCTATTAATTAGCACGGAGTCGTTCTAGCCTGTTTCCTTTACATAACAGTTAAATTTAAAAAAAAGTATATTAGAAAGCTTTTTGTTTCTTAAGCTATATAGTTTATCTATCTTTAAGTAGTAGCTTAGCGGTTTAGGTTACTGTATATAGCTTTAAGAAGTATAACTAGGCTTAGTACTAAGTTCGGTTAAAAAGGGTTAATAAAGTTAGCTACGTCTCCTCTTAGTTAACTTAAGGCGTAGTAGAGTTAGTTGGCTTATTTTTAAGCCAGCTTAGAAATAATTAGAGTTCTTATTATTTACTAGTAAATATTAAAGGGCTTAGTAGTTATTTAGATTATTATAGTGCAGTAGTTAGTTTAGGGTAAATAACTACTATAGGTTTAGGACTCCTATTTCGCATATTTATCTCTAAAGATAGCGTTTAGTCTTAGGGCCCTAATATAAGTATCTTAAGGGTGCAGACTTCTTTTTAGAGGTCTTTAATTATTTACTAGTATTATACTTCTTATTCGGCTTATTATTAAGTTAAAGTGGCTTAGTTTTATATAAGGGCGTCTATAAAGGACTTCTATATTTCTACTAATTATTTTTAAAGTATAGATATAATACTAGCGGCTATTATAGGGGCTTTAGGGTTATTTTATATTTTAGAAAGTAGTACGGAACTTCTAGCCAAAAAACACCGCAAGGCTTGTGCGCAAGCCATTCCTTAGCATACTTAAGGTGGTAAGATAACAGCTTGCATCCTCCCCTACTAAAATTACTGTAGGAGAGGATGCAACCTTTTATTACTTTAACTTATTCTTCTAAAAAGTTTCCTCTATAGGCGCTCCATTATTTGATATCGCTACTAAAGCTTAGGTCCTTACGCTTAAGCAAAAGGGCTTTAAGAACGACAATATTTACGCCCGTACGAAGGTCTCCTATAGACAAATTAATATAATTACAAAGCACGATAAAAGAGCGTGGCTGGAAGCCTAAGGAGAAAGGCCAGATTATTAATAAATATATAGCTTAAAGGAGGGCTCTAAGCAACTAAAGAAGCTTACATAGGAGAAGATATAAGAGATTGTTGGCGCCATATAGACAGATAGATTTGGTATAAAGAAATCTACTACCCAAATTACTGTGGAGGTTAATATCTCGCAAAAGTTAGTATGGCATGCTCTTAAGTGGTCGGGTCTTTAAAAAACAAAGCCAATAATAAAGCTAGGTCTTATAACGGAAATAAAGGCAGCCTATAAGGGATCTTTTAGACCCTTACTTGGGTGCATGCATAGGGGCTCTTAGGAGCTGCCAAGGCTAGCCTTTGGCTAGCCCTTGCCACCTCCTTATAAGCTCCTTAGGCCTACAGCCCTTTTCCTCCTCATTGGTTCGTCTCCGTATAAGGTATTGCTATACCTACCCTTATTACCATATCGTCCTCTTCCATCAACTCTCCTTGTGACTTATGCTCGGCTTACCTACTTCCTACTATATACCTAAGCAATAGCCTTACACAACCCGTCCTACATGGTGTCTTAAATATTAGGATTAGACATTAGAGCAGTAAAAGAACGTTATTTGGACTAATAAGACTAGCGTTATCTTAGGTATTTAAAGAGGAGGAAGGCGTGTCTAGCGGAGAGCTGGCGAATCTTATACTCGCCGTTGCATATAACCCCATTAGAAGGGAGTATCTAAATTTATATTTTGGGGTTCCTTTTCTTATTATAAGAAAGGGCCCTATTATATTTGGAAGGCTAAAACTATAAAGGAGAGAGAAGTAGCTAATATACAGCTAAAGGCAATAAATAATCTTATTAAACCTTAAAAAAAGGCAGAGTGGGAGCTAGTAACAGCAATAGCTTGGATAGGCCTAAGGACTAAACTAGGCAAGAAACCGTAGTGGAAATTTATAAAAAAGAATAGGGCTATTGTACAAGAGGGGAAGAAGGGTGGTATTAACTAATAGCGATATTAATAGGTTACCTTAAAACCGCTACTTATCCTATTTGCTTAAGAGTGCTAAAAAAAGAGATTGTAGACAATTATTTAAGAAGATAAAGCTCCATCTTATGCCTTACTATACCAATAACCTCTCTTTAATGCTGCTAGGGTCCCACGTCTTAAATAGATAGGTAATTCGCTAGATCTTAACGCTATTTAGCCCTCTTAGAAGTATATAAAGTGGGAGACTATAAGAAAGGGCCTACTTAAAAATGCAAAGCTTACTAAGGCTCGTTGGCTTTATGCTTGGAAAGAGTTACCTTAACAGCAAATCCAGCACTAGATTAAGAGAATACCTTAGTATATTAAAGAGATAATTCGGCTTTAAGGCGGCAATAAGTATATTAAGGGTTCTAAGCAGCTAGTAGATAGAATAATTAAACGCTATATGCCTATTGTGGCATCTTAGACCTTTATCTTTATAATATTTTTAAGCTATAGGGCTCTAATCGGCGAAGTTTAAATAAGATTAGTATATAAATACTACCGCTTGGCAGCTAAGCTATAAAATGGCGCTAAAAAAAAGCCCTAAGGTGTTTTTTAGCTAGAAGCTCCATATATAGGATTAATATAATATAGTATTACAGAGTAAGTATAAGTAATGATAATATATAATAAAGTAGATATTATTAGTTTAGTTGCTTAGTTAATATATATAGAGCAAAATAGGATTTAAATAGCGGTTTTAATAGAACTTAGTAGGATTTAGTGGACTTGGCAAAATATAGTAGAATATAGTAGATTACTATTAGATTACTATAAATTGCTATTAAATTGCCATTAGATTGCCGTCTCATAGCTAGTCTCTTTTTACTACGTTAGTGGAAATAGGTAAATATATATAAGGTGTTATAAACATCGGTAAAATATAGTCCCCTATTAATGGCCTCAATGGCTAGTAGTTGACGCAATTGGCGCGCAGTTAAGGGCATTTGGCAACTCAACCGACTAGCCTATGTCGTAGTTTTTTTAATAAGCCATTTACGCGTAGGCTGTGCGCAAACTGCGTAATTAGCGATTTCGTTAATTTACCTTTTTACTTATAAAAATATTAAAGTCTTTTAAGTTCTCTATTATATAATACGCGTATAATACACATATAATACAACCTCCCTAGGTAAACTTTTTATAAAAAAATTATTACGTAATTTTTTTTTTATACAGTGGTGTTAACGGCTCGACTAAGCGCCCACTTAGTCGCTAAGCCATATATAACATATACAACCCCTATTAATATTCGCGAATGTTAACGGCTAAGCCTACAGCCAAGTCGTGTATATATTTAAATGTCTTTACCCCTACTAATTAAGTCGCTAATACGCGTATACTATTGGCCTATTGGTCTAGCCGTGCGCTATATATTTACCCTATATAGTAAGGTTACTTATCTGGTCGCTAAGCGGCTGGTAGGTAAGGTGTTACGGCGCTAGTAGAAAACGGTAGATTATGGCAGTGGATTGTAGCGGACAATCGCAGACAGTTTCAGACAATCTTGGACAGTATTACAGTACTAGCAAATTGCCGCAGATTGCGGTCACGTGACGTAAAGATCACATAAAACATCAAGCGGCGCTGCTCTTCTTCTCCTTTCCTTTCTCTAGCTTTGGATCCTCGTTTATAGACAATCCAATTATATAGGCTTGCGCGACCCTCTTACTGTGCTCATGCCTTAATTAACTAAGTCGCTAACATTATCCAAAGCTTATTACTACTCTTCTTTCCTAAGAAGGAACTCAAATATATCTATAAGGCCACGAATAGGACAAGGACACAGAACAGGACTATAAGGATAGGACAGACCCCCAAGAACTAAAAGAACACGAATAGAACGCGAAACCTAAGAATAGGACACGTATGGACCAGACCCCCTAGGAAATAAACAAACACTAAAAATTACCCAATACCCCTACTACCATGCCAAGAAATACAGCAGTTGGCAAAGCCGCTGTAGGACCCGCAAATACCTCTAATAGTGAAATAGTTGCCGTCTTGACCCCCTAAGAAGAACTAGCAGCAGCTAATGCCGAAATTAAACGGCTTTAAGAGCTGCTTAAAACCAGAGACACCCCTACACCTAGTGAGAAGTTATTAGACACCTAGAGACTTGCTACAGTCCTTAAGGCCCTAGCCCAACGTACAGCATTAGCATTGTTACGGTCCGCAAAGGTTGCAGACCCCCTATTACTTACAGACAGAACTAACCCCACATTTAATAACTGGAAGCTTTAATTGCAGGATAAGCTTAAAGTTAATACGGACCACTTCCCCACTACTCAAGCTAAGATGGCCTACGTCTTCAGCCATACCGGTGGAGACGTATAGACGCACCTACGTCCGCAATACGCCCAGGACTCGGCAGATCCCTTCCTCTCTAGAGACAGGATAATTAACCACTTATCTTCCATCTATAAGGACCCCTTTAAGGTACAGAACGCCCGCCTTAATTATAAAGCTCTTAACATAAAAACGACGGAGACCTTTTTAGCCTTCTAGACCTACTTTCTGCACCTAGCTAGCTAAGCCTAAATTCCCCATAAAGACCTAATGCCGGACCTCTTTAATAAGCTTACCCTAGACCTACAGCGCGCCGTACTGCCAGTTTTTACTACTATACAGACGCTAAAGGTACTTACAGACCACTGCCTATCTATTGACTAAGGCCTCTATCGAATTAAGGCATAAGCTAAGCGGTATAAAGCTAGAAACTCTCCAAACCAGACCGCAAGCACTATATAAACGGCCCATAACACTCTAGCACAATCTGCAACTCCTACGGCACCAGCCGCACAGCCCGCCGTTAATTTAGCAGCTAGCTGTGCAGCTAGTCCTACTGCGGGTCTGGCGCACATTTAGCCTATATATAACGACCCCCATAAACAGGCCCTTAGTAATTAAGGAGCTTGCTTCTTATACAGCTAGAAAAACTACTTTGCAAAGGATTGCTAGACAAAGGCAAAAACGGGCAAGGTTCTGTTAATTTAGAAGGATAGTACAGAGTTAGAAAAAAAGGAACCCTAGAAAAAGACTCCTCTTTAGGGTTAAAAGGAATTAACATATTATATATTAATCTAGGTTGGCTAGTTAGTAGAAGAAGCTGCACTATCCCTTATACTTTATTTCGTAATAGATATTAAGTTTTAACCTCCGCTTTAGCTAACTCTGGAGCGAATACCTTTGCCTTAATAAACACCTAGTACGCCATAAAGCTAGCTAAATTTTTAAATGCGCCTCTTAAGGAACTGCCTAAACCAGTTCCTATTCGCGGGTATAACGGACAAATAGGACCACCTATTACGACTATCTTACGGATCCACCTCCGTGTTAATAGACAAAGGCAGTATAACGTCCCCTTTCTTATTATAGACCTAGGAAGCCACGATATAATCTTAGGAAGAAAATGGCTAGCCTATTTAGGCTTACAGCTTGACGTATAGAGTAGACGGCTTATCTGGCCTAAATCCCTACCCCCAACCCCTTCCTTTATAAAAGAAATCAGTATTATAATGGAAAACCTTATACGGCCCTAGATTAATACTATTCACCAGGCCAACGCTATGCGTAGGGACTAGGCCTTTAAGAAAGATATACAGCTTAATCCGCAACGGATTCGTATACTACACCGCCCCTAGACTACCTATGTTACGCCACCCGCACCAGAGATCTAGGAAATCAGTAGTAACCTAGCTAAGTCCCCTACAGAGAACTTAGGCCCTACGCAGCTATAAAGGAAGGCCAGGAATACCGGACGCCATACTAAACTAATAGACTGGAAGGATAATTTACGGAAAATAGAACATAAGCTAAGGAAGACTATAAACCCTATACCATAAAATACGGCCTAATAAAAGTCTGTAAAGAAACCTATGGACCTTCCCCCAGTTAATATCTGCTATATTGGCGCCGTAGGATTCTACCAAAACTTAGTCCAACCTAATACCGTTGCCTTTACCACCAGCTTATATAAAATCGATTAAATAATTAAGGAAAAGGAAAGCGAGCTTAGCGGACAGGAAAGTAAGCTTATAGATAAGGAGCTAGTAGAACAGAAACTGCCCTATTAACACCAGAAATTCAAGGACGTATTCTCTAAGGCAGTGTCTAATATACTCCCACCTCACCGACCATACGACTACAAGATTAAGATTAAGCCAGACAAGGAAGACACCCTTAGTTATAGCCCCCTTCGTCAGCAGTCTACTACCGAATTATAGGCTATAAAGCAGTACCTTATTAATAACCTAAATAAGGGCTTTATTAAGCCTAGTTAAGCCCCTTTTAACTCGCCTATTCTCTTTGCTAAGAAGCCAAATAGAGGACTTCGTTTCTACATTGACTACCGCAAACTTAATAATATAACCCGCAAGGACCGCTACCCCCTGCCCTTACTTAATAAGACTCTAGCCCAAATAAGTAGAGCTAAAATCTTTACTAAGCTTAATATCCGTTAG
>Ga0307507_10003344_pt1 | contig 31378 bp, 20 predicted proteins | sample 7_EM_MG_FD_207223 | JGI IMG/M metagenome (GOLD analysis project Ga0307507, IMG submission 207223) | Populus trichocarpa ectomycorrhiza microbial communities from riparian zone in the Pacific Northwest, United States - 7_EM | ecosystem: Host-associated > Plants > Roots > Unclassified | place... | reverse complement strand
AAATTTAAAAAAATTATAAAACTTAATTCCAAATCAATTTAGTATTGAAAGATAAAATTAAAAAATGACTCGAGTCAACCCGGGTAAACTAACCAAACCCGTAACCCGAGTCATGAGACGAATATAATCTTATAAAAAGCAAATCAAAATAAATGACGAAGCCTAATTTTTAATCAACCTGATATTGAAAAATATGGTTGAAAAAAAAGAGCCAATTAGAAAAAGAAAAGAAAAACTCAAATCAATCGAGTTAACTCGTCAAACTAGCAATTTAGGTCATAAGACTAAGATAAATTTAATGAAATGCAATCCCTAATAAATTTAATATTGAAGGAAGTAATTAAAAGTAATATATATATATATAAATTAAAAAAAAAACAAAGGGAGTAAGGAAACAAGATACTGTTACAATGAATATTATTTTGTAAAAAGAAATTGAGTAAAACTCTTCATCTTTTAGGTTTTTTTTTTTAATTCAGATATAGTTTTTTGTTAATTTAGATAAGCATGCAAATTCCAGGATAGTTAAAAAATTCAAAAGATATATCATTAAATTATCCTTAATGATTTAAGAGCAAAGTATCACTTTAGAGTCTCTTAGATACTCTAAAACCGATAGAGATCGTAAACTATAAAGATGGTGATGGAACAATATGAAATTTGTAGGGGCTAAAATAGAGAGGTTATTTGGAAAGTTGTTGCGGCTAATTTTTAAATTGTATTTTTTTAGTAATATATTAAAATAATTTTTTATAATATTATTATATTCAATATGAAAATATCAAATAAAAAAATTAATTTAAAATAAAAAATAAAAAAATTTAATTTTTTTATTAAAATTTGTATTGAAAACATAACAGTAAAAACAGTCATCTATCTGCTTTTGCTTTAGAATCTTGCACGCCCAAAAGGCTGTTGAATATTGTCAGAAAAACTGGCACCTCTTTGACCTCGCTCACAAAGACGAAGGACCTACGCTCGTGGCTGATAAGGAGGTGGAGCTGCGGCCTTTAAGTAGCCTTTGAATTCACTTTTTTAAAATAAACCTCTGCCCCCCTCTCTCTCCCTGTCAATGCCCATAAACACAGTCAAGTACACAATCCCGTGTCTGTTCTTTGTCCCTGTAGTCTCACGACAATGGAGGAAAGAGTATCCGAAGAATCAGCACCGTCGATGAAAGTCTCTTGGGATTGGTGCTGATGATCAAGATGACAGACACGTGTTCCCTACGGAGACTAAGTTGCATGAGCTTACACAACAAGCTTTGATATTCAAGTACATATATAGTAGCTGGTCTTCCTGTGCCTCTTGACCTTGCAGTTCCCATTTGGCATAGTGTTGCTAGTAGCTCTCTCTGTTCTTTTAGTGGTGGTGATCTTTATCGGCAATTCCCAAGCTGTAAGTCTATCTTTTTTCTGTTATTGTCACGTCGCTAATTTCTTGGCTGAGGCTTGCTTTAGTTTCTTGATTTTTCCTGGGGTTTGAGCTTCAAAATAGGCTTTTTTTAATTAGATTGATCCGTGTTTGTTTAAGCTCATACTGCTTACAGACCTGGGGTTTTCTTGGTTTTATGGTGTTCTTCTATTAAATTTGTTGCTGCGGGTTTATATTTATTGGAGTGATTTACATGCGGGGCTCACGCTTTTCCAACAATGCTGTCTGTAACTTGAAGTAGTTGAGATTTATCTTTGTGATAAAACATATTGGGATTTGTTGTTACTCTTATGTAACACACCCTTTTGGGGACTCCTGCTTGTTCGAAAAATGATCTGTGGCTGGCGTGAAACTTGAGTTTTATGTTTGTTTAAGGTTAGTTTGTTATAAATTTAAATGAATTCGACCTCCCGTGTTAATTTGCTTTCTTATGTCTGTTGCGGGACTAAGTCCTCAGGGATTTGATTGTAGACAAATGATGGATACAGAACCTGGGAGGTGTAGAAGAACTGTTGGGAAGAAATGGGGTATTTTTTTCCCTAGATTAGCACAGTACGAAAAACTATTTTCCGAACTAGTATAGCTGAAAAAAATAATTCGTAAACTGACACAGTAGTTGATACGCCCACCTAGTATATGTATAACTAGGTCCCGACAAAATTTTTTGAAAGTAAATTTATTGATGGATTTATGATTTGTATATGTTATGGTTTGTTTTAGATTTTGTAAAATTATATTTGTTTGTAAATTGTTAAAATTTATGTTGAATTATCGATTTAGGTGTTTTGTGATAAAATAAATAATGGTTTATTTAACGGGTTTTTTTTATATCTTGTTAATTTTATTATCTAGTTGTAATTTCCGGTAAATGTGTATAAATTTACATTTATGTAGATAATTGATAATGAATTAAAATAAGTATTAAAATAGATTGAATAAGTTTGAGTTAAACTAATATTTTTGCAAATTTATTTACTTAACATAGTTAATTAATACATCTTGTCGTTATAATTTTATAGAGGTTCAATAGAAGTTATGGATGATCGTTCATGGATGTATCGACACTCACCCCAAGGATTGCGGAGGATGGATTATTGTAACGGGGTTCAGAGTTTTATTAATTTTGCAACATCTATTCCGAGAAATTTTACTGATGGTGGTATTAGATGTCCATGTAGGAAGTGTAAAAATTTAAAGTTTCTGCATCAAGATGTTGTAACAATGCATCTTCTAACTAAAGGGTTCATGGAGGATTACATGTGTTGGTATGCACACGGAGAACTATTTGTTCCTCACGAGACCATGGTAGAAAGGACAAGTGAGTCAACTTCTAGTGCTAGCAACATGCATGTAGTTGTAGATGACAATAATAATCCTTATAAAAATATGACTATGGATACGATGAGAATGAATCAAGGTCATGCGAAGCAAATGGTAAGATTTCTTTTAATTACATTTATTTATTTTAATTTGTTGTTATTTATAAATATATTTAACTAACAATATTTTTATCTTGCAGGCTACGACTCTTGAACAAGAGCCAAGTCCAATGGAGCTTTTTGTGGAAACACATGTGCGGAGTGATGACCGTAAAAAAGGGTGCAGCGGCTCGTCAACAACCGAGCTCAACACTTTGTGGTACGTTGGTTTTCAATCTTTTTTTTTCTTAAGTTATTATTTACTTGAATTTGATGATTTTATTTTTTATTTTCAGGGGACATATAACAACAGGTTGAATGATAGATATGAGGACGATCTTTCGACCCAGCCAGATTCGGATCCAGATTTGTGGTTAGAGGCAGGATCGTCCGGTGGACCCCATATAAATTGAGTATACAAACTCTCTAATACCACGACCAAGAACTTGCGGATGACCCGTGGTGTTTCAACCGTTTGGTGCTCGCAATTGGTCCCGAGCACTCAGTCTTCGAAGTTCACAGCCTTGTTAGATCTGAGGAGTGAAAGAATGTTTGGTCCATCTCAATAAAAAACATGAACAACTCTCTGCGAATTTAAAGAACTTCGCCAAATAGTTATGGATATGAGATCACATATGAGTGATACATGTGCACCCTCTTATTGGCCTCATAGTCTTAGGGATGACCAACCTCCTCCTCCTCCTCCAGCGTCACCTCTATTATAGTTTCATTGTATTTGAATGTTTTTTTTATTAAGACAATTAATTTTTAAATTTTATATTAACTAATTTTTTTTAATTATTTTTCATTTCTATTAAATAGATTTTTTTAAAAAAATATTTTTAAATTATTACTAACGGGGTTACCTATGAAATAATTCCATCAGTATATTTCAGAGAATTGAAAAAAAAAACTATTGCAAATGTCATTGCAATTGTTAACTCACTGATGAAGTTTTTCTGTTGATATATTTTAGAGAGTTGGAAATGAATAACTGCAAATTTCACTGCAAATCATCGACAAAATTACCTACAGTTATCATGTCGACGATATGCTAAATAGTACCAAGAGAATTACCAACAGATTGAAGTGAGAGTTTTTTTTTAGCGCGCATGGTCCGTTTATGTCTGTAAAACTATCGGTAAATTTACTAACAACAGACTTACCAATAAACTAGAAATTATAGACGAGCATTTTTTTTACGGATGGTTTTCATCTGTGATTCTGTTGGTGAAATGTAAGTGTAAATACTAATATAATTTTTTATCGATAAAACTATTAAATTTGGTAATGTGTGTTATGCAAGTAACACATGCACAACTAGCAAATTTTAATTCTCTTCGTGCAAGATTTTGCTTTCTCAGTAATTTATTTATGCAAAAGTCAACATGCATGTTTTATAAAGATCAAAGGACATGAAAAAAAATAAATTTAAAGGCTAAAAACAAGATGACATGACAAAAATAAAAAAGAGGGAAAAGAGAAGAAAAATAAAAAATGAAGCGTTAAAAAAGCAATGTAGCTTCGATGATGAAACTCGTAGTACCATAAGAAAATATTGATGAGATGAATCTATAAACACCATGAAAAACCAATTTCGAAGTTAGTGGTAAGATGTCAATAAGTGAGTATATCGTTGCCTTTAAATAGCACGCATGATACATCATCAACTTAAAAATTGGTTTTTCATGGTATTTATGAATTCATCTCATCGATATTTTTTCGACGGTACTAAAAATTTATCATTTGAGCTCTCGTGTTTCTTAGATGCCTCATTCTTTTTTTCTATCCTTTTCTTTTCTCTTTCCTTTCTGTTTTTTTTTTATTAGATTATTTTTGCTTCTTTCATGCTATTGGATCTATATAAAACATGCATGATGCCTTTTGCATAGATTAATTATTGAGAAAGCAAAAATCCGCAGGAAGATAATTGAAATTTACTAGTTGCGATGTGCTACGTGTACAACATACTAGTTATGCATGTACTGTATGTGCATATAAATTACTATGTTAATTTTTATAATTATTTTTTTATATGTGCTAATTTAGAAAATATTTTTTTCTTATTGTTCATGTTTGTTAGTTTACAACAAAGATGTACTTCCTGGTAAAGAGAATTGTGAACGCCATTTGCATAGAGGCTGTCCACATTCAAGAAAGCCTGTGGAAGCTTCTCAAACTGCTGCTGCTTCTGACAAAGGAGCACCTCTAGCACTGGCATAAGCTTGATCGCTACTGCTAATGCCAACCGCAAAAACACGTTTACAACCATGACTTCTAGCACTTTTACCGGCTACAACACCACCTCTGCAACAGTGATCGATAGTGCTCTTCGTGCTGATTCTTGATTAAAATTAAACGATGAAAAAAATATATTAACCTTGTTTAATATTCATATAAACAATTAAACCGGTTTTTTTGTTGTTAGTACTGGTTTGTAGACCCGCGCTATGTTGCAGGGAAACCAAAAATTATTTAAACCTAAAAAAAACATTCAAGTCCCAGGAAATTATTTAATATTGTAATTAAATTTTAAAGTATAATACTTTTGAATTTTGTTTTTCCTATAAAGATCAATTTTAATTATTGATTGTATGACTGTTAAAGCAATTTAATAAAAAAATATCAAAATAATATTGTCCATATTTTATGTGTGATTGAAAGCCAAAAAATTCATAAAATTCAAAATCTATTTAAAAATCTTAAGAACAAGAAAACAATTTGAATCAAATCTTCATGAACAATTTATTATTAGACACTATTATTTTCATATCAGATATATAATAATTGAAAACATATTATCAAAATAAAAATAAAAAAATATAATAGTATTTAAGAACCACGTCAAAACTGAAAAGTAAATTAATTTAATAAATATTTTTTTAAAGAAAAAAAAAAACCTAATACTTTGTTTATTTATTAAGATGATGGATAACATGTGATTAACCATTTGTTTTTTAAAAATATATAAACAACGAGTTGTTTGTGTGCATCCCCTCTATTTCATCCGCCTTTTATTTTTTTAAAAAACAAACATAAACGACACAGGTCGTCTGCCGCCCCCCCGGCGGGACCTCGGATTACTAGGAAGTGCAATCCGGCAGTGGGGTGAGAAGTAGAGACTTGCAACTTTTCGCTATGAAATGAAAAACTGAAGAAAACTGACGAATTTTCTGCTATCTGACATGTTGCACTTGTCAGATGGAGCTTGAATGTTATATGCTGTTCATCCGCAATTAATTCTATTTACCATGTGATTAATTATGCAGGAGGTGTAATAATTAATAATCTCATCCTATTAAGGCAACATGTACCACCCCCTTCATGCATAAAATATATATTAAGTATTAAAAATACTTAATTAAATGAAAATTCATTTACAAATTTTGGTGTATTTCAGTATTTGTGAAACCTCAAAGTGCTTCCTAACAATTGAACTGTATGTTCCCAGGACTGATCTTAGATACAGAACGATACAAAGAATCACCCTCCATGGAGGAGATGGCATCTCGAAATGCAGCAGCACAAGGATTTGGGGTTTTCCTCTCCCATAAAAAAGAATCCTAGCTCGAATGTGGGCACCTTCCTTTCTTGCGATTAGTTGCTCAATCAAGTTCATATCATGACAAGAAGTCAGTTAGAGCCAAATTCCTCGTTCTTTCCGACCTGCCTTTTGCTTAAGCCAGTTGGGTCTAATTACAGCCAGTGCCTTGCCTAGTCAAACAAATACCACTTAACACTGACTTTACTATTTGATGGAGGTTCTGCATAAAAACCTGGAGACAACAAATGATAGATTAAACTTGAGAAATGTAATCTACTCCAAATCTTAACCTACAACTCATCTAAAAAGACGAAGCAATAATTAACAAGTTGCTAATCAGTATCTTTTTGCTACTTCAGGACCTGGGCCATATCTCATTCTGTTCTCAGCCTTGCTTCAGTACTGTACTTCTTGGATTAGTTTCAATACTTTCAGTATCTTTATTCCTACAACCTCTCATTCTGGAGATGTTAGAGTTCCTTATCCGAGTGCTTACAGCTCCCTTTTGTTTTCTTGGAGCGTCTTTGTAGTTTGAAGAACTGGATTTGCACGTGTTTGCTATGACTACTTAATAATTTTCTTTCGAGTGGACAGGAATGTATTACTGCAGACCGGCTTATGTTTAGTTATTTTCCTTTTAGTTTCTTATCCAAGGAAGCTGTCTTGCCTTGCCTCTTAGTCAAACTAACTTGATGCTGATGTATAAGCATGTTCTGCTGCATCTCATCTACTATTAGCCAAGCATGTCCAGGCATAAAAAAATAAAAATCAACAGAAGAACGGAAGAATATCAATAAATAACAAAAAAGAATTAAACTGTAATTTTTTTTTAAAAAATAAAAAATAAAAATAAAGGTTTACTAGCAACAAACTAGATCGTTACCGCTGACATGAGTCACTCCACCAGAAAAGGAACGTGATGACATTTCTAATAACATGATAGAAGGTTATTTTTTAGCATGGGGAGGCGCCACACGCACAACCCAAAAGGCTCGGGTGCCTCCCACACACCTCATTTTTTTTTAATCAAATACTAAATTGTTTATAAGTTGACTTAATAATAATAAAAAAAACTATTGTAAAAAGATGAAAAAGTCCATTAACTCCAGTTTTGAAATTTTTTCTTAAAGACATTAGAGTCATTTTATTGTGCTTTTAAATTATTTATTATTCTAACATTTGGATGTAAAATATCAAATTGTCTCTTAGTTGATATTATAATAACAAAAAAGTCATTATGAAAATACAAAAAATACCCATTGATAACCATTTCTAATTTTTTTGCTTCTAATGATATTTTGTTTGTTTCACTGTGTAATGTAATTAAGATAGAAAAAAACTTATTTATCTCCAGTTAATTTGACAATAACTAACTAGTCATGTAAAAAGAATTCAATGTGATTGATAATTAGCGTAAAGTTTCTTAGATGGAGGGGTAAACTATCAATACACTGTTTCAATAAACAATGCAAATGGTCCAGAGATACTGTGTTTTTGGAAGGTCTCTTAGTTTTCGTTGATAGGGATGGTCATGGATACCAATGTGTTGGTTTTTATACTATTCATATACAAACTCGAATTCAAAACAATTATCCAAACCTACCTGACTGGATATGGATACTCAAACCTGAACTCAACCCAAATGCTGTAATTGATAATTATTTAATATATAATTAGATTAATATACATGCAGTTTATATTTTTAACTTTAAAATTATTTATTTATTTTACATCGGTTCAGGTTTAAATCAGGTAGATCCGTGCCCATACCCAATTCAAACCCCACCCTCTACCTTTGAGTTTCACCCAAACCCCAAATCAGGTTTAGGAAGGAATCATCCAGGTTCATGTGGAATTGTCATCCGTATCTCTTTTTTCACAAAACAAAAGCATTTTCAGTAATGAATGAAGTGCCGTTGCATGGCTAAATCTTTATAATTCCCAATCATATCAAGGCATTGTATTCAAACTAAGCACTGATTCCATCATTTTGGAACCATGATTCTGAAATCTAAAATGAGAATTCTCAACTAGCAACAAAACCGAGCTATTTTCTTGATTTTTTTTCCACCAAGCTTGAATGATTAAATATTCAACGAGCAGAAAAATCTTTGAGGGAAAGAACAAGCTTGTCAACAGTTATTCAGGTCTCACTAGTTACAAACAGCATTTACAATGTTAGGCAAAATATTTTTGGAACACTGCCATCTAACTATTTTCATACTTTTTAACCAGAACCTTCAACTATCTATATTCAATTTTGACGAAGTAAATTGAGTTGATACATGTACAAAGATACGAGATGGAATGCTGTCATATTTCATTTACAAAATCATGAGAAAAAATGATGGCCAAAAATGAACTCATGCCTTGAGGGAATAATAACTCGTCCAAGACAACAAACTACAACCCAACAAAGAATCAAAAAATGCTGTAAACACTCTGTGGAATCAGGCTCAGGACATGGAGAGTTGTTCCGCTGGTCAAATACATGTTACACCCACAGGACAGCCGCGGACTGTAAATCAACTTCATATCTGATCTAGGGCAGCAAGCATACCCTCGTATACATTAGTGACATTAAAGCAGGATATCGTATTTTCTGTATTCAACTAAATAAAAAATTTCAGAGGCCTAAACGCTACGATTTTATAAGTGGGCTCAGTCCGTCGCCTTCCCAACCAAGCTTGAGCATCTGATCGACCACTTTCAAGCTCAACTGCAAGCAGCGATCAAGGGAGTCACAATAAGGTTTCATTAACAGCAAGCATTTCAATCAAAATAATGAGAGGGTTACGTGCATCACTAACAACTGAAATAGATTACAAAATATTGGACCATTTCCCCCAAAAAGCATTGTTTTCAAATACACACAAGATAGCAAAGCAAACTGAACAATACAAATTTGTGAGAACGCTGTAGATTACTTCAAAATATAAAGGGCCAAGCATTTAGCAGTTTTTGTGTTGCCATGGGACGGTTTAGCAAGTTGAACACATGATGCTTAAATATGAGATTTTTGGGGATAAAGGTCCATTAGATGTGTACTAACAAGACCAGGAGCACATTATCATAGAATTACCCGCTGTTAAGAGAAACAAGAACATGAACAAATTGAACTTACAGCAGGATCAGTGAAGATTATCAACTGCTTATCTGCAGTTGATACCACGAGATTTGTGCTATCATTGTTTAAAGCCAGAGCAGTAATATCCTGGCCTTCTCCAAGTTTCAGAACATGAAATACCTGGACAAAATGTGGCATGCTAGTTAGTAAAATTCAATTAGCAGCGAGATGTAACAGATATATCATAAGCAGAATCTTGAATAACTAAGGACACTTCAGAACTAAGTGAAGTATCTGTTGGGCACTACATAAAATGTCTATGCTATCATGCCAAGACATATAAATAACAGGTCTGTCTATTGAAACAGGGAGGGAAAATTAGCAGCAGCAGCCAAGAGTACCAGAGTCCATTTAACATATGTCAGGGAGCACATGCGGCCATCACTTAAAATACTAAGATGAAGGTCACACATATTAACAATTTAAAATTCTCAGTTTCTTATACCTTTAGTGTATAGAGATCCAGGAAACAAATCGACGGGGCAGGAACATCTAATCTGTTATCTTCACCAGTGTCCACTGATTCCAGATCAAAATCTGCAGCCCCTGTCTTTTTTAAGCTTAAGTTTTGGCTGTTATTAGAGGATCCATGATTTTCTGGACATGAGTTCATGCCAATCAAAGCACACTTCCCATCCACAGATATTTCAATGCAACTAACACTGCCAGATAAAGGAAGTTGTGCTCTAGCAATTAGTATCCCGTTAAGAGTATAGGTGTTTAGAGAATTTTGACATTTGTTCCAAGTCATTACAACCCCCTCGGATGAAAGACAAACAGAATGGGCCTCCACACCAAACAGCCTTCTGATCAAACGACCCCTTCTTATAGAATGCAACAGCACATCTGATGATTGGGAGCAAGAAACAACGATCCCAAGATCTGAACTGACACAACAACACAGTATTTCTCTGTGGTGACCACGAAGGACATGTATCGGACCCTCAATACGACGCCACCTACTTTTTTCTGCCAGGTTAGTTGCTAGAGTGCTACCGGCTGCAGGTGGGGTTCCGGTGCCTGTGGAAGGATCTGAGATACTACTTGAGCTCGAAGTGAAAGCTCTATGCATCTTCCAGAGTAGTACAGTAGTGTCCCGTGATCCCGTGACAAGATAGTTGCCATCTGGAGAAAGAGCAAGGCAAGTGACTGGAGCACAATGTGCAATGGCAGTTTCTAGGGTTTTTGCACTATCTGCTGATATTAGCTTGATACTATTATCTGCATGTCCACCTAAATATAGCCATAGAAGAATGAATATATTGGTTTTTCAGGAAAATGAAAAACAAATTTCATATGATAGTGAGGAAAAATTTAGCAAAACACAACTATAAATCAAACAAAATAAAAAGAAAATAGAAAAAAAATGACAAAAAATAACACAACTTATGCATAGATGTTTGACTTAGAGCACATATAAGCATGGATCAAAGGGTGGAATTTCTCCTTTTGTTTTTTGGCCGAAACCCTTGGCACCCTTAAGAGTATCAAGGTGCCATGCAGTTTTTAAGTGAAAAAAGAGTCGAAATAAAAATGAAAATGAAAAGTAATTCAAGAATGCAGTGATGATCTTTCGCATAAAAATATTTCCCTCTATTTTCTTGGAAAGAAAAGGGTAGGAAAATGTGCTTGCTTTCATTTGATTGAGGATCTTGGATAAAGATTCCCAAGCGTTCACCACTTTTTGATATTTTCAATGGTTTTTGCAAGCAATTTAATTCAGTATCAACTCTAGAATCTTCTATATTTCCTACCCATTTAAGCCCTTGAGGTCTTCCCTGTCACACCTTGACCATCCAACAAAAATTCACTAGTTTGGATAGCAAAATGACCTTGTAAACCCTATCAGCCAGAACTGTGAAATTCACCGTGTACCATGGACCAACTCCTGATTCCTGATTAGAACTGATTCAAGAATTTACCCTTCACATTATAAGTCCACAGGATACTTCTAATTCCTTTGACCTTCAAAGCTTGGAACTAAATAAGCAAAGTCGATGCTCAGTCTAATTTCCTAGATAATTGGAGAGAATTAAAACACCATACAACATCAAATGGTTGCAACAGTCCCTTTTTTTTTTTTGCTTGCCAGAAATTATGTTTTAAAACCTTTCTGGTATAAGTGAAAAAGCAATAATAAAAAATATAGAGGCCCTAAAGACCTTTATTATTTCATGCGAACATAAATTTCAATTTAACCAGGCAATGAACATTGCATGCCAGGCATACAAAAGTAGAGAAGGGATTGCATCTAATATCATCATAATAGAAATGACAAGTAACTCATGTAGTTTTAAGGCAAGTATTCAACATGATACTGGATAGTACACTGCTAACAAATGACACTTCTTTTCTAATTTGAAGTGGTAGCCAATACTAGCAAAGGAGGTGAAACTTTTAAGCCTTAAATATTTTTGACAGATTTAGGAAGGGAATGCAAGCATCTTATTCCAGTGTGGATTGTATGCAGACAGTTTGTGGGTCAATCAATACTTACCAGTAATTATTTCTTTGTCATGAGTGATGGAAACCACCGCTTTGCTTCTAATCCCAGATGAAGCAAATGCAAGTGCTTGGGGAAAATGCCACTCATCTCCACCAGACACAGACTGCCCTTTAAACATTCGCATGAATGTTCCACCAGCAGAGCTTGTTAAGGCCTTTCCATGTTGGAAGAGGAAAGGTGTGCCTTGGCCATCTGGCGTGTTGGGTTGCCACTTGTGCTGGGCAATATGTGCTGCTGGTGCATTTATATCAACAATTATGACAGCATCTGAAGATGCATGAATGGAAGCTGCAGGTAGATTGCAGCGTTCTGGGGCTGGAACAGCATATGGTTTGACTTCTTTTGGGTTCCTGAAGATAGTCTGACATAAAATGAAAATCTAAATCAGAATAATGTGCTCTAAATTAATACTGATGATTTTTATGATGGAATATCCCAACATGCAATTCACCCATTCAAACACAAAAGAAGGTTTTTTTTTTTATTACTATCAAAAGCACCATCAACTGTTATCAAATTGTCCAACTTGTATCTAATGGATCAGCTATCTAAATGTCCAGCCTCTAATCTCAATCCAAAACCCTAGGACTAGTCCAGGGACAACCAATGAAATATGTTCCTCCATGCTATATGATCATTACGTAACCAATTACCATGACCTTCCTCTAAGAAGCAGGTACATATATTGTTCATAAACAAGGTTAACTTATTAACCCAGCATATCCAATTGAGTGTTCTTGTCCTTGAAGAATATCAATTTTATATCATCTATATAATCATGAAATCTTAGCTATACAGGTGTAGGTTTGATAGCATGTGTCAACAGCAGAGTCTTTATCCATTATCACACACTATATCACAGTATACATGGAAAGCAAAAGGCTAAGTAAAAAAAGAATTTAAACAATAACTTGGACTTATACATGCTCATAAGAGAATTACATGCTTCCACAATTGTATCAGATTTAAACAGCCAAATTCATACCTGCAAGTGAAGAACATCAGCTAAGGGCATCCTCTTCAAGTGAGGAGCAGTCAGAAGTTGGGATGGAGTCTGTCCAAAGTATGCAATCTGGTCTTGTGTGGCATGTTGTTGTGCCTTTTTGTAAATAAACCAAAAAAATATAACAATAAGAAATAAGAAACAAAACCTCATTTTAACAAATAACAGAGGATAGCAGTGTTTCCATACTGGATCTGAAATCTTGTCAATATCAACCGCCCCTTCATAGGTGATGTAAAAGAAAACATTGTTTGCAGCTATAGCTTCTTTACCACGTTGCTTAAAGCTGCATGATCCAATTCATTAAACAGTTGAAATGAAAATTCCAGAGTTAAATTGCATATAATTTTTTTTTTCCGGAGGAAAATAATGAGATTGCTAATAATGAAACATAAGGCGTGCAAGAATGAGACATTACTGATGGAATCAAACAAGTTTGCTCAAATCTTACCCGAATATGAGATCAATCCATTCATGCAAATGTGCAGATACATGCTCACTTTCAAGAGCCATCTGATGCTTATGAATAAAATCAGTAGTATTTTCAGCCCAAGGAGGAAGTTTCACAGAATCTGAAAGAGCATTTAATCACAGTAAAGACTTCAACTCTGTAACTTTGAATTTCATTTACTTCACTAAAATATGTCAGTAAACATACCAAGCTTTCCACCCAACTGTGTTGTACCAAAGTCGATTGAATTTTCATTGGTTAAGATCTCGGGAAGATAAAACAGCTCAGGAACCTAAGGCAAACAAGAGCCCACCACCCCAGAAGGAAAAAAAAAAAAGGTTATTAATTGCCATTATGTAGACAAAGATATGAGCAACAACTTATTATCATAGGAAAAAAAATGTCAAAAGTGCATACAAGAACAAGTGATCATTATTGACACAAGACAAAGGATCAAAGCATACAATAAGATAAAGTGGTGCCTTTTATGCTAACAAGTCATTTCAGCACATGCATTATTCAAGTTGTTAAAAAGTTAATGTATCATTAGTTAAAAGGAAAAATAAAATAAAATAAGTTATTTGAGTTTATCAAACTAAATTATGTGAATAAATTAAAAATATTATGTAAAAATATAAATCCTTTTGTGAGTTGGAGTTTTATTTGTATCTAACATAATCCTTACCATTAAAGAAAATGAATAAAACTAGAAGATTATTTTCTTCTTTTTTCAAAATTTGATGAACTTTTCCTTTATGTTCAATAATATATTTTACCCTTTTTTTAATTTAAAATATTTTAGTTGAATCAAATGTTTGGTTAAGATTGTGAATTACAAATCTGTTCTCTATTCTACATAAAATTTTGAAGAATGATAAAGAAAATTTATAAAATGAGATTATTATTACTGTTATTGTTATTATTATAATTATTATTATTGAGTTTTTCTTACTTATCTTGTTTAAACAATTCTTCCTGAATAAAAAGTAAAAGATAATATTAAATAATCATCAAGACTAAAAAAAGCCTTTTGACTTGTTACAAAAGAAAGGTGAAAAACAGCAAGAAAGAACACAAACACAGGGAAGGGGAAGTAACTTAAGGTAACATTTTTTCTTTATCAAGAAAAGTAACTTTAACCTGTTAAAAAAAAGTAAAATAATGAGAAAGAAGATTGATATGGTATTTAACTTGAGGTAATTTTTTTTTTTTTCATGAAAGGTTTCATTAACTGTCAAAAAATTGAAGTACTACAAAAGGAAAGTAAAGTTAAATTCAATTCAATCATTAAATAATATAACGAGGGCATTTTACTCTAATCAAATGTTTCAACAAAGGTAGTGCTTTATGGATAGTTACGGATCTTCAAACAAAACATATTACATACCAATTCCTTCACATCACTCATGTCTTCAGTAACTCCATTCCAGGTAGCAGCAATATCTGAAAACATCCGATCTGCATGATCGAATTTTCCACCTTGCAATTGAATTGAAAGCGTTGTAAACGGTTCAACTCTAACAAGATAATATAAAACCTGTCACAGAACCACCATTAATCATATAAACTGCAGTAACTGCATATCAAGCATTCAAGCTGTACAATAGCATTAAACAACATGCCCAATTGGCATTAAGTTTATTGGTATAGACAAAAGGAAACACAGAAAACACAATATATCAAGGGGAAAATGGTTCAAATGGAACAAAAGACAACATTTGAAAAATCAGAAGGGGGGAGGGGGGAACAAGGCAATCAGGTGCAACTGATTACTATTTCATGAAGTGGTGCCACAAGCTGGATGGAATTGGTGCATAAACACAAATCTACATCCAATTAAATACAAGAATCGAGTTAAAAATCCAAAAACCTCAATTCTACTCTGCAAACCACATGTAGAATGAATTATTTATAATTTTAAATGAAATATTATTCATAAAAACCTACATAACTCACTAGTAGTTTCAAGATCTGTAACATTCATCCAAAATCTGTATCTTGCAACCAGGTTCCATTTTAAATAGGGTCTGATAATTAGCATCTTTACTTAGGCTAATTCAGGTAGGACTTGGGCATTTATCTACTGATAACTATGTTGTAAATTGTGAGGCATCATAAGCATTGTCAAGTACCCTCTTCCCATATTGGTTTCTCTTCTTTGTGATTCCCCGATATGCTACACTTTGATTTCAAGAACTTTCGTAACTAGTATCCCATAATCATGATACGAGAAAACTATGGAAATGAAGAATCTTCATGAAATGAAACGCACAGGTAAAGACAATTATGATGGGAGGACAAGCTTCACAAGATTAAGTGGGGAAAATAACTTACTGTCCCTGCACTTGAGTAATGAGAACCATAATGGAATTTTGGAATGACTGGATCATCAAAGCTAGAATATCTCTCCTGGAACTTTTTCAGCCGATCAGGATTCAAAGCACCAACAGGCTGCAAGTAAATATCCTGCTATAATGACAGTAGAGAGAGTGCCGTTCTACTATAATTGAAGAGTAATTCAAGTTATGTCACCTTTGAAAGATCTCGATAAGAAGAAGCATCAGAAAGATCCAAACTTTTTGAACTGTAATCGGAAAGAACCCATGGAAAAACTGGATACTGCAAGGTACCAAGAAAATTTAGAAATATCAAGCACAGCCTTCCACACTAGAACAAGAAATTACCCGAGAAACATGCCTGAGTGATGTCATTATAACTACGCCCAGCCAGAGTATTGAGTTGCATTAGATACTCAAAGTTGCTAATCTGCACAATGGTTGTGTTGAAATTTGTTATTATTCTGAATTAATGTTGCAAATGTGAATGAAACTTGCCATATTACTGAAGTCAATTTGTGTTTATACCTCCCACCTTGCCCAACGTTCCATAAGTTGAGTTCTCTTCAGAAGTTGCTCAGGTCTCTACAACAGGAAAAGGCAAGCAGCTTTCATGATATAATAGCAAAGTGAAAGACAAAAAAACATCCAACAGGCACAAAAACACACGTGCACCCATGACCAATTCTTTTAAGAACTGTATAGTCAGGTAGAGATTTAAAAACCTGAGTAGCCAGATAAATATTGTTCAAATGAGGAGGTCTTGATTGAACTATAGCTCGGTAAGCATTTCTCCGTGCCTCAGTACTCTAAAGGGACAAATATGAACCAAATGTTAGTGGCGGAGTTCTATTAGCATAGGAGAAGAAAATGATCAGGATAAATTTCAAGTGAAATACCCCGAAATCAAAGAAGAAGTTCGATCGGTCAATCATAAACAATTCCAGAGCACTTCTTCTTAGCAAATACCTGAAGATGGCAGCAAACCAGTATGGAGATGAGTGAAGAACAAAAGCAAAATGATATTATGGCCTTGCTACACAATATAACAATTTCTGCTGCGAGTGTCATAACTTCGTGCATATAAAATGATACCAGAAGATATTCTTATGGTCAGTAAATGAGTTGAAAAAATAATAAAATTCTGGAAGCAAGGCAGCATATGAAGTTGAGCAAAAGGATATGCATGTTGCAGGTTATAATGCACACTTCTAATGTCTGTCAACCAAGAATCACACCTGCTAAACAACTGAATTTCTGGAATGTAGGACTGACATTTAGATAATGTGCTAATGCCAGTTCTTAGTAGGACCAGAATGCATTTAATAGTATACAATAGAAAAGCTGCTTACATTCTGAATTCAGAAAAAAACAACTCCGAGAATGACTCCTAAAGTCTTTTAAATCTAAAGATTTCATAGTTGTTAGCAATTGAGAAAGCACAATGATTTCATGACCAGACAGAATGTGATAAACACTGAGCAGGTAAAAAGCTTTAAGGCGAGTACAGTCACTTGACAGCAGGTTCCTTATTCCCATTTTGCAAAGGTTAAGGAAAGATAAGGACCCTGCCAAATAACACACATCAATCCTTCCAAATCAAGGAAAATCAAGGTTGTGTTTCAGAAGACATTGCTAAAAATCATTATATCTATGATACAAATTACTCAAATATATGACATTTGATGTAGTGTCTCGTGTGGGAAAACAATAAATAAAGCATCTCAATAGAGGCAACCTGCATGAATCCGGTGTTATCTTTCTAAAATAAGTTAAGAAACTTTCTATCATTGATGCTTGCATATCAGGCTAGAATGCTAGTGCAACATGTGAACCCAGAACATGTAAAACCATAAATCAGCTGGAGCAAACCAAGAGTCTTAAAGTCAACCAACAGATGACCCGTTAAACCAAATCAACTTGCATCCCCCACATATTACAAAAGAAAAGAGTGTGTCAGCTTTTTTTGGTAAGCCAAAGTTATTATATTTCCTTGTCGTAACTCAATTTAAAATCATAGACTCATGACCCACCTACACACTACAATTGCATTCTTCTGACAAACAACTTGAGTAATCAAACATGTTATCAGAATATCAGACACTCAAATTGTTCATCTTCAAAAAAATTAACAAAGATTCTTAGTTGTTGAAATTAAAGAATAAACAGTAAGAAATACAATTCCAGTTACACTAATAAAAGCCAAATAAAATTTTACCGCCGGCTATAAATCTGATGGAGGGAAGACATCAGCCAACTGTGATCCTTTTCTTGGACTCCCGATTCAGAAGATTCCATTCCATCAGCATTGCTCTCAGTGGTATTAACTATAAAGTTTATTCTCCTAGTAGTTACCTGAAGAAACAGTTACTCATATGCTCAGTAACTACATCCAAATTAACAGCTCAGAGTAAAAATGTCAAGAGTTTCTAGTTTTCAAGTTCTCAAAAGGGAAACAGGCAAAATGCTCTACTTTACATCCTATTTGTTGAAAGCAGTAGAGTGCTTTGCAGACACATTTATGAAAACAAGATTGAATGCCGCATGCTACGATGGCACACACCACCAGCAGGGGAAATGATGAAAAGAAATCAGAGTGGTTTTATACGGAAAACTTTCAAACCAAAGGCAATTGCTGCTTGTTGAACACTGCAACAATATCATAGGGCCACATCTCACACCTACTGGCATCATTTCCACTACAAGTTGGGCTCGAAAATTACCACAAATGGCATCTAAGTTGTATCAGTCAACTCCATGATCCTCCACCATAATTATAAAATCAACAAGCATGAATTACAGTGTTACTTAAAGTTCCCTGCATCTCTATATTCCAAAATTGGACAAAACCAAGGAAGCTCTAAATGGTTGAATTCAATTTCCAAGTGCTCCTCATCAGAAACAAGATTTCTTTGCTTCTGGTTTCTTGCACCCAGTTTTAAGATCTTGATGTAGCACCATTTGAAATTATACGAGACTAACATCATAAATTTAAGATTAAAAACATGAAAAAGAGAAAGAATTTGGTGGATGATTAAAAAAGGATGCCATGCTAGTCTCATAGAGCTTACTTGAAATGTTCCTCGCATAACTGTCAGCGGCCGGACCATAGATGAAGGAAGTTCAAGAATGATTCTTTCATCAAGTTCACTGGGTACATAACCTGGTGCAACTGCAGATGCATTTTCCAAGTCTTGGTCCCTGGCAAGCTGAATGTCATTAGGTTCAGCTGGAGGCTGCATATTTTGATCAGTTGCTCCAGACAGGCTCAGCTGACTCTCCCCACTCTGCTCAGTATCAAAGGATCTACCATCAAAATTCTCAATTTCTGTACGTTCCCCATCTTCATTTAGTCCATCCACTGAGATTGCTTCTGCTGCCAGAACAGGAACATTTCCTTTATCATGCTTTATCTCAATTTGATCCTCATAATTAGCAGCAGCACCAAAATGATCAGACCCTTTATAATTCCTCCTCAAACATCTTCTCATTCTTGAAGAAGTTTCCATAAAATCTAGCTTCCAGAAAACCTACACAATTGTAACAACAATTTTTCAGAAAAGAAGCTACTCTATTTAATAAATAAGAAATTTAATATGAGAACAGCAAACCTAATACATTAGATAAAACATGTCACTGCCAAATGGTTTTGATGATGTAATACACTTCTATAAGTTATCTCACACAACATACACGTTCAGGATTGCACAAGGAGTCCCCAAAGGGCCCGAAAAGACTCTTCATCTCTATCAAGCAATGTATAAGTCTGCGCCAAGCATGAATTCCACTGGATAAACGATGACGAGATATAACATCAACTTGAGCACGCCTGTCAACCTAGCAAAATAATGATAGTAATAAGAAAAAATTCATCCAGGTAGTTATATCATACAAGAAATTATAATGCAAGGCTAGCATGACTCAAACCTCTAATCGTTGCATGTTTCTTGCTAAAGCAAAGCTAGCAACAAGGACTGCAATAAATTTATAGGATAGAGCGTTGAAATCTTTCCCATAGACTGATCTTGTGTCAGCTGGTTGTAAGCATTCCATCCATGCAACTCCCATGGCTTCAGCAATATTCCATCTCCTAACACGCTCCATATCACTAGCATTTCTTCTCTGTGCAGACGTGGCCATTGCAACAGCACTAAGGCCCCGTCCAGAACCAATCTTAGCATTACGTTGAAGATCACGCGCAGCTGCCAACGCAGCAGCTTTTGCAGCAGCCTTATCCTTAGGATGAGCTGGTGTTTTGTTAGGCACTTCCAAAGGCTTTTGAAAGCTTGAGAAGGTATGTAATCTAGCAGTTTTTCGCTCCAGCAAGGAAGAGTCACGCCTAAGATGTGTAGTTGTTGCAGGAGCAGGGGTTTCTCCACCTGCAGCACCAGCAGCAATCATTGCCAATGCCATTGCAGCTGGTGGTGATGCAAAAGCAGCTGCCCAAGCGGGAGAAATCATGCAGAGAGCAGCCTGGAGAAATCATACAGCAATTCCAACTTTATTTTTATTTTATTTTGTTTTTGAGAAGAACACCAAAGACTTCTAAAAAGTAATTAAGGAGCGGAATGGAAACCACAGCATAGCAGGCGCTGGCTATCCAAGGTTTAAGAAAAAACATTCAAACAAGAATATATAACAATTTTAAATGAAATAAGAAAGAAAAGCAAAGATGAATTCTTGGTAGTATTTAGGTGCAGAGTTATAATACTTTTCCAAACCAGTGTAATGACAACAGACAAATAAATGGTGCACTTACTGTGTTCCGAAAGAAATTAAGTCATACGAGGCTAGCAACAGATTACAACCGTAAGCTTAAAAACAAAGAAATGAACACCACTTCAGGCATGCACTCACCCTAGAGATGTTTTACAGACATTCGCTTCCAATTATATACCTCTACCCATATTCTTCCATTTCCTAACATGCTAAATCATAATAAGTTCCTTAAATACAATTCCCACAAGACCTAACACTTTATATGCCTTCTGGGACACAAAATTGGTAAAAAACTTAGCCTCCAAATACATCAGCAGAACAATTATCAAAAGTCTGTTAAGAACATACATTACCATGGTGCACAAGAATATGGCAACTAGCATAAAATAAAATCCCTCCAGAAAAGCATCAAAGAATTCATGCCAAAAAAATACAGTCATGAAAATAACTAAACAAAGTAAACATCTTCACTAACCTCTATTTGTAGTGCATCAGCAGCTAATGCACGATCATCAACAACAAGAGGATTTAAACCATCAGCAGTTGCAAGCTCATGAATTCCAGCAAGAAGGGGCCGCCACCTCCTCAATACAGCAACAAATGGTGGTAAGATACCCTCAAGGTACTGTTTACGGAGGGGTTTCCTGTCTCTGCCAACAGCATGCCATACCTGCAACATACATGTTACACTATGTTAACTTTTAAAAAAGAATCTGCATAAATGAAAACAACCACAGTATCCAGCTGCATAAGCACGTGGCAAGTGGAAAGCAGAAATAAGAATCCTGTAAAATAAGATCTCAGATACAAATAAACAACAGAATGGATAAGAGCTGAGGATATAACAACAGCTGTAGTCTAGTGTTACACCATATCAAGACAGTTTTATGCAGAACAAACCTCAGAGTAAAGAACACAAGACGCAACCAACACTCTCTGTCGTTTTGAATCAGAAATTGGCATGTTCAGAACAGGTGAAAGCACACTGTAGATGGATAACACAAATTAGTTCAAGAATTGCATGCCAATAGCACATGGTAGTGAACAACAGCCAAAAAGATTACAATAAGGACTCGAGGATAACAAAAACCCATGTCAAAGCAGTAATAAATAAAATAGCATCTATGCAACATGTTATTGTGAATATGCATTGGGATAGAAAAGAAGAGAATGAACAGGAAACAAAAATAAACATACACAACACTCCACACATATCACGAGAGAGCTGAATCACACTGAAAACGATGATGCTTCTTACACCCCAAAGAAAGCAGGACTCACTTTTCCCAGTAAGAATTTAAACTGTTTATAATTAACTACCTATATTGGTTAACGAAAACCTGAACAAAGACTGCAGTAAATTATGAAGAAGCAAAACATGAGCTGTAAAGTAATTTATCTGATAATGTGTCGTATTCATTAGTTTAGAAGAAAAACATTAAATGCCTATTTTTGATGATGTAGGTTCCCTAGCAGTTCATCAAGTCTATAGTCCAAGTAAGCCCAGGAAAAACATAAACTGCACTTGCTTCCCGCTATAATTAACAGCAAAAACCAGAAATTAAAACATTCAGGTTTTATGTTGTGAAAAAGAAGAAGAAGAAGAAGCAAGACAGTTTTAGCTGGAGAGGTGAAATAGGCAACAAGATGACCATAATTTCAGATCAAATGAAAAAAAATCCCAAGAACTGAAATAGGAGATTCTTCCAATACAATGATGCACCACCCCAGTCAGTGTTGACTTGAGCAAGTCTCAAGGGAGTGCCTATAATAATCGCATACCAACAAGTGCTACCCAGTTCAGTATAAAATATCAAGTAGCTTGGTTTCTTAATTGAGTTACCCAACTGCAAGAGGTTGCAGCTAATACCGTATGCCTAATTATTCTTAAAATTAGTTCCTATCCCCTTTCGATACAACCACAACTTATCAGTGTTGCTTCATGTAAAGAGAACTAAATCATCATACTCTGAAATACTTATGAAAAAATATGAAGATACTCAGAGGGAGTTCTGACCCATGAAAACTTATTCAATTTTCTCCAGCAACATAGTGTTAGCAGTGGTTTGACAAAACTTAAAGGAACATCTCCGTAGTAGAAATTGGATTTCATTTAGAAGTTTGGAAGATCATTATCTCATAAGAAACTTCAAGGAAAAAAAAGTTCAAAGAAAAAACATTTATTACCTCCACAGCAAAGCTGATCGTGGTTGTCTCATAGGCATTCGAGCACTGTTTTCTAAACACATGATGTTGCCAGCTTGTCGGTCAAATCCTTCTGACATCCCATCGTCCATGCTTACATTTCTCATGAGCAAACTGGTCTCCCCATTGTCCTCCTCTCTCATAGACAGAAGCACCATACGGAGCATGCATAGAAATGGTTGGTCGCTATCCAATAGCTGATATAGTGCCGCCATTCCACCCATTCCAGTACCAGATCCTCCACCTATACCAAGACCACCACCAAGTCCAGACTCGTCTAATAACAGAGCTTGAAGCATGGCAACTGACTTTTTAACCAAAGGAAGTTCAATCCAGTTTCCATTTGCATCTTTTTCTAAAGTAGACCTCCAAGATTCCCATCCACTTCCACCACCACCAAAGGGAGCTGTTTTTGAAGACATGCCAACACCATACCACAGTCTGCTCCTAAATTTCCAACCCTCAGCCAAATCCATCATACAGCTCCCATACGAAACAAAAGCACATAAAACAGATTCATAAGGCTCAGCTGCTGCTGCTGCGGTAAGACGTTCCATCACACTCGCAGAAATTTGCCCATTTGCATCAGCCATCGAAGCAAGGACCTTAGGAAGTCACATGTTAGTATATGAAATATAAAATTGTAAATTCTATTAACTGAAAAAAATATATGTGCTAGCAAAACATCCCGAGTAGAAATTAGCATAAAATTCATAGATCTTCTGCTGCCAAGTGCTATGAATAAAGAAGCCAAGCATAAGGGAAAGAATTATACATACATCAAGAGGGAGTCCCCCAGAGTCACTAGATCTGCGATCACCCAAGGCTTCAAATGAATCCGCACCAAGGGAACTTGAGCGATTATTGAGGGGAGATACAAGAGAAAGCGGAGATGGTGAACTATCAGCAACACGTGACGCACAAGAAAGTTTGCTTTGTAATCGTAAGTGATCTTCAACAAGCATTAAAATCACAATAGCATTTTCAACCAAAGCCACCGAAAGCTGAGCAGCGTTGTCTGCTTCAACCTTAGCATCTTTTGGTGGCAAACCCTCAGCTGCAACACCAGCAGCTGCAGCTGCAATTACTTGAGTCTGCAGCAAAAGAAAAGTTTGATGTGGATGTAAGTGTAATTATCCTCATAATCCAACCAGAAATGGTGAAAGATAGCTGTCACCATTCTTTCTAGTAAGAGTTTCAACTAATCAAGCAGTAATAACGGTGTCACATAATGCAAATTCATCAATTAAATACAAAGTTTACTATGGTCCCAGAATGTTCTAGCTCTCCACCTAGCCACAAAGTCTTTGAATTGGATACATATGATAACAAAGTCACAGCACTCATATTTGTTTCCCCGTACACTAGGCCAATTTGTTTGATTATGGAAGTTAGTTGTTATCATAAAGAATGTTATGTTGAAGTCTGGGCTGGTAGTGCTTGACATGGAATTGGTAAAAATAAAATTTGGCATGCCCTAATAAATAATGTGGATATCCCCTTCTGGCAACATATATTTTGGATGTAACACCTTAAAACAGCATATCAGTCGTCATTATGCTAGGCAAGTTATTGTCAGATCAAGTGCTACTAGGCCACAACTGGATAGAACTCTGGGTGAAATGAACTAAGTTCCAAATGGAATAGAAGAGAGTTGATAAAACCTAAATGGGAAATCATATGAATGCTTTAAAATTATTAAAAAGAACATATCAATTTGCAAGTGGAAGTTTTGTCCTGCTCTACTGCCCACTCATTGTGCACATTTTCCATGCAGATTCAATTCTAGATTTTGGTGTTATTCTAGCATAATTCTATTGGTGGCCACACCTGCTTCAGCTTTTTATACATTTTAAGACTCATCCAAAATGAAAATTGAGATTGCATAAAAAATGACATGGCATAATATTCCCAAAGAGCAGAGAAACACAAAAGTTACCTGAACCTGCAATTCTCTTGCAGCAAAGTCTAGCAATGCACCCAAGAGTCTTCTTTTAAATACAGGCAGTGATTCTTCGCGTCTTTAAATGATGAAAAATATAGACCAAATAGAGAAATCAAATATTGGCTATTAGGTATCATCAATAAGAGAGGAATAATAGCTGTAGCTCAGAGTTTATGGATTACAGAAAAGGAATAAAATATCACATGAAGCTAGTGTGAAGTTTGTTCGGGAATTCTATAGATATCTGGATAACAACCATATGGTCCATGTAGTACAGTCAATAATCATTGAAAAAAAATTCCAAGGAAACAAAATGAATCAACTCATTGGAAACCCACTAAGAGACAAGAATTGATGTTATCAGATTTTGAGTCAGCCAACATAGGGACAATCATGATCCATGAAGTTAACTGAACCTCATAAAAGAATAAACCAATTTGAACAGAGCAGGGAAACATCACAGAAGCAGGCCAGTAAGATAGGGGAATACCTAACTCGTTGGTCTCCTGTGCTTGATCCCCCAACAATAGAAAGCCATTCTGCACAATGAATTGTAGCTTCAATATCCTGTAAAGGGGAAATGAAAGCTGATATAAGCAGGGTTTAAGGGGACACCCATCCACTCAACACAGATTTGACAGGGGGGGTATTATATCAGAAAAGATTTGACATATAGAAAACAAGTACAGGTGGAAAATATTGGCAGTTACTGTTTCAAAACAGTGTATGTAACAGATATTTACACTAGCAATATGTTTCAAGCTTCCACATAATAAGCACCATTAACAGCTGTGGTTTCATAGCAGTGTATGTAGAAGGTATTTGCACAACTAGTACGTTTCAAACTGTCACCTAAGGGCAATAACTGACAGCTACAGTTATGTAATAGCTGTAAATCTGCAACCACAACACAATAGTATTTTTTAATTTAAAACCACAGGTAGGAATGAAGATCAGCTTCCAAAGAGAACTTTGAGGTTGTTTCTAACTTGCAGGATTCTAATATCTTTAAAATTTCAGTATATTGCACTTGTCACAAAGCTGATAATTTGTGAAAGTAATTCCAGGATATCATTTCAAAATCTGCAATTATTGAGCTGATTCAACAATGATGCTTAATTTACTCTAGTCAAATGCAAGGAACACCAAGATACGCAGAAGAAACTATAAACATATTTTATTGGAATCAATGATAGAGAACACAAACATAATGGTCAAGCAATTAATATCAAAAGCAGTCTATGGATCCTATCTTCCAACAGGGAATAGAGTAATACTAGTTATTTGACCCACGTTTCGCCATGGGTCGGATAATTTTTTTGGCAAAAAAAATTAAATATGCAAGCTTTTCAAATGTGTTTTTTTTAATTCAAATTATAAATCAAAAGGCCTATACATGCATTTAATTAAATACATCGAAAATCATTTGTGCTAATAAATGCAAATAACAAAGTGTTAAGGCGTCTATTCAACTCGCCTCATTGCAGGTCAAATAAATTTTTTTTTTTTTACACAAGAATTAATATGTAGGTGTTATTAACACGCTTTTTTACATTAAGTAAAAAATATAACCGTGACTCAAAAAGTCGATGCTTACATATAATAAAGATCATATGCGTTAATAAAAACATGTAAGATCTTGAACTAGTTTTTAACATAGTAGATGAATGAAACAATGTTGCAATTACTACAGTGAAACATTATTTTCTTAGTCTTGGTATAATAATTTTTCAAAAAAAAAAAGTAAGAAAAATTAAAAAACAAATTACAAAAGAATAAAGATAAGAACAAAAAAAGAGCATAAATAGGCCAAATGTAGAGTGATAAATATTAAAAGTGTAAAAAATAAAAATAATATTTTTTTCCCAAAAAAAAACTATAAAGAAAAAAAATGGAAAAACTAGAAAAATATTACAAAAAATGAAGATAAGAAGAAAAATGGTGATAAATAGACCAAATGTAAAATGATAAAAATGCCAAGTATAAAGAGAGAGAAAATATAAGAAAAACTGAAAATTACAAATTTTGCCACTGATACAATAAAAAAAAGGAAAATTATACAATTATACCATTTCTACCAGAAAACACCATATCCTTTTAGTATATGTATAATATAAAAAATATAAGAAAAGGTATTGAAAAACACCCACCTTCCAACCATCCTTCTGGCGCATTGAGTGCTCTAACATTATAATCAAGAAGTTGTGTACGAGGTCCTCTATGTCTCCTAAGCTAGCCACATTAGAATCTTTGGTTGCACTCATCTGAAAACACAAGTAATGCAATTAAAAACACAAAATGAATAAGAATAATCAAAGTATGACCCCAAAAGCTTGCTAGATCAATATAAAAGCTCTCAATTAAATATAAAATGTTCTTATCATAACTAGGTGTCATGCCCCTTACAAAATAACATTTAAGTATAAAATCAACAAAATAAATCCATAATGATGTCAGGTTATGTTACCTCATAATTAGAGATTAGAATCTCTAGAAGCCACTCAGGCCATTCCTCCATTTTTGTCAGACTGCTTCTGTTTTCTGGATGACTGCAAGCCAAAAACAGAAGATCCTGAAATCATATAGAATGCAGCAGCTCAGAAACTAAAAATACAGAGGACCTTGATCAGGAAAACTAGAAATGTGAGGTTAAAAAGAGAATTTAGACTACATATTCAACTTATTTCATCAGGAAAACTATTTGTAATGGGGTTTTGACATGGCCATTTCTAGCAATTCAGCACATCATGCATTACCTTGAACACTTGGTAAAAACATCTGTTGTAGAAATAAGAATCCACAAAATAATTATGCATCAACATGTTGACTGAAATAAAACTGAACATTTACCTATACTCCTGTTAGCTGATCAGCTAGGGCTATGGGAAAAAACACTATAGGACGCAAGAGCAAACCCACTGAACTATATTATGGAGAACCAAGAAATAGAATACTAATGACAATTATAAGCCTTCAAGTTCCTGTACTACAGTATCTTCCAATATCTAAGTTCCAAAAACTAGAGAATATGTTGTTCATTGTTAAATCTTACTGTCTAAATGGTTATTAAAATAATGTATTATAGGGAGCTTCTTGGCTGTCACCTCATTTAATAAATGAAAGATAGCATCTCCCACCCACTTCTTTCATATTTGAAATGACATAAAATTAGCACTCCCTTACAAGAATCCATATCTGGTGTCCACCTTTAGTTTTCCAATTATTTAAAGAAACATAAACTATTACTGTGTTTGCAGCATAGAGTTCAAAAATTCCCTCTATTGGAAACTCTTGTATAGTAGGGTAGCTAAAGGTAAATTTGCAAAAGCATATATAACCTCATAGATCAACTTGTGTAGCCTTTATTAATAACAACACTAAGGTGACACAAAAGTGCAGACTGAATTTCTGCACAACTTGGGCAATTATAAAGCTTCATTCTTTTTCATTTATATACCAGAAACAAATCTGGTTCAACAATGATCTGAAAAGCAAAAAAAATGCCTGCACAGAAACATAGCATGTCGCACAAAAAGGAAATACCTGCAATGCTTGGCTTTGCAAGGCTCTAGATGCATAAGGCAGAGACCGCAACAGAACCAACAGAAGTTGTGAATGTTCAAAGCGATGTCCAGAATCATAAAAGTTCAGCCCCTCCTCTGTTGAAGAAGCATTAATCTGAAAAGTACAAAGGAGTGATTTACAATTTGTTTTGAAGTTTTGGTGAATAAAAAAATCATAATGAAGCCATCCATTTAGAGTTTTCAAGACATTTAAGAACAACAGACAATCTCATAATATCTCATTCACAACTTTAAATGTGCTTACTGACCACAGTTAAAACAACAGTTTTACCTGATTCTAATAAAATATGGTGAAGCGTTCACAACAGAAATAAAATCAACATTTCCTATGAAATATTTAGTTATGAAATACAACTTTATTTAACTATGAAACATGACCAAACATTTTGTTATGCATGCTACTGGTGGATAGGTAGATACATAGAATGCTTGTGATCAATTATAAAAAAGCAGTTATTCCAAGGCAAGAAGAAATATCAAGGTGCACCAGCAATGCAAACTACCAATCTTAACATCACCCTTAAGCCTTGACTTTCTAGTGCAAAAAATAAGCACGAGTGTGTGCATGTGTGCAAAAAAGTTGTGCATGTTCCCTCAATGGAAAAAATATGTAATATAGAATTATGGTCTCCTAAAGAGATATACTTCACTGCAGAAGGAACAAAAACCATTAATGATAGAATTACTAAATCTTTTATGCTTTGTTGATTTGGAATAAAAACCTCATCAAAATTCAAAAGGATTTAGCAAACAAAATAGTAAGGAAAAACATTCAAGGATTTGTATTTGAAATCATAAAGAAACATTTACAGATTTTTACTTTGCAATGACAATAAATATTTTTGAAAAACAAGACTATTCATTAATAAACACATTCATCGAAATGGATGAGACTGGAAAAAAATACCGAGGCTGCCAATAAAGCTGTGTACACAGTGGTTGTCATAAGCCTATTGGGCGCTGCTTGGAAAGCCTTCTGTAGTGCAAAAAGTAGTAGAGAAACTTTATCATCAAACATTGTACCGCTGCCATCATGCAGGCCACCACCAAAAAAGGTGCTAGTAGTATCAGAGGGTGCATGTGAACCAAACTTGAAATGACCAGAAGTTACAAGAGCGCCTATTAGCCCAATGATTGCAACAACAATGCCATCACTTTTATCAACATTGTAAACATTATTCCTTGCATTATCAGCACTAATAGAAAGGCTTATACCACCCAAATTCTTAATAAATGGGTTTTCAGAAACAGATGACATCCTTTCAATTTTCATGCCAGGGGAAGAGGTGGCAGGACTGCCACCACCGCCACTATCTAAACGTTCAGATTCATAATCTTGATCCAGAGAAGTCAAGTCCTTTTCCTTTTCATCATTCATTCTTCTTTCTGAAGTACCCTTACCAATATCTAGTTCAGTTTCTTGAACTTGTAAGCTATCATCACTCTTTGCCACTGATTCTGGAATGCTATGTTCACCAGCTTTTGCTTCTCGCTGAAGCAGAACAAGAAGTGTTTCTATACCACCACATGTTATGAATGACTCTGCAAACGTACGAGCTCTAGCTGTATTTGGTTGTATGACTAACCTGTAGATAAGATTCAAAACTCTGGCAACCTGAAAGAAGATTTTTTTGGCAGGAGTCATTTAGGATAGATTTATAAGCAAGTGGCCAGTGTAGAACATCATAAAATATTAAAATGGACCATATAATTTATCACATCGATACAGCAAGATTCTGCATATATGAATCTTATTATTATTTAAAAAAAAAAAGCAGACGAAGTTCACAGAGAAAACTCACATGGAAGGCCATGTTAAATGTGGGGAAATACAGACTGCTGAAATGGCTGATATACATTTAACATCATAAGCAAAACATAATGGTCAATAAAGTAACTTTACCTGATTAGGTTGAGGGCAATCAACCATGAACCCAAGCAGACAACGGAGGTCATCTGTGGCCACTGCAGCAGATGCTGCTCCTATTAGAAGTTCTATGATCACTAAGAGTTCATCAACCAAAGCATTCAATTCACCCACTGGATGGGTTGCCTCTTTCGATGAAAACGTATTCACAGAATCCTTCTCGATAACTGTCCAATAACATCTTCTGCAGCCATCAAGCAGCATCTGAATAGCATTGGCATCTCGCATCACCAATGACTCTGAGAAAACCATGTCTGCTAGTGAGGACAGAAGCTTCTTTTGCAATCCATAGTTGCACAAGCTCCAAATTCTCAGATCCAGTAACAGCGTAGTGAAAAGCTGCACTTTGAGGGCATGATTATGCTTCTGGGACTGGCATAGGGAAACAATGGCTGCAACAAGTTCCTCATCTCCAACACCATTGCAATTCCCAGCATCCAACGAAGACAAAGTTTGGAGAAGATAATTTAAGATTTTTGAGAGAACCTCAGGCCCTCTAGTGCGGCACAATTCTTCATTGTTCCCAGGATGTTGAATAGCTATGGAAATTATTCGGAATACTGGAGCAGCCAGAGTAGCTGTGGCAAAGGTTATGGGAATATTTCCTTGTTCTGGTTCCAGACTATCTTTATGCACACTGCTTACCGCTAGAGGAAGTAAGGAAATGGGGCCTCCATAAGCCAACGCCCACAAAGCCTCCACTGGTCGCATTCGTGTAGCAACATGGACTTGTCCTAGAACCTCAGCTGGCCGTCGGAGCATGCCTTATTGGACACAAATAGAAAAATTACGAAGTAACATATAAGTGACCAAATTATTCAGGGCATCAAACAAAAGAAAGCCCTCAACCATACACAAAAAGATATCAAAGGTTTTGTTAAAATTGATGCTGTAGCCCTCAACAAAAAAAAATTCAATACTTGTTGTCAGGTCATTTAGGACTGAATCCGGCAATGAACAGGTGAACCAGACGGGAGACAATTTAAACTGGGCTTAACTGCTAATGATAAGAATAAAAAAAAAAGAGGAAAGAGAAAAGTTAAGAAAATAAAATCTTCTAACTCCACTCATTGAATTATTTATTATAGTGAAAACATGAGGATTGGATAAAAATTGAGTGCAAAAAAAAAAGATAGGCATAGCTGCACTATCAGAGGGGCATCTTCAGAAATAAAATCT